>WNFC01009179.1_pt1 | contig 16012 bp, 16 predicted proteins | sample 5400541 | NCBI WGS metagenome assembly WNFC01 (sample SAMN13153342, study PRJNA577476) | soil metagenome | isolation source: 120 cm saprolite under Douglas fir tree site 2 hole 2 replicate 1 | place: USA:California | collected 2015-04-18
GCCAGGCATGTCGGCGCCGGCGAGAACATCTGGTCGCACGTCCATATCGACGACGTCGCCGCGCTCTTCCTCCTCGCCCTCGACAAGGCGCCGGCGGGCTCGTTCTTCTATGCCGAGAACGGCGAGGCCTCAATGAAATCGGTGGCCCAGGCGATCAGCCGGATGCTCGGCATGGACGGGCGGACCGAGGCCTGGCCGCTCGACGCGGCGATCGCGGCCTGGGGCCGCGAAACCGCCGAGTTCACCTTCGCCTCGAACAGCCGGGTCCGCGCCGTCAAGGCCCGCCGCGTGCTCGACTGGAGCCCGGAGGGCCCGCCCCTCCTCCTCGACATCGAGCACGGCTCCTACCGGCGCGCGCACGCGGCGTAGTGCGTCATCGTCACGAGTTGAAGCCCCATTTCGTCGTCCCCGCTTTCGCGCTACGGCATGCACACAAGTATGAAAGCCTTTGACGACAAGCCTATTCTCGTCGTTCCGGCCGAAGCGCAGCGAAGAGCCGGAACCCAGAGTCTTGGCTGGCCCCCTAGGTTCCCGCTTTCGCGGGAACGACGATCATGGTGTGGGAAGTGAAATGTGTGCATACCCTAGCGCTTTCGCGGGGGCGACGGACGAAGATCAATCTCGGAAGATCATGCTTTAGCGCAGTACGCGCGCGACGCATGTATCTTCTCCTCGCCTTGGCCCTCGTCGTCCCCGTCCTGGCCCATGCCGGCAGCAGCGAGGACGCCGATGCCGGGCGTGCGGCGGCGCAGCGCCGCGATTGGCCGGCGACGATCCGCCTCTATTCCGCCGCGCTCGATCGCGGCGATCTGCCGCCGGAGACGCAGGCGACGGCGCACAACAATCGCGGCATCGCCTATGCGCAGACCAGCCGGAACGACGAGGCGCTGGCCGATTTCGACGCTGCGATCCGGCTCAATCCGCGTTATCAGAACGCCTATGTCAATCGCGGCGACATCTATCAGTGGCGCGGACAATACGAGAAGGCGATCGCCGAATACGATGCCGCGCTCACGCTGCGCGAGCGCGACGAGGTCGCCTATTACGACCGCGGCAACTCCTATGCCGCGCTCGGCAAGCACCTGCAGGCGATCGCCGATTACGACACCGCGCTGCGCCTGAAGAAGGACTATCAGCCGGCCTATTTCAATCGCGGGAATTCCTTCCGGGCGATCGGTCGCTTCGAGGACGCGGCGGCCGATTACGACGCCGCGATCAAGTACAAACCCGACGATGTCAACGCCATCCACAATCGCGGCTTCGTCAATTTCTTTCTCGCCCATTACGCGGCCGCCGGCGAGGATTTCCGGCGCGGCGCCGCGAGCGATCCCTATCTCGCCATCTGGCGCCATCTCGCGCTCGCCCGCATGGGCCTCGCCGACCCGCGCGAGTTCGCCCTCAACACCATCGTCAAGTTCGACCGCGCGGTCTGGCCCGGCCCGATCGTCGCGCTCTTCCTCGGCCAGATGAAGCCGCCGCAGGTCCTGGCGGCGGCGGCGACCGGCGACGCCAAGAAGCGGCGCGAGCAAGCCTGCGAGGCGGCGTTCTATCTCGGCGAATACGCCCTGCTTCGCCTCGACGTCGAGGAGGCGAAGCGGCTCTTCCGCGAGGCGCTGGACGGCTGCCCGAGCGGTTTTGTCGAGCACATCGCCGCCGGGGCCGAGCTGAAGCGGCTGGCGAAATGACGGAAATCATTTCCACCGCGCCCCAACCCGCCTACGATGGCGCATCCAGAGCCGCCAGGAGCACCGAACATGACCGCTTCCACCGCCCGTAACTATTCGCTCGAGGAAATGGACCGGCAGAGCCTGTTCCATCCGGTGACCAACATCGCCGATCACCTCAAGAACGGGCCGACCATCTTCTCCGACGGCTATGGCGTCAGGGTCAAGGATCAGCACGGGCGCGGGCTCATCGATCTCGGCGCCGGCCTGTGGTGCGTCAATGTCGGCTACGGAAGGCCGGAGATCGCCGAGGCGGCGGCCAAGGCGATCAAGGATCTCAGCTACTACCATCTCTTCGGCTCGGCCTCGAACGAGCCGATCATCCGCCTCGCCGACCGCGTGCTCGGCCTCTTCCGCGAGAAGGCGGATGCCGGGCATCTCTCGAAGATCTTCTTCGGCACCTCGGGCTCGGACGCCAACGACACCAATTTCAAGCTGGTGCGCTACTACAACAACCTGCTCGGCCGGCCGCAGAAGAAGAAGATCATCTCGCGGCTCGGCGCCTATCACGGCCTGACCTACGCCGCCGCCAGCATGACCGGCATCCCCTCCTACCATAAGGCGTTCGACCTGCCGGTCGAGGGCGTGCTGCACACCGCCTGCCCGCATTACTACCGCTACGGCAAGTCGGGCGAGAGCGAGGAGGCCTTCACCGACCGCATGGTCGGCGAGCTCAAGGAGATGATCCAGCGCGAGGGCGCCGACACCATCGCCGCCTTCATCGCCGAGCCGATCATGGGCACCGGCGGCGTCTTCCTGCCGCCCAAGGGCTATTTCGAGAAAGTCCAGGCGGTGCTCGCCGAGAACGACATATTGTTCATCGCCGACGAGGTGATCACCGGCTTCGGCCGCACCGGCTCGTGGTTCGCCACCGGGCTCTACCAGCTGAAGCCCGATATCGTGACGCTCGCCAAGGGCATCACCAGCGCCTATTTCCCGGTCTCCGCCTCGGTCATCTCCGACAAGATCTGGAACGTGCTGCAGAACGCCTCGGCCGAGTACGGGCCGGTGATGCACGGCTTCACCTATTCCGGCCACCCGGTCGGCGGCGCCATCGGCATGGCCAATCTCGACATCATGGAGCGCGAGAACCTGATCGAGAACGCGGCCACGCTCGGCACCTATTTCCTGCGCAAGCTGCGCGAGCGCGTGGGCGATCATCCGCATGTCGGCAGCGTGCACGGCGAGGGGCTGATGCTGGCGGTCGAGTTCGTCGCCGACAAGAAGGCGAAGCGCTTCTTCGATCCGAAATCGAACGCCCATCGCATCGTCGCCAAGAAGGCGGTCGAGCACGGCGTCCTCACCCGCGCCCTGCCCTTCGTCGAGGTCAATTCCTTCTCGCCGCCGCTCTGCATCACCAAGGCGGAGATCGACGAGGGCGTCGAGCTCTACGGCAAGGCGCTCGACGCCGTCACCCCGGAGCTGCGCCAGCTCGCCACCATGTAGCGCCGCAAGCTTCCCGCTCCGAATCACCTCGCGACAAGTCTTCCTCCTCTCCCCTCGGGGAGAGGAGGGGACCCATCGCGTCAGCGATGGGAAGGTGAGGGGGTGCATCGGTGCCCATGTTTGCTTCAGGAAACACCGCGAAAGCTGAGCGACCCCCTCACCCTCCCACGCCTCCGGCGCGGGTCCCTCCCTCTCCCCGTTGGGGCGAGGGAGTTCAAGTGCGGGGCCGTTCGGTCGAGGCTCGAGTTCGGCGTCGATCGCGGCCAGGCCTCGCTGCCCTATACCGCGACGATGCTGGGTTTCGCCGTCGGCGGCATCTTCATGGGCCGCTTCGCCGACCGCCGCGGCATCATCGTTCCGATTCTCGTCGGGGCGCTCATGCTGAGCCTCGGCTATGTCGCCAGCGCCTACGTCACCAGCCTCTGGCAATTCGCCGCCGTGCAGGGATTGCTGATCGGCATGCTCGGCAGCTCCGCCACCTTCGGACCGCTGGTCGCCGACGTCTCGCATTGGTTCACGCGCAATCGCGGCATCGCGGTGGGGATCTGCGCCAGCGGCAACTACCTCGCCGGCACGATCTGGCCGCCCGTCCTGCAGCATTTCATCGACGCCATCGGCTGGCGCCAGACGAATATCTGGATCGGCGTCTTCTGCGCCGCGACGATGCTGCCGCTCAGCCTGGCGCTGCGCCGCAAGACGCCGGTGTCGTACGACGCCACCGCGCAGCGGACGGCGCCGGTTCCGGCGAGCGCGTCGCCGATCGCGCCGAAAATCCTGCTGACGCTGCTGGTCGTCGCCGGCTTCGCCTGCTGCACCGCCATGTCGATGCCGCAGGTCCATATCGTCGCCTATTGCGGCGATCTCGGCTACGGCGTCGCGCGCGGCGCGGAGATGCTGTCGCTGATGCTCGGTCTCGGCATGGTGAGCCGCCTCGCCTCGGGCTGGGTCTCCGATCATATCGGCGGCGTGCGGACCCTGGTGCTCGGCTCGGCGCTGCAGATGCTGACCCTCTTCTTCTATCTGCCCTTCGACGGGCTGACCTCGCTCTACCTCGTCTCGGCGCTGTTCGGCCTGTCGCAGGGCGGCATCGTGCCGAGCTACGCGATGATCATCCGCGAATATTTCCCGCCGCAGGAAGCCGGCGCCCGCTTCGGCACCATCCTCATGTCGACCATCGTCGGCATGGCGGCCGGCGGCTGGATGTCGGGCGAGATCTTCGATCTCACCGGCTCCTACCGGGCGGCCTTCCTCAACGGCGTCGCGTGGAACGCGCTGAACCTGGCGATCGCCCTCTGGCTGCTGCGTCAGCCGCGCGGCCGCAGCGGGGAAAGCGCAACGAGCGACCGCACGACGAGCAATGCGGAAACCGCCCATAAGAGCGCGAGGATGGCCCGGCGATAGGCCGCTTCGCTGGTGCGCGAAAACCGGTTGGCGCCGTACCACAGGCAAAGCCCATAGACCGGCATGAGCAGCAACGACAATTCCAGATACCAGCGCGTGTACATGCCGTAGAACAGATACGTGATCCCGAGAATGATGCTCTGCCCTGTCAGATAGACGATCGTGTCGGCGCGCGAGCTGCGCGCATCGACGCTGCGCCCGAGCAGATAGATCATGGCCGGCGGGCCGAAAATGCCGCAGAGCCCTCCCGCAAGCCCGGACATGGCGCCCGCCGCGATGCTCATGATCGGCGCCGCGCTGATGCGAAAACTGCGCTTGAGCAGCATGTAGGAGGCAGCGGCCATCAGTATGAAGCCCATGATCAGCTGGGTTTGCATCGGATCGGCGACGAGGAGAAGGGCGACCCCGACAGGGCTCAGCGCAACGGCGCCGACCGCCATCCACGAGATGGTGCCCTTGTCGCAGCGCGGCGCCGCCTTCCAGATGAGCGGAAGCGAGGGAACGATATCGACGAGAAATATCGTCACGACCGCCGTCTTGGCATCGTAGGCCAAGGTGACCAAGGGGATATAGATCATCGCCGCCCCGAAGGCCGCGAACCCTCGCGAGAACCCCGCCAGCCCGGCTGCGACGATCGCCAAGCTCAACGGCAACAGATGATCCTGCCCCACCTGCGATATCTCTCCCGAACGAGCGGCTCTCAGCCAACCTGTCAGGGGTCGAGTTCCGTGAGGAGGGGAGAAATCATGCTACCATTCGCAGTGATAGGAAGCGGAAGCGAAATTCATGGTCGAGCAAGAATCCCGACGGGAGTTGGCCGATTTTCTGAAGAAAAGACGCGCCCGCCTGCCGCCGACGGATTTCGGCTTCCCCTCCGGCGATCGCCGGCGAACGCTCGGCCTCCGGCGTGAAGAGGTGGCAGCGCTCGCCGGTGTCGGTCTCACCTGGTACACCAATCTCGAGCAAGGCAAGGACATAAGGGTCTCGACGTCGTTTCTCGAGAATTTGGCGCGCGCGCTGAAATTCACATCAGCGGAGCGGGCTCACCTCTTCGCCCTCGCCCACCATCGGCTGCCGCCGCTTCCCGGGCGGGTCTTGCGGCCGGAGGCGACCGAACGGCTGCAATCGATCCTCGATGCGATCGACAACCCGGCCTATGCGCGAAACAGCCGTTTCGACGTGATCGCCTGGAACAAGGCCAACACGCAGACATTCGGCGACTTCGCCGCGATCGCGCCGCGCGAGCGCAACGTCCTGTGGCTGATGTTCGCGCGGTCCTATCTCCGCCGCACCATGCCGGACTGGGAAGCGGATGCGCGCGGCCTCGTCGCGAAATTTCGCATGAACTTCGGTCAGGCGGCCGACGCCGCGGATTTCTCGTCGCTGATCCAAGCGCTGAACAGCATCAGCGCCGATTTTCGCCGCATCTGGGCGGAGCACGATGTCAGCGATCTCGGCGAGGGGGTCACCCAATTCTCCTCGCCGCGTCACGGCGAGATGCGGTTTCAGCACTACATATTGATGCCGGAATTCCTGCCCGATCTGCGCATCATTGCCTACATTCCAGACGGTCACGCAACGATGGGGCAAGGAGTGGCGCCGGCCTCCGTGTGAATGCATTCCTTGCACGCCGGCCTTGCACGCTGGCGGAGCGGCGGAGTTTGAACGATGGCCCAGCTGACGCGATGCGGCGCCGCGATGCTCGCCCTCCTCCTTGCGGCCCTCCTCCTTGTGGGTTGTCTCGCGCCGACGCCGTTCAAGCCGGCGGAGCGGCGCGCGTCGGACGGCTATACCGTCGAGCGCCTGGAGGCGGACCGTTTCCGCATCGGTTTCGCCGGCAACGAGGCGACGAGCCCGCGGCAGGTCGCCGATTCGCTCGCCTACCTCGCGGCCCAGGTGACGCTGCGCAACGATGCCGACTACTTCGTCGTCGCCGCGAACAAGATGGCTCAGGCGACCACCTATCATGGAATGGGCGGCTATTCGGAGGACGTCTATTGCTGCCATCCGCGCGGCGTCACCGGCCACGAGTACGAGGCGTCGGCGGAGATCACCATCCGCAAGGGCAAGGCGCCGCCCGACGATCCCGCCGCGCACGATGCAAGGGAGGTCGCCGAGGCGCTCGCCCCGCGGGTGAAGCGCGGCAGCGGCTTCAGCGTCTATTGAGGCGAAGCGCAAACGACGGCGCCTAACCCCTCGGATGACCGGACGCTCAAAGAATAAGGCCCCGTTGCCGTGGGATCATCTACAGTCATAGGCACATCCCGCGAAACGGGGCCGTCATGGATTTCAGCGATCAGATACGAAGCATTCTCTCCGCGAAGGCGGAGGCCCTCGTCAAGCCGTCGCCCGACGCTCTCTCGGAGCTCCTCGATCCGCTGTTCGTCTACGTCAATTCCAAGGGCGATAGGTTCGACAAACGGCTCTATGTCGACAGCTATTGTGGATCGGGAAAGATCAAATTCCGCAGTCAGAGACTTGAAAATTTGGAGGTGCAGGATTTTGGGTCATTTGCGGTTGCCACAATGATTGTTCACGATCAATTCGAATATTCCGGCGCACCGGTCTCAGGCGTTTTTCGATCGCTTTGCGTCTTCAGCAGAGTCGGCTCGCGGTGGCTTTGGGCGGCGGGGCAGACGATGTCCGTCGGAACGGGTGACGGTGCATAGATCCAGATTTACGTAACGGGACCCGGTCAGCTTCCTCGGCAGCTTGTGCGAACGCAAGCGCCGCCAAAACGCAAGCGCCGCCAATTCGCCGCGAATCGCTCAATCCGACCGCTTCACGCGAAGGGTCTTGCGCGCGGTATCGATGAACGCCCGCAGCTTAGGCGTCTCTGACGCGTAGCGCGGAAAATAGAGGAACAGACCCGGCTCCTCTATGCTGGCCGCCGGCAGGACTCGTCGCAATCGACCCGCCTGCAAATCCTCTCGAACCAGCGGTTCGAAGACATAAGCGATGCCGACCCCGCGCAGCGCCAAATCGCGGGCATAGAGGGAATCCGTCACCCGCACGCTGCCGCTCACCGAAACAGAAACCTCCCGTCCGCGATCCTGCAGATCCCAGGCATAGACCGCGTCAGACGAAATGAGGCGATAGCCGATGCAATTATTCGCGGCAAGGTCGGCGATCGAATTTGGCGTGCCGCGCGCTTCCAGATAGTCCGGTGCGGCAACCATGATCGCCTGAAACGGCCTGGTCAGACGGACAGCCACCATGTCCTGCGCGATCATCTCGCCCAGGCGCACGCCCGCATCGAACCCCGCAGCGACGATGTCGACGAGGCCTTCGTCGGACGTCACCTCGATCGTTAGATCCGGATAGAGCCGACTCATCGCCGCGATCGTCGGCGTGACCGCCAGCGGCAGCGCCACGCGCGGCGCGTTGAGCCGGAGCAGTCCCGCCACGTGCCCTTTGGCCGCCCGGATGCGCTCGACGCTCTCCTCGACCGTCGCCAAGGCGGGGCCGATCGAGGCGACGAAACTCATCCCTGCTTCGGTCAAGGCAACGCTGCGCGTCGTGCGCACGAAGAGCGGTTGGCCCAGCCGGTTTTCCACCGCCTTCACGGCGTGGCTCACGGCCGACGGGCTCATGTTGAGCGCCGCCGCCGCCGAGGCAAAACCGCCCCGTCGGGCCACCGTCAGCACGACGGGGAAATGGGCCAGCAGATCGCGCTCCATTCATGCACGATATCGAATAACCATTTCGATTTGAACTGCCTAGTAGCTGAGTGGGCTTGCCGCCAGAGTGAGAGCGTTCACCGCGGAACGCGGATTTCTGTGGAAGGAGACCAGCCATGACCGGCAAAACCTGGTTTATCACCGGCGCTTCCTCCGGCTTCGGCCGCGCCTTCGCCGAGCATGCTTTGGCGAAGGGCTACAATGTCGTGGCGACTTCCCGCCAGGTCTCCGCACTCGCGGCGCTTGCCGCCGCGGCGCCGGATCGCGTCTTGGCCCTCGCGCTCGACGTGACGCGCCAGGGCGAGGTGGAAACTGCGATCGAGATGGCCGTGGCGCGCTTCGGGCGCATCGACGTGTTGATCAACAACGCGGGGTATGGCGTGGTCGGCGGGTTCGAAGAGACGTCGGACGCCGAATTGCGTGCGCTGATGGAGACCAATTTCTTCGGCGCGATGAACGTGATCCGCGCCGCGTTGCCGACGCTGCGCACGCAGCGGAGTGGCGCCCTCGTCAACATCTCCAGCCTGGGCGGGCAATTGTCGTTCGCCGGCTTCAGCGCCTATTCGGCGACGAAGTTCGCGATCGAAGGCGTCAGCGAAGCGCTGGCGCAGGAAGTGGCGCCGTTCGGCGTGAAGGTGCTGATCGTCGAGCCCGGCCAATTTCGCACCAACCTCGCCGGGCCGAGCATGCGCCATATGCCGGTCATCGAGGCCTATCGCGAAATCGTCGGCGGCGCGCGCGATTTCGCCCACAATATGCATGGCTCGCAGGACGGCGACCCGCGCAAGGCAGCGGCCGCGCTTGAGATCGCGCTCGACTCGCCGAACACGCCGCTGCGGCTGCAACTCGGCGCCGACGCGGTCGACGCCATCCGAGATCATAGCGAGACGCTGCTGAAGGATCTTGCGACGTGGGAGGCGCTCGCCCGAGGCACGAGCTTCGATCGGAGCGACGTCTGATGCGCTTCCTATCTCGACGAACGCCACAACGCGCCTGAGCGGACGGGTTCAACCTCGATCTTTCCAGCGGGAGACCAAACATGCCGACACGCAGACTGAGCGGAAAAGTCGCTTTGGTAACGGGCGCCTCCTCCGGCATTGGCGAGGCGACCGCGCTGGCGTTGGCGGCGGCGGGCGCGCGCGTGGCGATCGCCGCGCGGCGCCTGCAGCGCCTGAACGATCTTGCGAACCGCATCCGCCAAGGCGGCGGCGAAGCGCTGCCGATCGAAGCCGACGTGACGGACGAGGCGCAGGCCTCAGCCATGGTGCAGCGCGTCCTGCACGGTCTCGGACGGCTGGACATGCTGCTCAACGTCGCCGGCATCGGCGTCGCCGCCCCGTTCCAGAACACGACCAGCGCTGAATATCGCCAGATGGTCGACGTCAACGTTCTGGGACTGCTCTATTCGCTCAACGCCGCGCTGCCGGCGATGAAGCAGCGAGGCGCAGGCCATATCGTCATCGTCTCGTCCGGCACGGGCCGCTATATCCACCCCTCGGTGGTCTATTCCGGCACCAAGCATGCGGCCAGCGCCATGGCGGAGTCGCTGCGGCGCGAAATCGGCAAGGACGGCATTCGCGTAACCTGCGTCGAACCCGGCGCCGTCAAAACCGAGTTCACGTCGCATATGCGCGCCGAAATCCGCGAAGCGGTCGAGCAAAGACTAGGCGACATGGAGCAGCTCGAGAGCGAGGACGTGGCCGCCGCCATCCTCTACGCCGTGACGCAGCCGCCTCGGGTCAACGTCAACATCCTCACGCTCTATCCGACGCAACAAGCCTGACGGATCGTTATTTCCCTATTGAACCGGAAATATCCGTTTAGGATTGACAATATTCCCACATAGGATGTATATTGTCTTGGGATAGCGACTGAGGCGCCTATGTCAGCCAAACCACGGCTAATTCCAGTAGTTCCGGTCTGGCAACCCCTCTTGCGGCATCCCACGTGGGCAACGCGGCGACACTTGTCCGGCGAGCTGGCGCGCGAAGCTGATTCTCTCGACAGGAGAGTATCCGCTGCCACGATACCACCGTCCGCCTGTATTTTGCCTGTTATTAACAGGCAACACCCGCCAGCAACGAGCGTCTCGCGCCGTCGTCGCCACACTCTCCACGTGTCGTCGACGCCGTCTCTTGCGTCAGACGCGCAGCACGATCTTGCCGAAATGGGCGTTGGCGCGCATATGCGCCTGCGCCGCGGCCGCCTCGTCGAGCGGGAAGATGCGGTCGATCGGCAGATGAAGCTTCCCCGCCTCGACCAACGGCCAGAGATCCGCGCGCATCCTGCGATTGATCTCGCGCACCTCGTCGAGCGAGCGGGTGCGGAAGGTGACGCCGATATAGTCGATGCGCTTCAGCGCGTGGAGATCGAAATCGAAGGTGCCGGTGGCGCCGCCGAGCCGGCCGACATTGACGATGCGGCCGCGCACCGTCGCCGCCTTCATGTTGGCGTTGGCGACGCTCGCCGAGACCTGGTCGACGATGAGGTCGACGCCCTTGCCGCCGGTCGCCGCGAGCACGGCATCGGGCCAGGCGGGATCGCTCGAATCGACGGCGAGGTCGGCGCCGAACTCGGCGAGCCGCGCCCGCCGCGCGGCGTTGGTCGAACTGCCGATGACCAAAGCGGCGCCGCGCTCTTTGGCGATCTGCAGCCCCATCAGCCCGACGCCGGTGCTGGCGCCCTGGATCAGGACAGATTCGCCCGCCGCCAGCCTTCCATTGGTGACGAGGGCGTCATGCATCGTCTGCAGCGCGATCGGCAAGGTCGCCGCCTGCTCGAAACTCATGTTATTGGCGGGTATCTTGCCGACGCGCCCCCAATCGGTGACGGCGTATTCGGCATAGCCGCCGCTGCCCGAGCACATGACGCGGTCGCCTTGCTTCAGCCCCGCCGGCACCTCGGCGCCGAGCTCGACCACCTCGCCCGACCATTCGAGGCCGACGATTGCGCCGGCGCCGCCGAGATTGCCGTGCTTGTGGCCGGCCGCCATGCCGAGTTCGGCACGGTTGAGTCCGGCGGCGCGCACGCGGACGAGAATCTCGTTCGGCTTCGGCCGCGGCGCCGGCACGTCGCGGATCTCCAGCCCGTTATCGCCGACAACCCCAGCCTTCATGCGCAAGCCCTCCTAAGCAGAGATTCGGCGGTTGGCACTCACAAACGCGCCGTCATCGCGAGGAGCAAAGCCCCCTCGACAAGCGCTCAGGAGAAGCGATCCAGAACCAAGCGCCGGTCATGGATTGCTTCGCCTGCGGCTCGCAATGACGGAAAAACATCGGCGGAGCATCCAAGAGGATCCAGCCTAGCTCTTTTCGAGCGCGCGCAGGGCGTGAGCGCGCTCGCGCGCCGCCGCGATCATGAAGAATTGGTCGGTGCCCGCCGAAACGAAGCGGGCGCCGGCGTCGACCAGCGAAGCGGTGAGGTCGGCCCGGCCGGCGAGCCCGCCGATGCCGACATGCTTGCCGCACGGCCGGCAGGCATCGAGCGTCCGCTGATAGGCGTCGCGCAGGGCCGGATGATCGAACTGGCCGTGGATGCCGAGATCGGCGCAGAGATCGTTGCTGCCGATCATCAGCACGTCGACGCCGTCGACGGCGGCGATCTCGCGCACATTGTCGAGGCCGCGCCGCGTCTCGATCATCGGCACGACCAGCGTCTCGGCATTGATCAGGGCGAAGGCGTGATCGGCCTGCCAATTCTCGTAGCGGAGCTGCGGGATCGTCGTCGAGATCGAGCGATGGCCGTGCGGCGGGTACTTGGCGGCGGCGACCGCCAGCCTTGCGTCCTCGGCGGTCTCGACATGCGGCGCGATGATGCCCATCGCGCCGCCGTCGAGCGCCTGGCCGACGAAATAGGGATCGCAGGACGGTACGCGGACGAGCGGTGTGACGCCGATCTCGAGCGCCGCCGTGCAGATCTGCGCCGTGGCATCGAAGGTGATGGCGCTGTGCTCCATGTCGACATAGAGCCCGTCATAGCCGCAGGCCTTGACGGTGCGGGCGATATCGATGGTACGCCATTGCCGCACGGTGAAGATGAGCGCCAGCCTGTCCGCCGCCAGCCGCGCCTTGACGGTATTGCGCAGAAAGGCTGCGAGCTCGCCGGGCTCGCTCATGGCCGCGCGTCGGTGCGCGACAACGCCGTCTTGAAGCGGATGCGGACGGAGGCCGCGTCCATGTTGCGCTTGAAGCCGGGCGGGTCGGTCGGCTTGACGCGCAGCAGCACGAAGGCGGCGCCGTTGCCGGTGCGTAAGAGGCGCGCGCCATCGGCGATCTCATCCGCGCGGCTGATCGTGCGCGTCATCTTGATGCCGGAGCCGATGGCGATCTTCTCGAGATCGACGCCGAGGCTGGTATGGCTCTTCTGATAGCCGGTTTCGCCGTAATGGCCGTTATCGACGCAGACGATCGAGAGATTGGCCGGGTTCATGACGGCGATAGTCGCCAGCGCGCCGACATTCATCAAGAGCTCGCCGTCGCCGGTGATCACCAGCACGCGCTTGTCCGGGCGGGCCAAGGCGAGGCCCAGCCCCATCGTGCAGGCGGCGCCCATCGCGCCCGCCATGGTGAAAGTGTGCTCGCCGTCCCGGGTCAGCGCGGCGATGTCCTTGGCGGTGCCGGCGAGGCCGGTGACGATGAGAAAATCCTCGTGCCGTCCCAGCAAGGCCGGAACCGCCTCGCGGCGATCGAGAATGAAATCCGGCGCGACCGCCGCCGCGATGCCGCCGCTCTTGCCCTGATCCTGTGCCATCGGGTGAAATCCTCAGAATTGCTTGGCGCCGATGAGTTTCTGGGTGAGCAGGACGGCCACCGCGTTGCCGCCCTGAAACGCCATGGTGAGGGCGGCGCCGACCGTCGGCACGACGTCCTCCGGTTGCTCGGCGCGCAGGCAGATGACGCCCATCGCCGCGAGGACCGGCTCGACCGCCTGCCCCATCGGATATTGCCAGGGATTGCCCTCGCCGAACTCGCCGCGCATGCTGATCAGGGTGAGGAACGGGAAACGCCCGCCCTTGATCAGCGACAAGAGGTTGATGCAGTTGCCGGTGCCGCTGCTCTGCATCAAGAGGACGCCGCGCACGCCGCCGAGATCGGCGCCGGCGAGCAGCGCCACGCCTTCCTCCTCGGTGGTCAGCGCCACCGAATGGACATCGGCATCGGCCAGCGAACGGTCGATGAGGACGCGGTGCCCGGCATCGGGGACATAGGCGAACTGGGTGACCTTGTTGCGGCGCAGCAAATCATAGAGCTCGTCCGGCCAGGTCGGTTTGCCCTTGGTCTCGGCCTCGGCGCTCATCGTCGGTTCCTCCCGCAGCCTCTTCGGCGGCGATCTTCCCGCGATATGGCGCGACACGCAACATGCGCCGCGGCGAATAGGACGTGGAGGGAGAACGCGGAACGCCTCGACAAGCACGGCGGGCTTTGTTATACACCGCGCCTTCCCGAGAGGGGGCGCTTAGCTCAGTTGGTAGAGCAGCTGACTCTTAATCAGCGGGTCGTAGGTTCGATCCCTACAGCGCCCACCACCGGACCAAGGGGTAGGCGGGCGACGCCCAGCCCCTCACTGCCCCGCCCCTCACTCCCCGCTGTCGCCGAAGCGGCCGATGCGGGTATCGCGGTGGATATAGACGCTGATCAGCAGGCCGAAGCCGAACATGACGGTCAGCATCGCCGTGCCGCCATAGGAGATCAGCGGCAGCGGCACTCCGACCACCGGGATGAGACCCATCACCATCGCGGTGTTGATGAAGACATAGAGAAAGAAATTGATGGTGACGCCGAGGCCGAGCAGCCGGCCGAAATGGCTGCGGCTGCGCAGCGCGATCGCGAAGCCGTAGACGAAGACCAGCGTATAGAGGCCGAGCAGCACGACGCCGCCGACGAGGCCGAGCTCCTCGGCCAGCATCGAGCTCCTCGGCCAGCATGGTGAAGATGAAGTCGGTCTGCTTCTCGGGCAGGAAGTTGAGATGGCTTTGCGTGCCGTGCAGGAAGCCCTTGCCGAAGAGCCCGCCCGAGCCGAGCGCGATCTTCGACTGCAGGATGTGATAGCCGGAGCCGAGCGGATCGTTCTCGGGGTCGAGAAAGGTGTAGATGCGGTTGCGCTGGTATTCCCGCATATGGCCCCAGATCAGCGGCAGCGCGCCGCCTGCCGCGGCGATGACGAGGCCGAATTTCCACAGCCGGACGCCGGCGAGGAAGAACATCGCGCCGCCGCACATCAGCAGCATCAGCGCGGTGCCGAGATCGGGCTGCTTCAGCACCAGTACCGCCGGCGTCAGGATGAAGAGCGCCGGCACGACGAGGCGCAGCGGGCGACGGACATCCTCGATCGTCAGCCCGTGAAAATAGCGCGCCAGCGCCAGGATCAGCGCGACCTTCATCAGCTCCGACGGCTGCAGCTGGATGAGGCCGAGATCGATCCAGCGCTGTGCCCCCATGCCGATCGCGCCGCGCACCTCGACGGCGATGAGCAGGGCGAAGGCGATGGCGAAGATGATGTAGGCGCTGCGCAGCCAGAAGCGGATATCGACCAGGGCGACACCGATCATCAAGCTGACGGAAACGGCAAAGCGCATCATCTGGCGCGCCGCCCAGGGCTGCACATCGCCATTGGCCGCCGAATAGAGCATGGCGAAGCCGAAGCTGGCGATCGCCGTGAGCAGCAGCAGCAGCCCCCAATTGAGGCTCCACAGCTTCTCCGCGAAGGACAGCCGCGGCGTCCTCGCATCGAGCCCGGTCATCGTTGCCAGCGCCATCGCCGCCGCCTCAGCCGGAACGCGACGCGGCGTCGGGACCGCCATCGCGGCGGGCGACGAACTCGACATCGGGAACCCGGCGCCCCGGATCGCGCAGCTGCGCCTCGCGCAAGAGATCACGGCAGATCGGCGCCGCCACCGCCGAGCCGCCGCCCGCCGATTCGCCGCCATGCTCGACGATGACGGCGCAGACATAGCGCGGCGCGACGGCCGGCGCGAAGGCGATGAAGAGGGCGTGATCGCGCTCCTTCCACGGCACGTCCTTGATCTTGCGCAGCCCGTGATCGCGCTCGGCCTGCGAGATGTGGCGGACCTGCGAGGTGCCTGACTTGCCGCCCATCTCGAGCCCGGCCTCGCGGATGCGCGCGCCATAGGCGGTGCCGCCCTGCTCGTTGACGACGGCGCTCATCCCGTCGAGGACGAGGCGGAGGTCCTTCGGCACGATGCCGAGCGCCGGGAAGGCCGAGACAGGGTCGGGCGACGGCTCGAGGCCAGGCGGCGTCATGACGCCGTTGGGCCGCGTCAGGCGCGGCACCACGGCCCGGTTGGTGACCAGCCTTGCCGCCATCGTCGCAAGCTGCAACGGCGTCACCGCCACCTTGCTCTGCCCGATCCCGGCGCTGATCGTCTCGCCGAGCTGCCAGGGAATGCCGTATTTGCCGAGATTCCACTGCGTCGTCGGGATGTTTCCCGGCGCCTCGCCGGGGATGTCGAAGTCGAGCCGGCTGCCGAGGCCGAAACGCTTGGCCATCGCGGCGATGCGGTCGATGCCGAGACGCCGTGCCGTCTCGTAGAAGAAGACGTCGCAGGAGCCCTTGATGGCGCCGCGCAGGTTGACGGTGCCGTGGCCGCCTTTCTTCCAGCAATGCCAGACGGTATTGCCGAGCGCGAAATGGCCCGGGCAGCTGACCTGTGTGTCCGGCGTGATGACGCCGGATTCGAGCCCGGCGAGCGCCACCATCGGCTTGAAGGTCGAGCCCGGCGCGTAGGTCCCGGCCACCGCCTTG
>WNFC01004008.1_pt1 | contig 16008 bp, 12 predicted proteins | sample 5400541 | NCBI WGS metagenome assembly WNFC01 (sample SAMN13153342, study PRJNA577476) | soil metagenome | isolation source: 120 cm saprolite under Douglas fir tree site 2 hole 2 replicate 1 | place: USA:California | collected 2015-04-18
GTCTGGTCTTTGTGCAACCGGCTGATGAACTCAAGGTCGAGGCGATGGCCGATGCCGCTGTCTACAAGCCGGGCAATGATGCCCACATCCGCTTCCGTGTGACAAACTCGCACGGCGAAGGCGTGCAAGCCGCTCTTGGCCTGCACGTGGTGGATGAGGCTGTTTTTGCGCTGGCCGAAAAGCAGCCAGGGTTCGCCAAGGTCTTCTTCTACCTGGAGCAGGAAGCGCTCAAGCCCAGGTATGAAATTCATTCCATCGGCATGTCCGACATTGTGGAGCCAGTGGAGCAGTCTCGCGCTGCGCAACGCGACCGGGCCGCCCGCGCATTGTTCGCGGCGACGGAAGTTCTCAATGCGAACGGATTCGAGACCGAAGCCGGGCGGACTGTGCCCCAGGATAAGTACCCGGTGTACTTCACGCGCTATCACACCCGTTTTCTTGCGCAGCTACGCAAGCTCTCCCCGGGTGACCTGGCAAAAATCCACACTTTGGAAATTCGTGATGCCTGGAATACGAATCTGCGAGTCGAAAACGTAGCTTGGGATCCGCGGCATTTGCATTATCTGGTGCGCAGCGCGGGCCCCGACAAGCAGTTCGACACCGCGGACGATCAGGCGGCGTATCTGGAAGTGCGCGCCCGCAAAATCGTGGATCATCCAGAGCTAAAATCCATCGATCTGAATATCGAGCACGATCACGGCCCAATCAACGGTTTCGCCGAGATCGTCGGATCTGTTATCGACCCGACAGGAGCTGCAGTTCCGGAAGCGATGGCCGAGGTGCGCGAAGTCTCTGCGGGAAAAACTCGGCGAGCCACCGCCAATGCGGCCGGTCAATTCAGTCTGGCGGGGCTCTCCGCCGGTGACTACGAAGTTCGAGTGTCATCGCCTGGTTTCCAAATGGCGTCGCGGCAATTCAGGTTAGTTGCGCGCGATCGTGGCGTTCTTTCTGTTGTGCTGCAGGTCGGAGCTGTAACCGAGATGGTTGTGCTCGACGGCGCAGCGCGTCAGGGCAATATGGGGGCGGGCGGTGGTGTCGCCGGAGGCTTGGTTTTGTTCGAGCAAATGGGCCTCGCGAATAAGGTTGCCCGTTTCGCTCGGACCGATGGTACCCACCTCGGTACCGGGTCCCCTGGCGAAAATGAGATGGCGCTCTTCACGCCCTCGGCCGGCCTCATCGTCAGGGAGCAGACGGGGGTCAGCCCGTCGGCGCGTGTGCGCTCCTACTTCCCCGAGGCTCTCTACATCAATCCGCAAATCATTACGGACCAGAACGGCACAGCAACAATCTCGATACCGCTGGCAGATTCGATCACCACTTGGAGAATGGCCATGATGGCCTCCACTATCCACGGCGCGCTCGGCAGCGGAACCGCTGCCTTGAAGGTCTTTCAGGATTTCTTCGTCGACCTCGATCTGCCTGTGACACTTACCCAAGGCGACCGAGTCGATATTCCCGTCGCCGTGTACAACTATGCCGGCACAAAGGGAAACGTGAGATTGCAACTGCAACCTGACAATTGGTTTTCGCAACCAGATGACGTTTCCGAAAAGTCCCTCACCGTCGATCCTGATCGCGTCGGCGGCTCCCACTTCAGCCTCGAAGCAAAGCGGATCGGCAAGTTCAAACTCACCCTTGCAGCCCGTATGACTGGCGATACAGATCGCGCCGACATCGTCGTCCGTGAAATCGACGTGATTCCCAATGGCCGCGAACAAGCCCTGGTTTTCAACGGCAGGCTTGAAACCGCGGTGCACCACGAGTTGAACTTTCCGGCGGCCTCCATCCCCGAGGCCAGCGCGATTCTTGTCAGGCTCTACCCCGGTCCGCTCAGCCAGGTGATCGAAGGCATGGACGCGATCCTGCGCATGCCTGGTGGTTGCTTCGAGCAGACCTCTTCCAGCACCTATCCGAACATTTTGGCACTTGATTACATGAAGCGCACCCAAAAACTGACTCCCGAGGTACATGCCAAAGCCGAAGGATTCATTGCCAACGGCTATCAACGCTTGCTCACCTTTGAGGTTCCAGGCGGCGGCTTTTCCTGGTTCGGCAACGCGCCTGCGAATAAAATTCTGACCGCCTACGGCTTGATGGAGTTCTCCGACATGGCGAAGGTCCACGACGTCGATCTGAATGTGATTCAGCGGACGAAGCAGTGGATGGCAGGGCAGCAGCAGGCGGACGGTAGCTGGAAACCGGACAGCTCCTTTATTAACGAGGGCGCCACCACCCATTACAATTCCGACGTCCTTCGCATTACCGCGTACATCGGCTGGTCGCTCGACAACACTGGGTATCAGGGAGCAGCCGTCGAAAAGGCGAGGCAGTTCGTGCAGCGCCACCTGAACGGCAAGGCGGACACGTATACGCTAGCGGTCGTAGCAAACTTCGCCGCTGACTATGGGAAAGACCGGGAGTTCACGAATCGGGCCATGCAACTTCTGCTTGACGCGCGCACGGAGAAAGATGAGCAGGCTTGGTGGACTGCCGAAGAGACAGCTGTTTACGCCACAGGAGCAAGTGCCGCCGTGGAGGCGACGGGTTTGGCTGTGCAGGCCTTGCTTAGGTGGGGCGAGGCGTCGAGTACCGCGAGTAAGGGTCTCCGTTATATCGCCACAAAGAAAGATGCCGCAGGAACCTGGGGTACTACGCAGGCGACCATCATGGCGCTGCGGGCGTTATTGCTTTCTACTGAGAAGGGGGCGGCGGACGTTCGCGGCACGTTGGAAATCTCTCTCAACGGCAAACCGGTCGAGAAGCTTGCGCTGACTTCGGAAAATAATGAACTGCTCCACCAGTTCGTATTCAAAGAGATCGATGCCAAGGCTGACACGCTAGACATTCGGTTTGCGGGAAAAGGGGGCCTTGCCTACCAGATAGTCGGTCGCTACTTTATCCCCTGGACGGAGAAACCTGCCGGCGAGCCTCTCTCGATCGGCGTTGCTTACGATCGCACGCATCTGGAGCAAGATGACATCGCCATTGCAACCGCGACCGTCAAGAACAACCTGAGCAAGGCGGCGAACATGATGATGGTGGACCTGGGAATTCCTCCTGGATTCGACCTTCTCAGCGAGGACTTGCAGGATTACCAGCAGAAGAGCGCGAGCCGGCACGGCGGCCGCTTGGAGAAATTCAACTTAACGGCGACGCAAGCTATTCTTTATTTCGATTCCTTTCCGCCTGGCGACACGATAACGCTGCACTATCGTTTGCGGGCCAAGTATCCAATCCGCGCTCGAACATTCCAGTCGCGAGTCTATGAATACTACGATCCCAACGTGAATTCGGTCGAGCGACCTGTGCTGTTGGAGGTGCGGAAGCATCATTGAACTCGCCCACGGTTGCGCTCGTTGCGGCTGAGTAACGGGCCTCTGCGAAAAACAAGTAAGGCGCTTCGCGGCGCCCGCCTGTGACCGTCAGTGGCCCTCGCAGGCTATCGAGTCAGGGCATCAAACGACATGACCTTTTCTTGCCGGGTGGCTTGTTGATTCCAGCCAGACACGCCGCAAAAAGCGATCCAAGCTCGACTTTTCGATACGTATAGGCCGTGGGCGAACTACATTCTCGTCGCGCGAGAGATACTACAGAAGTGAGTTCGCTGGTTCCTTACAAATATATTCTCTCGTTGCCCGAGCGTGTGATTCGCTCACTGAGTGCACTCTCAGGCGGCTTATTGCGGGAAATCGGAACCGTCACATTGCCTCCCGGCATCCGGCAAACGACGCTCTATCGGACCATGGTTGAGGTCACCCTTCGATTTCTGATCGAGGAGGTCGGACAGGTCGACGGCGTCTACCCGTACCCAGACCGGCTAGCTCAGAATTTCCTGCTCCAGCGGACAGCGAGCCACGGGATTGAGCTGCTCGGCATCCTGGCTTTCCGTGCCTCTCCAGTTTGGGTGTTGGCTGCGCTGGCGGATATTACAGGTGGCGGCCACAAGCTGGTTCATGAGATCTCTCAAGCACTGAAGAACGAAGGCCTCCTGGATCCGAACGCTCGTTTCGAAAGGATGAACCAGCTTCTGGATGGACTCGAGAAGACCAGTGACCATTTGGCGCAAACGCTCAATCTGCCGCCCGTCAACGTTCCTGGATTGCGCCGCGAATGGGAAAAGCTCAAGAAGGAGCTACAAGGAATTCCACCGAAGAATCTACCCTCGCTCGAGCGCCTGGACCGGATCTGGACCGAACTGCAGCAAACGGCAATAACGCAGAACCGATCCGTCTTTACCATCTCATCCTTAATGGCGGTTTCCACGATCGCCCATGTCCCCGCGAACCTGCTTTGGCTTTCCCGAGCCGCCCATTCGGCCGCGCGGCGGACGGGAACAGTCGTTGGAGCGGCCCTTCTTGACCACTACTCACAAACGCTCGGAGAGATCTCCAGAACCGGCTTCGTCGAGTATTGGACACGAGAATTCCGGCCCTACCTCCGTGCCGCAGCGGAACAATTCGCGCCGGGGCGTGAATCTCTTACGGAGCGCCTACTGCGCAGGAAGCCCTAGCGATGATCGCCTCTCACTCCCGATCTGCTCATCCGCGCCTCCATGCTTGTCATGTTGCTGCTCGTCCGGGGCGGTGGTGGTAAGACCGGTCTACGGAGGGTGACATCATGAATGTCGTCTGGAGAAGGAAGCCTCTAAGAAATCATTTGTCGACCCAAACAAATCTGCCCCCTGCCGTTAACGGGGCCGAGGCGAGGCAACCCACACAGGCGCTTGGAAAGCGTGCTGGAGCAGGTAACCTTGTTTGAAAGCCGGGCAGCCCGTGAAGGCCTAGCGCAGAACTTCGACCATGAACCCGCCTGGCGCGTTGAAATAGAACGTCCACGAGCCGTGCAGGCGGGCCGGCTTTGGGACCTCGTAGCCATCCTCCCGTAGACGTTGGTTGATCTCGTTGACCCGCTCCTCGCTCTCCTGGATAAAGCCAACATGAAAGCCCGCCGGATACTTCACCTCGGCGCCTTTTGCCACGCGGAACAGCGCCAGCACCATTCCGTTGTCGTCGGACAGGAAGCTCATCGCTTCGCGTGGCTCGGTGCCTCCGTAGCTCTTCAGACCAAAGTATTTTTCCAGGAAGTGATGGCTTTCCGGAACATTGGAGACTGTGAGATTCAGGTGGTTGAGCTTCACGCGTCGGCCTCCGCGGTCACTGGTGACTACTCTATTAAGATTCGCAATCGGGTCCAAGGGTCGCAGTTTTTTGCAGGTGCCCCCACCCTACATAAACCTCTCCGCCGACCCAAAGATGGTAAACGTCGGTGTGACCCCTCAATGGAGTAACGAAGTAACGGTTGAAAGCTCGGTGGCAGCAAGTTGTTGAAATCTGGAGCGGGAGACGGGAATCGAACCCGCAACCAACAGCTTGGAAGGCTGTGACTCTACCATTGAGTTACTCCCGCGTTTGCTCAATGACGCGAATAGATGCGTACGAAGACTTTATCTATTCTAGCAATGGCGTTATGTATCTGCGCAATCTAACGCGACGATGGCTCCGCGTCCGGCGCCGGTTTGACAGAGAGAGGCGGCGCTGCCGACGTTGGTGTGGATGCGGAGGCCAGTGTGCCCTTGCTGTGGCGCGGCTTGGCGCCTTTGACCAAATCGGAAACGTCTATCGTGAGGAGACGCCATTTGTATTTCCACAACCTTACCGAACACATTTCAATAGGAACGTGATCGTGCCCCGAGATGTGCTCCGGCCAGAGCATTCCGTGATTCTCTGCATTGCATGCGGGTTTCTGTGCCTGGTCATCCTGCGCCCAGCACGAAATCCCCATCAGAACTGGCGCGAGCATCAGCCGTTTAAATGCATGCATTTCGTTCAGATCCCTGGCGCATTACTTGATCCGTATGCGGGCATTCTAACGCCGAGAAGCACTCCATGAACAGAGCGCCTTGCGGTGGCCGGTACTGGTACCGGGGTCGATTTGAAGCACAGGTCACTTCGAGGTTCTTTATCAAGCGATGGATCTCCGAGGCGTGGTACGATTTCAGCGTTCGGTCCTCATGCTGTCGTCGAAAAGCCGCGTTTTCTCCGTTCTGACTATCTCTTTTTCGATCTGCACGGTCCTGCCACTGGGCGCCCAATCCAGTCCTGATACCCAGGAAGCGCGCATCCATCGCGTTGAGGCAACGGTGGTCGATATGCCGATGGGCGGGAGCAAATCGCCGCTGCGGCTCGACCTGCTGAAGTTGATGCAGGTTTACAAAGTGCCCGGCCTGAGCATTGCAGTCATCGACAACTTCCAGATCGTTTGGGCGAAGGCGTATGGCGTGATCGAGGCCGGATCAAACACGGCCGTTACAACTCGAACGCTATTCCAGGCTGGCTCCATCAGCAAGCCAGTGGCGGCGAGTGGTGCGCTCTACCTGGTGGAACATGGCAAACTCTCGCTCGACGAGGACGTGAACCAGAAGCTCAAGACATGGAAGGTGCCGGAAAACGAATTCACGAAGAACCAAAAGGTGACGCTGCGCCGCCTGATGTCGCACACTGCGGGGCTCACGGTGCATGGCTTTCCAGGTTACGACGTAAATGACTCCGTGCCGGCGCTGATGCAGATTTTCGATGGCGAGAAGCCCGCCAACACCGCGCCCATCCGCGTTGATTTCGTTCCAGGTACACAGGAGCGATATTCAGGCGGCGGCGTCACCATCGAGCAGCAACTCATGACGGACGTGACCGGCAAGCCGTTCCCGGAACTCATGCGCGAGATCACGCTCGACAAGATTGGCATGACGGACAGCAGCTATGAGCAGCCCCTGCCCCCGGCCCGGGCCGCGATGACAGCCTGTGGCACCTATGCGGATGGCCGGGCGGTGCACGGCAGATGGCACGTTTATCCGGAGATGGCAGCGGCAGGGTTGTGGACTACGCCCACTGATTTGAGCAAATTCGCGATTGAAATTGCATTGTCAAAAAATGGCAAGTCAAACCACGTGCTTTCTCAGGAGATGACACGCCAGATGCTGACGCCAGTGCTGTGGGCGGCGGGGCTCGGATTCTTCATAGATCACGACAACCCTGGAGTGTTTAGCCACAATGGGGCCGACGAAGGCTTTCAAGCGCTGCTCATCATGAATGCCGAGTCGGGGAAGGGAGTCGCGATCATGGCAAACTCGGATAACGGGATCGCCGTCGGGGATTTCCTGCTGCGTCGTGTCGCGAAGGAGTACAGTTGGAACTACAAGGCTTCCGAGCAGGGTGCATTCAGCCAGTTGGTGCTGATCGCAAAGATGAAAGGTGTGCCAGCCGCCCTGGAGCGATACACGGAACTGAAGAAATCGCAGTCCGCGGGATACAAAATCGAGGAAGCTACACTCAACCGTCTGGGCTACACGCTGCTATTCTCAGGCCAGACGCAGGACGCGATCGCTGTTTTCGAACGCAATGTGCATGAATTTCCGAAGTCAGTCTCAATCAACGTTTACGACAGTCTGGCCGAGGCGTACATGAAGGCGGACCAGAAGGACCTGGCGATTCAGAATTACGAAATGTCGCTGCAACTGGATCCGAAAAACCAGAACGCGGTAGACAGATTAAAGAAGCTGAAAGAGACGAAGTAAGGCGCGCCCGTAGCCAGTCTGTCAAGTGTGAGACAATTCCGCAGACTGGCTGAAACCGGTAAGGAGAAATGATGTCTGCAATTTCGAGAAGAGATTTTTTCAAGGATGCGGCGGGGGATGCTGTTATCGCCGGGGTCCTGTCCGCGGGCGCGCTGGAGCTTCGCGGCAAGCCCCTGGGCCTGCCCATTGGATGTCAGACGTATCCCGTCAGGAAGATGATCGGCGAAGACTTTCCCGGCACGATCAAGCAGCTGGCGTCAGCCGGATTTGAGGCCATCGAGCTGTGCTCGCCGGTCGGTTACGCTGATTCCGGCTTCGGCGTCATCGCCAAATACAAAGGAGCCGAGCTGCGGAAAATGTTTAGCGACATGGGTGTCCAGTGTCACAGCTCTCACTTCGACATCAAGGAGCTCAGGGAGAATCAGGCGGGAAGAATTGCCTGGGCCAAAGACGTCGGCCTGACGCAAATGCTGGTGCCGAGCCTCGACGGGCCGCAGAAGCCCACGATGGATGACGTGAAGCGGGCAGCCGAAGAATACAACAAGATGGGCGAACAGGCAGCCAAAGCGGGAATCCAGCAGGGCCTTCACAATGAGCGCTTCGAGATCGCGACGGTCGATGGCAAGCGGGTCTACGACTTATTGCTGGAGCTTCTCGATCCCAAACTGGTCAAGTTCCAGTTTCAGGTTTCCGAGATCAGGCACGGCTACGATGCCGCCGAGTACTTCACCAAGTACCCCGGCCGCTTCGTTTCGATGCACGTGCAGGGTTGGTCGGCGCCGACCAAGAAGGTTGCCGCGGTGGGACAGGACACCCTCGACTGGAAAAAGATCTTTACCGCGGCGAAAACAGGCGGGATAAAGAATTACTTCGTCGAAATGGACCTGGAGCTGATGAGAGCCAGCGTCCCGTATCTTCGCGATCTACAAGTCTGATACCCATATAAACGCCGAGACGCCGAGGCGCCGAGTACATAAGGCTACTTCATTCATCAACTGGCGGATGCCCACCAGTCATGAGAACGCAGAGAAGATCGGCCTCGGCGACTCGGCGTTGAGCAGTTGGGTTATGTAACTTTGCAGCCCACCGACATTGTTACGTGCGTAAGTTCTAAACTCCCACCAGCCCGCACTTCTTGCGCAGCATATCCAGCGCCATTTGTGTGGCGAAGACGCGAATGCGCGTGCGGTCGCCGAAGAACTGGCGGTGGATGACCAGTGTGCCGCTGGCGTCGGCAAGGCCAACGTAGACCGTGCCTACGGGGACATTCTCGCTCGGATCGGGGCCGGCCTCACCGGTGATGGCGAGCGCGAAGCTTGAACCTGTGCGGCGCCTTGCGCCGATGGCCATGGCTTCAGCGGTCTCCTTGCTGACGGCGCCGTGCTCTTCGAGAATCTCGTCGCTGACGCCAAGCAGCTCGTTCTTCATCTTCTTGCTGTAAGTGATGAATCCGCCCAGGAAATAATTCGAGCTGCCGGGAACCGACGTGATGCGCTGAGCCAGCCAGCCGGCTGTCATACTCTCAGCCACCGACAGCGTGGCATGATGTTTCTTCAGAAGTTCACCAACGATGACTTCGAGCGGCTCGCCGTTCCGCGAGTAAATACGATCGCCCAGAAGCAAATCGATGGGCCCGGCCACTTCAGCCAGCAGGGCATTGGCATCCGCTTCATTCGTGCAGCGGGCGCGCAGGTGGATTTGAATGTCGCCCTCACCCGCCAGAATTGTGGTCACCGGATTGGTGTACTTCTTGTAAACCGGAGAAATGGTTTGATCCAGGTCCGATTCCGCCATACCCGCCACCCGCAGCACCAGTGTGCGGATCGCTTGGCGTGGGACCACGCGTTCCAGACGCGGCAGACATTGGCGTGTGAACATGGCTTTCAGCTCGTGCGGCGGACCCGGGAGGAGCATGAGGGAAACATCCGAATCATCGATCCACTGGCCCGGCGCGGTACCACGGTCATTGGGTAAAATCTCCGCGCCTTCGATGATGAACGCCTGCCGCCGGTTTACCTCGGCCATTACGCGGCCCGCCTTGCGAAACCGCTGCTCGAGCTGATCCGCGATCTCAGGATGAAAGATCATCTTGCGATCCAGAGCCAGCGCCACGGCGTCGCGCGTCACGTCATCTTCGGTTGGGCCGAGCCCGCCTGAAAGGATGACGATGCGGGATCGCGACATGACGCGTCGCACGGTGTCGGCCAGAAGTTCGCGGTCGTCGCCCACCACGTACTTGGTGATGACCTCGACACCCAATCCGTTCAACTGGTCCGTCAAGAAGAGCGAATTGGTGTCCAGCCGCTGCGGTGTGAGGAGTTCTGAACCGACCGCGATGATTTCTGCGTTCATCGGCCCTTAGGCGAGCAATCTCCCTTTGATGCGTACGTCGACGCGGTACAGCGCGTTGGTGGTAGACACTACCAGGGAGCGCGAGGGCGTGAAAGCCATCCCGACGATGCCCGGCCCTGAAAGGAACAGTTCCGGTTTGCGATCGGGGCCGAAGCGGACGACGCCTTTGCGGCCGCCCAACGAGGCCGCGACATATAGCCGGTTCTCGGCGTCGAAGGCGATTCCTTGCGGACGACCGAGGCCGCGATAGAAGACTTCGACCTCGCCGGTATGCGAAATACGATAGATGGAATCGAAGCTCGAAGTGGTGGGCCCGGTCACATACAAATATTGGTCGGGTCCGAAGGCCAGATGGTAAGCCGCGATGGATGGTTCGATCGTGGCGAACACAAAGATCTGGCGGTCGGGCGCGATTTTGAAAATCGTGCCGCTGCGGTCGCCCACGTAGAGATTGTCTTCTTCATCGAACGCCAGACCGGTGGCGACGCCCATCCCTTCCACGAAAACCGACATGTTGCCGGTGGGGGTCACCTGGTAAATGACGCCTTCGAAGCGGCTGGAAATGTAAAGGAGACCCTGCGGGTCGAAGGCCAGGCCAGTGGCATTCATCAGATCGTTAATGAACGGCTTGACGCTGTAATTCAGATCGATCTTGTATACGGCGACGGCCACCTTTTGGCCGCGCGAGCCGCTGAAAGTGGTATAGACGTTGCCGAACGTGTCGACTGCGGGATTGCCCACGGGGTGCAGATTATCGGCGATCGGGATGCCGATGTCACAGGCCCAGGCCTGGCTCGCCAGGTCGCCGTTCTGAATCACGAGCTCGCCCTCGGAAACGCCGTCGGGCACCTTAACAATCAGGAAGGAGTCGGAACTTATGATGAGCGGGGCCGCGATTTCGCCGATGGTGACTTTCGGACGGTCTGATCTTGCAAACCCCCGTCCCTGGATTTGAAATTCGCCACCTGCGATGGCCGCCACGGGTGACACCTGCGCGATCTGGGGCTTCCCGTTGTCTTTCCGAATACTCATAGTTCAATAAAGATTGAAACACCCTGTTACGGATAAGACAAGTGCCGCATAGAGGCCAGCCATCAGATCGTCCGCCACGATGCCTGCCCCGCCGGGAAGCTTTTCTAGATTGCGTACAGGCACAGGCTTCCAGATGTCGAACAGGCGGAACAGGATGAATGCGCCGAGCCACGACTTGACATTGAGCGGCCTGGCTCCCGCCAGGGCGAGCCATTGGCCTAACACCTCGTCGACCACTACCACGCCAGGGTCCTTCTGATCGAGCGCATGGGCCGTCACATGCGCGGCCCAGATGGAGGGCGCCGCAGCCACCAGAACCAGGGCCACAAACCACAGCGGCTGCCAGCCTGCGTAGCGCACTAAAAGCCAGGCGATCGCGAGCGCAGCGAGAGCTCCAACGGTACCGGGTGCCGCTGGTGCATAGCCGCAGCCGAACCACGTCGCGATCATGGTCGCGGCCTTAATCTTCATCTTCCTCGCGCGTGTTGTCTTCAACGGGAGCGGTGGAAGTGAGGGGAGTGGACACCACGTATTTGCCGGAGGCCCAGTTGCCCAAGTCGACGATGCGGCAGCGTTCGCTGCAGAAAGGGTAATCAGGATTCTCCCTTATCACCTTCTTCCGGCAGATCGGACATTTCATAAAACGCGGATCGGGATTTGGCGGGCGGCGGCTGGTACGATTTGCACCAAGGAAAGAGGCGCAAGTGTCTGCGGGCTTGCATCGCCGCCCGGCAGCAGTGTGCCGACAAGATCATAGTCGTGCGCTTCTGTGATTCGCAGACGGCGGATTTCACCGGGCGTGGGCTCGGCGCCTTCAAAATCGTTGATCAGCGTTACGCCGTCAATCTCGGGGGCCTGGGTGGGCATCCGGCCTTCCCATAGCAGGTCGGTATCCTTGGAAAGGCCTTCGACCAAAACCGTAGTCTGGCTGCCGACCAATTCCCGGTTCCGTGCGCGCGCTACTTTGCGCTGCAGAGCCATGAGACGCTGCTTTCGACGGTAGATGGTGCGGCCGTCCACTTTTCCATCCAAGTGATAGCTCGCGCTGGTATCTTCGTCGGAATACGAGAACACCCCTAAGCGGTCGAAGCGGGCGGCTCCCACGAACTGGCACAGCTCGTCGAAATCCTCGGCGGTTTCACCCGGGAAGCCCACGATCATGCTGGTACGGATGGCAACTCCGGGAATGGTGCGGCGGATGCGCTCGATCAGCTTCAGGAAAATATCGCCGGACGCGCCGCGCTTCATGCGCTTGAGCACGAGCGCGCTCGCGTGTTGCAGCGGCATGTCGATATATTTCACCAGCGCCGAATGCTCGGCTATGGTATCGAGCAGTTTCTGCGTCACTTTGTTGGGATAGGCGTACAGAAAACGGATCCACTTTTCACCGGGCGCTTCGATCTGTGCCAGCCGCGCCAGAAGCACGGCCAGACCGTCTTTTATCCCTAAATCCTCACCGTAGCAGGTGGTGTCCTGACCGATCAGGTTGATTTCGCGCACGCCCTGCTGGAACAGCCGCGTGGCTTCCGCGATTACCGATTCGAAACGGCGGCTGCGGAATTTGCCCCGATACTGCGGGATCACGCAAAACGTGCACGGATGGTCGCAACCTTCCGCGATCTTCATGTAGGCGAAGTGGCGCGGTGTGGCTAGCACGCGCGGCGTAAGGTCATGATAAAGATACGGCTCGAGCGGATTTGCGTCGACCTCAATCCCTTCGCAATGCGATACGATCTGCTCGATCTCGTTGGTGCCGATGACGGCGTCTACTTCCGGCATCTCGCGACGGATCTGATCGCGATAACGCTCGACTAGGCATCCCGCCACGATCAGCTTTTTAGCCCGGCCGATTCTTTTGTAGTCGGCCATTTCGAGGATGGTGTCGATCGATTCTTTTTTTGCCGGATCGATGAAACTGCACGTATTCACGACGAGCACATCCGCTTGATCGGGATGTGGCGTGAGTTCGTGCCCACGGGACACGAGTTGCCCCATCATAACTTCGCTGTCAACTAGATTCTTGGGACAGCCCAAGCTGACAAAACCGACTTTCAACGGTGATGAACCTCGCGGGGAGTAGTGCCAGGTTTTAGGATAACATGGGGCGTGAAATAACCCGGCCTCCCGGTTGGGCCGGGAGGCCGCCAATTACATTAGCCTACGCAGGGAGCAGCAGATAGCCGCTGATCGAATCTGCGGTTACATTTGTGATCACAAGCTCCTTGCGTTTTCCGTCGCGAGAGCCATAGAAAACAACGGGTTGCAGGGCTTCCTGGCCGCGAAGCCATACAGTCCGACGGTCGGTGCTCACCCACATCCATCCAGTCACCCGGCGATGACTGACATCGGTGCCGGTAATTCCTAGCGAGATGCCGTCACCGAGGTCGCGGCTATGATTTCTGGTCACCTCGAAGTCCACGCGTTTCATGGCGAGCTTGTTGGTCAGGTCCTGCAAGTCGCGGTTTTCGCGGCCGACCTGGTCGTTGAGGGTGGCGAGCTGCTGATCGCGATTGGCGCCATCGTGCTCGATTTGATTGTTCACGCTGTCGAGTTTAGCGGCCTGTTTTTCGGTCTCATCGCGCAGAGCCGCGAGATCGGTCTCCAGCTTGCCGATCAGGGCCTGATCGGCTTCACTCTTCGCTTCCAGCTTGGCCAGCTTGGTTTCGAGAACCTGCGTCTGCGCCAGAACCTCTCCGTGGATGGCCTTGTAGAGCTCAGCCCTCAATTCGCCGGCCTGCTTGCGAGCGTACCGGAGCCGGGCCTCCGTTTCTTTCTGGAGATCCGCCACTCTCTGCTGCAGCTCATGCTGGCCGGCAAACCAGTCCTGCAGTTTTGCTTCGGTAGCTGTTACCCGGCTGCCCATCTCTCCAAAGGACTTCTGCAGCCCGGGGAGTTGCGCCATCATTGCGGGCGCCTGACTTAGGGACGGATAAAAATACCAACCGAGCCCGATGACTGCCACCAGCACCAGCGTGATGGCGATCCAGCGCATGCGGTGATGCGACTCTAAATCCTCTTCAAACAGAAAATCGTCTTTCCCGCTGCGATGTTCGGACGGCCGTTCGATTTTTTGGTTGTTCTCGTACATAGCCACCTTCCGGCGGATTTGGATGCAACTGCACCCCCAATCGCGAAAAGCACTGCCATGGTACTGAAATGCGGTGGGTTAGCTTAAATGCCCTGAATCTCGCTCTGTATTTTTTCCAACACGGTCAGTAGAAATTGCCACACAGCGAGCAGTGTTCTGTGAGGAAGAGCACCGTGTCACGACTTTAGCCTAATATATCCAGAAGCCTCTGAGTCATCTCGTTGCTTGTCTTCAGCGATTGCAGATTGGCTTCGTAATCGTTTTTCGAATTCAAAAGCGCTACCATCGCGTCGCTCAGCGAGACTTGATCCTGAGAATTTTGCGGGTCAACCACGAATGATTTCGAAATCTTCTCCGCCGCGCTGTTGAAGCTAGCCTCAGCGCTTGCTAAACCCTGGATGGGGCCGTTGAGCACGTTCACGGTGAGCCTCCTTGTCTACCTCTTCGGCCCGCCAGGCAAGATTTCTAGCGCAATTTTTTCTGCTTCAAATACGCGATCAGCTCGGCCGGATCGTCACTGATGATGCCGTCGACGCCCGCAGCCGTCAGCGTGTCCCATTCTTGCGGCGTATTTGCTGTCCATGCAATCACTTGCAGGCCGGCCTCGTGTGCTGCCACGACTCGGGACGGCTGGACCATTCCCTTTTCCGGGGAAATGATCTTGGCGCCCGCGCTGCGTGCCACGGTCACGAAGTCCCCCAGTTTCTCGTCTTCGTCCAGCGCGGCCAGGCGGATATCGGGAGCGAGCGCCTTCATAGCCTGCAGAGTGCGGAAATCAAACGACTGCACGATCACGCGCGCGCGCAGTTTGTGGCGATCGATGGCCTGTAAGAGCAGGTCGGCGAAACGCTCCGGAGGCGGCGTGTACTGTGGCTTATCCTTGAAGATTTTCGTTTCAATGTTGAACATGAAGTTGCCACGGCTGGCCAGAGCAAGCACTTGTTCCAGAGCCGGAATGTGGGTGTTGGGAACGGGCGTCTGCTTTGGGAAATGCGGATTCACCAGCGAGCCGCAGTCCCATCGCCGCAGTTCCGCGAACGTCATTTCGCGGATGACCCTACTGCCGGCGCCCTGCACGCGACAGATTTCCGGGTCAAGCACCGGGTCGTGCGAGATCACCAGAACGTCGTCTTTGGTGACCGCCACGTCCATTTCGATGGCATCGACGCCTTGGTCAATGGCGTACTCAAACGCGGGTATGGTGTTCTCCGGCAGCATGGCGCGCGCGCCGCGATGCCCGTGAACTTGAATGGGAGCTGCCATGGCAATCCAGCCGCCGAGCGAAAAGATCAGGAAAGCCGTTTTCGGGTTCGAATAGAATGACTTCGAATAGAATATCAAGGGGCCCGTCACCTATGAACTCTACCACTCGGCGCGATTTCGCGCGCAGTGTCGCACTGGCTGGAGCCGGCATGCTCGGGCGCGAGCGGGCCGGTGCATCTCCGAGCCGTCCGGCACTCTGTCTTTTTTCGAAGCATTTGCCGAAGCTGAATTACCCCGAATTGGCGCATGCCGTGAAGCAGATGGGCTTTGATGGAGTGGACCTCACGGTTCGGCTCGGCGGCCACGTGCTGCCGGAACGCGCCGCGGAAGATCTGCCCCGGGCCGTGGAGGCGATCCGTGGGCAAGGCCTCGCCGTCTCCATGATTACGACGGGACTAACCTCGGCATCCGATCCCGCGGCCAGGCCCACGCTGGCCACAGCCGGAAAGCTCAGCGTGCCGTTTTTCAAGCTGGGGTACTGGCAGTATCCGGGCGGCATTTCGATCGAACCACGCATTGCAGAGGTCCGGCGTGACGTCGCCGCTCTGGTCGCGATGGGAAAAGAGTACGGCGTCGCAGCCGGATATCACAACCATTCCGGCAATTATGTCGGAGCGGCGGTGTGGGACATTCGCAGCATCATCGGCGATATGGATCCAAACTGGATTGGCTACTATTTCGACCCGTGCCATGCCACCGCTGA
>WNFC01005752.1_pt1 | contig 16006 bp, 12 predicted proteins | sample 5400541 | NCBI WGS metagenome assembly WNFC01 (sample SAMN13153342, study PRJNA577476) | soil metagenome | isolation source: 120 cm saprolite under Douglas fir tree site 2 hole 2 replicate 1 | place: USA:California | collected 2015-04-18
TCCTGGCGGAATGTGCGGCGCAGCAGCACGCTCTCATAGCGCCGTTCCTCACCCGACTTGCCCACATACCGGCTCGGGATCCTGGCCACGTGCATCGCACCGATCTGACGGCCCATGCCAGGCAGTATAGCGGTAATGACCAGGAACCGGCCTGCAACTACCTCAATTCACTGGCTACAACTTCAAGCTAGATTACACCGTCCTCGCACGTCAACCCTTGATCGTTACGGAGCGCTACGGCAAGTTCGGTCTAGCAGTGCGCACAGGGCCAATCGCTCATCGCGGGCTAGGGTCATCCCGCGATGGTATTCACCCGGGGGTCGGCGGCGGAAGGATCGGGGACATGAGCAGGGAAGAGACCGGGAACGGGCGGCCGTCCCGGCTGGATCCGCAGATCGCGGCGCGGCTCAAGCGTGACGCCGCAGGGCTGGTCGCCGCCATCGCCCAGCAATATGACACTGGTGAGGTGCTCATGCTGGCTCATGCTGGGCTGGATGGACGATGAGGCGCTGCACAGGACCCTCACCACCGGCCGGTGCACCTATTGGTCGCGGAGCCGGCGGGAGTACTGGGTGAAAGGGGAGACCTCCGGCCACCTGCAGCGCGTGAAGTCGGTCGCCCTCGACTGCGACGGGGACGCGGTGCTGGTCAAGGTAGACCAGGTCGGCGGGGCCTGCCATACCGGCGACAGAACCTGCTTCGACGCCGCCATGCTGGACGCGGCGGCGGGCTGACCAGGTGGCGGGCTGACCAGGTGATGGGATGACCAGGTGATGGGATGAGACGGTGATGGGATGAGACGGTGGGCGTCGGCGCGGCGGGAATACGCGCTGGTGCTGGCGCTCGGGGTGGCCGGGGCCGGGTCCGTTCTGCTGTCGGTCCGGCAGGGCTGGGCGCGGGTGGTGACCGCCGCGGCGCGGCCGCTGCCGGCCGCCACCGTGTCAGTACGCGGGCAGGATCTGGTGCCCCTGGCGGGCGCGCTCGGGCTGGCCGCGCTGGCCGGCCTGGCCGCCGTGCTGGCCACCCGGGGTCTGGCCCGGCGGCTGGTCGGCGTGCTGCTCGCCGCGTTCGGCGTCGGGGCGGCGGTCGCGGTCAGCATGCACCTGGGCACGGCGGCCGTGCTGGCCGCCGCCTCGGCCGCCGGCCGGACCAGTTCGCCGGCCGGCTCGGTGACCGGGGGCAGCGCCCCGGGCCTGGCCGGGGCGGGCGGCGCTGCGCCGGGTGTCGCGGGCGTGAGCCTGGCCGGGCACGTCACGATGGCGGCCTTCCCCTGGCGCTGGGCCGTCCTGCTCGGCGCTCTGGCGGTGATCGCCGCCGGGCTGCTGGTAGCCTGGCGCGGCGCCACATGGCCGGTCATGTCAAGTCGCTACGATCAGCCTGCGGCACAGCGCCCGCACCCGGCTGACACGGCAACCCTCTGGGATTCGTTGAGCCAGGGCGTGGATCCGACCGATGCCGGCCCAGGGAATAACGATCACGATACGGTGGCTAGATCGCCCGCACGCGAGGCCGCCAGTCCGGCTGACCGGCCGGGTCCTGGATCGGCCGGGCGCCCGCATTAGGATCACAGTCCCGGTCCGCGGGGTATGCCGGTGGAGGTGAGCGGTATGCGGCAGGACCGAGGGCCCGAGGGGCCCGCAGCAGCCAAGCAGCGGGTAGTTATCCAGCTGATGACCCGGCTGGTGCTCGCGCAGGCCACGCTGGCCGCCGCGATAGGGCTCTTCTACAGCCGCCGCTACGTGCCGTCGGTAGTCATCACCATGCTGCTGGTCGCGGGGCTGTTCGCACTCACGCTGGTCGTGCGGTCAGGCACCCACGCGGCTTGGATCATCGCGTTGAGCTGCGAGTCGGCGTTCTTGCTCTTCGGGCTGTCCCGGTTTTTCGCCGCCCGGTACGTCGGTGGCACACTGTTCGCCATCATCGTCACGGGGGCGCTGCTGCACCCATCGGTCGCCCGCGCATACCTGGCCGCACCCGCCGCGGACGATGACATCGTTGGCGAGCCTGGCCTGGAGGAACGAGGCTTCGGGCCCGCGTGATCCGGCCCGCCCGGCCAGCGCGGCCCAGCGTCGCGGCCGGGCATGTCTGGAGGGGGCCCGCATCCCGGCCGAAGCGGCCTCGCTACGATCAGTTTCGCAAGGCATCTAACCCGAGGAGACAGCGGACCGCGTGAGCGTGCTCGACGAGATCCTTGACGGAGTGCGTGCCGACCTTGCCGTCCGGCAGCAGCAGGTGCCGCTCGAGCGGCTCAAGGAGATGGCAGCCCGCGGGTCGTCGCCGCTGGACGCCATGGCCGCACTCAAGGGCCAGGACGTGGCGGTCATCGCGGAGGTAAAGCGGGCCAGCCCGTCCAGGGGCGCGATGGCCGCGATCGCCGATCCGGCCGCGCTGGCCGCGGACTACGAGGCCGGCGGCGCGCGGGTGATCAGCGTGCTGACCGAGCCGCGGCGGTTCGGCGGCAGCCTCGCCGACCTGGCCGCCGTCCGGGAGGCCGTGCAGGTTCCGGTGCTGCGCAAGGACTTCGTGGTCAGCTCCTACCAGCTGTGGGAGGCGCGGGCGCATGGGGCTGACATGGCCCTGCTGATCGTGGCGGCCCTGGAGCAGAACGCGCTGGTCTCCCTGGTGGAGCGGGCCGTGTCCATCGGCCTGGCGCCGCTGGTCGAGGTGCACACCGCCGGCGAACTGGATCGCGCGGTCGATGCGGGCGCGAAGATCATCGGCATCAACGCGCGGAACCTGGCCACGCTGGAGGTGGATCGCGGCGTGTTCGCCCGGATCGCCCCGCGCATCCCGGATGGCATCATCAAGATCGCCGAGTCGGGCATCCGCGGCCCGCACGATCTCCTCGCCTACGCCGCCGCGGGCGCGAACGCGGTGCTCGTCGGGGAGAGCCTGGTGACCGGCAAGAACCCGAGGTCGGCAGTGGCCGATCTGGTCACCGCGGGCTCACACCCGGCGCTGCGCGGTGACCGCGGATGAGCATTACCGCCCAGGCCGGGCCGGTCCCCGACGAGATGGGACATTTCGGTGCGCACGGGGGGAGGTTCGCCCCGGAGGCGCTGATGTCGGCGCTGGACGAACTGGCCCGCGAGTACCGGTCGGCCATGGCCGACCCGGCTTTCCGGGCGCAACTCGACGACCTGCTGCGCGACTACGCCGGGCGGCCCACGCCGGTCACCGAGGTGCCGAGGTTCGCCGCCGAGGCAGGCGGCTGCCGGGTCCTGCTGAAGCGCGAGGACCTGGCCCACACCGGCTCCCACAAGATCAATAATGTGCTCGGCCAGGCGCTGCTCACCAAGCGGATGGGCAAGCCCCGCATGATCGCCGAGACCGGAGCGGGCCAGCATGGGGTGGCCACCGCGACCGCGTGCGCGCTTCTCGGCCTGGACTGCGTGGTCTACATGGGCGAGGAAGACACCCAACGGCAGGCGCTGAACGTGGCCCGGATGCGGATGCTCGGCGCGGAGGTGGTCGCCGTCACCACGGGCAGCCGGACGCTCAAGGACGCGATCAACGAGGCGTTCCGTGACTGGGTGAGCACGGTGGCGACCACGCACTACTGCATCGGCTCGGTGATGGGCCCGGATCCGTTCCCCACGATGGTGCGCGACTTCCAGCGGATCATCGGGGTGGAGGCCCGCGAGCAGGTGCTGGCCATGACGGGCAGGCTGCCCGACGCCGTGATCGCCTGCGTGGGCGGCGGGTCCAACGCCATCGGCGCCTTCCACGCCTTCATCCCGGACGAGTCCGTGCGGCTGATCGGCTGCGAGGCCGGCGGCGCCGGGCTGGCCAGCGGCCGCCACTCGGCGACCTTGGTGGCCGGCTCGCCGGGCGTGATCCACGGGATGCGCACCTACCTGCTGCAGGATGCCGACGGCCAGACGCTGCCCACGCACTCGGTGTCGGCAGGCCTGGACTACCCCGGGGTAGGGCCGGAGCATTCCTGGCTGCACGACACCGGCCGGGCAACCTACCGCGCCATAACGGACACCCAGGCCATGGACGCGTTCGCCCTGCTGTGCCGCAGCGCTGGAATCATCCCGGCGATCGAGTCCGCGCATGCCCTCGCAGGCGCGCTCCAGGTGGGTGCGGAACTCGGCCCGGACGCGCTGCTGCTTGTGAACCTGTCCGGGCGGGGCGATAAGGACATGGACATCGCCGCCCGGTGGTTCGGCCACCTGCCCGGGGCGAGCGCCCCTGGGAAGAGCAGCACCGCGGGCGGCGGCCAGTGAGCGCGGTCAGCGCGGGCGGCGGCCGGTGAGCGCGGTCAGCGCGGCCTTCGAGAAGGCCGCGGCGGACGGGCGCGCCGCCCTGGTCGGGTACCTGCCCGCCGGGTTCCCGTCGGTGGAAGGCGCGGTGGCGGCCGCTCTGGCGCTCGCCGAAGGCGGAGCCGACGTCGTGGAGATCGGCCTGCCTTACTCCGATCCGCTGATGGACGGCCCGGTCATCCAGGAGGCCGTGCACCGTGCGCTGGCCGGGGGAGTCCGGGTCAGCGACGTGCTCGGGACGGTCGAGGCGGTCGCGGAATCGGGCGTTCCGGTGCTGGTCATGACCTACTGGAACCCGGTGGACCACTACGGCGTGGCCAGGTTCGCCCGGGACCTCGCGGCGGCCGGCGGTGCCGGGCTGATCACCCCCGACCTGCCCCCTGAGGAGGCCGGCCCCTGGCTGTCCGCCGCCGGCTCCTGCGGGCTCGACCGGGTCTTCCTGGTGGCGCCGAGTTCGTCCGCGGCGCGCATCGCCACGATCACGCAGGCCTGCCGGGGCTTTGTCTACGCGGCGTCGCTGATGGGCATCACCGGGGCCCGCGACACGGTCAGCGATGAGGCCGCTGGACTGGTCAGCCGGGTCCGGGCGGCTACCAGCCTGCCGGTCGCGGTGGGACTCGGCGTGCGCGACGCGGGCCAGGCGGCGCAGGTCGCCCGGTTCGCCGACGGCGTGATCGTCGGGTCCGCCTTCGTCCAGCGACTGCTCGACGCGCCGAACCCGGGGGCTGGCATCGACGCGGTCCGCGACCTGGCGGGTGAACTGGCCGCAGGCGTCCGCACCCGCGCCACCCCGGCCCGCGCCTGACTCAGGCCCGGCCTGCCTGACTCGTGCCCGGGCTGCCCGGCCCGCCCCTGCCCGGCCCGCGCCTGCCCGGCCCGCCCCTGCCCGGCCCGCGCCTGACCGGCTCTAACCCCGCGGCTGACCAGCCTGGACGGTGGTCCCCCGTGGTGACAGCGCATGTGAACCGGGTGAATGTGCTGAGTCAGGTGTTTCGCGAACAGCAAGGGGTGGGGATGATGCTTCTGGTGGCGTAATCTCGATGTAACCTGGAGCACGAGCTCAAGGAGCCAGCGGTGTGCCGCGATCAGCGGCGCGCGCTGCAGGGCCAATGTCGTCCCGACCGCATGCGAGAACGCGAAAGACGGACGAGACGACAGGAGTGCCAATGGCACCTGCCGCTGCAGCGGGGACCGGGGGACTGTACGACAGCCGGTTCGAGCACGACGCCTGTGGCGTCGGTTTTGTCGCAGATCTTTCAGGACGCCGCAGCCATGACACCGTGGCCAAGGCGCTGACCGTACTGCGAAACCTTGAACATCGCGGCGCCGCCGGCAGCGACCCCGACACGGGGGACGGGGCCGGTATCCTCACCCAGATCCCGGACGCGTTCTTCCGCGCGGTATGCCCATTCGCGCTGCCTGAGCCGGGCTCCTACGCGGCCGGAATGGTGTTCCTGCCCGCTGATTCCACGGCCGACGATTCCACGAGCGCTACGGCGGGAGGCGGAGGCGCAGACGCCGGGGCCGGACAGCGCGACAAGGCGGTCGCGGCCATCGAGCGGATCGCCGCTGAGGAAGGCCTGACGGTCCTGGGCTGGCGTGACGTGCCGCACGACCCCGCGCACTGCGGCAAGGGCGCGCTGGCCGTGCTGCCCCGGCTGGCGCAACTGTTCGTCTCCGCCGCGAACGGCGGCGAAAGCGGCCTGGTTCTCGACCGGCGGGCGTTCTGCCTGCGCAAACGCGCCGAACACGAGGCGGCGGGGGTGTACATCCCGAGCCTGTCCTCCCGGACGATCGTGTACAAGGGAATGCTGACCGCGCCTCAGCTTCAGCCGTTCTACCCAGACTTGTCGGACCCCGGCTACGTCTCCGCCCTCGCCCTGGTCCACTCCAGGTTCTCCACGAACACGTTCCCGTCCTGGCCGCTCGCCCACCCCTACCGCTACATCGCCCACAACGGCGAGATCAACACGGTCCGGGGCAACCGCAACTGGATGCGGGCGCGCGAGGCGATGCTGGCCAGCGACCTCTTCCCGGTGTCCGCCGACGGGCGCGGGATGGAGCGGCTGCTGCCGATCCTGGACAACTCCGCCAGCGACTCGGCCAGCTTTGACGAGTGCCTCGAACTGCTGCACCTGGGCGGCCGGTCCCTGCCGCACGCCATGCTCATGATGATCCCGGAACCGTGGGAGAACCACGAGGAGATGGACCCCGCCCGGCGGGCGTTCTACCAGTTCCACGGCACGCTCATGGAGCCGTGGGACGGCCCGGCGTGCGTCGCGTTCACCGACGGGACCATCATCGGGGCGGTGCTCGACCGCAACGGGCTGCGCCCCGGCCGGTACTGGGTGACCCGCGACGGCCTGGTCGTCCTGGCCAGCGAGGTCGGGGTGCTGGACATCGAGCCGGGCGACGTGGTCCGCAAGGGCCGGCTGCAGCCGGGCCGGGTGTTCCTCGCCGACACCAGCAGCAGGCGCATCCTGGAGGACGCGGACGTCAAGTCCGCGCTGGCCGCCGAGCACCCGTACCAAGACTGGCTACACGCCGGGCTGCTGCACCTCGACGACCTGCCGGACCGTGAGCGCGAGCTTCATGACAGCGAGGAACTGACCACCCAGCAGCAGCTGTTCGGGTACACGGAGGAGGAACTCCGGATACTGCTCGGCCCGATGGCCAAGGCCGGCACGGAGCCGATCGGCTCGATGGGCACCGATACGCCGGTGGCGGCGCTCTCCGACCGCCCGCGGCTGGTATTCGACTACTTCACCCAGCTGTTCGCGCAGGTGACGAATCCGCCTCTGGACGCGATCAGGGAGGAACTCGTGACCTCCCTGCAATCGGCCACCGGCCCGGAGCGGAACCTGTTCGAGCCGGGCCCCGCCTCCTGCCGCCAGGTGGTGCTGCCCTACCCGGTCATCAGCGACAACGACCTCAACAAGATCATCCACATCAACGACGACGGCGACCTGCCCGGGTACGCGTCCTACCTGGTGGACGGCCGCTACGAGGTCGCGGGCGGCGGCGCCGCGCTGCGCGCCCGGCTGGCGGAGATCTGCGGCGAGGTATCGCAGGCCATCGCGGACGGCGCGCGGATCATCGTGCTGTCCGACCGGGGTACAGGCCCGGACCACGCGCTCGCGCCGATCCCGTCACTCATGCTCACCGGGGCGGTGCACCACCATCTGATCAGGGAGCGGACCCGCACCCAGGCCGGGCTGATCGTGGAGGCAGGCGACGCCCGCGAGTGCCACCACATCGCCCTGCTCGTCGGCTACGGCGCAGCCGCGGTCAACCCGTACCTGGCGGTGGAGTCAGTCCAGGACATGGTTCGGCGGGGGATGCTGGAGGCGATCAGCGCGAAGAAAGCCGCGGACAACCTGATCAAGGCGTTCGGCAAGGGCCTGCTCAAGATCATGTCGAAGATGGGCGTGTCGACGGTCGCCTCGTACACGGGCGCCCAGATCTTCGACGCGATCGGCCTGGGCGAGGAGGTCATCAGCACCTGCTTCGCGGGCACGACGTCCCGGCTCGGCGGGGTCGGATTCGACGTGCTCGCGGCCGAGACCGCGGCGCGGCACGCCCGCGCGTTCCCGCCCCGCGGCGCGGTGGCGCACCGGCGGCTGGAGACCGGCGGTGAGTACCAGTGGCGGCGCGAGGGTGAGCCGCACCTGTTCAACCCAGAGACCGTGTTCAAGCTGCAGCACGCCACGCGGAGCCGCCGGTACGAGATCTTCAAGGAGTACACCCGGCTGGTCGATGACCAGTCGGCACGGCTGATGACCCTGCGCGGCCTGCTGCGTATCCGCGGTGTGGACGACGCCAACCCGGCCGACGCTGGCCTGGCCGCCCCGGACGGGGCGGACACCCGGAGCCCGCGTGGGCTGGGCGCAACGGCGCACCCGGCTCACGCGCCCATCCCGGTGGACGAGGTCGAGCCGGTCTCCAGCATCGTGCGGCGGTTCTCGACCGGCGCCATGTCATACGGCTCGATCTCCGCCGAGGCCCACCAGACCCTGGCCATCGCCATGAACCGGCTGGGCGGCCGGTCCAACACCGGCGAGGGCGGTGAGGACCCGGACCGCTACGTGCCCGACGCCAACGGCGACCGCCGCAGGTCCGCGGTGAAGCAGGTAGCCAGCGGCCGATTCGGGGTGACCAGTGAGTACCTGGTCAATGCGGACGACCTGCAGATCAAGATGGCGCAGGGCGCCAAGCCCGGCGAGGGCGGCCAGCTGCCCGGCCACAAGGTCTACCCGTGGATCGCGAAGACGAGGTACTCCACACCCGGCGTGGGCCTCATTTCACCGCCGCCGCATCACGATATCTACTCGATCGAGGACCTGGCTCAGCTCATCCACGACCTGAAGAACGCGAACCCGGCGGCCCGGGTGCACGTCAAGCTGGTCTCGGAGGTCGGCGTCGGCACCGTGGCGGCCGGCGTCTCCAAGGCGCACGCCGATGTGGTGCTCATCTCCGGGCACGACGGCGGCACCGGGGCCGCCCCGTTGACCAGCCTCAAGCACGCGGGCGCGCCATGGGAGCTCGGGCTGGCCGAGACCCAGCAGACGCTGCTCCGCGGTGGCCTGCGGGACCGGATCGTGGTCCAGGCCGACGGCCAGCTCAAGACGGGCCGGGACGTCATCATCGCCACCCTGCTCGGTGCCGAGGAATTCGGCTTCGCCAGCGCGCCGCTCGTGGTCGCCGGCTGCGTGATGATGCGGGTCTGCCACCTGGACACCTGCCCGGTCGGTGTGGCCACGCAGAACCCGGAACTGCGCAAGCGGTTCACCGGTAAGCCGGAGTTCGTGGTGAACTTCTTTGAGTTCATCGCCCAGGAGGTCCGCGAGTACCTGGCCGCGCTCGGGTTCCGCACGCTAGATGAGGCGGTCGGCCAGGTTGACCGGCTCGACACCGTCCGCGCGGTCAGCCACTGGAAGGCGGCCGGGCTCGACCTGAGCCGGGTGCTGCACGTGCCGCACTCGGCTATCGACGCCACCCGCCACCACACGGTCGCGCAGGACCACGGGATCGAGCGGGCTCTCGACAACACGCTCATCCAGCTCGCCGAGGGTGCGCTGCAGGACGGCACCGCTGTCGCGCTTGAGTTGCCGGTCCGCAACGTCAACCGGACGGTCGGCACCATGCTCGGCTACGAGGTGACCAAGCGCTGGGGCGGCGAAGGGCTGCCCGACGACACCATTCACGTGCGCTTCCGCGGTTCGGCGGGGCAATCGTTCGGTGCGTTCCTGCCCCGCGGTATCACCCTGCGGCTGGCCGGTGACGCCAATGACTACCTGGGCAAGGGGTTGTCGGGTGGCCGGATCATCGTGGCGCCGGACCCGGACGCGGCGTTCGCCGCCGAGGAGCAGATCATCGCGGGCAACGTGATCGGCTACGGCGCGACCAGCGGCGAGATGTTCCTGCGCGGGGTGGTAGGCGAGCGATTCTGCGTGCGGAACTCGGGCGCCACCGCCGTTGCCGAGGGCACCGGCGATCACGGTTGTGAGTACATGACCGGCGGCACCGTGGTGGTGCTGGGCCGGGTGGGCCGGAACTTCGCGGCCGGTATGTCCGGCGGCGTCGCCTACCTGCTCGATCCCAAGCCGCTGCGGGTGAACACCGAGATGGCCGACCTCGAGCCGCTGGCCGAAGGCGACGCCGAGCTCGTGCGCGGCCTGGTCGAGCGCCACCACGTGGAGACGGGCTCGGCGGTGGCGGCCCGGCTGCTGGCCGACTGGGATACGGCGGCGGCGCGGTTCGGCAAGGTCATGCCCAAGGACTACAAGCGGGTGCTGCATGCCGCACGGCTCGCCGAGCGTGAGGGCCGCGACGTGAACGAGGCCGTCATGGCCGCGGCGCACGGCTGAGAGGGGGTGGCATCGTGGCTGATCCCAAGGGGTTCATGACGACCCGGCGCGAGACACCGGGCCGCCGCCCGGTGGACATCCGGATCCAGGACTGGCACGAGGTCTACACCGAATTCGGCCACAGCAAGCTGGAGAAGCAGGCTGGGCGCTGCATGGACTGCGGTATTCCGTTCTGCCATCAGGGGTGCCCGCTAGGGAACCTCATCCCGGAATGGAACGACCTGGTCTGGCGGCGGGACTGGCACGAGGCGGCCGAGCGGCTGCATGCGACCAACAACTTCCCCGAGTTCACCGGGCGGCTGTGCCCGGCGCCATGCGAGACCGCCTGCGTCCTCGGCATCAACGCCGATCCAGTGACGATCAAGCAGGTCGAGGTGGAGATCATCGACCGGGCGTGGGCGGAGGGCTGGGTGACGCCCCAGCCGCCGGCCGTGCTCACCGGCCGGCAGGTCGCGGTGGTCGGCTCTGGGCCGTCCGGGCTCGCGGCGGCGCAGCAGCTCACCCGGGCCGGGCACACGGTGACCGTCTATGAGCGGGCGGACGCGCCCGGCGGCCTGCTCCGCTTCGGGATTCCCGAGTTCAAGATGGAGAAGCAGCATCTCGACCAGCGGCTGGACCAGATGTGGGCGGAGGGCACCACGTTCGTCTGCGGGGTGCACGCCGGGGTCGACGTGAGCGCGGAGGAACTGCGCGGCGGCCACGACGCGATCGTCCTCGCGGGCGGCGCCACGGTGCCGCGCGGCCTGCCGGTGCCCGGCGCCGACCTGGCCGGAGTCCACCAGGCGATGGAGTACCTGCCGCTGTCCAACCGCGCGGTGACGGCGGCGGCCGGCGGCCGGGTGGCTGAGCCGGCGATCAGCGCGCGCGGCAAGCACGTGATCATCATCGGCGGCGGTGACACCGGTGCCGACTGCCTGGGCACCGCGCACCGCCAGGGCGCGGCGTCGGTCACCCAGCTGGAGATCTTGCCCCGCCCGCCCGACCACCGGCCGGAAACCCAGCCGTGGCCTACCTACCCGATGACCTACCGGGTGTCCAGCGCCCACGAGGAGGGCGGCGAGCGGGTGTACGCCGTCTCCACGCAGGAGTTCGTGGCCGGCCCGGACGGCCGGGTGCGCGCGCTGCGCCTGGTGACCGTGGAATCGTCGGGCGGACGGTTCCTGCCCATACCAGGCACAGAACGCGAGTTGCCCTGCGATCTGGCCCTACTGGCGATGGGGTTCACCGGGGCTGAGCCCGAAGGGCTCCTCGCCCAGCTCGGTGTGGGCTTCGACGCGCGCGGCAACGTAGCGCGGGATCGCTCGTTCGCCACCTCGGTGCCTGGCGTGTTCGTGGCCGGTGACATGGGCCGCGGCCAGTCGCTCATCGTGTGGGCGATCGCGGAGGGCCGGTCGGCCGCGGCCGCCGTGGACGCGTACCTGACCGGCGGCACGGTGCTCCCGGAGCCGATCCCGCCCACGGCCCGCCCGATGTCCTGAGGGATCAGGAGCCGGTTGACGTCAAGGCGTGTCCCGTGGATCTTCAGCCTGCTGCACCGATGTTTGCCGCACAGTTGCCGGAGGGCGCCTCGCGGCGTTGTCGTCGTCGCCAATAGCTCCGCTATTGGCTTCTCCTCCACCTTGCGATCCATCCCTCCGGCGGCCGCTCGCGACGGCCAAGATCCACGGGACACGCCTTAGGCCGGTCTTTAGGGGTTAGGGTTCGCGCCCGGGACGCCGGAGCATATGTTCTGCGCGGCGTTGCGGCTTTCCACGGCGGCCGGCAGACCTGCCGGGGCCCGCGGGCTGGATGCGGGTGAGGTAGTAGCACGTGCCTTGGCCGGGGTGGGCGGTGGCGTGACCCCGGTGAAGTCGGATCCGATGGTCAGGGTGACGAGCCCCGCGCCGCCCGTGGTTTGGCTGCCCGTGTTCTGGCTGGCGGAGGTCCCGGTGAGCGCCCGGGCGACGACGTACGCAGCGCCGGCCCCGGCCGTGCCCGGGTAGCTGATGCTGGTCGTGGCCGTGGTCAGGGGCGCGTTGCCGACGCTGACCACGTCGAACCCGAGCTTCTTGAGGCCGGCCGCGGCCTGCCCGGCGAGCCCGGCCATGCCAGTGCCGTTGAGCACCGCCACCTGCACCTGTCGGGGTGACGGCGCGGGCAGAGCGCCATGCCACAGGGTGTCCGTCTTGAGCATCTGCCACATGAGGTCGTCCTGGGGTTCACTGGGCAGCAGCCGGTTGATGTCGGCCGGGTCCGGGATCGTGGGCATGGTGACGAACGTGACGTTCTTGCTGTGCAGGTTGCGGAAACCGGAGGCCATGCCGAGCAGCTTGGCAACTGATCCCAGGCCTGGATCCACAGTGACCGCCTTGGTGGCCGCATCCGCGATCCTCAGGAGCTTGATCGGATTCCCCAGGGTGCCCTGGCTGTCTATCTTCTGGATGAGCGATGACATGAACTCCTGCTGGAGCTCGATCCGGCCCAGGTCGCCGCCGTTACCCACGCCGTGCCGGGTACGGACGAACGCGAGCGCCTGGTTCCCGGTGACCAGATGCCGGCCGGCCGGCAGGTTCAGGTGGCTGAAGGGGTCGTTCACCGCCTGGGGCAGGCACACCTCAACTCCGCCCACCACGCTGACCATGGTCCGGAAGGAGTTGAAGTCAAACCGGATGAAATGATCCATCCGGATTCCGGTCAGGTACTCCACGGTGGCGACCGCGCATGACGGGCCGCCCTGGTTCATGGCCCCGTCGATGATCGCCTGCGGTATGGCGGGCACGGTGCCGCCGCCGGTCCGCGCCCGGCAGGCCGGCTCGTAGACCATCGTGTCCCGGGGGATCGACACGATAGTGGCGTGCGTGTGAGCCGCGTTCACGTGGACGAGGATCAGGTTGTCCGACAGGTCGGTACCGGGGTCGTAGCCGAAGCCAGCCCCCTGCCGGTCGCGGGTCTGAGATCCGAGGATGAGGAAGTTCTGCACGCCGTGCGCGGACGGCGGCGGCCGGTTCTTCAGCCCGCCGAACGCGTCCGTCACGCTCAGGTTGCCATCCAGCTTCGCGTAGATCGCGTAGGCGCCCAGGCTGACCACCACCACGAGCACGCTGGCCACCGCGGCGACCCACACCAGTATCTTGCCGCGCCTGGTCAGCCGGACCGGCTGGGGCTCGCGGGGCTGTCCGCCGGGCCGGAGCCCGGCCCGGTACTCTCGTGTGCTGCCGCGGCGACCGGGCTCAGTGCGCGGTGGTCTGGCCCCACCAGACATTTGGGCACCGCCGCGGGACCTGCCTGCGTGCGGGGGCCCTGCGTGCGGGGGCCCTGCGTGCGGGGGCACAGTGCGCCCACGGCGGGACTCGCCGGGCCGCCAGTCTGCCATAATCAAACCTCGCCAATGCTGTGGGTGCCAGGTGCGGGTACAGACTGCCAGGTTAATTGTTGCGCAACTCGGCAAGTAATTACACCGTACCGCGCGGCCGGTACGCCCTGTTTGCGCATCACGGCAGGTTCCGGGAGGCTATGCCGCACATATTCCGGGATGTCTCGGCGGGAGGTGTCAGGTGTCACAGGTCGCCGGCACTGGCGACGGCGGGGACCTGCCGCCGGAAGTGCTGCAGCACGCGGCGGCAATGTTCGGGCTCCTGGCATCCACCATACGGCTGCACATCGTGTGGGCGCTCGCCGAAGGAGAGGCGGACGTGGGAACGCTGGCCGAGCGGACCGGCGGCACGCTGCAGACAATCAGCCAGCATCTGGCCAAGCTGAAGCTGGCGGGCCTGGTTCAGTCTCGCCGCGAAGGCCGCCGCCAGGTCTACCTGGTAGGCGATCCCGGGCTGGTCAGGATCGTGCGCCAGATGGTCGGCTCTCTGCAGCACCAGCACGCCGGCCCAGGGCACACTCGTGACGTGGGCGCCTGACCTGCCCGAGCCCGGGCCTGCCGCGGATCCGTCGGCCGGGCTGGCCGCGGACCGGTCGGCCGGATCCGGGATCTGGGGCAACCGGCCATGGCGGATGACCGTTCGGTAAACGTTGCCGGTCAGGGCTCGGCATGAGGCTGGGCGCGACCCTAAAGTGGTATAGACCAATCAGGTGTGCCCATTTCACCTGCCGATACTCCTGCGGCTGGGCCCGACCGGCCGGAAGGCAGAGGCCATGAGCCGCCGAGCGAAGATCGTCTGCACGCTGGGACCCGCGTCCTCCAGCCCAGAGCGGCTCGCCGCGCTCGTGGCGGCCGGGCCTGCCGAGGACGTTCCTGGTGACTCCAGCCAGGCATCGACGACCTACGTCGGCCTGGCCGACGATGTCAGGCCGGGGGACCGGGTGCTGGTGGACGACGGGCGCATAGTCCTTGAGGTGCTGGCCGTGCGGGGTGTGGCCGTCCGGACCCGTGTCGTCGTCGGCGGCATGGTCTCCGACCACAAGGGCATCAACCTGCCCGGGGTAAAGGTCAGCGTGCCCGCGCTGACCGCGAAGGACGAGGCAGACCTGCGCTGGGCGCTGCGCCTGCGGGCGGACATGATCGCCCTCTCGTTCGTTCAGGGCCCCGAGGACGCCGCTCCCGCACGCCGGATCATGGACGAGGCCGGCGTCAGCCTCCCTCTGATAGCGAAGATCGAGAAGCCACAGGCGGTGCAGGCACTCCCCGACGTGATCGAAGCCTTCGACGGGATCATGGTCGCCCGCGGGGACCTGGGCGTGGAAATGCCGCTTGAAGCGGTTCCGATGGCGCAGAAACGCATGATCGAACGGGCCAAGGACAAGGCCAAGCCGGTCATCGTCGCCACCCAGATGCTGGAGTCCATGATCTCCTCGCCCAGGCCGACCAGGGCGGAAGCCTCGGACGTCGCCAATGCCGTCCTGGACGGCGCGGACGCATTGATGCTGTCCGCCGAGACCAGCGTGGGGGAGTACCCGGTGGAAACCGTGGAGACGATGGCCAGGATCATCGTCGAGGCGGAACGCGAATACCTCCGCGCCGCCCCGTCGCTCCGCCGGGTGCCCACCACGACGGGCGGCGCCATCACGCGCGCCGCCGCGGAGGTCGGGGCGATCGTCGGGGCGAAGGCCCTGGTGGCCTTCACGATGACGGGCGAGACGGCACGGCGGCTGGCCAGGTACCGCTCGCCGATCCCGCTGCTCGCCTTCACCCCCCTGCCCAGCGCCCGCAGCCAGCTCGCGCTGACCTGGGGCGTGGAGACCTTCATCGTGCCGCCTGTGACGCACACCGACGACATGGTGCACCAGGTGGACAACGCGCTGTTCGGCATCGGGCGCTGCGACAAGGGCGACCTGGTGGTCATCGTCGCGGGCACCCCGCCGGGCAGCCCGGGCACCACCAATGCGCTGCGCGTGCACCGCATCGGCGATGTCGTCGGTCCCGATGCGGGGCTTTCTGGCCTCCCGCCCTCGTAACCGGGCAGCCGCACCGGGCTTCCCGGCTAACGAAAGCCTCAAGCCGTACACTTCGCGCGGCCGACGCTCGCGGCTGACGGGTGGGGCATCGACAAAACTCGCTGACCAGGGGTAATGGTGTTCTGTTAGTGCTCAGATCCCGGCCTGGCGGCGCTGGTTTCCCGGTGTTCCGGCTTGGCGTTGGGTGGTCAGCGTTTGTTCTGCGATCTGGGCCGAGACGGCTTCAAGCTCGGTGACGAGCTGCCGGAGCGTGCGGTGGGCGTCGAGGTAGCTGCGGAGCTGCTGGGCGTCTTCGTCGTGGAGGGTGCGGGTGATGGTCGTGCCGTTTACCCGCCGGGTCCAGGTCGGATAGGGGCCGTGGAGCTGGGGTGGCTCGGCTTTGCAGTGGCATCCGTCGCGCTGGCAGCGGTGGCCGTCTGGCAGCCAAGCAGGTCCGCCGTGAGCTGCCGGCCTGATCACGGGCCTTTCTGGAGCGTAGGCGGGTAC
>WNFC01004231.1_pt1 | contig 16005 bp, 18 predicted proteins | sample 5400541 | NCBI WGS metagenome assembly WNFC01 (sample SAMN13153342, study PRJNA577476) | soil metagenome | isolation source: 120 cm saprolite under Douglas fir tree site 2 hole 2 replicate 1 | place: USA:California | collected 2015-04-18
AAGAAGGTCTTCCAGGTCTGCCCACGTGGTCGAGTTGTGCGCACTGTCGCATATATTTCTGAATGGTACGTTTGCAGACGCGTCTACCCAACTTGAGCAATTCGCCACGAATCCGCTCCGCTCCCCACAGTCGGTTGTCTCTGGCCATGTCCTTGATCAGGGCCACGATCTCTACAGAGATCTTTGGTTTGCGAGCAGCTGCTCTGGATGTGTACTTCCAGAAGAGCCGAAAACCCTGGCGATGCCACCGCAGTAACGTCTCTGGCTGTATGATGAAGAGGGCTTGTTTCCAGGCCCGAACCATGCTTGCCAGAAGCACCAGGAGCATGCGGTCCGTTTTGGTATATACAGGTCGTTTCATGTGTCGGCGCAGGATAATCAGAGGCTTTCGCAGGAGTGCGTTCTCTGCCACGAGTTCGGACTTGCTTCTAGCAAGGTCGGTCAGCGTTCCCAGGATAAGAGCGGTGGTGGATGGTTTGGTCCAGTTGACGAAACGGTGGTGGAGCGACTGAAGGCAAAAACGTATCAAACGCGTGATGAAGGTGAGAATCTCATGCACAGTGTACGTTACCCCTTTGTGAAGATGAGCAGGTGAATGCATCTCGCATGCTACCCGACATCTGGGGAATCAGCAAGGTGGGAGAGAAATGGGAAGGTGTTCTCAAAGGCCTCATCTGACGGGCAGATACTGCACGTAGCCAGCACAAGCCAGCACAGGCATGATATCCGAACAAATTTTCCCAGCAGAGTCATTCATACACCCTAATCCGAGCTTTGAGCGGCAGCTCGCCGACAAGCACGGCCCGGGTGATCCCAGGCAAGCGGTCAGATCCGGCGAGCTGGACGGTCGGTCGCGCACCCTGGCCCCCGATGCGCGCGACCTCGATCCCCGTGCGGAGTCCCAGCAAGAGATTGAGCGTCCAGTAGAGGTGATGGGCTCGCCGTTGGCCGGGGGTGCAGACCGCGTGCGTCATCGTTCGTGTCCGTTTCGCTTTGCTTCCGACCCCCCAAGAGCATCAGCGCCAACAACGGGAACAGCATCACCGAAAGCAAGCCGGCGCCGATGAGGGCCGCTGTGCTGGCTACTTCGGTCATCCGTTCTCAAATAAGCCGATCTTTGCTTGCTTCTGTCACAATACAATCACACTCGCTCTCTCGATTTTTACCTAGCCTGAATTACGATACGATACTATTGCGTTTCTTAATTTTGTATGGTATAGTCTTAATAAGGAAACGATACTGTTTCGTATCAAAACAAGAGAGGAGGAACAACATATGTCAATCATTATTCAAACCAAGCAGCTCGCCAAAAGCTACGGCAGGAGCCGGGGCATCATCGATGTGACCTTTGATATTCAGGAGGGCGAAGTCTTTGGCTTTCTGGGCCCCAACGGCGCGGGCAAGACCACAACGATGCGCACCTTAATGGGCCTGCTGCGCGCGAACAATGGCAGCGCCACCATCGGAGGGCTGGATTGCTGGACACGATCCACTGAAGTGAAGAAGCTGGTCGGCTACCTGCCTGGCGAATTCGCTTTCGATCCCGGTATGCGCGGTGCGCAGATTATCGAGTACCTGGGTCACCTGCGCGGCGGCGTGGACCAGACCTACCTGCGCCAATTGGTGGAGCGCCTGGGCCTGGATTCCAGCAAGCGGTTCCGCGAATATTCGCATGGCAACAAACAAAAGGTGGGGCTGGTGCAGGCCTTCATGCATAAACCACGCCTGCTCATTCTAGACGAACCGACATCAGGACTGGACCCACTCAACCAGCAGGAATTCTACCACATGGTCGCCGAGGTGCGTGCTGAGGGACGTACCGTCTTCCTCTCCTCGCACATCCTGCCCGAGGTCGAGCATACTTGCGACCGCGTGGCGATCATCCGCGAGGGACGGCTTGTCAAGATCGATCACGTGTCTTCGCTTAAAGAGATCCACCAGTACGATGTCGAGATCACCTTCGCTGGCCCGGCCTCTGTCGAGTGGTTCAAGAAGGTCGCGGGCATTGCCAGCGTGGCTCGGGGCGCAGATGAGCACACCCTGCAATTGGGTATCCAGGGTGACTTGATGGAGATCATTCACATCGCGAGCCAGCACAACGCGACGAATATGACGACACACGAGCCGACGCTGGAAGAAGTCTTCCTGCGCTTCTACGAGCCGCAGCAGGCGCCTTCCGCGCTCGCCGTATAGGAGGTGTATGATGTTTCGCAACATGTGGAGCAAATCGCTGAGAGATTACCGCGTGGCTATCCTGGCCTGGGGCTTCGCCCTGGGGTTGTTCGCGGCCATCGATTTCGCCGAGAGCACGCAAACGACGATTGCGACCTTTGGCAGCCTCGCGCCACTCTTCCGCTTTCTCGGCGATCCCTACCAGATTCAGACCCCTGAAGGGTTCATTACCTGGCGGATCATGGAGCTCTTCGTACCACTCGCCATCTGCTTCTGGCCCATCCTGGCCGGATCCCGCCTGGTGCGTGGGGAAGAGGAACGCGGCAGTATGGATGTCTTGCTGGCTACACCATGGGCACGCACGCGCCTGCTGCTCTCGAAGCTGAGTGCGCTCTTGCTCGCGCTGATTCTGATCGGGCTGTTGCTTGCTCTAGGTCTGATAGCCGGTCAAGCCCGTCTTGAGGGGAATGCAAATGTGGTCAGGGCGCTCCTGGTAGGGCTGAACGCGAGCCTGTTGGCCTTCTTCTTTGGCTGTCTCGCGCTGCTGTTCTCGCAATTTGTGACCAGCCGTGCCGTGGCAGCAGGCTGGGCCAGCGGCCTGCTGGTGCTCTCCGTGCTCCTGGATAGCACCGGACGCTTACTGCATGGGAGTTGGGTGCAGTACCTCTCACCGTTCTACTACTACAATCTCAACCGCCCGCTCATCCCCAGTTTCCCCGACCAGCCGCTGGCGGCTGTGCTCCTGGCGAGTCTCGCTGTGCTCTGCGTGGGAGCGAGTCTGCTTCTCTTCGCCAGGCGCGATATCGGCGGGGTGGCATTCTCGTGGCTAGGGAAGCAGGAACCCGGCGCCCACGACACGCTGCGCAGTCTGAGCCAGGCCGAGCGTGCTCTGTCTACGCAGAGCGTCGGCCTGCAGACCTTGCACCGGGATAGGTGGTCTGCCTTCTGGTGGGGGCTGGGCGTCATATTCGGCTGCGTCTACTGCCTGGTGATTGCTCTCTCCACCCAGCAGGCGTTTTACGAGCTCACACAAAAGACCCCCTTGCTGCAACACCTCTTTTTCGACACGCCCATCAACACCAACGCCGCGATGCTGGGCACCTTTCTCTTCACGTTCATGCCCCCCTTCGTCGTGGCCGAGGCCCTCACCCTGGCCTTGAAGTGGGCCGCAGATCTGGAAAACGGGCGGCTGGAAGTGCTGTTCAGCACCCCACAAGCGCGAGGCAAGGTCCTGCTCGCACGCTTCGGCGCCAATGTGCTGGTGGTGGGGCTTTCTCCTATCCTGACCTGGCTCGTTATGCTCATTGTGGCACAGCTCGCCCATCTCGCCGTCGACCAGGGCAGGATCTTCGCGGCCAGCTTCAACATGTTCCCGATGGCGCTGATTACCCTGGGCCTGGTCTACGCGGCTTCCGGACGCCTGCGCTATGCCGCGCTGGTAGGCTTGCTCTCTGCATATATCGTCCTGTCCTACATACAGGAATTGTTGGAGGGAACCATTCCGATGCCCGTCTGGCTCATGGATCTCTCGATCTTCCACGTGTACGGCAACCCGGTCTTCCTCGGCGTCAATTGGACGAACTTCCTGGGCATGACTGGCGTGGCTGTGGTGCTGCTGGTGATTAGTCTGGTGCAGTTCCGCTACGCCGATATCGAGCTCGGCTAAATACAAGAAAAGGAACGCTCGCCAAAACTTGCAGCAACATCTTAGGTCTACTACAATGGAAGAGCAGGAGGAAGCACAAAGAAAAGTATGACCACCACATCTGAACCTGAACAAGGAATACGCAAGCCTGGGCGTCCACGCAGCGCCCAGGCGCACAAGGCAATCATAGACGCAACCCTGGAACTCCTTGCGGAAGAAGGATTCCAGGGGTTGAGCATCGAAGAGGTTGCGGCTAGAGCTGGGGTAGGCAAGACCACCATCTACCGACGCTGGCCCTCTAAAGACGAACTGGTAATGGAGGCCATCCGTCAAGTGCAGATTGATGTACCTGCGATAGATACAGGCAATTTTCGCAATGATCTCGCGGCGCTTATAAAAACCGTCTACCAGGGCTTCATGGCCCATCCTTATCCTTTCCTGGAGAAATTGGTGCTGAAGCTCATCGGTGAATATCAGACCAATCCCGAAATCTTCCAGGGCGCTCTGACACAACTCATCTTTCCTCGTTTCCAGCGATTCATTCACATGGTTGAGCAGGCCCAGGCACGTGAGGAGATTCGCGGGGACATTGATCCGGAGCTGGTAATGGACCTGGTGGTAGGGTCATTATATTTCCATTGGATTGTTATGCGCAATCTTATGCCAACTTCGTCCACCTCACCGGTTGATTGGATTGAGCAGGTGATTGACGCAATGATGCAGGGCATAGGGACGAAATAGCACTAGCCCTCCTGTGCTGGCTACTCAGGACATCCATTCGCAAAAACGGCGTTTGGAAGGCTGAGTCGTCGTTATCAAACAGGCTCTTTTTGAACGGATGGCCCATGTAGCCAGCACAGGCCTCATAGACAAAAGGTTTGGGCGAGAAGTGGCCAACACGTTTTGTTTGTTTCCTCAGTTCTCAGTTCTGACACATCCGGTCACGGTGATTTCGATTTCGTTGGTGCTCCGCAGGGCAGTGCGAAAATCTGTCTGTACCATAGGAATCTCCTTTGTCAATGGATACGCATCGAGTGCCGCAAACCGAGGCGTGAGCCATGCGAACATCCGATAGTTTACGACTGCTCAACACCAGAGACCCTTTTTTTCGCTCAGCGACCGGTCATTTGCTCCAGATGTTCGGGGTACCGAGCCCCTTGCACGGTGATCTTCGAGGCGGCGCTCTCGATCTCACGCAGATAGTCGGACGAGAGATCGACGGCCACTGCTCCGATGTTCTCCTCCAGGCGCTCCAGCTTGCGGGTGCCTGGGATGGGAACAATCCACGGCTTCTGAGCAAGTAGCCAAGCAAGCGCGATCTGCGCAGGGGTCGCCTTCTTCTGTTTCCCGATCTCGCCAAGTAGATCAACCAAAGCCTGATTCGCGAGTCTTGCCTCTGGCGCAAAGCGAGGGATAGTGTTGCGGATGTCAGAACGGTCGAACGTCGTGTGTTCGTTGATCTTTCCGGTGAGGAAGCCTTTCCCAAGAGGGCTAAATGGAACGAAGCCGATGCCCAGTTCCTCCAGGGTCGGTAACACTTCGGCTTCAGGGCGTCTCCACCACAGCGAGTATTCGCTCTGGACTGCCGTCACGGGCACAACGGCGTGCGCGCGACGGATCGTTTGTACTCCTGCTTCAGAAAGGCCGAAGTGCTTCACCTTCCCTTCCCCAATCAGGTCCTTCACCGCTCCCGCCACGTCTTCGATGGGCACGTTCGGGTCAACGCGGTGTTGATAGAACAGATCGATGGCCTCGACTTTCAGCCTCTTAAGCGAGGCTTCAGCAACGTGTTTGATGTGTTCCGGTCGGCTATCCAACTCACTCCACCTCGCTTCGCCGTCGGAAGCAGGTTTGTGCCCGAATTTGGTGGCGATCACCACTTGCCCACGGAAGGGGGCGAGGGCTTCGCCCACGAGTTCTTCATTGGTGAACGGGCCGTATACTTCAGCGGTATCGAAAAACGTAATGCCGCGTTCGACGGCTGACCGAAGAAGTCGGATCATCTCCTGCTTGTCGGCAGACGGACCGTGGCTATAGCTCATTCCCATACACCCGAGCCCGAGAGCTGAAACTTCTACGTTGCTCTTTCCAAGTGTGCGCTTCTGCATTCGTCTTGTCTCCTGTCTTTGCGTTCCAGATCGGAACTTTCTTCCTGCACGATCAGCCCTGGTAGTGTTCGGAGCTTTCCTGTTCCATCCAGTCGACGGTCAGGCCTACGAGCCGCTCCTGAATGGCAATGTGCGTCATGGCCGTGGTTGGCGCGGCGCCGTGCCAATGTTTCTCACCCGGCGGGAACCAGATCACAGCCAGCCGTGACAATCAGGGTCTGTCCCAGTGGGTGGCTATGCCATGCTGTCCGAGCACCCGGCTCGAACGTGACGCTGGCGCCTCCCGCGCGTGCCGGATCAGGTGCCTGGAAGAGAGGGTCAATGCGTACTGTGCCGGTAAAATTCTCGGCCGGTCCCTTGCCCGACGGTTGTGAACCACATCTTTTGATGTCCATGTTCTCAAATCCTCCCCATTGAATTGTTTTTGCTCACTCTTGAGGCCTCGCGATCCCATCTCTCGCGGTTTTCCATGACGTGAGAGCCCGAGATGTGGCGAAGGACATATACATGCTCGTATGCTTGTAAAAGCCAATGAGGGCCCGACAGCCCAGCACATCAGTGCAATGTTGTCTCTTCTTGAAGAATAATCCAGCGTACCTGCAAAAGCAGAGGAGCATATGCTCTGTCTGGAGGGTATTATAGCCGCCCACACCGACAGGGTGGTAGAATGATTGTGGAAAATTATTGGCAAATCCTGCAAATTTTCACGATGAGCGATGACGAAAGAAGAGGTCCCTATGGAGATGAAAAACGATCAGCAGGCACAACGCGAGGCACGACACATACACGACAACCGCGAGGAATTGGCTGAGCGCATTGCAGAGGCCATCCGCGAGGATGGGACTCTTCAGCCGCTCACAGGGCTTCATCTCTCCCGCACCTCGGTGCCTCTCAAGCGGGTTCACAGCGTGGTCGAGTCATCAGTGGCCGTGATTGCCCAGGGCAGCAAAGAGGTTCTGCTGGGTGAGAGCCGCTACCACTACGACCCCTCACGCTATCTGCTCACCACAGTCGAGCTACCCCGCGTTAGTCAGGTCCTGGAAGCATCACTGGCTCGGCCCTACCTCGCTCTACGCCTCTCCCTCGCCCCCGCCCTCGTCAGCTCGGTCATGGTTGAAGCCTCTCTCTCCTTACCCCGAGAGCGTGCCGAGGTGAGAGCCATTGATGTCAGCCCGGTGGATGGCAATCTGCTCGATGCCTTCGTGCGCCTCGTCCGGCTCCTAGATTCCCCTGCCGAAGCACAGGTCCTGATGCCGCTGTTTACACGGGAAATTATCTATCGGCTCCTGATGGGAGAGCAAGGCACTCGGCTCCGTCATTTGGTAATGGAAGGAGGCTACACTCCCCACATCGCTACAGCGGTCAAGAGGCTCCGTCAAGACTTCGACCAGCCGCTGCGCATCGAGCAGCTCGCACAAGAACTCGACATGAGCGTCTCGGGGTTCCATCACCACTTCAAGGCTGTCACGGAGATGAGCCCCTTGCAATTCCAGAAGCGGCTGCGGCTGCAGGAGGCCCGCCGTCTGATGCTGAGCGAAAACCTCGACGCGGCAAGTGCGGCCTATCGCGTGGGATACCAGGACGCCTCCCACTTCAACCGGGAGTACAAGAGCCTCTTCGGCGTCCCACCTCTGCGCGACGTGCAACGGCTGCGGGAAGAGGCGCAGGTTCGCGCTGGCCGATGAGAAAGACGAGAACCGCTCTCCAGGCTGATGAGAGATGGTTGCATGAATCCTCGTTCTCCCTGTCGTTCTGTCTCACTGTTCTCGTGTATCAGCCAGTTCGTCTGGCAGCCGATGGCGTGACTGTGCTGGCTACTTTAGTCATCCGTTCTCAAAAAAGCCGATCTCTGCTTGCTTTCATCACATTGCTTACACATGAGCGACCATGAAATACCTGCATTAGCCTACTGAACGAGCATTTACTTTTTTCGGAGTTAGCATGGAATCTCTCACTTTTTTCGGAGTTAGCGTGGAATATTTCGGAGTTTTCAAAGGGCTTTTTGGATACTGCGTGCTCATTTCATTTCGGAGCTACGGTGGAATTCTCACATTTACAAAAAGGACGGACGTATTTCCCCGCCTCTGAGCACACCTGCAAAGATTGGTCTGGCGAAGCCTTGACAAAATACAAGCTGTCGTCTATACTTCAATTGTGCTAAATATTTGTACACAAATATTTAGCACAATTGAAGTATTATCACACAAAGGAGATGTATGGACCTACCTCTTGATGAGAATCAGGGTCGTCTGAGTTACTGGCTCTTCTACGCGCAACGCTGTGTCGCGTATGCGTATGCAGAAGTGCTGCGGGCGCATTGCGAGGAGCGTGGAAAGCCGTATGTTATCACACCACCACAGTGGGGCGCCTTATCGCTGCTGCTCGTGCAGGATGGTATGACCATCGGTACTATGAGTCAAAAGCGGGGCGTTGATGCTCCGACGGCGACCGGTATTATCACGCGACTGGAGCAGAATGGGCTGGTGGAGCGGCGACATAATCGTGAAGACCGCCGCGTTGTCAAAATCTATCTCACCGATGAGGGCAGAGACATTTCAAACACGCTGGTTTCCTCGGTGGAGCACTTCGAGCAAAGCATGAAACGTGGGTTCTCTGAGAGCGAGATGGATCGTTTCCTGGCACAACTCCAACAGCTCATTGTGAACGCCGCCGAGATCGGGCCAGGGCTGGGTGATCGCTTCGGTCTGCTCCCAAAGGATATGGGGTAGAGCAATGAAGACACGATGGACAACGTTTTCAACCCCTCTCAAGAGGCAAGCAATGTTGAAAGAGGAGGTACATATGACCGGAGAACAGGTTGTTTTTACTGATGGACAGTAAGAGCATATGACGGCTCCCGCTAGAGAGATCATTGATCTGTCTTGACACTGTAGGGGTGCGATGGATAACCCCTCGAGGGAAAAGGAGGAACCTATCACGATGACAACGAACAAAACTCCTCGTATTGCCATCATCGGCGCTGGACCTGGTGGCTTGACGCTCGCGCGCATCCTTCAAACACGCTCTATTGCCACAACGGTCTTTGAACGGGAAAGCCATCCTGACGAGAGGCTGCAGGGAGGGTCGCTGGATTTGCACCCGGAGTCTGGCCAACTGGCTGTGCATCTGGCCGGGCTTGATGCGCAGTTTCGGGCCATTGCACGCTACGAAGACCAGGGGATGCGTCTCCTCGCCAAGCAGGGGCACGTGCTGCTGGAAAATAGACAGGATCAGGAGACGGGAGACCGCCCCGAGGTTGACCGGACCGAACTGCGAGCTATGTTGCTGGAATCGCTGAATACAGGGGTTGTGCGTTGGGGATGGGATCTTCGCTCCGTCCGTCAGGCGCATGACAAGACGTATGAACTGCTGTTTGAGCATGGCCTGAGCGAAACCTTCGACCTGGTGGTCGGCGCGGATGGAGCCTGGTCGCGTGTTCGTCCTCTGCTCTCGAGTGCCACTCCCGCTTATACCGGAGTGACGTACATCCAATTTGGCCTGGATGATGTGGATCAGCAACATCCCGAGTTGGCCCTACTGGTTGGGCATGGAAGCATGTTTGCTTTGGCCGACAACAAAGGGCTGATCGCCCAGCGCAATGGCCATGGTCACATTCGGGTCTATGCGGCCCTGCGCGTCCCCGAAACGTGGGTCAGCGCGTCAGGCTTTGATGCCAGCCATCCCGAAATGGCACGCGCCTGGCTGCTCGATCAGTTCGCTGATTGGGACCAGAGCCTGCTCGCCTTGATCCAGGAAAGTAATGACCGTTTTGAGGTCCGGTCATTGTACATGCTTCCCGTCGGGCACACCTGGGATTTTCATGCTGGTGTCACGCTGCTTGGTGACGCGGCTCATCTGATGTCCCCGTTTGGCGGGGAAGGGGTCAACCTTGCCATGTTAGACGCCACTGATCTTGCCTGTGCGATCAGCAACCACCAGAATCTCGATGATGCCGTGCGCGGCTACGAACAAACGATGTTCCCGCGCGCACTGACTGCGGCCCGTGGTGCTGACCAGGGTCTGACAAGAGCCATCGCGCCTGACGCAGCCACCAGTGTACCCGCATTCTTTCGTCAACAGATGTCTTCCGGGCCTGTGTAATGGATCTCTTTGGGCGTCAATCCGTCTCCTTTTGCCGATCCAGGCAGACCTGTTCGAAAGGCTTCACTGGCGCTTTCACACTTCAAACGAGATGGATGTTAACAATACAAGTGTACGAGAAGGATACATCACATGAACAATGTTCCACCCACAACTCGAAGAGAGTCATTCGCCGACGGCTTGACGGTGCGCGTCGACGAGCGAGGAAGCGGTCGTCCCATACTTGTCTTGCATGGCGCTGGTGGACCGCAAAGCGTGTCTGGTTTCGTTGAGGCACTCGCAGAACATGCGCACGTGCTCGTACCAACCCATCCCGGATTTCATGGCGAGCCACGGCCTGAGTGGTTCACAGGTGTCGACGACCTTGCGCTCGCCTACCTCGACCTCCTCGAACGGCTCGACCTGCAAGATGTCATCGTCATTGGCTTCTCGTTTGGTGGCTGGATTGCAGCCGAGCTGGCGGTGCGAAATACGACGCGTCTGAGCGGCCTGATCCTCGTTGATGCCGCCGGCATCCAGGTCGATGGTCACGAGATCGCCGATGTGTTCTCCCGGACTCCTGACGCGTCGTCAGCACGCAGCAACCAGCAGCCGATGGCCTCCCGCAATGATCCTGCCGCCCACAGCCCTGAGCAGGCTGCAGCGAGAGCCGCGAACTTCCAGACGCTCGCTGTGTACGTCCAGAAGCAGGGCTTGCGCGATCCGAAGTTGCGTCGTCGGCTTGCTCGTGTGGGGATTCCAGCCCTCGTTGTCTGGGGCGAAAACGACCGCATCGTGGACCCTGACTATGGCCGTGCCTACGCCCAATCGTTGCCTCATGCTCGCTTCGAACTCATCCCAAAGGCAGGCCATTTCCCGCAGATCGAGCAGCCTGAGCGCCTACTCACCCTCGTGAGGGAGTTCGTGGAAAGCGTCACGGTGCCGCCAGTTGCAGGATCATTCGAGGAGCGTTGACTCGCACGCGCAAATTGGCCTGTCGGTGTCTCCGTCGAGAGGATACAAAGAATGGATGCCGAAGCCATCGATGTCAGCGCAGGAGCAAGAGTCGTCATCCACCGCTGCTAAATGAAAGGAAGTGGAAAACGCCGCATGGAGCGCGATCTCTCCGATTTCACCACGTAACGCCCACCTGAGAGGGCCTGGGCAATGAACGAGAGGATGAACACATGTCTCTTACAGGTACCTGGAATATAAGCATCTCAACCCCAATCGGCAGGCAATCCGCTGTCCTCGAACTCAGCGAGAACGATGGTGTCGTTGTGGGGGTCGCGAAGAACGACGCGGAAACTCTGCCACTGATCAACCCGATTCTCCACGGCACCCGGCTCACCTGGCAGCTATCGATCACCAGACCTATGCGTTTAAACCTCAAATTCGACGTAACCATCGACGGTAATACCCTGACCGGTACGTCGAAGGCCGGGATATTGCCCCCTTCCAGAGTCACTGGCACGCGAGTAACTGAGAAATGTAAGGATGAGAAGCTTTCACCAGGACCGTGCCAGGCCCGGATTTGATCCAATTTACCACCAGGTGAAAATGAAAGGAAAAAAGCAACATGAATCCCGCCACCGTCCTCGACTTCGTGAATCTCTTCTTCGCCGGTATGTTGGCTGGCATCGAGTTCGTGATCCACTACGGTTTGCGTGGGCCCTCCGAGATTCTGGACGACCATTCGCAGCTCCAGCTTCGTCAAGCGCTGGTCATGAGGTTGCGTGTGCTGGTGCCCGCCTTCTTTGTGCCAACGGCAGTGCTAGGGATTGCCCTCACGGTTCTGGGTGGTGGCACACCCGGCTTTTGGTTTCGGTGTGCGGCAGTGCTCGCCGTGTGCACCTGGATCTTGATCAGGGTCGTCGGCACCGTCCCTATCAACAGTGCCACGGCTGACTGGCAGCTCAGCGCGCCACCAAAGAATTGGAAGGAGTTAGTCAATCGCGCGGAGCGGTTCCATATTGTTGGGGTCTGGGCGGCGGTCCTGGCATTTGCCTTCTTCTTGACTGCCGTGGCACTCAAGCTGGCCGTTCATTGACCTGTGAGAAAGCAGCCTACACAAAGGAGGGAATGATGACCGAGCACATAAGCACATCTTTACATGTCTACCTCCCCGATGCCATCGGTCAATTGCTCGATGGGAAGCTCCTGATTGCGGTAGCAGGTCTTGAGCAAGACAAACGCCGCGAGCGCAATCGAGCCAAAGCAGAAGCGGAGCGACAAGTGGCCGAACAGCAGGCAGGGGTCTATTGGATAGGGACAGAAGCCACCTTGTCCAGAACGCGTCACGCCAATCTGGTCTTTTTGCATGCCCGACGCCAGGCTTTTCCCACCTGGCCACAGCTTGAAGAGGCATTGCAGGTTATCTGGCCCTGGGGGGAAGCCGCCTGTGTGCAGGAACTGGTCGAACGCCTCGGAGAACGCTGGCCACAGGCGGAGCGGGAAGCAGCCGTCTGGAAGCGATGCGCAGAGAGCGCAGCCCGAGGTCATCTGCTGGTCGATCTCGCCTCCATTTCTCTCACTCGGCTAACGCCTCTGATTTGTCTTTCCTCCGACGCTCCCCCCATTCTCCCTGATCCCCTTCCCTCCGAGTTGAGTTCCAGCGTGACGGTTTTGGAGGATTCGGTTGAGGAAGAGAGCGATCAACGCGTGAACCTGCTTTCCACCTTTGATGACTCTATCCTCCAAGGGCCTGTGCGAGAGCGCTTTCTGCGCAATCTGCGAGCCGTCGAAGCCGTGTTGGCCGGGGCATCAGTCGTCGAGACGGCGAGAGAAACTCAGATCGCTCGCTCCACCCTCTCGCGCCTGGTGCAGCGGACCCGCACACTTGGCGTGCTCGCCTGTGTTCCTCATGCGACCTACCGCCGAGAACGGGAACTGCATCCCGCTTTTCAAGAAGTCATTCGTCGGCTCTATCTGCTGCCCACCAAGCTGTCGATGACAGCTATTGCCGAGCACGCAGAACTCAAGCGCACAGCCCGTCGCGTCCAGGAGGACACCGGAACCGCCATCCCCTTGCCTTCTTACCGCCAGGTTCATGACTACGTGCAAGTCCTCAAGCAGGAACCCCAGGTGCATCGATTGCGCGAACAGGTGCCTGGACCTCTTCGCGATCGGCAATCCCCCCGCTCCTTTGCGCTCTCCATTCCTGCCCCCGCGCAATTAGCCCAGGTGGATGAACACAGCATGGAACTCTATGTTGTCACCCCCGACGGGATTCCTGTCACCCGTCAGGTTCACGCGGCGATCCTCATTTGTGTGAAAACAGCAGCCATCATGGGCGCAGTGCTGGCATTGGGTTCCCTCAAGGAGGAGGACTACATGCGTCTGGTGAAAATGGCACTTGAGCCGAAAGACCGCCTGGTTCTCCAGGCTGGCTGCCAGCACTCCTGGCCTTGTTGGGGCAAACCAGCGGTGGTCTTCCATGATCGAGGGAAAATCTTTACCTCCGAGCGGGCGCGGCAGGTCCTGGTCGATCGGCTAGGCATCATCACGGAGCAAGCACCACCCTATTGTCCTTCGGCGAACGATTTAGTTGCATACTGCACTCCTTTCGCATGATGAGCGTGTGTTTGTTTTGGCGAATTTGTGAGCATTCTTTCGAGGAGCATCTTGACCTGGCGGCGGAAACATCGCCGTCCCTTGCTCGTTGATCCGAGACATGGGAAGCAACCCCGCCCGTCCCCAGAGCATGAGCGTTTCTCGGCAGACCCCATACGCCGCTGCTGCTTCAGAGGCACGAAGCCATCCCTGTTCAGCGAGCCTGGTGCCATGATCTTTCAAGCGGCGATAGCGTCGTAAGGAGAGCACGCGGGCAGCCGTAAAGGGTTTGCCTTCATACGTGCGCCACCCACGCTCGTTGAGGTGCTCGGCCACCTCGGCATCCGTGTAGTCCTCCAACAACTGATCGACGAGAGCAATCAGTTCTGGCGAGCTGCATCGCCCACGGCTCACTGGGACCGTGATGGTCTGCTGGGCTCCCCCTTTGAAGCGGACGTGGACAGCGATCACCTCCTCTTGCTTGAGCACGGTCACATCCTCAACGAGCAAGCGCACCATGCGTTTGCGGTCCCGATCAGAGGTACGCGCATCCTGCCACACCCGCGGAAAATCTTCCACCAGATCGGCAATCGCCTGCTGTTCCAGGGCAGAGAGTTTGCGTTGTTCCGCCTCATTTTGCTGCTCGGCTTCCTCTTGCACACAGGCCAGTTCCCGTAAGCGGGCATTCCAATCGGCTTCCAACACCTCGGCGACGAGTCGGTTCTCTGGGTCCACCCGTAGAAAACGGCGCTGGGCCAGTTCTGCTGCATACCGCGCACGCTCGACCTGTTGCGCCCGTAATCGCCGCGCCTCTGCAGCCTGGGCATGCAGTTCTTCGTACACCTGCATGCTCGTATCCACGGCCAAAGGAGTCAGTTGTGCCAGCAAGAGTTCGGCGATCGCAGCGTCTGGGCCTGCGCCAAGGATACGCTGACAGACTTTCTCTTCAGCATGTTCAATCACTGTAAACGCTTGACCCACTTGAGGCTCTGGACCCCTTGCGGACAACGCGCGGTTCGCTGCTGCCACTCGAGCTGGAAATCCTGCACCGCATAGCCACTGTGTTCCCGAGATTGCCAACTCGCATCGGCGGGCACCGGCCCGATGATCTGGGTGCCCAAGGCGGCCTGCTGCACCAACTGCTTGCCGCTGGTGTAGCCGCCATCGACGAAGTGTTCGCCCTCGGCCAGCCCTTTGACTCGCACCTGCTCTGCAATCAGCTCAAGCATCTGGGCATCCTGGATGGTGGCGGCGGTGGTCTCCACCTGCACGATCAGATGAGGCCGTTCCAGCTCTTGATCGCAGGTCTCAGTCAGATGGACTTTGTAGCCCAACCACACCGTGTCGCGTTTGCGCGCACTGCGCGCCTCTGGATCATAGGGCGAAACGATGCGTTCGTCATTGGTGACCGCCGGGCCATCGCGCCAATGCACCTGGTGTCCTCTCACCTGGTAATGCTGCGCAAAGACTTGCCGCAGGATCACGACTTCCGGCAAGCTCAACAGGCGTGTCGGCGCGTGCGCTTCCTCCAGCAGCGTGAGCAACTGCTCTACATCAGTGCCCACCTGCGCTCGCAACAGGGCGCGTTGGCTCTCCGCTTTGGGGAAGCGGGCCAGTTCAAAGCGATGCACATAGCGATCAAACCACTCGGGGTTCACGCGCTCCACCAGCCACTCAGGCTCCTGTTCTGCTATGGCATTGAGCGCTGCACGCATGCTCTCGCCCACGCTTTCCAGGCTGTTCAAGCTGCGTACCCGTGCCAACACCGCCGTCGCATCGCTGCGTTGCTTGCCACCAGCACGGATATAGCCACGCTCCCGACACACCTGCAAGATCGGGGCGAGCAGCAGGTCTTGGGCCTCGGCCTTGAGCAAGCGCTCACGGAAGTCCGTCAGGATCGAGTAATCGAAGCCAGGATCAGAGAGGGGCAAGGCCAGCGCATACAACCAGTCGATGCGCGTGCGCACATACTCGGCGGCTTGCCGATCGGTCAGCCCCTCGATGGCTTGCAGCACGGTGACCAGCGCCAGCCGCCAGGGCAGTGGACAAAGCCTTCATCACTATAGATCGGGCCCAGCGCATCGCGCAACTGGCTGACCATCGTCCCTTTAGGCGACAGGCGCTGCATCAAAGCACGCGTCTCTTCAGGAATCGGCTCCAGACCACTGGGGTTCATCGACATTGGCAACCTCTTTTCTGGTTCCCACTTGGGATGCAATCTGCCTCCCTCCGGCTATACTCTCTTTCCCTGAGTATACCAGATGGGCCTTGTCCACTTGTCTGGACAAAATTTCCCAACAGAGTCATACATGTCTCTGCCTGCGCATTGAGGTGCCCGAACTGCGCATCTCGATCCGGATGCTCGCCTCCCTCACGCGTCTTGCGGTTCGCCTGTAAGCTGTACCCCAGTTCGTGCAGCAACTCGGCTCGCCAACTGATGGGATACCA
>WNFC01016218.1_pt1 | contig 16005 bp, 12 predicted proteins | sample 5400541 | NCBI WGS metagenome assembly WNFC01 (sample SAMN13153342, study PRJNA577476) | soil metagenome | isolation source: 120 cm saprolite under Douglas fir tree site 2 hole 2 replicate 1 | place: USA:California | collected 2015-04-18
TCTTCTCCAGCGACGCTTACTCCGCTGGCTACTACAGCTATCTCTGGTCGGACACCCTTTCCGCCGATGCCTGGGAGGCGTTTATCGAGGGAAGCGGCCCTTACGACAAAGTGGTGGCGGCCAAGCTCCGCGCAAACGTCTTTAGCGTGGGCAATACGATCGATCCCGCCGAAGGCTACCGGGCGTTTCGGGGCAGGGACCCGGGCATCGGCGCACTGATGCGCAAGCGCGGCTTCCCGGTCCCCGGAGGCATTGCCGAATCTGGGAAGAAGGCATCCCCCTGAAGGGGTGCGCCGCGCTGTTCAAAAAGCAGTGATCTGTATCAGGCAATTGGAGGTCGTGACGATGAGATCGCCCGCGGGGGTGAGGGCGATACCAGAAGGGCGATACAGCGATGCGGGTAGCGGGCCAGGTAATGCACCAAAGGAAGTCACACTTCCCGCGATGGTTGTCACAGCTCCCACTGCCCCCGAGGGAGTCACTTTTCGGATCGTATGATTGTTGGTGTCGGCCACGTAGACATTTCCGGAGCCATCTACCGCCACGCCCGAGGGAAAGTTGAAGCGTGCCACGTTGCCCGTGCCGTCTGCGCTGCCAGACGTGCCTGCCAGACCTGCCAGCGTGCTCGCCGTCCCGAATGCCCCAGACGGGACAACCTTTCGGAGGGTGTGATTGTTGCTGTCAGCGACGTAGAGATTGCCCGATCCATCCGATGCTATGCCTTGGGGAAAGCCGAACCGCGCCACGCTGCCCGTGCCGTCCGCGCTGATGCACGATCCCGGCGTACCTGCCAGCGTGCTCACCACCCCCGCCGGGGTAATTTTCCGGATCGTGCAATTGTTGGTATCCGCCACGTAGACGTTCCCGGAGCCGTCTACCGCCACGCCCCTTGGAAAGTTGAAGCGGGCCGTGGTGGTCCCGTCCGCAAAGCCAGACGTGCCCGCCAGGCCTGCCAGCGTGCTCGCCACCCCGGCCGAAGTAATTTTTCGGATGGTGTGGTTACTGGTGTCCGCCACGTAGACGTTCCCCGAGCCGTCCACGGCTACCCCATCGGGAAAGCGAAAGCGGGCGGTGCTGCCCTGGCCTTCCACGGCGCCGGGCATGCCCGCGCTGCCTGCCAACGTGCTCGTCATCCCCGCCGACGTAATTGCTCGGATAGTGCTATTGGAGCTGTCCGCCACGTAGGCATTCCCTGCAGCGTCAACCGCTACGCCAACTGGAGAATTGAAGCGCGCTGCAGTGCCTGGACCCTCCGCGCTGCCTGACACGGTCGCGAGACCCGCCGGCGTGCTCGTGGTCCCCACCATCCCCGACGGGGTAACTTTTCGGATGGTGTGATTGAGCGTGTCCGCCACATAGACATTATTGCCCGAGGCATCCACTGCCGCCCCTTGGGGAAGATTGAAGCGCGCCGCGCTCCCTGTCCCTTCCGCGCTGCCGAACGATCCCGCCGAACCCGCCAGCGTGCTCACCGTCCCCAACACTCCCGACGGGACGACCTTTCGGATGGTGCTATTGTTGCTGTCAGCGACATAGAGATTTCCCGAGCCATCCACCGCCACGCTGCCCGGAGAGTTGAAGCGCGCCACGCTGCCCGTCCCTTCCGCGCTGCCGAACGTCCCCGCCAGACCCGCCAGCGTGCTCACCGTCCCCAACGCCCCCGCGGGCACAACTTTTCGGATGGTGTGGTTGCCGGTGTCAGCAACGTAGAGCGTGCCCGATCCATCCGACGCTATACCCGCGGGAAAGCTGAAGCGCGCCACGGTGCCAGTGCCGTCCGCGCTGATACACGAGCCCGGCATACCGGCCAGCGAGCTCACCAGCCCGGCTGGCTGCGTAATTTTTCGGATGTTGCAATTGCTCGTGTCCGCAACATAGACGTTTCCGGAGCCATCCACCGCGACGCCTTGGGGAGAACTGAAGCGCGCCAACGTGGTGCCGTCCGCAAAGCCAGACGAGCCCGCCAGACCTGCCAGTGTGCTCACCACGCCCGCCGAGGTAATTTTTCGAATCGTGTGATTGCCGGTGTCGGCTACGTAGACGTTTCCGGAGCCATCCACCGCGACGCCCGTGGGAAAGCTGAAGCGCGCCAACGTGGTGCCGTCGGCGCTGCCAAACGTGCCCGGCACACCTGCCAGTGTGCTCACCACGCCTGCCGGGGTAATTTTTCGGATCGTGTTATTCACGCTGTCGGCTACGTAGATATTCCCGGCACCATCCACGGCCACGGCAAACGGAAAACTGAAGCGCGCAGCACTGCCCGCACCGTCCAGGCTGCCTGGCCCACCGAGAGCTCCCGCCAGTAGATCGAGTCCGCGGGCAGCAACAGTCAGGTTTCGCGTCTGGCCCCCGAGGGGATTGGAGCCAGCGAGCACGTAAGTCTGCCGCCGCACCGGAGAGACACTTTGGAAGGTGTTGCCGAGAACGGAGACGCCGTCCAACATGAGGCTCGTCGCCCTTCCAGTGAGAGTCCAGGAGAGCGTCGATGGCTGTCCGAAGTTTACCTGGGTCGGCGAAGCGGTGAAAGCAGAGATGACTACTGGTGCGGTGTCCACCCCAATCGCGACGTTGGCGGTGACGGTCAAGCCCGTCGTGTTGGTGACCGATAGGGTGTAAGTCGTGTCTGCCCTGGGGGAGACACGATAGCCGGTCCCGCTGGTGACCGTGCCCACGCCGTTGTCAATCGATCCCGTCCCGTCGCTGAAGACCGGGGTAAGGGTCGCGGTTTCTCCGGTAAAGAGCCGGTTAGAAGAGCTGGTCAAGCCCGTAATGCTGGGAACGGGCTGAAAAGTGTAATCCTTGAGGCTGCAGGCTTGGACGAGGACGACAAACCAGACAATCGAAGTGGTGCGAAAGCGCATTAGAGGGCTCCTGCAATTCCAACCACCATACCCCCCGGGGTCGGGGCGATCTGAAGCTTCGCGCGGGGCGACTTTTCCGCAGGGTGCGTCTTTTCCCAGAACAGCCAGATTCCACCGCCAACCACTGCCGCAGCGCCGACGACGAGCGTAACATTGGTCAAGAGGTTATCCGTCGAGGCTTTGTCCTTGAGCGAGTGGACCGCCGGCGTGTCGGGGCAGATGGTGTGATTCGGCCCGCCGCACTGGGCCTCGAGGTCATTGACCGCGCCGTTTTTAAGAATGAGGAAAAGGACGGACGCTCCCAGACTCGCCGCGCCGGTGCCGAGGACGACGTAGGGACCGATCTCGCGAAACGAGCTCTTTTCTTCGGGCGCCGTGGAGACGACCATAGGCTCGCGTTTCTCTGGAGCTTGAACGACCTGCGGGCCGCCAAAGTCCCGAGTCATCGATACAGTCACGGTTCCCTCCTCCCCTGCCGCCACCACCAGCTCGCGCGTGAATGGGAGGTGCGCCGGCGCGCTTGCCTCGACGCGAATATTTCCGGGGCTGAGGAGGTAAGGTTTGCCATACAGCGCTTCCGGAAGCACGTGCCCATTGACCGTCACCGATACCGACGGCGGAATCGGTTCGGACATCAAGACGAGGATTCGAGCGCCGGATTTCTGCAGCTTGCCGATCAAACTCCTGCAGGCGGTGACGATCCTCTCGCGATTCTTCAGCGCTTTGTCCTCCGAGGCTTCGCGGGCACAGAGCTCGGCGTTGTTCATCGAGTTGGCAAGTTGCCCGACGGCGCTTTGCTCCTCGGCGATGAACAGGCGGACGGACGGAGTCATTCGAATGCCGCCCGCTTGGGCAGCCAAGGACAGTGCCCGCTCATGATCGTCCGCGTCCCTCGCCTTGTTTGCTTCCTCAAGCATGGTTTGCCGGCGGTCCAGGTCCGCGGGAGTCTGTCCAAGGACTCTCAGAGAAATGAGGATGCTTCCCAACAACACCAGTTGCATCCGGTGATATCGACAGATCACGGGCTCCCCTCCTTCAGGTACCGCAGTCATACCGCTTACCGCCTGCGCCGGCTAGGCGTCTTTGGAGGGTTCGACCCGCCCGAGCAGAACGGCTCGCCGTCGAACAACCGCTCCTGCTGCAACAGCCTCGATCATCGCGAACGCCAACGACGCGTGCCCGCGAGCCTGGGTGTGAAGCAGCGGAGACCATCCGTGCAGTTTTGAGTCGATCGAGGCTCCCCCGCGAAACCTGCCTGCTTGACCGTATGTCGGCCCTGGCAGCACGACTATTCGATCCGCCTGAGCAGGATCGCGCCGCGATCGGAAGTGGTGCTGCTGCCTGCAATCAAACAGTTCTTCGCGTCGGGATCACCCCGCAGAAAACCCTGGGCTGCGATCGCCACTGCGGTGGGCATGGTGGCGGCCCCCAGGTCTCCCAAAAGCCCCGGGAGAAACTCCATCGTCGATTTCTCTCCGGAGACACCCGCCGAGGCGCGCGGAAGCGCAAGCTGCCATTCCTGAACCCGGTAATCCTCATTGGTCAGGTCAGAAATCCACCAATCGATCGACTGCTTTTCCTGGCGGACTCGGTCCGCCAGCGCTCCCATCGCGCGAGAAAGCCCGAGTCCCTGGCACGGCGCATCGCTGAACATCGCCGCGGGCTCCTGATCGGTGGCTGCAGCCTCGACACGCGCCAGCGGTTCCCAGTGGGCCCCCTTCGCCACCTCCGACCGCGTCAGCAAGAAGAAAGCCCCTCCTTCGCCGGGAATGAAGGTGTCCAGGTTTTCGCCATCGAACAACCGCTCCTGAGACAACAGCTCATCGATCACTTCCGGATCATAGTAGGTATCGATCCCGCCCACGATCGCCGCGTCGATCGCGCCCGACAACAGCCCGGCCGAAGCCTCGATCATCGCGAAAGCGAGAGCCGAGTGGCCCCTCGGCTGAGAATGAAGCACCGCGGTGAATCCCTGCTGCTTCAGCCGGTCCAGAAATTCTTTCTCCAGTGCGGACCTTTGCTGCGAAAAATGTTTCAACGGGGAGGTCGCGAAGCGCTCGGACAGGCAGAGCACGAAAGCGAGGCGTGTTTCGGGCGGCGCGGTTCGCAAGTGGGGCACCAGCTCGTCGATCAAGCGGCCCCCAATGAGAGACATCCGTTGCAGGCCGTGCGAGCGCGGCGGCAGCGTTCGGATGTGTGCCATGGTTGCCCTCTGGCCATTGGCACAGCGGAATGGAGTCTCGGCGAATGCGGTGAGCTCCGCCCGACGGCAGGCCCAGATCTGATGGGGGTTGAATGCGAGGCCATTCCAAGCGGCGCTCGCGCAGACCACCGGCGCCGAGCTCCGATTCCCTCCCCAGTGGACGACGTCGGTTTTCATGAGAGCACCGTCTTCTCCACGACATCGATCGACCGCAGGCGTCGGATGGGCCGAGGCGAAGGGATCGCGGCGCGCCAGGTCATCTCGAAGCAGCGCTGGTTGGGCTCCAGCAAAACCGTATCCAAAGCCGGCCGGTACTCAGCGGTGCCGTCGTCCGTTCGAGCGCCAATGACGAAGGCCAATCGAGGCAAGCTGAAGCTCAAGGGCCCGTCCACGCAGACGTTGTGCAGCTCCACCGGCTCGCCGCCCTTGAGGTAAGCGGGTGCAATCAGCCTGGGCGGCGCCGCCTGATTGTGGTGCGGGTCGAAATCCAGGGGCGGCAGGGGCATCCGTTCCTTCTTCCAGCGCTCGTCCATCGTCCCCAGGAAGCTGCGGCGAGGCGCCCAGTGGCGACCGAGCGGCCCGACTCCCGCCGGCTCGGGCTTCGAGCGGTGACTGCTGATCAGATCCGCCGGATCTTCGATCGCCGGCGCCGGCTGGTGGACGAGCGCCTTCGGATCGCGCGCGACGCCGCAACCCACCGGGTTGCGAGCCTCTTCCAACGGCTTTTCGGGATTGCTGTCGTCGAAACCGCCGTATGCATATTCCCAGCGCAGCGCCAGCTCCTCGAACGGCTGCGGGGGCGAAAGCGACAGGCCGGCGATGCCCTGGTACCAGACACGCAATCCGAATACGCGCAAGTTGCGCTCGACCGGACCGACCTTCACTTTGACATCCAGCGAGACTGCACTTCGCTTCCCCGGGCCGACGGCGGATCCCGTGACGAGCACGTCGGTGCTCGGTTTGTAAAGGCATACGTCGGCGGGAAACTTCACGCTGCTCTTCTCCGGCTTATCCTCGTCCCACGGCTCATCGGCGAGGCGGACCTCCGCACCCTCGACGCGGACAACCTGGCCGCGCGGATCCACCTCGAAGCGCTGCTTGATGATCGCCAGGATCACCGTTCCGCCATCCATCCCCAGCTGAGGAAGCAGGCGCACAGTCGCGGCCGTCGCTTGATTGACGTCGGGAAGCTCCACCTCACCCTCCCAGCCGCAGCGGCCAGCCGCCTAGCATGCCGGACGCGTTTCGCCGGCCATTCCAGACGTTGCGCCATTCTTGAATCTGCTTTCGCTGGCGCGCGACGAACGCATCCGGATCGAACGGAATTGTTTTACCCATCCGGGCCACCAACTCCAGATGCGCCCACCACCGATCCGAGCGGGACGAGAGCGGATCCTCCATCTGCCACAGGTTGTCCTCTGGGCTCCAGGCGTGCCCATAGCGATACCGCGTGCTCGACCTGCTGTTTGCTTGATGTTTCTTCCACCAGGCCGTCCACGCATCCGCATCGAGCGAGAGCGCTTCCACCATCGGCGGTGGAGCAAAGGCTCGCAGGAAGGGGCGATCCTGGCTGTCGTACTGCGGATCCGGTTCCTCCTCGGTCAACGAGGCGCCGGTGATCCGCTGAAGCGCGCTTGCCGCTGCGAGCTTGATCGCCTCTTCGCCTGCGCGCAAAGACTGAAGGAGCAGGTCGATCAGCTGGACATGCCCAAACCACCCCAGCGCCTCCAGAAGCACGGGGGAGCTTTGACGTTTCGCCTCGGTGAGAAAGAGATCCAGCTCGCGCACCTCGGATCCGATCGCCAGGAACATGGCGGCCTGCGCGAACGCCGGGCGGCCGTCTGTCACCAGCATCCGCGCCCGCTGGATGAACAAGGGGCTGCGGCGAAGGATGGAGCTTTCCAGAGCGGACCGCGCGATGGTTTCGTCGGAGTGACGGATAAGGTCGCCCCAAAGCCTTGGGTCGACGCTGCCGGAAGCGCTTCCGAGCGCCCGCGCGGCAGCCGCGACGACGGACAGGTCCCCATCCGCCGCGCCCTGCAGCGCTTCCGCGTTGGTGATCTCGCGGCGGCGTCCCAATACTTTCAGGGCCGCCACCCGGCGGGCCGGATCCGCATCACCGAGCCATGGCCGGATCGCCGAAGCAATCCCGGGATGGGGCGGCAAAGACAGCGCGTCGGCGACGGCTTCCACCATCTCCGGTGATTCAAACGAGACAACCCGCGCAATCCGCATCACCTGGTCCAGTGCATCGTCCCCGGCAATGGACCCGAAGAGGAACAGAAGCGCCCAGGTGAGATCCGGATCCGGGACCGGCCGTTCCTCCAGCGATTTGACCAGGCGGGGCAGTACCGCGTCTCCCAGCGAGAGAATGGCATCGACCCGGGCGAGCAATCTGCGCTCGGTGGTGCCTCTGCCTTCCCAGCCCTGCCCTTCCATCGGCTTGCGCATCACGCTGAACGTCGCCAGGTCTTCCAGGCAGGTCCGGGCGCGATCGAAGACGATCTCCTCCTCCCGGAGAACCGTTCCGAACAGCTCGCGATCCGCAACCTGCTCGCTGTCTTCGATGGTCCGTTCGGCCGCCGGGCTCGCCTCCTCCTCGGCCTCCGCTGGGGCCTCGGGCTCGTCCTCCAGGGGCTTTGCGGCGGCGGCCATCTTCTCGGCCAGGCTTCTCAACTGCTCGACCGAAGGCACCGGCGGGGGCTCGGGGGCTGCTTCCGCACCGGCGATCACCGGGGGCTCTTCGATGGGCATCTGCGGCGTGATCGGGTGCAACGCCGAACGCGGCAGCTCCAGAAGCTGGGGCTCATCCACGCTCGCCCGCAGCAGCGGCTTTTTTTCTCCCGGGCGCGGCGGCTGAGGCGGATGCTCGCCCAGCAGTTGCCCCGACTGCCTTTCGACGGGTCGGCTCACATTGTATTGGCGAAGCCGGGCATGCCGGTCACAACCACCATTCCACCTTCAAACATGACGATCGGAATTCCCACCAGTGCGAAAGCGTGACCACCGGTTGTCATGGTGATGATGTCCTTCAGCGTTCCTGCCTCGTTGCCGTGCACCGCTTTGACTTTGGATTTCGTGCTCATCGATTTCTTGTTGTCGATCAGCGTGTTCTCGCAGCCCGGATCCAGCGTCCCGGTGTCCCCCATCACCGGATAGGGAATGGGCAAGGGACTGGGCGCCGCCGGAGTGGTGCAGACATTCGGCGCCAGCGGCACCACTTGATGCGACGAAGATTCACTGGCGACATCCATTCCCAGCGCAGTCATAGGGCGCGAGCCGGCAAGCGACCTCCGCATAGGCCTTGGGATAACCCAAGCGGTTCACGTCTCCCAGAGTCGGCGCCGAGCCGGCCTGGACCACCCAACCATCTCTGACCGGCAGCCGCTTGACCCCGCCGGCGGAAGGGTTGCCGAAGAGCTTGGCCCCCTCGATTTCCAATTGCTCCGCGAAGCGATCGCCGAGCAGGGTCAACCAGCCCGTCCCCGGCAGTCCCTCTCCGGCGTGCCAGGCCATCTCGTCCAGATCCTGGATGTCCAGCCCCAGGTAGCGCCGGCTCCAGTCATAAGCCTCCCAGAGTGCCGTCGACTTCTCGTGCTCGTTCCAGCGGACCGCGTACCCGCCGGTTCCACAGAGGAACCGGCCGTGGTCCGCGATCTCCATCGCAAGGGAAACCAGCTGAGCCGGATCGGAGGTGTCCGGCAGCGCCATCTGGAGCGTGCTGCAGCGCCGCTGGAACGCCGGATCCATTTCGCGGTAGGAGAACTCGACCGAAGGCGCACCGGTGTCGTCCACCAACCGGAACCAGAGCAGATGGCGCGGCCTGGAGAGCGACCAGGAGCAGATGCTCTCCACCAGCTTCTGGTGACCGTCCGGCCCCACCGGATGCCAATCCGACAAGAGCGAGGTGGTGTACCATTGGAGGCGATCGACCGGCGCTCTTTTCAAAAACGAAGAGAGGGCCAAAGCCGCTCCCTTCTGGGCCCATCGGAGCGGCTCGTCCAGATACATGGTCAAACCCAGCACAACGCGGGCCACCGTGATGTCCGGTGCTTCGTCGAGAACCAGATATTCGAGCAGGGAGCTGTCATCGCTTTGCATCTGATCGGGCTCGTTCGGGCTCATCGCGTTGGTCTCCTCAGTCATCGCCTTTATCGAGCGCAGTGTTTTTGATCCAGAGGGGCTTGCGATCGGCGAGCAGCTCGACCACCGCCGGCAGGGAGATTCCCGTAAACTCCTTTCCATCCACCGTTTCGGCGATCACGCTCGGAGACGAGATCAGCAGATGCCGCCGCGCATCGAGCATCTCAGCCTTAATGTTTGGCTTTACCGCCTTGAGCTTCTTTTTGACCACCTTCATCAGCCCATGCTGGGCGGCTCCGACCCAGACGTCGCCCTTGTACTTGGCAACGCCGAACATCGGGCCGGGCCCGGTGAGCAGCTCCTTCCAGCCCGAGCTTGATCCTTCCAACATCACGCCGCCGGCGCCGACGGCATAGATCTCGTCCGGACTGGCAACGAACACCGCCGACAGCATGGCCGTGGAGTGGGTGACGCATTTGTTCCAACGGCGTCCGTCCCAGCGCGCCACCAGCCCACCGGCGCCCACCGCATAAATCAGATTGGGCGCGAGACCGTGCATGCCCACCACTTCGCCGGGGGATTCCATCTCTTTCCAGTCCTTCCCGTCCCAGCGGTACATCAGGTCTTTGTCTTTGACCCCGCCCCAGACGAACACGCATTTGTCGTCCAATCCCCAAACGCCGGACAGCACGCCTTTCAACTTGTGCTGGCGCCAGGGCTTCGCCCGAGGCTTGACGTCGGGATTGACGTGCACCGTCCCCGCGGAATCGGACACGTACGTGCAACCCGCGGGCGAGCGCCACAGGCTGGTGAACCAACCCATCATCCCGTAGAGCGCATGCAGCATGTCTCCCTCCGATTGAACCACCCAGCTCTCGCCGCGATCCGGCTTGAAACCGAGCTTTTCTTCGTATCGCAGCACCAGGAAATGACAGTCCTGGTCAGAAAAACCACTCGCATCACTCATCAGATGGGCCAGCTTCATCCATGTCCTCCTCAAACGTGCACCGTAGCCTTACACGCTGCCTCGTCCAGACTTCTTGCTGCCTCCTGTCACCGGCGGCGAGGCGTTGCTTGGAACGATCGGATTGTTCTTGCCGCGACCGGCGGCGAGGCGGTCGCCCTGGTTTGCCAGGCAATTCGCGTTGCGGGCTTTTGTAGCCCCGGCGGAGGCCGCCGCGGCTTCGCGTTGGGCCTTCTTGCTTCGCGGGTTCTTCGCCGCCTTTGCTTGCGCGGCCGCCGCTTCCTTTTCCAATTTCTCTCGATGTTTACGACCCTGCTCGGCGGTTTTACCCGCACCTCCGTTGGCGGTCGCTCGATTCTTGTGACGCTCGTTCTCGCACTTGGCCTTCATCGCCGCCTCGCCGGCCTTGCGGAAGCTGTTGATGCAATCCCCGGCGGTTTTCCCGGTCAGCTCCTTATTCCACGGCTGATTTGGCTTTGCGGCGGAGCCACCGGAGGCACCCGAAGCAGCACCTGCCTTTCCGGCTCTCGATGATGCCCCGGCCCCGCGGGAGCCTTTGCGCCCGCCCTCGCGCTTGATCGCCTTTCGGTCGTTTTTTACCGCCAGCTTCTTGTCGTCGGCGACCGCCTTTCCCCGCTTATCGGAGTCCTTGGAGAGCTGACCGGAAGGATACGGATCTCCTGGTTTTCCCTGCGCGCCTGCGCTCTTTTGTTCATCGAGCGTAGCTTTGTTGTGCTCGCCGCCCTTCTGCATCGCGTGGCCCGCCTGCGGCATGCACGGATATTGCGCATCATGGTGGCCGTCCACCGTGTTCTTGCACGGGTCCCCGCGCGCACCGGGCTCTTGAAAACAAGCGTTCTGACTCAGGTGCCCAGATTGACACTCGGCCAGGTACCGATCGTCGGCGGAAGGCTTGGGCGGCAGCTTCTTGCGCCCCTTCTTCACCGCCTCGTCGTAAGCCGCGCATTTCTTCTTTGCCGCCTGAATCTGCTTGCTGACATGGTTGTATGAGCCGAACCACTCCGGCTTGTATCCCGCCTCCAGCAGCGCGGCGACGCATTGCGCACTGAACATCCCCGCAGCTCCGCCCTGGAGGAAGAGGCAGGGTGTTTGATCTGGAATCGCGGGGGCGTTGCTCAAGGTGGAGGCCAGATCTTGTGGGTGATCTTGTACTTGAAAACCTCTGGATGCTTGGCCTTCAGCGCGTTGAGAGCGCGCTCGGCAAGGGCCTTCACGTCCGGCTCGTTCTCGTCGCCCTCGTTTTCCACCATGAATAGAATGTCAATCGCATCGGGACGGGTATCGACGTGCTGCAGGCTGAGCTTGGGGACTTCCTCCCCGTCCTCCGTCTGCTCGAAGTAGGGATCCTCCAGCAGCTCATCGCGCAGGAACGATTCCACCAGCTCGCCGGCCTCCTGAATGTTCATCGCGCACCCCTTTCCCCGCACACCGCCGTCGCCAATCCCTGTTTCATGCTTTCAATTCAGCTTGATCATCCGTCCCAGCAGCCGAAGCAATTCGCGGGCCCGGGAGACGATTCGCTGGCCATAGAGCTCGATTTCCTGTTCTTTCAGTTGGAGGAAGGCGCCCCCGGTCTTGAGCAGCGCTTCTTCCGCCGAGACATGGAAGCGTTTGAGCTCGGCATCCACGCTTCCGTCCCGGTCGATGGCCAGAGAGCGGGAGGTGCACAGAAGCCCGAGGACACAGGGCGCCCCGCCATCGGTCACCACCGCCCAGGCGCCCGAGGCGGCCGCCTCATCCAACAGCACCGGATCAACGCAGGGATCGACGGTCACCGTCCACTCGGCGCCGGCGACGAGCACCCGGCAGCTTTCGCCCTCGCGGCCGATCACCTTCGCCAGATTGAACGGTGTCCCGGTGCTGCGCTGGGCGGATCTCCTCGCGCTTCCGTGTGGGCGCATCCGCGGCAAGCGGTGCGAGCTGTACATTGCTTTGTGTGTCGCCGTTTTCATTCGCCTTCTCCTTGAATCAACCCGGTTTGATCGCAGCTGGATCGAGCTTCAGCTCCTGCGAGCCCTTCAGCGTCACCAGAATCCCCTCGATCAGGACTCCATCGGTCCCGATCACCACCTCTGACTGGCCGCACTTGAGCGTGATCTTCTCGGAGGCCTCCAACTTCAATCGCGACGTGGTCACCAGCGCCGCGGACTTGGAGGTGATCGCGTGGCTTCCGCCAATGTTCTGCTTCTGGACGGCGGCGACGTTGTCGGCCATCGCCGACCCCGCGTCGAGGGCGATGTCGGTGCCGATGTTGGCGATGTAGGCAGCCACCGTCTCCGTCTTTGTACCGCCCGTGCTCTCCGATTTGGATCCGCCGATCACCTCGATGCGAGCGGCGCCGATGAGCTCGGTGGATTTTCCTCCGATTGAAAAATTGATCGGCATCACGGAGTTGATCGCGGAAACCGCGCCGATCTTCTCCGTCACCGCTCCGTCGACCGTGGTGCCCCACGTCCCGCTGCCGGCCGCGCCGCCACCACCGCCCCCACCAGCGCCTCCTCCGCCGCCGCCTCCACCAGATGCACCAAGGGCCTTGCCGAGCGCGCCGCTGGCAATCGCCCCTGCGGCTCCGGCCGCCATTTCGCCGGCCTGGCTCAAGGCGGCCTCCGGGTTCGCCGCGACCGTGGCGGCCAATCCCAGCGCGCTTCCAGCGCTGATCGGGGCACCGTTGCCGCCCGCTCCCGCTCCGCCCGCTGCTGCTCCACGCGCTCCTGCTCCGCCCGCTGCGGATCCGCCCGCTGCTCCTTCGCCGGAGCCGGAACCCGCGCCGAGCGCAGTCAGACCACCTTCGGCGGGACCGCCGGGCACGATTCCCAACGCGGACGCCATCTCCGGGGCATTGCCGGAAAGAAGCGCCCCGGCCGGGCCGGGGACCTTCGCCGCAGCGCCCAGCGCCCCTTTGGCCGCATTCAATACCGGTGCGATCGGCGCGAGGAGCGCCCCCTGTGCCCGTTCCACCGCGCCGGCCGCCGCGGCCTGGGCGCCCTCGATCGCGGCGGCGACGATCAGATCCAGCACCGCCTGGACCGGATTGCCGATCCGCATCATTTCGGCGGCACCCACCGAGAGCTGGATCGAGCCCACCACCGTCTCGGACGCCTCGCCGGTGACCTTGACCGCGCGGGTGGCACCCACGCTCAAAGAAGAATTTCCGCCCACCGTGCGGCTTTGGTCCGAGACCACGTTGATCTTCTCGTCCGTACCGACGGTCACCGTACGGTCGACGCCGACCGAGCGGTTCTCGTTCTTGGCCACCTTGGCTTTCTTCTCGTGGGCCACCGCCACGCTCATCCCGTGCTGCGCGTGGATGGCGAGCTCCTGGGAGCCGGCGGCGTCGTCGAACTTCACCTCGTTCTTGCCACCGCCTCCTGGAGACGATTCGGATCGATGGCCGGAGACGGTCTTCTGAGCCGGCAGATCGTAGACAGGAGGAAAGAGCGGATTGTACAGCCGTCCGTGGCACACCGGCCGATCGGGGTCTCCGTGAACGAACTCAACCAGGACCTCCCAACCGATCCGGGGAATCATCACCGAGCCAGTGGTATGCGCTTGTCCAACGCGGATCCAGCAGGAGGTTTGGTCGTCCAGCCGTCCATCGCGGTCCCAATGAAACTGGACCTTCACCCGCCCATGCTTGTCGCAATGAATCTCCTCGCTGGTCGGTCCGGTTACCCGCGCCGTTTGCAAACCAAACACACGCGGGCGGGGGGTGAGCCGCGCTGGACGAAAAGCGGACGCCTTGGGCAACAGCTCGAGCTGCAGCTCGCACTGCGGGGGGCCCTGATCCAGCAGCGGGCCGCGGTTCTCCTCGGGGTCGATTCGCACCGCTAGGTCCAACCGGGTAACGAAGTAGTCGCCGTCCGCCGACGGATGGCCGGCGATCTCCACCCTCTTGCCGGCCTGCGCGGCGAGCTCATTGGTGCGGGCGCGCGCCGCGGTCCGTTTCGCCCTCAGCTCTTCGAGACGGACTTTGGCCAGCCGCTTGCCCTCGGCGGGAACGAGATAGCCACCGGGATACTCGTACCACTCGCGCTTCAGCGGCGCCGCGTCGCTGACCTCCTCACGGACGTGAAGATCGAGCGAGGGCTTGAGCGTATCGTAGTCGTTCAAGGAGACTTTGTGTTCGCTGGCGATGATTTCGGAAACGAGGTCCCAGGCCCTCACCGCTTCACCGTGCAGACTGCCGTCGTGACGATACGGAATCTGGCCGATCGAGGCCGCCGAGCTGCTGTCGTCGCGAAAGACCATTGCGTATCCGTCCGCCGTCTGGTCGAAAGCGAAGTAGAGCCCTTCATCCTCCAGCAATCGGCAGATGAAAGCCCATTCGGATTCCTCGTACTGAACGGTGTACGCCCGCTTGGGATACTTCTTCGCCAGGTCCCATCGAAACAACTTGGCGTCGAGCTTCGCGTCGGCGAATACCTTTTTGACGATCTGCGGGACGTCCAGGTCCTGAAAGATGCGGTACCCGTGCCGGTATGAAAGCAGGTATGGGCGGGGCACCAGCCAGATGCGAAAACGCGCCTGCTCTGTGGAGCGGGCCAGCACGCTCAGCTTTTCCACCACGCCGGAGATGAAACGCTCGTTGCCGCTCTCGTTCCACAACCGCAGCTTCGCCGTCGCGCCGCGGGCGTCATCGAGCTGTAGATCGTCGGTCGAAAAATCGATCTGATATCGGAATGGGCGCGACACCTCCTCGCGTCCGCGAACGGCATGGACGCGGATCTCTCCCGGGTTGCCGGCCAGCTGAAGCGACGCCTGGAGCTGTCGATTCTCCGCGCTCATCAATTGCTCTTGTGTTGCACCTGGGACAGCGCCTCTACGCCGGTGAGATTGACCGTTGGCGCGGTGAGCTCCACCGTGCCGTCGCTGGTCAGCTTGATGCTGCAGGTCCCGGCGATCAGCACCAGCATGTCCTTGGCCTCGATGGTGATGTTGGACGCTTTCACGCTCATTCCGCCGCCGGCGGTCAACGCCAGGGCTCCATCCGCAGAGTCGCTCCTGTTTCCACCGCACTTCACGTTCTCGACGGCGGCATTGGTCACCATCGCGGCCCCCGCGGAGACAGACATTTGTTTGGCTTTGACGAGCTTGAGCGCCCCCACGAGCTCAGTGCGACCTCCGCCGACCGTGCTGCCGCGATTCTTGCCCATCAGCTCGAGCCACGCCGCGCCCACCTGGTTGGAGGAGGCGCCGACGATTTCCCGCTTGTAGCCGCGGATGGTGGTCACCGCCTGCAGCGCGCCGACCGTCCGGGTGAGCGGTCCAACGCAGCTCTCCACGTGGTCCCCTCCCACCACCACTTTGCGGACCGCGCCAACGCTCACCTTCTCGGATCCGCCGATCGAATCAGAGAGATCCTTGCCGACGTTCACCTTTTGCGAGACGCCGACGGAGACGGTCCGATTGGCGACGACCTCGGCGGTATGGGTTGTCCCAACCCGCAGGGTCCGGTTGACGCCGACCTTCGAGGTCTCGTTGTGGGTGACCTGGGTCGACCCGTCGTTCTCCACGGCGATGGCCAGGTCCTTCGAAGCGTTGAAGAAGATTTCTTCCTTTCCAGCGGAATCCTCGAAGCGGAGCTCATTGGCGCCGGGGCCGCCACGGGTGGTGGCGGTCTGCAGCGAGCTGCGCGTCTTTCCCGCGGGCAATGCATATGGCGGAGCCTTCTCGTCGTTGTAGAGGTGCCCGGCGACGAAGGGGCGGTCCAGGTCGCCCAGCTCGAAATCGACGATCACCTCGAAGTCTCCGCGGGGAAGGACCATCGAGCCGCCGAGCGGAACCTGACCGACGCGCAACCAGGCGGAGCTCTTGTCGTCCTTGGTCCCCGATCGATCCCAGGGGAATCGAACCTTGACCCGTCCAAAGTCGTC
>WNFC01004009.1_pt1 | contig 16004 bp, 14 predicted proteins | sample 5400541 | NCBI WGS metagenome assembly WNFC01 (sample SAMN13153342, study PRJNA577476) | soil metagenome | isolation source: 120 cm saprolite under Douglas fir tree site 2 hole 2 replicate 1 | place: USA:California | collected 2015-04-18
AATTGCGGCGAATCGGCAAGCGCATCGCGATTGGAGTAGAAGGCGATCTCTGGCTGGTGCTGCACTTGATGATCGCCGGCCGGTTGCACTGGAAGCCGCCGAAGGCAAAGCTGGCGGGCCGCCATGGTCTGGCAGCCTTCGATTTTCCTAGCGGCTCTCTGGTGCTTACCGAAGCGGGCACAAAGCACCGTGCATCGTTGCATGTGCTAACCGGCGAGGAGGGCTTGCGTTCCGTCGACCCGGGAGGAATCGAAATCTTCACAAGCGATCTCAGGTCATTTCGCGACGCACTTACGGCTGAAAACCGCACCCTCAAGAGAGCTCTTACCGATCCGCGCATACTCAGCGGCATCGGCAACGCTTATTCGGATGAGATCCTGCACGCGGCGCAACTGTCGCCGATCACGCTAACGCGGAAGCTGGAGCCTCACGAGTGGGAAAGGCTTTTCTCCGCGACGCGCCATACCCTCGGGCTGTGGATCGAGCGACTGCGCGCAGAGGCGGAGACGGCCTTTCCCGAAAAGGTGACTGCGTTTCGCAAGGATATGGCGGTTCACGGACGCTATGGACAGCCTTGCTTGAGGTGTGGAGAAACGATTCAACGGATTCGCTATGCGGACAACGAAACTAATTATTGTGCGCGGTGCCAAACCGGTGGAAGAGTTCTTGCGGATCGCGGTTTGTCCCGGCTATTGGGATCGGACTGGCCGCGCACGCTCGAAGAACTCGAAGCCCTCAAGCGCGGCTAGAAGTGAAAACGCTGCCGCAGTAACACCTGATCTGTTGGCAATCCGGAAGGTACGAATCTTCTGGTTCTAACTTTCGACTGCCCGTGACTGGGCGCAATCGCCAAGGTCTTGACTGGGAGTGAAGTCGATCTCGAATTGCCTTTTACGGATGCTAGTCGTGCGAACGCAGTGTTTCTCGGACAATTGGCTCGCCATTGAGAAATATTATCTCTATCGAGTCATACGCGGAGACACTCGCCAACGGATTCTGCGTGAGCAAGAGCAAGTCAGCTTGCTTGCCTGGCTCAATGGAGCCCAATTGGTGCGAGAGTCCCAAGGCGATTGCATTGTCGCGGGTCGCGGCCCGCAGGATCAAAGGCAATGAAGCACCGGCGTCGGCCCAATCCTGCAATTCAAGTCTTCCGTTCAGCCCCGGCGGATTGCCAAAGCCATCGCCGGCGGGAGTGTCGCTGCCGAAGAGGAGAGGGACGCGGTCCTGCAACATGATTTTGAACGTTGCCCGGGTTCTTTCAATTGCGGCTGTGAGCAGTGGCTCGAAGCCAGGCGGCGGGGATGCTTTACGATACTCATCCAGCAGCACACGGCTGGCTTTCAGCCCTTCCGCCGAGCGCAGATAAGCTATCACCGATGGCGGTAGTGCAATGGCGAGCCTGGGATCATCGAGCAGGCTTGGATCGAGCATCGCACGCTCGCCAGCAACTGTTTGCAGCGTGGGCTGCACATGCACGTGGGCGCGTGCCGCAGCGGCAATCACATTGCGAGCTGCGGGAGGTGGACTGGAATTAGCGAGGTCGCCTGGCCAAATCCAAAGGCCGTGCGCGATCACGTTCGCACGAGCATCGATCGCGGAACGCCAGCTATCAACGCTGGTGGCATGAACTATAAGAACCAACTTGTGCGCAGTCGCGGCCGTGCGGATTTGGCGTAGCGTCTCGGTATGCAAATAGGGCCAGTTGAACATGCCGAATCCGGATTCCACGAAGGCCTTCACGCAAATGGCGCCAACGTCCGCGGCGCGTGTAACCGCGCGTTCGGGGGTGTAATCGGCGGGGTCCAGCGAATTGGGCCAATGTTTCGCTCCTTGCGGTTCGTAGACCAGATTGGGAAAGTTCGGCGATGATACTGGCGCAACATTCAACGCGCCATATCCGCCAGCGACCTTTATTCCACGGCCGCAGTAGTAGAAACGGGGATGCAGCGGCGTGCTTTCAAACCATGCTTGGCTGTCTGGCGTAAGGTCGAGATCGACGACCGACGTAAAGCCGAACGCGAGATAGGCGCGAGGAACCTGTGCGCGATAGGCAGCCCAAAGTTCCGGGTGGGCATCGATTGCGTCGTCATCCAGTGCTGCGGAGTGGCCCACATGCACGTGTGAATCGATCAGTCCGGGGATGAGAAATCGGCCGCTCCCGTCTATCCGCCGCGCATGCGGACCGGCAACGAGATTTGTGCCAATTTCAGCGATCCTGCCACCGCGGATGACGACTCCTGCATGAAGCAGCGGAGTGAGGCGTTCCGGGGAGATCAAAGTGACATTTTCGATTACCGTGCCGTCCTCGACGAGGTGCTGTGCGATCCCAGCCGGTTTCTTGGCCACCTGAGCTGCGGCAAGAACGGTCAATAAGCCCATAACCGCGGCTGCGGCGCACACAGTAAGTCGAATTATCCGGATCATTACGTCGTCCTTTCAGACTCACGGCGGATATTCTGCACATGAAGACCATACGAACTGTCCGACTTGAAGGTTCCACCCGCGGCGAGCTACCCGCATTCAAAATAAGCCCGTGCAACTTCGTTAAGCTCGCGTCAGCGATGCGGCCTCGATAAACGCCGCAGACTGATACGCCTCAACTCCAAGATCGTGGGCTACTCAGGCACTATCGTTCATTCCTAATAGTGCCTATCTCGGCCTGCGGGACATTGACGCCTACCCGAGGACGCTTCAGCTTGCGGGATGCTGGGCAGGTTCGTATACTGGCGGCCCGGCCAATTGGCAGTTCCGGTGGGGTAGACCACCGGTACTCACCTTCCTTGGCCAATCGAATCGCGCCTGTAAGTTTTTCATTACAGGCCGGATTTCGTAAAGACCGTCCGCTCCGAATGGCTTGGAGCTGCACTTTTGTGGACCGGACAGTGACGGCTCTTTACGCGGGCGCAGCTTCATCCTGAATTTGAACGAAGCAACGACGCGCCGCACCAAAGGAGAATTTCGCATGCCGCACCCTCCAATACCGGAAGAGATGAATGTCTACCAGAATGCGGAAGCGCGCTTTGAAGTGGCCGCGAACAAACTGGGACTCGAGCAGGGTCTTTACCGCTACCTGAAATATCCCAGCAAGGAAGTCACCCTCTACATTCCCATCGGGATGGATAACGGAACGCTGGAAGTGTTCACCGGCTACCGCGTACTGCATTCGACGGTGCGCGGACCCGGCAAGGGTGGAATTCGGTTTGCTCCCGATGTTTCCATCGACGAAGTGCGGGCGCTGGCGACATGGATGACGTGGAAGTGCGCCGTGGTGAATATTCCGTTTGGCGGGGCCAAGGGCGGAGTGATTTGCGATCCGCGAAAGATGTCGCGCGGGGAACTGGAGCGGCTCACGCGCCGCTACACGGCGGAACTAGCGAACTGGCTGGGCCCGGAGCGCGACGTTCCGGCACCGGACGTTGGCACGAACGAGCAGACCATGGCCTGGGTCATGGACACTTACGCGATGCACCTCGGCCAAGCCACCACCGCCGTGGTGACTGGCAAGCCCATCGAGCTGGGCGGCTCGCGCGGAAGGAAAGAAGCCACCGGCCGCGGCGTGATGATTTGCTGCGATAAAGCGCTGGCCAAGCTGGGAATCAAGAAGCAAGGCTGCCGCGTCGTCATTCAGGGCTTCGGCAACGTTGGCTCCATGGCCGCGGACCTCATGCAAAAATCCGGCTACAAAATCATCGGGCTCGCGGATATCGGCGGCGCACTCTACAACGAGAAGGGCTTGGACGTGACCAAGGTGATGGACTGGGTATACACGCAGAAGAAGCCGCTCCAGGATTACCCCGGCGGTGGAACGAAGCTGGCCTCGCGCGACGTTCTCTTCCAGCCGTGCGAGATCGCCATTCCCGCAGCCATCGAAAACCAGATCACCGAAAAGAACGCCAATCAAGTGCAAGCGAGGATTCTCTGCGAGGGCGCCAATGGCCCCACTACCTGGCAAGCCGACGCGATCATTGATTCCAAGGGCATCTTCACCGTGCCGGACATTCTTGGCAACGCCGGCGGAGTAACCGTCAGCTATTTCGAATGGGTCCAGGACCGCCAGGGCTTCTTCTGGAGGGAGAGCGAAGTGAACGAGCGCCTCTTTGACGTCATGGATAATGCCTTCGATGAAGTGGTGCGCTTCGCGGGCATGCACAAAGTGAACAACCGCATCGCGGCTTACATGCTGGCCATCGACCGGGTCGCCAGCGCCCTCAAGCTCCGCGGTATTTATGCCTAGCTTCTGGAGGCAAGTTGTATTAGTTTCTTTTCCGCTGCCGCCGTGGTAATGGGGACCGGCGTGCGCCATTCCGTAACTCCGCTACGGAGTGTGCCAGGATCAACTCAAGCTAATCGGCCCGGAAAATACTTCCGAGCCAGGAAGGAGTCCGCCCGTGACCCCGGACTCACTTTTGTCAGGACACGCGAAAAGCGAAGAGCAACATCGCCGCGAGATTTGCATTGCCGGCCGCTGGATGTATGAGCGCGGACATATCGTCGCTTGCGAAGGAAACATCTCCGTGCGCCTCGATGATGACACCGTTCTCACCACTCCTACTTGCATGAACAAGGGGATGCTCGCGCCCGAGGATCTGGTCATCACGGATTTGAACGGGCGGCAGGTTGCCGGCGACCGAAAATTTTCTTCGGAGCTGGCCATGCATCTCCTCTTCTACCGCATGCGCCCGGACGTGATGGCCATTTGCCACGCGCATCCACCTACAGCCACAGGATTTGCGGTTGCCGGTCGCGCGCTGAATCACGCGCTGCTCCCTGAGGTGGTCGTGGGCCTGGGGCAAATTCCCCTGGTGCAATATGCCACGCCGGGAACGCCGGAGTTGAGCGCGGCGATCGAACCGTTTGTGCCGCACTACGATGCGATGCTTCTTGCCAACCATGGCGCCGTGACGTGCGGCCCCGATCTTCTCACCGCGTTCTTTCGAATGGAGATCATCGAGCACAGCGCCAAGATCACCCTGGCCGCGGAGATGGCCGGCGAGCCGGTGTTGCTCTCCAGCCGGGAAGTCGCGAAGCTGATGGCCGCTCGTCCGCGTTATTTTGTCTCGCCCCCACCGGGCGGCGGAGCGGAATTGCCCATCACCTGCGACAACGGAGAAAACGCGGGCGATGACGTGACGCTAACGCGGAGCGAACTCGATGCGCTGATCGATGAAGCCATTCGCAAGGACCGCACCCGGCGTTAGTTCCGTGCGAAGCTGGTCCTCGTTAACCTCCACGCCTCAGCACATCAAGGAGTTTCTGCATGTCTGTGCTGAATAAGGTTGCGCTTCTGACCAGCTTCATTCTCTGCTTCTTACCTTGGCTGCCCGGAAAGCTCCGCGCGCGTGCCAAAGGAGGGACTATGTCATTCGAATTGACCAGCACGGCCTTTTCCGCGGGACAAACCATCCCGAGAAAATTTACCTGTGATGGTCCGGACGTCTCTCCGCAATTGAAATGGAATGATCCGCCCGCAAATGCGCAGGGCTTTGCGCTGATCATGGACGATCCCGACGCTCCCGCAGGCACTTGGGTCCATTGGGTGCTTTACGATCTTCCGGCGAACATGCGAGAACTTTCCGAAGGAGTCGCGAAGCAGGAACAGCTTTCCAGCGGCGCGCGACAAGGCCGCAATGATTTCGGCAAAATCGGTTATGGCGGGCCGTGTCCTCCGCCGGGCAAGCCGCATCGTTATTTCTTCAAACTGTATGCGCTCGACGCAAAACTGGGTTTGAAGGCCGGCGCCACAAAGGCCGAAGTCGAACGCGCCATGAAGGGCCACATCCTTGCCCAAGCGGAATTGATGGGCAAATACGGCCGCTGACGTTCGCGTTGACGGGCGAAGGAAAAGCGGCAATACTGGCGAGCGATGATTGGCCAGCTCCGCGGACGGCTCGCCGAAAAAAGACCGAATCAAGTGCTTGTGGACGTGGGCGGCGTGGGCTACCTCGTGCAGGTGCCGCTCTCGACGTACGCTGCGCTCGGCGAGTTGCACACCGAAGTGACCCTCCTGATCCACACCCATGTGCGTGAAGACGCGCTGGCGCTGTACGGATTTGTTTCCGCGCGGGAGAAACATTTTTTTGAGATGCTGCTTTCGGCTTCCGGAGTGGGTCCGATACTGGCGCTGAAAATTCTGAGCGGAATGAGCGTCGAAGAACTCGTGCCGGCAATCCGCGGAAGCGACCTGGCGCGACTGACGAGAATTCCCGGCGTGGGGCGGAAGACAGCGGAGCGCATTGTGGTCGAGCTGAAGGATAAACTGGAAGCCGTGGCTGTGGAGACGGAGAGGCCCGCCGCTTCTTCGCCCGCGGGAATCGAAACCGATGTGATTTCAGCGCTGGTGAACCTGGGATACGACGGACGCGCCGCAGAAAATGCGGTCGGAGAAGCGAAGCGCGAGGCAGGCACGGGGAATTTTGAGAAGTTGCTGCGCGGTGCGTTGCAATCGTTGAGCGCGCCAAAAGGGCGTGCCGCGCGTGGGGCGTGAGAAAACAAACGAGAAGAAGAGGATAACGCAGAGACGCGGAGTGCGCTGAGGAAACGCAGAGCAGAAAAAGAATGGCGGATGGAACGGCAAAGCGGATGATGCAACCAGGACAGCCAGAACGAATTGTGTCCGGGCAGGCGTTTGACGAGGATGCACGCATCGACGTGAGCGTGCGGCCAAAGCGGCTGGAGGAGTACATCGGGCAGAAACGCGTCAAAGAAAATATTCAGATTGCCATTGACGCGGCGCGGAGCCGCGGCGAGGCGCTGGACCACGTGTTGCTGTATGGGCCGCCAGGGCTCGGAAAAACCACACTGGCGCAGATCATCGCGAACGAGTTGAACGTGCCGATCAAGACCAGCGCCGGTCCGCTGCTGGAGCGCAAAGGCGACCTCACGGCGATATTGACCTCGCTCGAAAAAAAAGAAGTCTTCTTTCTGGATGAGATTCACCGCTTGCAGCCGGCGGTGGAGGAGGTTCTGTATCCGGCGATGGAAGATTTCCGCGTGGACCTGATTATCGGGCAGGGGCCGGGGGCACGGATTCATCCGTTCCCGCTCGGGCATTTCACGCTGATTGGCGCTACGACGCGCGCGGGATTGATTACCGCGCCGCTGCGCTCGCGCTTCGGCATCGTGCACCGGCTGGATTTTTACGAGCCGGCGGATTTGCTGATTATCATTCGCCGCTCGGCGAAAATTCTGAACATCCAGATGGACGAGGGCGGCGCCGAAGAAATCGCCGGCCGTTGCCGCGGGACGCCGCGCATCGCTAACCGGTTGCTGCGGCGCGCGCGCGATTTTGCGGAAGTGCGCGCCGCAGGCCGCATTACCCGCGCGGTCGCGCAGGAAGCCTTGCAAATGCTGGGCGTGGACGCGAGCGGCCTGGATGAAGTGGACCGCAACCTCATGATCGCGCTGCTCGACAAGTATGCCGGCGGGCCGGTCGGGTTGGGAACATTGGCGGCCGTGCTCGCCGAAGAAGAAGACGCCATCGAAGAAATGTACGAGCCCTACCTCATGCAAATCGGCATGATCGACCGTACCCCGCGCGGCCGCATGGCCACGGCACGCGCCTACGAATACTTTGGCCGCGAACTCCCCCGCCGCCAGCCGCGACTCTTCTAAGCTCCTGTGTAGCGGAGTCCCTTCACGGCATTACCTTCGCGTCCCACGAGAAGAGCGAAGTTTGTTCGCTTTAATTCTCTAATCTCTAACCACGAACTGCTATCAGCGGCTGCACGTCCCGTGTAACCTTGGCCGCGATCTTGTCTTCAGCAACTTCCAAGTCGTAGCGCGTCTGGAGATTCATCCAGAACGCTGCGCTGTTGTCGAAGTAGCGAGCAAAGCGCAGCGCCGTGTCGGCGGTGACGCCTCGGCGTTCGTTCACGATATCCGCAATCCGCGTGACCGGCACGCGCAAAACCATGGCCATCTTGTTCATGCTTAGTCCGAGAGGGTTCATGAACTCCTCACGCAGAATCTCCCCCGGATGCACCGGCTTCAGCTTTTTCGTCATCATTGCCTTCTTGTGATACTCCATTATGTCGAGTTCAGCTCACTTGCGCTTGGGTTTTTTGCGGGTGCGGCCGTACTTGAGGGCGATCAGGCCTTTCGAGAAGGTCTTGTTTTCGAGGAGGGTAAATTCGCGTTGCGGGAAGCCGCTGGGGAAGAGCGGGAGGCCTTCGCCGATCAGGACGGGAACGATCCCGATGTAAAGCTCGTCGACCATATCCTCTTTGAGGAAGTCGCGCGCGAGTTCGCCGCCGCCCATCAGCCAGATATTTTTCCCCCGGAGTTTGCGGAGTTTTTCCACGAAACTCTTTGCAGATTCGTTCACGAAGGTGACCCCACCGCGCTCGCCAGGCGGCTGAGAATGGGAGAAGACATAGCTCTTCATCTTTGAGTCGCCGAATCCGCCTCCGCCCATCTTGAGGGCCACGTCGTACGTCTTGCGACCCATGATGGCCGTATCGATGGTGGCGAAAAACGGGCCCATCGAATAGTCCTTGGGCATGAAGAGAAAATCGACCGCTCCATCGGGGCGGGCAATGTAGCCGTCGAGACTGATTCCGAGGCCTAAAACGACCTTGCGCATGGGGGGATTCTAGCGCAGAGAAAAAGAAGTTGACAGCTGACAGTTAAAAGTTGAAGGCAAGAACAAGAGGCAGGAGATAGGAAAGGAGCGAATCAGGCGCGTGGGAGTTCGCGGACGGCGGCTGGAGAAGTCGTGCAGCCCAAGCGAAAAGGATTGCGCGGGAGTTTCCAGATGGTCTAAGGTGCGTTGCGACGCGAACGCGGTCAAACCTGGAATCGTGGAGGGAGAGAAGATGTCACAGAAAAGTGTTGCGAGGACTCTGGTTGTTTTGCTCGTTGTTTTCGGGGCGCTCGGCAGCGCGTTGGCGCAGATGCCGAATCCCTATGGCGCAGCCATCAGCGTGGAAAATGCGAAGAAGGCCGCGGCCCCGGCGCTGGCCGAAGCGGCGAAGAATAAATGGACGGTGGCTGTGGCGATCGTCGGCCCGGGAGGCACGCTGATTTACTATGAGAAAATGGACAACACGCAGCTCGGCAGCGCCGATGTGGCCATTGAGAAGGCGCGGACGGCGGCGCGCTTCAAGCGGCCGACGAAGGCGTTCCAGGATGCGCTAGCGGCCGGGGGAGACGGGCTGCGGATTCTCGCGCTGAAGGGCGTGGTGGCTGTAGAGGGCGGGATTCCGCTGGTGATGGACGGAAAGATCGTGGGAGCGATCGGGGTCTCCGGCGCGACCAGTGCACAGGATGCACAGTGCGCGAAGGCAGGCGCGGACATGGTCAAGTAGATTTGTCTGTGCACTTCGGGAAGCCGCGGAATTTTACTTCGCACTTAACTTGGCGCGGCGAGCTTCGATCTGGGCATAGAATTCCGCGGGGTTCTGTTTGAGATGAGCCTTCAGTTGATCGGAAAAGCCAAAGATGGCCCAGGGAGCACGCGTGGCGGCATATTGCAGCATCTCATCCACCTTATCCTGCTTTCCAGGGAATTGCAGCGAGCCGCCGTTAAACACTAGGACGGCCGAATAGGTTTTTCCCACAGGAATGAAATTCACGCGGCGTTGCGTAACGAGTTTGTAGGCCCACGCCAAATCGTGGAAGCGAAACACATTGAATGAGAAGAAGCCATTCTTGAAGGCGTACCTATCGGCGACGCGGACTCCTGGGGCCTTGTACCTGACGCTGGCTTTGAATTCGTTCTCGGCTTCCATCGAGGTGGCGTGAATCTCGCCCCAGCTTTTTATGCGCTGGAACGCAGGATGAAGAGAAACATCCTTCAGGCGGAACCAGACTGGGCGAGCGAAAAAGAACAGACACACGAGAACAGCCACGGCAATACCGATGGCGATAAATCCGCCTTCGCGAAAACCGTTGGCCTGTAACATCAGAGGATAGAAATCCTGCTGGAAGCGTTGCTGCCCTACCGAAGATTTTATCTGGTTATAAATGTCGCCGGAGAGAAGAACGAGTTCACCCGACGCCGTTTCGGTGACGGGCCGGGAGCTCTTCACGATGAGAAAGCGGTCTCCAACCTGGAGAGCATAATAGCCGGAAGAAACTTTACGGCTTTGCTCGACGCCGTTGCGGCTCTCGATTTCGATTTCCTGAATGCCGGTATTGACGACTCTGGATCCCGTTACACTGACGAAGTACCGTTCGGCGGAGTCAGGATTCGTGATTCTGCGCAACTCGTTTTCGGTGGCCGGGAACGGACCGTGCAGGAAGTTGCGCGCGTAGCGCAGATCCGCGATCAGCATCAAGATGGTGAGCAGAAGCAGAGCGCCCCATGCGGAGAGGCGGCGAATGCATTCACGCCGGAACATGCGCTCGATCCAAGTAGGCATGAGAAAATCCTCCGGCCGGAAGTAATTGGCGGCGACTTTAGCACAAGCGCTACCTGCCAACAATGAATGAGATAGTAGCTGTTTCGACGAGCAGCGAGCATGAGTGCGGAAAGAGAAGATGAACGTCTATCTTTCGCTGGGATCGAACATCGGGGATCGCGAAGAAAATTTGCGCACGGCGATTGATGAGTTGCCGCACGTGGGTGTGGCGATTACGAGAGTATCGTCGTTCTACGAGACCGAGCCGGTGGATTTGCGGGAGCAGCCGTGGTTCTTGAATTGTGTTGTGGAGGCGGAGACGCATTTTGACCCGTTTATGTTGTTGCGAGCTTTGCGCGAAATCGAAACGAAGATGGGAAGCACGAAACTGGTGGCGAAAGGGCCGCGGTTGATGGATATCGACATTCTGCTTTACGGCTTGGAGACCATCGACACGCCGGAATTGCAGGTGCCGCATCCGCGGATGCATCTGCGGCGGTTTGTGCTGGTGCCGCTGGCGGAAATTGCTCCAACGTTAGAGCATCCCTCGTGGACGAAAACAGTCTCCGCTCTGGCGGCAGCAACAACCGACCGCAGTGAAGTGCGAAGGCACTAAAATAGAACGCGGCTACGTTTAGTTGGCCTTATTTTGCAATGTCTTTCCTGCCGAAGAATAACAAAGAAGGCTATGTCGTTTCTTGCCGCTGCGATGTCCTGCTTTGTCGCTTTACCCGGGGGAGAAGACGTGGGACGATGCAGGCAATCTCCTCACGATGAGGCAAGCTATGAATCGATATCTACCCACTGCCCTTTTGGTTTTCGTTCCGCTGAGTGGCGCGTCCCCGCAGACGCAACTTGTAAACGTAAGACTTCGCGTGCTTCTGGTGGACAAAGACCTCAATCAGAAACCGGTGCCGTTCCAGGTTGTCAATTTCCGAGATCCGGCGAACGCCTCAAGCTCGGTGGAACTGAAGACCGATCTCGAAGGCAAGGCCGAAACACATCTCGCCCCCGGGCATTATTCAATTACCGCCCCCAAACCCGTGGAGTTCGGAGGGAAGCGATACAGTTGGAATCTGGAACTCCCAATCACCGGTGCAGAGCAACACATCGATCTCACCAACGACAACGCCAAAGTAGAAGACATCGCCGCGAGTCCCGCATCTTCCGGAGAAGGTAAGCCTTCGACCGGCGCGGCGGGCGGAGATTTGTCCGCGCTCTTCGACAGATATAGGAACTCCGTTTTCACGGTGCACTCCGAGGCGGGCAGCGGCTCAGGCTTCCTGGTCGATTCCGCAGGGCTCGTTGTGACCAACAATCACGTCGTACAATCCTCGAACTACTTGGCTGTGCAATTTGACCAGAAGCGAAAAGTACCGGCGAGGCTTATCAGCTCAAACGCCGACAAAGACGTCGCCGTGCTCTGGGTTGACCCGACGGCATTTCGCGAAGCGGTAGTGGCCCCACTTCTCCCGGACGAAACCGCCAAGAGAGTGGTAGTGGGCGAACGCGTCTTCACCATTGGAAATCCACTGGGCCGCGAAAAGGTGCTGACTACGGGCGTGATCAGCAAAGTGGACAAGGACGCCATCACCAGCGACATCAGCATCAATCCTGGCAATTCGGGTGGTCCTTTGTTCACTTTAAATGGCCAGGTTGCGGGTATCACTAAGGCGAAGTTGCGGAGTTTGGCCTCGATTGTGCCGGTCGAAAATGTCCGCCCAGTGGTGGAACAAGCCCGCAAGGAAATCGCCGGAGGTGCGCCGCCGACGCCGACGTTGCTTCCGGTCGAGCCCGTGGAGATGTTTCCCGCCGACCCGCTACGCGCGATGTTGCAGCAGGAGAAGCTCGATACCAAGCCATATTTCTTTGATGCCGGGGAATTTCAAGTGGCGATCTACACTCCGCCCGTCAATTTTTTCTTGAGCCACGAAGACGAAATGGCGGCGGCCCGCAAAGCAGCAAAGCGCTCGGGTGCCGACGCCTCCCAGGCGAAGCCCCCGGCGAGCGCGCTGGAAAACGCGCAGGATTACCGTCCCGTTCTTGTGGTGCGAGTTCGCCCGAAATTTGGAGTTTTCTTGAAGGTACGTTTCAAGAATGGATTCATGCGCATGCGGCTTCTTTGCGGCGGCAAGGAAGTAACCCCGGTTGAACCTGGCCGCGGCGAGTACGAGCTTCTCAACGTGCGCGGCAAGACCGTCGATACGACCTATCAGGGCCGCTACGTGTACCTGCCGGACGCAATATCACCTGCCTGCGGAGGCATGACCCTCGAGATTTTTTCGGAGAAGGATCCGGACACTCCCATTAGCAGGCCGATCGATGTGGCCACTGTCGATCGGGTATGGGCAGATTTTGAACCTTATCGGAAGGCACAGTCCGTGCCGACTCCCGCGGCGAAACCATAGAGAAATCCGATGAACGCTGCGTGCTGAATCGGGAATGAAAAGGAATTCCGCCACCGCGCGAAACTCCTTTCGATCCGCGAATCAATCACGCGGTGCGCCGGAGCAACAGGCGGTGAAGGGTTACGGGTTTGGGTTGGAGGGAGTCGAGCTCGATTTGGGCGAGCTGGCCTTCCTTGATTTCGCGCCAGCGGTAGACGCCGGGCTCGGTTTCCTGGGTTTCGCGGCCGTTGAGGCGGCGAAGGAATTCGGCGGCGTTTTCGCGCGAAGCAGCCTGGCGGTACGAGGGCCGCGTGAGGGCTTCGACGGCGTAGCTGCGAAGAAGCTTGCGCCAGTAATGATCGAAAAGATCGCCGGAAGCGAAGATGTCGCTCCAGGCGACGTCTCCACCGTAAGCCACCACCACGCCGACGACGCGCTCATTCTTCAAACCTGAAGTGGCTTGCGAGAAACGGCGCTGCACTTCGTTAACGAAATCATCGATGGAGACGCCGACGGCCTGCGAAACGTAAATTTTTTCGTACGCTTCCGTACGCCCGTTGCCGGCTATGGCGCTCTGAATATTGGGCTGGGCGATTTTCGCGGATGGAGCGGCTGGAGAAGCCTTCATGTTGGTGCCGTTGCGAACGGAGTCCCACACTTTGGTCTGGACCTGATCAACCGCGGCGCTTTCGCGCACGCTGGGGTGAACGATGGTATTCGCGGCGGCGAATTGCGTGCTGCCGGTCCAGCGGCCATGCTCGACACAGAAGACGTCGAGAGGGAGCGGCGGAGCGCCAGCAGGAATGATGCGGTCTTTGCCGATCACGCGGTCCTGCTTGCCGCCGCTGACGAGTTCGCCCGCGAGGAGCAAGAGCGGGCGATGGCTGCGATTGATCAGCACAAGCTGGTTGACGGAAGCGCCGGTGCTGGGTTGCGGGATATAGACGGCACGGCCATCGCGGCCGCGAACCATGGTCTCGGAACCTTGCTCGCGCACAGTCACTTCGCCAGTGGCCAGACCTTCCTCTAGCGTCAGGAATGGACTGGTATCCTGGTTGTAAGAGCTAACGACTGGAAAGACGGAGATGTTTTCGTAGTTGACGGGATCGAGGAGCCGCCATTCCCCCTCTGGTCGAGATGAGGGAGCGGCGGACGGTTCTGGCACCGAGCCAACAAAAGCCAGGCCGCCGAGAGTGGTGATACCCAGCAGGCCGCCGATGAGGGCGGCAAAAATCGAGCGTTCCATGAAATCCTCCTGTCCGTGACCCTCTGCCCGGTCAGAGCGAACCAGCGAGGACACGACTCAGCGTTAGAACGGGCAGAAGAGAATTCCTTGCACGGCTAAAAGTTGTAAGTTTTCAGTTCTTAGTGCGGATGGCGGAGGGAAGGCGAACAAGGTCACGGCATAGGGATAAGTTGGGGCATAAAACCGTCTACTAACAACCACGAACCATGGACGCGGGGCTGGGGAGCTACGAGCCGACAATTAAACTGAGACTAAGAACGTCTAGCGGTTGGGGTCGCCGAGGTTGATGCGGGGTTTGTTGCGCTTGGATTTGGACAATTCGCCTTCCTGCTTCTCGTATTCGGCAAGTTCCTCATCGGTGTAGGAGAAAGAGTCGCGTGAAGCGAACATGGAGTTGGAGCGGCCGGCTTGTTTTTTCTTCTTGCGCATGGCGCCGAATTCGTGGCGAACCTGGCGGAGAGGCGCTTCAATGGCTTTCACTTCCACGAGAAGGTCACTGACTTTTTCGAGAAAATCATGAAGATGGTAGGGGCGAAGCACGTAGGGGAGGCGGGCGGCTTCAAGATAGCCGACGTACTGGCTGCCGGCCAATTCCGGGACGAGGTAGAGTACGCGGACGCGGCCACCATCTGCGGCAGAGACGCTGGCAAGCTCGCGCAGCGTGACAAAGGCCGCGCCATCGACGCCCGTCAGAGCCACATTGGCAATCACGAGAGACCATTCTCCGGCTTTGAGTTCGGTAAGTAGCATCCGGGTGTCCCCCACAACGCGAACGCGCCAACCTTCGGAATCCAGAATCTGCTTGACCGCACTTCCGCCCTGGGCATCGCTGTCGAGGACAAGAATGCCGACTTGCTGAGTGGGAGGGGTAGGACTAGTACTCACGTCAGCTAGTATAGCTCCAAAAGCCAGGGACGGGGCCGCAAGTCAAGCTAACTGCGGCGTATCGGGCAAGGGTGGTCCGAGCCGGGTGCGCCTCCTTGCAGTCCTCCGTGGCTACGGCTACTGTCCAATGACATAATTGCTGCCGGCGACGGAGCGCTGCAAACTGGTGCCATCCCAAAAGATTCGATAAATCGCTGTGCGGCGCGAAGAATCACTTCCTGTAAAGAAGATTTGGAGGCCGTCGCGCGACCATTCAGCGGCGCGGCCCGACTGCTCAGGTGGACAAAGAATGACTCGGCGCTTTGCGCGAAGTTCATAGAGGAAGAAAGCTCCGGCAAAGCCCGTGGAATCGACCGGAGTTCCCGCAGGCGCCGAAAGATAGTCAGCAGAGATGAGCAGCAAGTCCGGATTCGCAGGGTGCACGCGAATTGTGTCCGAATCCTTGATCTGAAAACTGGAACCGTAGATGTCCTTGAGGGCCACGGCTTGCGGCAGTGCCTCTTCACTGAGCCAATAGGTATTCAGCGTGTCTGTCGCGAGAATCGCGTGTTTGTCGACCCAGCCGTGCAAGGCGCTTACGGGTTGGGGAGAAAAAGAGACGGCCGAATCCGGATTCCCTGAGGGGAACGCCCAGATCTGCCAGGAACGATCCAGAGATTTCAGGAAGGCGATGCGGCTGTCGTCCGGCGACCAAAAGGGTTGCCGCACTGGGCCGTGAACCAAATCTAAGGACTTGCCGGAATCAAAGTCGTAGAGAACGATGGTGCCGCCGGAGCTAGTTCCTGAATCCGCGCGCACGTAGAGAAGCTTCTTACCATCGTGCGAGAGGGCCAGGTCGGTACCTGCTGGCGCGACGATCTTCTTGGTTTTGCCGCGGCTAAGGACAATACTGGCAGATGGATTCAGGTAAGCGACAGCGACGGGAGCTTTGAAGTTCGTGATAGTTGGGGCTGGAGGCTTCTTTTTGTCAGTGTCATCATCGGCGTCAGGCTGGTTGTTGATCTTGGGGAAAAGTTCGGCGGCGATGCGGGCGCAACCTTTTAGGGTGCCGAGCTGGGCGTGATCCACTGCAACGCGAAAACTGTATCTGCCGCACAAGGGCGGTGTTGTGGTCAAAGTATCGTTGGTGGCGTCAATACAGGCTTC
>WNFC01004011.1_pt1 | contig 15998 bp, 16 predicted proteins | sample 5400541 | NCBI WGS metagenome assembly WNFC01 (sample SAMN13153342, study PRJNA577476) | soil metagenome | isolation source: 120 cm saprolite under Douglas fir tree site 2 hole 2 replicate 1 | place: USA:California | collected 2015-04-18
GGGGCCGTCCGCCTTCCAGGAAAGGTTGTAGAGGTTCAGCGGATCGAGAGGCCGGGCCCGTGCCGCGCGCGCCTTCTGCCGGAGGTCGGGCGAGATGCGCGACGGGTCGCGCATCTCCGCGAACGTCGGGCCGAAGATCATGGCCGGGTCTCCGCGGCGCCGCCGGCGGCGCAGGCGGCGGCCGGCTCCGCGAGCAGCGCCTCGATGCGCGCCTCGACGCGGCGGCCGCTGTCCTCGCCGGAATGCACCTCGCCGATGTGGCGGTCGCGCAGGCGGCCGCAGCGGTCCACGAGATACACCGTCGGCCAGTACTGGTTGCCCAGCGCCTTCCAGTACGCGGAGTCGTTGTCGAGGAGGTGCGGATAGTCCAGCCCCTGCCGGCGCACCTCCGCCTCCACTTTCGGGCGCTCCCGCTCGAACGTCATCTCCGGCGTGTGGATGCCCACGAGGGACAGGCCCCGCGACGCGTACTTCTGACGGACCTCCTTCAGCCAGGGCATGGTGGCCTGGCAGTTGCTGCAGGCGAAGGTCCACACGTCGAGAAGCACGACGCGTCCGCGCAGGCTCTCCCAGGAGGCGGGCGCGCCGATCCAGTCCGCGGCGCGCGCGGATGGGAAGGGCGGGGCGGGCGGCCCCGCCCGCTCCGCGGCGATCAAGGGGCCGGACACGAAAGCGGCAACGATGGCGGCAAGGACGAGTGGGGGTCGGAGGGGGGACATCGGGGCTCCTCGGTTGCGAGCAGCATAGCAATTCTCTCCGATAATGGAGTGAGCCTCCGCATGGCCGACCCGCGCCTCCGTCATCCCGCGAGCGTCCCCGGACCCTGGTTCGTGGACACCACCTGCATCGACTGCGATGCCTGCCGGCAGCTTGCCCCGGCGGTGTTCGCGGAAAGTGACGGCCACGGACAGTCGACGGTGTGGCGACAGCCGGCATCCGCCGAGGACGAGCGCGCGGCGTCGCGTGCCCTCGTCGCGTGCCCGACGGCGTCCATCGGCGTGGAAGGCCGGTCCATCGACGTGTCCGGCCTCTTCCCCCAGGAGATCGCCGACGGCGTGTTCTATTGCGGGTTCAACTCGGAGGACTCCTTCGGCGCGAACGCGTTCTTCGTCGTCCGTCCGGAAGGCAACCTGCTGGTGGACTCTCCGCGCTTCACGACTCCCCTGGTGCGGGAGATCGAGGGCCGCGGCGGCCTCACCCACGTCCTCCTCACCCACCGCGACGACGTGGCCGACGCCCAGCGCTTTGCGCGCCACTTCGGGGCCCAGGTGTGGATCCACGAAGCGGACGCGGGGGCGGCTCCGTTCGCCACCCACCTCATCCGCGGCCTCGACCCCGCCCTCATTCGACCGGACCTCGTCGCCATCCCGCTTCCGGGCCACACGCGCGGCAGCGCCGCCTTCCTGCTCGAGTCGAGGTTCCTCTTCAGCGGTGACTCCCTCTACTGGAGTCGCCGGCGGCAGGATCTCGGCGCCTTCCGTGACGCCTGCTGGTACTCCTGGGAGGCCCAGACGGACTCGCTGGCGCGCCTCGCCGCGCACTCTTTCGAATGGGTGCTCGCCGGACACGGGGACCGTCATCAGGCGCCCGCGGCCGAGATGGAGCGGCGCCTGCGCGCGCTGGTCGAGCGCATGCGCGAGCGCGGCCGGGACGTCGACTGGTGAGCACGGTCCCGAAGACGATGACGGCGGTCGAGATCGCGCACCCCGGGGGACCGGAGGTGCTGCGGCCGGTGTCGCGGCCGACGCCGGCGCCCGGTCCGCGCGAGGTCTTGATCGCGGTGGTGGCGGCCGGCGTCAATCGTCCGGACATCCTCCAGCGTCAGGGCCAGTACGCGCCCCCGCCCGGCGCTTCCGACATTCCGGGGCTCGAGGTCGCGGGTCGCGTGGTGGGGCGCGGCAAGGACGTCGGGGAATGGAGCGACGGCGACACGGTCTGCGCGCTGGTGGCCGGCGGCGGTTATGCGGAGTACTGCGCGGCGCCCGCCGTGCAATGCCTGCCCCTGCCGAGCGGGATCGACCTCGTCGAGGCCGCCGCCCTGCCGGAAGCGGTGTTCACGGTCTGGACGAACGTGTTCGAGAGGGGCCGGCTCTCCGCGGGCGAGACCCTGCTCGTCCATGGCGGGGCGAGCGGGATCGGCACCACAGCCATCCAGATGGCGCGCGCGCGCGGCGTCCGCGTGCTCGCCACCGCGGGCACGCCCGACAAGTGCGCGGCCTGCGTGCGGCTGGGCGCGGAGCGCGCGATCGACTACCGGCGAGAGGACTTCGCGGCGGTCGTGCGCGAGAAGACGGCGGGGCGCGGCGTGGACGTCATCCTGGACATGGTCGGCGGCGATTACCTGCCGCGCAACCTCGCGTCACTGGCGGCGGATGGCCGGCTGGTCCAGATCGCGTTCCTCAGGGGGTCGCGGGCGGAGATCGACCTCGTGCCCGTCCTGCACCGCCGCCTCACCCTGACCGGCTCCACGCTGCGCGCGCGCTCCATCGAGGAGAAGGGGCGGCTCGCCCGCGCCGTCCACGAAAACGTCTGGCCACTGATCGAGAAGGGCCAGGTACGGCCCGTCCTCCAGGCCACGTTCGCGCTCGCCGCCGCCGCGGAGGCGCACCGCGCGCTGGAAGCGGGCGCGCACATCGGCAAGATCGTGCTCACCGTCGGCGCCAGGAGCTGACGATCAGGCCTTCGCCTCCGGCGCCGCCGCGCAGGCCTGCGCGGCGTGCTCCTCCATCTTGAGCTCGTCATGGAAGGCGAGCCGGACGCGACGGTCGCGGCCGATCAGGTAGGTCACGCGCTTCGAGCGGCCGATGATCGGCCAGCTCACCTTGTAGCCGTCGCAGATCGTGCCCTCCGGGTCGCCCACCACGGGGTAGGGCAGTCCGAGCGACTCGCGGAAGCGGTCATTGGTCGCCTGGTCGTCGCGCGAGACGCCGACCACTTCGCATCCTGATTCCTTCAGCTTCTGGTATTCCCGGCGAAACTCGCCGGCCTCGCGCGTTCAGCCGGGCGTGAAGGCCTTCGGGAAGAAGAAGGCGACGACGGCGTGGTCGGCGAGCAGATCGTAGAGCGACCGATCGCCGACCCTGAAGTCCGGCGCGACCTCTTTCCGATTCAGCATCTCAGGCCTCCGCTACACGGCGCACGGCGCGCTCGAGGAGCACCGCGGCCATTTCCCTACGATATTCCGCGGTCGAGCGCAGGTCGTCGATCGGCCGCACCTCCGCGCGCACCGCGTCCTTCGCCCGCTGCAGGGCATCCCACCCGCCGCCCATGAGGGCCTTCTCCGTCTCGCGGGCGCGCACGACGGTCGGCGCCACCGCGCCCAGGGCCACCCGCACCCAGTCCGGCCGCCCGTCGCGGAAGATGATGGCCAGCGCGACCGACACCTTCGAGATGGCCTGCGCCTGCCGCTGGCCCAGGCGCAGGAAGGCGCCGCGCACGCCGGCGCGCTTGGGCACGCGCACGCCGAGAATCAGCTCGTCGCGCGCGAGCACGCTCTGGCGCGGCCCGGGGAAGAACTCGGTGATGGGGACGTCGCGCCGCCCGGACACGGAGGCCACCTCGACGATCGCATCCGCCACGAAGAGGGGCGGGACGGTGTCGGCGGCGGGCGAGGCGTTGGCGAGGTTGCCGCCGAGGGTACCGCGATTGCGGATCTGCGGCCCGCCGATGACCGCACAGGCCGCGGGCAGGGCGGGCGCCGCGGAGGCGACGAGGGGCGAGCGCATCATCTCCGTGTGCGTGGCCGCGGCCCCGATCCAGACCTGGCCGTCCTGCTCCTCGATGCCGCGGATCTCGGGCACGGCCGTGAGGTCGAAGAGGGCGGCCCGGCTCTCCGTGCCGTCCTTGGCCTTGACCAGGATGTCGGTGCCTCCGGCCAGGGGACGCACCTCCTCCGCGCGCGCGGCGAGGATCTCCAGGGCCTCCTCGAGCGAGCGCGGGCGGAAGTAGCGCGGAGCGGCGGGCGCGACCAGGAAGCGGCGCGGCTTGGTCAGGCGCGAGGACGTCGCCGCCTGCGCGACGGCGCTGAAGATCTTGGTATACCCCGTGCATCGGCAGAGGTTGCCGGCCAGGCCTTCGCGCACCTGGTCCGCGGTGGCTCCCGGGTGCTCGTCCACGATGGCCTTGGCGGCCAGGATCATCCCGGGAATGCAGATGCCGCACTGTACGCCGCCCATCTCGATGAAGGACTCCTGCAATGGATGGAGCGCGCCGTCGGCGAGCCCTTCGATGGTCTCGACGGAGGCCCCGTCGGCCTGATAGGCCATCATCAGGCAGGCGTCCACGGCCTGGCCGTCCACGAGCACCGTGCACGCGCCGCACTCCCCCTTGCCGCACCCCTCCTTGGCGCCGGTGAGCCGCAGGTCATCGCGGAGCACGTCGAGCAGGCGCTGGTCCGTGCGCACCTTGCGCCGGAACGCCTTGCGGTTGATGGAGAGGGCGATGTCGACGAGCTCAGGCATCCTGGCCGCTCCCGGCGCGCAGCGCCGCCCACACCCGCTCGGGAGTGGCCGGGATCCGGAAAAGGCGCACTCCGGCCGCATGGTGGATGGCCGCGGTCACCGCGGGCGCCACCGCGATGATCGGGGTCTCCCCGAGACCCTTGGCGCCGTACGGGCCCCACGGGAACTCGTGCTCGACGAGGATGGCCTTGATCTCGGGCGTATCCAGCGTGGTGGGGATGATGTACGTCGAGAACTGGTCGTTCAGGATCCGGCCCTCGCGGAGCGCATGCTCCTCGACGAGGGCGTAGCCCAGGCCCTGGAGGACGCCGCCCTCCACCTGCCCCTCGCCCGTGGTCGGGTTGACCACGCGCCCGGCGTCGTGGCCGGACCAGACCTTCATGACACGCGTCTCCCCCGTCTCCATGTCGACCTCGACCTCGGCCACGTTCGCGGACCACGAGTAACAGATGTAGGCCTCACCCTGGCCGGTCTCGAGGTCGAACGTGGTCGTCGGCGGCACCGCCCAGCCGTGCGCGGCCAGGCCCACCTGCTTCGTCACGCAGAGGAGGACCGCGTCGCGCCAGCTGAGGCCGCTGTCCGCGATGATCGGCTCCATGGCCGCGCGGATCTTCGCGGCCGCGTCGCGGATCGCGTTCCCGCTCATCACGGTGGTGCGGCTGGCCACGGTGGGCCCGCTGTCGGGGACGCGCGAGGTGTCGGGATCCATCACCTTCACCATCTCGACCGGACACCCCAGCGCCTCCGCCGTGATCTGGCTGAGCACCGTGATCATGCCCTGCCCGATCTCGGTGGTGCCCACGGCCACGGTCACGCTCCCGTCCGCGGCGACCACGACGCTCGCCCCCGCCGGGTTGAGGTGCTTGCCCATGGCCCCGAGCCCGACGCCGTAATAGCAGGCGGCCAGGCCGATGCCGCGGCGCACCAGCCCGCTATGGCGACGGAAGGACTCGCGCTTCTTCTCCCAATCCGAGGCCTCGGCCACCTTGTCGAGCACCTCCGCGAAGCCGACGCTCGTCGTGAGCTTGTGCCCGGTGATCGTCTCGTCTCCCGCACGCAGGGCGTTGATCCGGCGCAGGGCCAGGGGGTCCATCTCCAGGCGCTCCGCCAGCCGGTCCATCTGGCTCTCGCAGGCGAAGACGACCTGCGGCTCGCCGAATCCGCGGAAGGCGCCGGAGGGAACGGTGTTCGTGCGCACCGCGCGCGCGTCCACCTTCACGTTGGGCACGCGATACGGACCGCAGGCGTGCACGGTCCCGCGGAAGAGGACGACGGGCGACAAGGTCGCGTAGGCGCCGCCGTCGAGGAGGTAGTCCACCTCGCACGCGACCAGGCGTCCGTCCCGGGTCGCGCCCGTGCGCATCCGGATGCGGCCGGGATGCCGCTTGGACATCACGGCCATGTCCTCTTCGCGCGTGAAGATGAGGCGCACGGGGCGCCCGGTGGCGCGCGCGAGGAGCGCCGCCTGCGCGCCGGGGGCGGAAGGCGCGTCCTCCTTGCCGCCGAAGCCACCGCCCGTCACCGCCTGCACGATGCGCGCGTGGCTGAGGTCGCAGCCGAGAGCGGAGGCCACCGCCTTCTGCACGTAGAACGGGCACTGCATCGAGCCGTGGACGACCACGCCCGGACCCTCGGGCCAGGCGACCATCCCGTTGGGCTCGATGTACGCATGCTCCTGGTACGGAGTGTGGTAGGTGCCCTCCACCACCACGACGTCGGCGCGGCCCAGCGCGACCTGCGCTTCGCCGCGGCGGACCTTCCACTGGGCGAGGATCTCGCCGGCGGCGAGGGCCTCCTCCATGTCGAGCCGGGCCGGCAGCTTCTCGTACTCGACCACGATCGCGGCCAGGCCGGCGGCCAGGGCCTCGCGATCCCCTGCCGCCACCAGGGCGACGGCTTCCCCGACGTGCCGGACCACGCCGTCGGCCAGGACGGGCCAATCGTTCTGGATCATCGGGATGAGGTTCTGGCCCGGAATGTCGGCGGCGGTGAGGACGGCGTGCACACCGGGAAGACTGCGCGCCGCGAAGACGTCGAGGCGCGTGATGCGGGCGTGGGCGTGCGGCGAGCGCAGCACGCCGGCCAGGAGCGCTCCGCCCACCGCCACGTCTTCGACGTAGAGAGCGCTGCCCTTGACCTTGTCGAGAGCGTCCGGCCTGCGGATGCGCTGGCCGACGATCATCGCCGCGGCTGGGGCCTCATGGGGAGGAGAGCATGAACGAGCCTTCCGGGGGATTCAAGCCCCGCCACCGCGCGCATCCCCCAGCCAGACACCCGGCGTTACACTCGGTCCATGAAAGCCGCTCTCCTGCTCCTGGGCACGGTGCTCGCCTCGGCATCGGCCGCACGGGCGGCCTCGCCGGACTACGTCCACGAGATCGAAGACTGGCGCGCCCAACGCGAAGAGGGCCTGCGCGCTCCCGACGGATGGCTTTCCGTCGTGGGCCTGCACTGGCTCCGCGAAGGTACGAGCACGGTCGGCAGCGCGGAGGGCAGCGACATCCGGCTGCCCCTCCCCGCGCCTCCGCGCGTCGGCACCATCGACTTCACCAACGGAAAGGCGGTCATCCACGTCGCTCCCGGCGTGACCGTGAAGTCGCAGGACAAGCCGGTCGCCGAGCTCGAGCTGCACTCGGACAAGGGGGGCAAGCCCGACGTGCTCGCCATCGGCCCCGTCACCCTGTACGTGATCGAGCGCGGCGGCCGCCAAGCCCTGCGCGTCAAGGACACGGAGAGCGCGCAGCGCCGCCGCTTCCGCGGCCTGGAGTGGTATCCGGTGCGCGAGGCCTTGCGCATCCGGGCGCGGTTCACTCCCTACGACCCGCCCAAGAAGATCCCCATCGCGAACGTGCTCGGTATGGTCGAGCTCATGCCGAGCCCGGGCTACGTCACGTTCCAGCTTGGCGGCCGTGAGCTCCGCCTCGATCCTGTCCTCGAGGAGCCCGACGCCAAGGAGCTGTTCTTCATCCTCAAGGACATGACGGCGGGAAAGGACACCTACCCCGCGGGCCGGTTCCTGTATGCCGAGATGCCGAAGGACGGCCAGGTCGTGCTCGATTTCAACAAGGCGTACTCGCCGCCCTGCGCGTTCACCTCCTTCGCGACCTGCCCCCTGCCGCCCCGGCAGAATCGCCTCGATGTCCGCATCGAGGCGGGCGAGAAGAAGCCGGCAGAGCATTAGGCAACGTCTTCAATCTAAGGGGGAGCACTCACGCCCCGCCTGTTGGGCGTCGCGCCCCCCCTTAAACCCCCCGTCGACCAGCGCCGCTGCGCAGCGCTGGTCTCGCTGACTCGTTGCCCTCCGCATTGGCACCGGGCTTGCAGTCCCGTGCCTCGAGGAGGTGCGGATGCCCCGCGTCATCATGATTGCCGCCGCGGCCACGCTCGCCGCCTGTATGGGCGAACGTTCGGAGCCGGCGGCCACCAGCACGACCACTTCGTTCACCACGACCACGACCACCACGCTCTCCGCCATGGCGCCGCCGGAGACCGTCCCGTCCGAGTTGCCCAGCGCAAGCTCACCCGACCCCGGCGCCACCGCGCCGGCGCAGCCGCCGGCGACGGCGAGCCCGCTCGGCGCCACCGCCTCGCCTTCCCCGGCGACGCCGCGCGCGCCGGCTTCACCCGCCGCGGACACGGCCGCCCTGGCGCCCGCCGGCCGCGTGCTCCGCGAGCAGGTGCTCCTCGATCGCGCGCACTTCTCCCCCGGCGAGATCGACGGCCGCGATGGCGCGAACACGCGACTGGCCCTGGCCGCGTTCGCAAAAGCGCGGGGCGGGGCGGGGGCGGCCGCTCTCGACCAGGACGCCGCCCCGGTTCTCATGAGCTACACGATCGCACCCGCCGACGTGGCCGGTCCGTTCGTCCGCGTGCCCGACGACATGGAAGAGAAGGCCAAGCTCCCCGCGCTCGGTTACGCGTCCGCCCTCGAGGCGCTGGGTGAGAAGTTCCATTCCAAGCCGGACCTGCTCAAGCGTCTCAACCCGAGGGCCGCGTTCCGCGCGGGCGAGTCGATCCAGGTCCCCAACGTCACGCGGACGGCGCCGGGCAAGGCCGCGAAAGTCGTGGTGGACAAGTCCGACATGTCCGTGACCGCGCTCGACGCTCAGGGTCGCGTGCTCGGGCGCTATCCGGCCACGATGGGCTCCGAGCACGATCCCCTGCCCCTCGGCACCTGGAAGATCACCGGCGTGCAGCGCAACCCCACGTTCTTCTACAACCCGGACCTGTTCTGGGACGCGAAGGGCGAGCACGCGAAGGCCAAGATCGCACCGGGTCCGAATAGTCCGGTCGGGGTCGTGTGGATCGACCTGTCGAAGGAGCATTACGGAATCCACGGCACGCCCGAACCCTCCACCATCGGCAAGACGGAGTCCCACGGCTGCATCCGCGTGACGAACTGGGACGCGCTCGAGCTCGCCGACATGGTGGGGCCCGGAACCCCGGCGATCCTCCAGGAGTGAATCGCTCGTGAGAACGACGGGGGCTTTCCTGGCCGGGGTGGTGCTGGGGGCGGCCGGCGCCTGGATGGTGACGACGCGTGGCCGTGCTCCGGTGGCGGTGACGCCGGTGGTCGGCGCGTCCACCATGCCGGCGTCCGCCCCGGCGGGGGCGCCCACGCCCACGTTCCCTACCCCGCCTTCGCCGGCAGGGCCGGAGCTCGGAGCCGCGGGCAGTCCGGAACCAGAGGTCTCTGCCGGACCCTGGACCGCGACTCCCCCGCCGGAGATGCCGCTCGGCACGCACGCGCCCTCGCCGGTGCCCGGCGACAGCACGGACGCGATGCTGACCCCGAAGTCCCTGGCGGCACCGGCCGACGTCCCGGCCGTACCGTCCGTCACCGACCTCGATCGGCTGCGCGCGCGGCAGTTGCTTCTGCCCATCCAGGGCTACGACCTGCACCAGCTCCGGGACAACTTCGCGGAGAAGCGCGGCACGCGCGTCCACGAGGCCATCGACATGGCGGCGGCCCGGGGCACGCCCGTCGTGGCCGTGGACGACGGCATGGTCAAGAAGCTCTTCACGAGCGCGGCCGGCGGGCTGACCGTCTACGAGTTCGACGCGGACGGCACGTACTCCTACTACTACGCCCACCTCGACCGCTACGCCGAAGGCGTGCGCGAGGGTCAGGCGGTCAAGAGGGGCGATGTCCTCGGATACGTCGGGACGAGCGGCAACGCCCCGGCCAACACGCCCCACCTGCACTTCACGATCTTCAAGCTGCTCCCGACGAAGCGCTGGTGGGAGGGAACGCCGATCAATCCGTATCCCTTGTGGGCTTTTCGGCGGTGAGCGGATCCGCGCCCGCCGGCGTGGCCGCGGAGGTCTCCGTCGCGCTCGGCGCGGCCTCCTGCGCGTCGAGGGGCAGCCCGGCGCGCACGAGGCGGCGGAGCAGGAGATCGCGGTCGTCGAGTGACCCGAAGATCGTGACCGGATCGAGTCCGGCACGCTCGAGGCGCAGCACGGGCGTGAAGGCCACGCCCGCCCGCTTCGCCCGGTCCGGATCGCGCGAGACGTCGCAGACTTCGACGGACACGCGATCGCCCAGCCGCCTCACGACCTCCTCGACCGTGGTCAACGCACGCAGGCTGGCCCCCGACGCGGAGACGAACAGCGTGGCGCGTACGATCGGTCCGGCGTAGAACGCGCCCGCGGTCCCGCCGCCGCGACTCGGCGGTGCGAGCGAGCCGACCGCACTCGTCGCCTTGTGGATGGCCTTCCAGGCGTCGGCGCTCGGGGTCCGCTTGGCGATCTCGAGTTGCGCATACGCCTCGTCCAACCGCGCCTGCACGAGCGCGTCGTCGCGCTCGTCCGCTTCGCTCGGCGGGTCCCGGGCCGGAGCGGAGAGCCTCTGCTGCACCTCGTCGAGGCGTCTTTGCAGGCGCTGGATCTCGCCGACGATCTGGTCCCGGTCGAAAGGCTTCATGTCGGACGCGGACCTCGCCGCACACCTCACCGTGATGTTAGCAGCCCGGCCGCGCCTCGGGCGGATTGGTGCGCGTTATACTGGCACGGGATGAACGCGCTGCCTCTCATCCTCTTCTTCCTGGCCGTGGCCTCCCTCGCGTACCGCTATTACTCCGCCTTCCTGGCCGCTCGCGTGGCCGCCCTCGACGACCGCCGCGTGACGCCCGCCCACCGGTTCGCCGACGGCAGCAACTACTGCCCCACCAACAGGTGGGTCCTCTTCGGGCACCACTTCGCCGCCATCTCGGGCGCGGGACCTCTCATCGGCCCCGTGCTGGCCGCGCAGTTCGGCTTCCTGCCCGGCCTCCTGTGGATCACCCTCGGGGTCGTGTTCGCGGGCGCCACCCACGACTTCATCATCCTGGCCTGGTCGGTGCGCCGCGGCGGCCGATCGCTCGCCGACATGGCGCGCGGTGAGATCTCGCCGGTGGCCGGGGCCACGGCCATGGTCGCCATCCTCTTCATCGTGGTCATCGCCCTCTCCGGGCTCGGCATCGCGGTGGTGAACGCGCTGGCGGAATCGCCGTGGGGCGTCTTCACCATCACCATGACCATTCCCATCGCGATCGTCGTGGGCCTCTACATGCGCTCCGGAACCACCCAGGCCATCCAGCGCGGGTCGATGCTGGGCGTGGCGGCGGTGCTGGCGGCGGTGGTGGCCGGCCGCTTCATCGCGGGCTCACCGCTGGAGGGGCTGTTCACGCTCACGCGGACCCAGATCACGGTGGCCATCGCCGTCTACGGCTTCGTCGCCTCCGTCCTCCCGGTCTGGCTGCTCCTCGCGCCGCGCGACTACCTCTCGTCGTACATGAAGCTGGGGACGATCTTCGCGCTCGTCGTCTCCACGATCCTGGTCGCTCCCCCGATCCACGCCCCCGCCCTATCCGCCTTCATCCACGGCGGAGGGCCGATCGTTCCCGGCAAGCTCTACCCGTTCGTGTTCATCACCATCGCCTGCGGCGCGATCTCGGGGTTCCATTCCCTGGTCAGCTCGGGGACGACACCCAAGATGATCGACAAGGAGACGGACGCGCGCATGATCGGGTACGGCGCGATGCTGTGCGAGGGCCTGGTGGGCGTGGTCGCGCTCATCGCGGTGTGCGCCCTCCAGCCGGGCGACTACTACGCGATCAACGTGCCGCCCGCGGTCTACGCGACGCTCGGCATGTCGCCGGTCAACCTGGCCGAGCTCTCGCGCGAGGTCGGCGAGAACGTGACCGGACGCACGGGAGGCGCGGTGTCGCTGGCGGTGGGGTTCGCCCAGATCTTCTCCGGCCTCCCCGCCCTGCGCGGGCTGATGTCGTACTGGTACCACTTCGCGATCATGTTCGAGGCCCTCTTCATCCTGACCACCATCGACGCCGGCACCCGGGTGGGCCGCTTCGTGGTGCAGGAGGTGCTGGGCGGGATCTGGAAGCCGCTGGAGCGCACGGACTGGATGCCGGGCACGATCCTTTCCACGGGCCTGGTCGTGATCGCCTGGTCGTACTTCATCCTCACCGGATCGATCGCGCAGATCTGGCCCATGTTCGGCATCGCCAACCAGCTCCTGGCCACGGTGGCGCTGTGCGTCGGAACCACGGTGATCATCAACGCCGGCCGCGCTCGCTACGCGTGGGTCACGATGGCGCCCCTCGCCTTCGTGTCCACGACCACTCTCTACGCGGGCTACCGTTCGGTCATGGACAACTTCCTACCCATGACGGAGATGCCCGGCAAGGCGTTCACGGGATATCTCGACGCGTCGCTCACGGTCCTGTTGATGGCGTGCGCCCTCCTGATCCTGGCCGCCTCCGGTCGCGCGTGGCTGCGCGCGTGGCGAGGCGAGCCACTCCCGCTGGTCCCCGCCCCCGCCGGCCCCTCCGAGACGCCCGGTCCCGACGGCTGCTGCTGACCGGAACCGGACACATAGCGGACACTTGTCCGTCACTCACCCGTTTCTAACGCAACCTTTTGAAGGCGGCCTACGTCTCATCCGGAAAGGTCATCGGCCACGCGCGCCAGGGGGCAAACCGGCGGCATGTTCGATGGCGACCCCTAAGGAGTGGATCGGATGAGCGAAGTCGCCCTGAAGAACGTGAACGGAAGCCTCAAGGACATGGTCAGGGAATTCGAGCGCCAACTCATCGAGGCCGCCCTGGCCGCCTCCGCCGGCAACCAGCGGCGGGCCGCCGCCTCCCTGGGCCTCCTGCCCACGACCCTTCACGAGAAGATGAAGCGGCTGGGCCTGCTTCGCCGCGGGACCGCGCCCGAGCTCGAGCAGGAGGCGGCCGGCTCGGCGATGCGGATGTAGCTGCGGCCGCTCAGGCCGGCTCGACGGGGGGGCCCGCCGCGCGCCGGGCCTCGTCGAGGCGCCGGCAGCCTTCGAGGACGAGCTCGGCGAAGCTCGGGCCGATCCGCTCGCCGCGCTGCTGGCCGGGCGCGAAGTGGAAGCGGCCCTCCTCCCAGGCCAGGAACGCGTAGACCGCGTTCGCGCCCTCGTGCTCGTCGCCGCTGGCGCCCACGATCTCTCCTTCCAGGAACCGGATCGTCATCCAGCGCGTCCCCGACTCCACCATGAGCACGCCCGTCAGGCGCGTGAGATGGCACATCTGCAGGACGCTGGGGGCGCCCATGACCTCGAGCTGTCCCTCCATGCCCGGTCCGGGCGCTCCCCGCCGTCCGAGCGCCATATGGCGCTTGAGGGTGAGCTGGATCCGGATGAGGAGCTCGCGGACGGGGGTTTCCTTCGAGACGAAGTCGTCCGCCCCCAGCTCCATCCCCTGATAGCGGGCCTTCGAATCGTCCCAGCCGGACAGGAACAGCAGAGGCGTCTGGCGGATGAGCGAGTGGCTGCGCACCTTCCGGCAGAACTCGAACCCGTCGTCCCCGGGCATCCGGATGTCGGTGAGGATCAGCCACGGCCGCTTCTCGAGGGCGAGGGTGAGTCCGGCGGCGCCGTGGGCGGCCTCGTAGACGGTGAATCCCTGGCCCTCCAGCAGCCCGCGCAGGAACCCGCGGAAGACCGCGTTGTCGTCCACGATCAGGACCTGGCGCAGCACCTGCGGGATGTCGTCGAAGCTGGGCAGGGCCGACCGCGAGGCGGGCAGGTCGGGGGGATCGTAGGGATCCGGTGGCGGTCCGTGCTCTGTATTGTCCATGTGCCGGGCCGTGGAGGGCAGATCATTATGCCCCAATGCTGTGCTACCTTCCCGCGCCCGCATGGAGCAGCGCAAGACCCGCCAGCGCCGCATCGAGATCCTCAAGAGCGCCGCCGCCGCCTTCCGCCGCCGCGGCTACCACGGCGCCAGCATGGGTGAGATCGCGCAGGCCCTGCACATGACGAAGGGGAGCCTGTACTACTACTTCAAGAGCAAGGAGGAGATCCTCTTCTTCTGCCACGACTACTCGCTCGACATCCTGCTCGGGATGCTCGAGCGCGTCGAGGCCACGGGGGGCAGCCCTCCGCAGAAGCTGCGCGGCCTCGTCGAGTCCTTCGTCCATCACATCCTCGACGACCTGCGCGGGACGGCGATGACCCTGGACTTCCAGGCCCTGTCCGCGCCCCTCCTGCGCCGCGTCATCGCCAAGCGGGATCGCTTCGACCGCGGGATCCGCCGCCTGCTGCAGGAAGGCATGGACGCCGGCGCCTTCGCGCCCGGCGACGCCAAGCTGCTGACCTTCGCGATCCTGGGCGCGGTGAACTGGATCCCGCGCTGGTTCGACCCCGCCGGTCCGGCGACGTCGGAGGAGATCGGCCGCGTGTTCGCGGAGTACCTCGTTTCCAGTTTACAGAAGCAGTCCAGGTGACGGACATGCGGCAGGGTCCGCGGGCTCATCGCGCGAGATGAGCGCCGCTTCACGTGGAGTAGACAAGTTCCAGCGCGCGCGAGCGTCCCCGCGAAGGGCGACCACGCGACCCGTGGGTGAACGCCGCCCGTTGCGACCGCTGGCTCATCGCGGGACACCGCGCCGCGTAACATAGCCGCATGCCCGTCACCGACGCCCACATCCACGTCCAGCCGTGGTGGGAGCTCAAGGCCGAAGTGCTCGAGGTCATCCGGCGCGGGCGCACCGACCTCGACGAGATCGAGAAGATCAACCGCAGCCCGGCGCACCTGCTGCGCCGCCTCGATGCCGACGGGATCGACCGCGCCGTGCTCGTCAACTATCCGAGCCCGGATCTCATGGGTTTCACGTCGCGCGTGAACCAGTACGTGGCCGAGTACTGCGCGGCCGCTCCCGACCGGCTCATCGCGATGGGCGGCGTGCACCCGCGCTTCACGGAGGACGCGGCGGCGGAGGTGCGGCGAGCGGCGGAGATGGGCGTGCGTGCCCTCAAGCTGCATCCGCCGCACATGGCGGTGGAGCCCAACGCCTACCTCCATGGGCTGGAAGCGCTGCGCGCGCTCTACCGGGAGGCGCAGCGGCTGAGGCTGCCGGTGATGATCCACACCGGCACGTCGATCTTCCCCGGGGCGCGCAGCCGCACGGGCGAACCCATGCCGATCGACGACGTCGCGGTGGACTTCCCCGACCTCACGATCATCCTCGCCCACGGCGGCCGGCCGCTCTGGATGGAACAGGCCTTCTTCCTGGTGCGCCGTTTCCCGCGCGTGTACATGGACGTGTCGAGCATTCCGCCGCGCTCCCTCCTGCGCTACTTTCCGCGGCTGGCCGAAGTGGCGGACAAGGTGCTGTACGGCAGTGACTGGCCCGCGCCCGGCGTCAAGAGCATGGCCGAGAACCTGCGGGGATTCCGCGAGCTCGGACTGCCCGCGGAGGCGGAGGCGAAGATCCTCGACGGTAACGCGCGCAAGCTGTTTCCGTGAGTTACCAAGTCAGGGGGGGCACTCACACATCATTCGGGGTGGGTGTTCGCACTGCGGCCACCAGCGGAGTGTTTGGCTGCGACCCCCCCTGAAACCCCCCTCGCACGCCGCCGCCACTGCGCGGCGCCGCCGTGCTCTGCGGTCCATTTCTGCGCCCGACGGGCGCCGTCACACGCCTCAGGTGCCGCCGTAGCCGATGGTGACCTTCGCGCCCTCGACGATGACGGGCACCTTGCGCCCCCCGCTCGTGTGGGCGAGCATCTCGTCGAGGAGAGCGCCGGACTTCTTCACGTTGCGATAGTCGACGGAATACCCCTTTCCGGCGTAGGCCTCCCGGGCCTCGCTGGTGTAGGGTCAGCCGTCCTTTCCGTAGATGACGACGCGTCGGTCGCTCATATCTTCATTATAAATAGCGCTTCCGCCCCCTGGCCCGGGGGCGGGATCGCGTACGGGCGCGGACTCAGGCATAATCGGCGCCCATCGGACATGTCAGCGCCCCCTGCCGTCCCTGACGGCTTTGATCCCCGTGTGCGGGGACCGGAGATCGTCTCGCCTCCCGCCGCCTCCCTGCCCGGATGGGTCGAGCAGATCCTGGACGGCTCTCCCGTGGTGCCCCTGCGCGGACGAGGGGGCCGGCCCGACGTCCGCCGGCGCGACGCGAACGGGTGGCGCCAGATCTCCACCGTCGTGGCGAACGCCCGCGCCCTCGACGTGCTCACGTTCCAGCAGGCGGTGATGGATGCGTTCGCGGCGGTGTTCG
>WNFC01004012.1_pt1 | contig 15998 bp, 12 predicted proteins | sample 5400541 | NCBI WGS metagenome assembly WNFC01 (sample SAMN13153342, study PRJNA577476) | soil metagenome | isolation source: 120 cm saprolite under Douglas fir tree site 2 hole 2 replicate 1 | place: USA:California | collected 2015-04-18
ATGTCGCCGTCGAGCGAGACATATGTGAGCCCGCGCTTCTTGGCCTCGACCTCGTACGGATCGCCTTCCAGGACCGAGCCGTACCGCTCCTCGAGATCCTTGTGCCGCCAGGCGGAGTTCTCGTCGGTCTCGAGCTTGGCGTCTCCAGCGACGACTTCCCCTTTCTTGGTGATCACCAACGGGTTGATCTCGGCCGTCACCGCGTCGAGCTCTGGGATCGCCCGATAAAGCTTCTTGATCACCGCCACCAACGGCCGGGCCAGCTCGCCGAGCCCGGCCTCGAAGACGAGCTGATTGAGCTCGAAGTCGAGCGGTCCGCGCCAAGGGTTTGGATACAACCGAGCGATCGACTCCGGCGACTCCTCGGCCACCTGCTCGATGTCCATGCCGCCTTTGGCCGAGAGCATGAGGATGTTGGCGCGAGCGTCGCGGTCGACGGTGAAGCCGAGGTAGATCTCGCGCTGGATGTCGAGAGCCGTCTCGCAGTAGACGAGCGGGACCTTGAAGCCCTTGATGTCCATGCCGATGATCTGCTGGGCGGCGGCCCGAGCCTGCTCGGCCGAGCTCGCAAGCTTGATGCCGCCGGCCTTGCCGCGGCCGCCAACGGGAACCTGGGCTTTGACCGCGATCGGACCGAGCTCGGCGAAGGCGGCCGCCGCCGCCTCCGGCGTGCGCGCGACCCGGCCGGGCGGGACGGCTATCCCAAGCGATGCCAGCACCTCTTTCGCCTGGTACTCGAGCAGCTTCATTGGGCCTGGTCAATGCTAAGGAGTGGGAGAAGCACCCGTCGGTAACCAATACTCGGCGGGTGGCGTTCAGGATTTGAGATCCAGATGAAAAGAGCGATCGCCGTCCTGCCGCTGGCGCTCTTGATGGTCGGTTGTGGCTCCGTGGCGTCGGTGCCGCCACCGCCGTCACCGACGCGGGCTGCCGCTTCAGAAACTCCAATGACGGCCGTCGTGTCTCCACCGCCGGCAGGCGCCGGGGTGGTGCGCGCACCCGTATATGGCGTGCTCGTAGATCTCTTGACCACGCCCTCGATGTACTACGTGCACGTCGTCGGGGTTGATGGCCGGGTGTGGGCGTCGATGCAGCTCGACAAGCGCACACCGATCTCCAACCAGGCTGGTCACGCCATCGAGCTCCCCTACGTGAGCGCGAGCTCGACCGCGCTCTACACGATGGCCGGCGACTCGACGGTGTGGTCCTGGCGGCTCCGGGATGGAAAGCAGGCGGTCGCAGCGAAGATCCCGGTCGGCCCGGGCATGGAGGCTGCCTTCGCGGTGAGTCCGGACGACAGCAAGATCGCCGTTTCGGTGCTGGACTTCAACCGGAGTCCCGTGCACGTCTCGCTCTACACAGACGACCTCGAAGGCGGCAACCAGCACGTCATCTTCGAGTCCGACTCGGACTACGTGTGGCCGGTGGCCTGGCACTCTGGCCTCCTCGTCCTCGCGCATGCCTACGGCCCGTACGAGGAGGACATCGCCAAGGCCGCGCCGGGTCGCGACAACCCGTACTCGGCGATCAGCTACCACATCGTCGACCCGATAACCGCGAACCGCATCTACCTTCTCGGCGCATGCACGGTGAGCGGCCCTTTGAGCCCTGCCGGAAGCGGATGCATCCAGGGCGGGACGATCGATTGGCAGGGGAACGTGTCCCCGCCGTGGAGCACGCGCGACTGGGGCTCAGTCAGCTCAGCGGCGGCGTTGTCGCCCGACGGCCGTTGGGTCGCGGCGACCTCGCCGGACGCCCCGGACAGAATGGCCATCTGGACGCCCGACGGAAGGGTCCTCACCTGGGTCGACGGCGCTGGAATCCGTGACTGGGTCGGGTGGCTCGACGACCAACACATCCTCACGGGCAGCTATCTGAACGTTGGCTTTCAATCGAAGGTGAACAATGCGGTCAAGGACGAGGTCGAACACCCGGTCAGCGCCCGCGGCTTCTACGCGGCCAGGCTTCCCACCGACATCGTCTGACCTAATCGAGAACGAACAGGACTGGGAAGGAGGAGTTGGTGTTGCGCTGGGTGGCTTGAAGCACGCTTTGAAGTTTCTGTGTTTTGGGTGTTAACGTATTGACTCCCAAACAAATGTTTGGTACTCTTGGATCATGGCGGGGGAAGGGGGCACACCCCTCTCGAAACTGCTGGCGGCGATCCACGAGTTTCAAGCTCGGGATGAGCGCCGGGTAGACGCAAGAGGCCTGCGGGCCGGCATCGACGCGCTCGAAATGGAGTTCGCTGGCGAGGTCCGCGAGGTCCAGAGGTCCGGTGATCACTTGATCGACGGCAACATCACAGCCGCCTCCTGGATCAGCCGGACCTGCGGCATGTCGGTACCCTCTGCCGCCGACCGGCTATGTGTGGGCGAGCAGATCGAGTCGCTGCCCATGGTTGCTGAAGCACTCTCCCGAGGGGAGATCGGCTACCAGTCGGCGTCGGTGATCTGCCACCTCCGAGACAAGCTGGGTGAGAAGCGCGATGGCCTGGACGAAGAGCAGTGGATCGGCTTTGCCCGAGAGCATTCGGTCAAGGACCTGCGCTGGCTGTCGGCGCACACGCGCTACGCGTTGGATCCAGACGGGTTCGAGCGCGACACCGAGGAGAGCTATGAAGAGCGCTTCCTCCATATCAGCGAGATGAACGGCATGTACCACCTCAGCGGGGTGATCGACCCCGAAGGCGGCGCCGCCCTCAAGAGCGCGGTCGACGCGCTGGCCAAGCGACTCGGTCAAGACGACAGCCGGACGCCCAAGCAGCGCCGGGCCGACGCCCTGACCGAGATCGTCTACCACGCCATGGACGAGGGCAAGCTGCCCCGGCGCAACGGGGTCCGGCCGCACATCACGGTGACCACCACGTTGGAGGGCCTGAAGGCCGAGCCGGGCGCGGCGGCCTCGGAGCTGGAGCCGGGGCTGCCAATCTCGAGCAAGACGGTGCAGCGGCTGGCCTGCGACGGAACCTTGTGCCGGGTCCTGAAAGCCGACTCGGTGGTGGTGGATGTCGGCCGGGCGACGCGAGCCATCTCGCCGTCCCAGCGCCGGGCGCTCAAAGCCCGGTACCGCGGCTGCTGCTGGCCGGGCTGCGACCGGCCGATCAACTGGACGACTCCACATCACATCGAGTTCTGGTCTCGGGGCGGGCCGAGCAACCTGCCCAACTTGCTTCCCCTCTGCTACTACCACCACCGCCTCGTCCATGAAGGCGGGTGGCAGGTGATCAAATCGGGCGAAGGGGTGAGGTTCATCCGACCTGATCGCGTGATCGCCAGGCGCATCCGCGCGCCGGGAATGCGCTGGGCAGCTTAGGCCGGTCCCCGAGTTGGTGAGACGATTCATTGGTTGACTCAGTTAGGAATGCTGTTCTTCGTGTTTGGCTCGCTCGCTTCCGGGAAATCGACCCTGCTGCGCGAACGGCATGGGCGGCTGGGTTCACAGCGGGATATTTCCGTGCCACCGCGGGTTGCGGCGGCGTTCCTTGCGCAGGGCGATCCGCAGCGCGCGGATCAGCTCGCCGCGCGTGCGCCCGGGCTCGATGACGTCATCGATGTACCCGCGCTCGGCCGCGATGTAAGGGTTCGCGAAGCGTTCGGTGTACTCGGCGACCAGCTCGCGCCGGTGCGCGATCGGGTCGGCGGCCGCCGCGAGCTCGCGATGGAAAACGATGTTGACCGCGCCCTCCGGGCCCATCACGGCGATCTCGGCCGTGGGCCAAGCGACGTTGAAATCGGCCCGGATGTGCTTTGAGCACATGACGCAATAAGCGCCGCCGTAGGCCTTGCGCGTGATTACGGTCAGCTTGGGCACGGTCGCCTCGCTGAAGGCATAGAGGAGCTTGGCGCCGTGGCGGATGATGCCGCCGTACTCCTGCGCTGTGCCAGGTAGGAATCCGGGCACGTCCACGAAGGTGATGAGAGGAATGTTGAACGCGTCGCAGAAGCGGACGAACCGTGCGGCCTTCACCGACGCGTTGATGTCGAGGGCACCCGCCATCACCTTCGGCTGGTTGGCCACGACGCCCACGGGATGCCCGTCCAGGTGCGCGAACCCGACGACGATGTTCATCGCAAAGAATTGCTGGACCTCGAAGAAGTTCCCGCCGTCGACGACCATGCCGATGACATCCTTGATGTCGTAGGGCTCTTTCGGATTGTCGGGAATCACGGTCGCGAGCCCAGGCGCCGCCCGCTCCGGATCGTCGGTCGCGGTCACCGTGGGCGGCTTCTGGTCGAAGCTCTGCGGGATGAACGAGAACAGCCGGCGCACCTGGCTGAAGCACTCGTCCTCCGACTCGGCGAGGAAATGCGCCACTCCTGACTTGACGTTATGGACCTCGGCGCCGCCCAGGGAGTCGAAGGTGACGTCTTCACCAGTGGTGACGCGAATCACCTCAGGGCCGGTGATGAACATGTAGCCGACCTCGTGGACCATAAAGGTGAAATCGGTCATCGCCGGCGAGTAAACAGCCCCGCCGGTGCACGGTCCCAGGATCAGGCTGAGCTGGGGGACCAGGCCGCTCGCCTCGACGTTGCGCCAGAAGATCTCGGCGTACCCCGCCAGGGAGACCACACCCTCCTGGATGCGCGCTCCGCCCGAGTCGTTGATGCCGATGATCGGGATTCGGTTGCGCAGGGCCATGTCCATGACCTTGATCACCTTCTCCGCGAACACCTCGCCGAGCGAGCCGCCGAAGACGGAGGCGTCGTGGCTGAACAGCATCACGTCGCGGCCGTCGATCTTGCCCATGCCGGTCACGACTCCATCACCCGGAACCCGCTTCGATTCCAGGCCGAAGCCTTGCGCGCGATGCGTCGCGAAGATGTCTATTTCCTCGAAAGAGTTGCGATCCACCAGCCGGGCGATGCGCTCGCGGGCGGTGAGCTTGTGCTTGGCATGCTGACGGTTGAACCCCTCGGCGTCGCCGTGCCCGGCCTCGTACTTGCGCTGGCGCAGTTGATTGAGTGGATCGACCTTGTGGCCCTTCGGGGTTGTCATGAGATTCTTTCCATGAACATCCAACGGTGGCCTTCGAGGTCCTCGACGCGGTACCGCTTGGCGCTTTCGTCGAGATCGACCTCGGAGAGGATCCGGGCGCCTGCTTTCCGAGCGCGCTCGTAATGCGCGGGCACATCCGGTACATAGACCAGCACGCCGTCGACGATGTACGGGACCGAAGACCACTTGCGCGCCTGTTCGCACGCCTCGCGGTGTCTCTTGGGGCCCTCGTAGTCCGGGCTCGGCGTGGCCAGCATGATGAGCCCGTTCCCCGCCTCCATCTCGCCGTGGCTCAGCCGGCCTTCCGGCGTGACCATCCTCATCCGCTCCTTGAAGCCGAATGCGGTTGCCAGCCAGTCCATCGCCTTGGGCCCGTCCTCGTAGGCGATCATCGGAATCACCGCGGGGTAGTCGGTCATCTGGTTCTCCCTCTTCTCATGCAGCTTCGGGCGGGCGATATTCGCCCCAAACCTGGCGCAGCACCGTGCAGCACTCGCCGATGGTGGTGTAGTCGGCGAGCGCAGCTTTGAGCGGCGGCATGAGGTTCTCGGTGCCGCGGGCCGCGCGCTCGATGTCGGCCAGGCGGCGTGCGACGACTGCTTGATCGCGCTGCGAACGCAACCGCTTCAACGCCCGCGCTTGCGCGGCCTGCTGTCGAGGTCCGACTTTCATGATCTCGACCTTGTCCTCGCCATCGGTTGTGAAGCGGTTGACTCCCACGATGACGCGCTCACCGGCTTCGACCCTCGTCTGAAAGCGATAGGCGCTCTCCGCGATCCGCCGCTGCGTCCACCCCGCCTCGATGCATTTGACCGCCCCGCCGAGCTCGTCGATCTCGGCCATGATCGCAAGCGCCTCCTCCTCGACGCGATCGGTGAGGCTTTCGACGTAGTACGAGCCACCCAACGGGTCGGCGACCTGCGGCACGGCGGTCTCATGGCCGATCACCTGCTGCGTGCGCAGCGCCAGCTCGGCTGCGCTCTGGGACGGCAGCCCGAGCGCCTCGTCATATGCGTTGGTGTGCAGCGACTGGGTGCCGCCGAGCACCGCGCTCATCGCCTCGAGCGCGGTCCGCACGACATTGGTCAGGGGCTGCTGCGCGGTGAGCGTCACGCCACCGGTCTGGGTGTGGAACCGAAGCGCCAACGACCGCTCGTCTTTGGCGCCAAAACGGTCGCGCATGACGCGCGCCCACATGCGGCGAGCCGCGCGAAACTTCGCGACCTCTTCGAAAAAGTCCATGTGCGCCGCGAAGAAGAACGAGATTCGCGGCGCGAACTCATCGACCTTGAGGCCGGCCCCCAGCGCCGCCTCGACATAAGCGATGGCATGGCTGAGGGTGAACGCGATCTCTTCCGCGGCCGTCGATCCGGCCTCGCGCATGTGATAGCCCGAGATCGAGATCGTGTTCCAGTTGGGCAGGTTGCTCTGGCAGTAGGCGAACAGGTCGGTCACCAGGCGCATCGACGGCGCCGGCGGAAAGATGTAAGTGCCTCGGGCCGCGTACTCCTTCAGGATGTCGTTCTGGACCGTGCCGGTGATCTTCTCCGGCGGGCAGCCCTGCTTCTCCGCCACGAGCTGGTAGAGGAGCAGCAGCATCGCGGCGGTGGCGTTGATCGTCATCGACGTGGAGACCCTGTCCAGGGGGATGCCCTTGAACAGGATCTCCATGTCCTCGAGCGAGCTGATGGCGACGCCCACTTTGCCGACCTCGCCATTCGCCATCGGGTCATCTGAGTCGTATCCGATCTGGGTGGGCAGGTCGAACGCTACCGAGAGCCCGGTCTGGCCCTGCTTGAGCAGGAATTGATACCGCTTGTTCGACTCGGCCGCCGTCCCGAATCCCGCGTACTGGCGCATGGTCCACAGCCGGCCGCGGTACATGTCTTTGTGGATGCCGCGCGTGAAGGGGAATGCGCCCGGCGCAGGCTCGTCACCGCGTCGATCGTCAGCCGTATACACCGGTTTGAGGGGCAGGCCCGAGTCGTTGCGGACCTCTTTCATGTCTCAACGAACTCGGTGAGCACGCCGCCGAGGCTTTTCGGATGGACGAATGCGATCAAGGAGCCGTGCATACCCATCCGCGGCTCGGCATCGATGAGCTCGAGGCCCGCGGCTCGCGCATCGGCCAGCGCCTGGGCGATGTCGGTGACGCCGTACGCAACGTGATGGAGACCAGGACCACGTTTGGCGAGAAACTTGCCCACCGGCGAGTCTGGACTGGTCGCGCTCAGGAGCTCGACTTCGCCTGTACCAGTGCGAATGAACGCCGCCTCGATTCCATCCTTCTCATTTCGCGCCCGGTGGACCAGCTCCGCGCCGAGTGCAGAGCGGTACAGCTCGATCGACTCATCCAGGTCTGCCACGGCGATCCCGACGTGGTGGATTCGGGTCAGCATCACTCGTATGTGTACCAGCCCTCTTTGGTCTTCCGGCCCAGCTTGCCCGCCTTGACCTTCGCCTCCAGCTGCGACGACGGCCGGTATCGCTCGTCGCCGGTCGTCTTGAACATGTGCAGGCGGGCGTTGTACGTGACGTCGAGCCCGCTGAAGTCGCCGAGCCGGAACGGTCCCATCGGCCAGTTGAGCCCCTTCTCGACCGCGATATCGATATCTTCGAAACCAGCCACGCCCGCATCCAGCAGGCGATAGGCCTCCTGGGTGGCGGCATGCAGGATGCGGTTGACGATGAACCCGTCGATCTCCTTGTTGATCAGGACAGGAGTCCTGCCCATCGCGCGCCCCATCGCCATCGCCCTCTGGGCGGTCTCATCAGAAGTCTGCGGGCCGCGCACCACCTCGACCAGGTCCATGACCAGCACCGGATAGAAGAAGTGCATATTCACGCACCGCTCGGGCGTGGACGTGGCCTCGGCGATCTTGCTGATCCCCATCGTCGACGAGTTGCTGGCCAGCACGGCGGCGGCCGGGGCGAGCCGGTCCAGGTCGGCGAAGATCGAGCGTTTGACGCCGAGGTCTTCGAAAACCGCTTCGATGACGAAGTCGGCGTCGCGCGCGGCTTCGGCGAGGTCGGTGGTCACGCGCACACGACCCAACGCTGTGTTGGCGTCGGCCTGGGCGAGCTTGCCGTTTTCCACCCGGCGCATCAGGTGGCCGCGGTTCGATTCGGCCGCTTTGGCAAGCTGTTCGTAGCTCTTGTCTTGGAGGGTCACCTCGATGCCGCCCAGCGCCGCCTGCTGCGCGATCTGGGCGCCCATGGAGCCGGCCCCGACGACAGCCAGACGTTGGAGGCTCACTGAACCGAGAAGATTCGCGTCACCGTGTTGAGGGTCATGACGTTGGGCAGCAGGCCGTCGATCTTGAGCTTGCCCGTCAGGAGCTTTAACGCGACTGCGCGTCCGACCTCGTCGTAGTAGACCGGCAGCCCGAGCAGCCCGATCTTGAGGTTGCTCAGGCTCATCACGGTGTCTGCGTCGGTGCGGATGGTAAGCGTGCGCCGCGACTTGAGGCCGTTGTGAACGATCAGGTTGCCGCCCTTGAACTCGAGGGTCACCCCCTCATCGATGTCGGTCACCCAGATGCCCACGCGCGCCTTCAGCGAATCGAAATCGCGCTCCTTTTCGGGGTGGCTGCGTACGTTGGCCTCGATCAGCCCCCCCAGCATGGACGCGAACGCGCTTGGCTCATCGTCCGCGTACACGACCTCCGCGCGGCTGTCGACGTCGAGTTTGAGGGGGGACTCCCCCCTGGAGGCGCCGGGCCTGGCGGAGCCAGATCCCGCCGCACCCCCCTGCTTTGCTTTTACTTTTCGTCGGGCCATTCGACCGGGATCCGCGTCGTGCACAACGTCATTTCCTGGGAGGCCTTCGTGTAACGCACGATCGTCGGCAGGTCACCCTTGAGCTTCAACTTGCCCTGGAGCATGCCCTTGGTGGCGTCGAGCTGGCTGGTGGCGACCTCTTTCCACCGCGTGTATGGCGCCGTGATGACGAAGTCGCACTTCTGGGCATCGGACGCGGGGCCGACCTTGATGTCACGCGCCTCGCCGTCGAACAGGTCCATCACGATTCCCTTGGCCTCTGTGAAGTGCTTGTCCGGCTCGGCCTCGACCACGAGGCCGACCGTCCACTTCCAACCCTTGCCCGCTGACTTGTACACGCTCGAACGATTGACCTCGTCCTTGAACGCCTTGGCCCACTCGTTCGAGAAAGCCTTGACCGCCATGCCTCCCTCCTCACCCAATCGGAAACTTCGGGTCTAGCTTAGTCCGGGGCCGCACGGGTCGCTGCTTGGCGCACTGCTGGCGCCAAACATGCGTTATGCAACGCCGTAAGGACACCGTTGGCGCCAAACATGCGTTACGCAACGCCCGCAAGGACACCGTTGGCGCCAAACGTGCGTTATGCAACACGTCGTCCAATTAGGATCACGGGGTGACGGCGAGCGACCAGCCTTTCTACGAGCCGCTCTCGGCGCGCGACGCGTGGTTCTTGTACGCGGAACGGCCGCAGACCCCCCTCGACCTTGGCACCGTTTACGTCTTCGAGGGCGAGGCGCAGCTTCCGGGCGGCCGCGGCGCACTGGGTGTCGAGCAAACGGTCCGCGAGCGAATCCACCTCGTCCCCCGATATCGCCAGCGCATCCATCGGGTACCGCTCAACCTCGCCCACCCGGTTTGGGTTGACGATCCGCATTTCGACCTCGGCGCCCACATACGTCGCGAGGTGCTCTCTCCGCCCGGGGACGGCGCCACTCTCCGCAAGCTGGTGATGCGGATCCTCGCGCGGCCGCTCGACATGCGACGGCCGCTGTGGGAGATGACCATCGTCACCGGGTTGCGCGGAGGGCGGGTCGTGATCGTCAACCGCGCGCACCACGCGATGGTCGACGGCGTGTCCAGCCTCGACATCCTCACGCTGTTGCTGGACACGACGCCTGAGGGATATACGCCCGAGCCGCCCGCTGAAGAATGGAAGCCCCGGCCCGAGCCGTCCAACTGGCAGCTGATCCGTCCGATGCTTTGGGATTTCAGAACCACCGCGAAGTCAAGTCGCTCGAGGATGCCGGCCATCTGGAACACGACCCACTTGCCCTGGACCGGCGTGCTCAACGTCGTACGCAAGATCGTGACGCCGCGGCCTGACCTCTTCTTCAACCGCAAGATCGGACCGCAGCGCACCGGTCGCGGGCTGAAGGTGCCGCTCTCGGCCTTCAAAGCATTGAAGGATCGCTTCGGCTGTACCGTCAACGATGCCGTACTCGCCGTGGTCTCGGAAGGCCAGCACCGCTGGTTCACGAGCAGGGGCGAGGTCGTGCCCGAGACCGTGCGGGTGTTTTGTCCTGTCAGCGTCCGCGGCGATGATTCGCGCAGCCGTCTCGGCAACCAGATCAGCGGCATGGTCCTCGAGCTGCCGACCGGCGACCTGAGCATGGAGGATCGCCTCCGCCGCATCAAGGTCACGACCGGCGACCTCAAGCGCACGCGTCAGGCGGTCGCGGCCGACACGCTGGCAGGCCTCGCGGATTGGGCGCCCCCCTCCCTGCTCGTGCTGGCGGGAAGGCTAATGTCCAACCCCCAGGCAGGCGCGAACATCAACGTGACCAACATTCCCGGGCCACAGTTCCCGCTTTACTCCGGCGGCGCGCAGCTCCTGGAGGTGTGGCCGTTCGCGCCGCTGTATCCGTCGATGGGCCTGGGGGTCGCGATCGTCTCTTACAACGGTGATGCGTACTTCGGTCTTACCGCCGACCCCGGCATCGTCCCGGACGTCGAAGAGTTCACCACGCGGCTGCGCGAAGCCGCGGTGGAGTGCACGGCCCTGGCTAGTCGCCCAGCGTAAAGCGCATCGTGTTCTGGCCGATGGCGATGAGGTCGCCGTCGGACAGCTGCTTTTCGATCACCGGCTCGCCATTGACCAGCGTGCCGTTGGTGCTGCCCAGGTCGCTGATCCAGAACGAGCCCGCGCGCACTTCGATGCGGCCATGCCGGCCCGAGGTGGCCGGGTCGCTGACCACGACGTCGTTGTCCGGAGCGCGACCGACGGTCACCATTTCATTGGGGAGGGCGACGACCCGTCCGGCGAAGGGACCGCTCTCGAAGCTGAGCTTGGCCGCGAAAGACTCGCCCGCCGCGATGGCCTCCGGCGACATGGCCGAGAGGGATACCGTCCTTCTGCTTTCAGACGGCACGTCGGCGGGCTGCCAGGCTGGGATGATCGAGGTGGCCGGTTCGCCCGAATCGGTCTGGCCGTTCTCCTGCAGACCGGGATTGGTCGGCCACCGGAGCATCGTCGCCTTGACGTCGGAGACGGGTGGGGGCACGGTGGCCTGCACCGATCCGGCCGGTTCCGGTTCGGGTTCGGGCGATGCCGCCGCCGGCTCGGGCGCCTGCTCCTCGAATACCGGTTCCGGTGGCGGCTCCACGACCTCTGGCACCGGTTCTGGCTCGGGCTCTTGCGCCTCAGCCACCGGCTCGGGTTCGGGTTCGGGTTCGGGTTCGGGGGTGGCGGACTCGGCCACCACCGGCTCAGGTTCTGGCGCCATGACCACGGTTTCCGGTTCCGGCTCGGGCTCCACATCAGCGGCCTCGATGGCTTCCGGGCTGGGCTCGGGCGGCACCGTGCCGAGCTCTGGTGGCGCCCCGGGCTCCGGCTCCCGGAAGAAAGGCACGAAGGCTTCGATGGGCAGCTCTTCGACCGCGACCGGCGCCTCCGGTTCCACGACCGGCTCTTCGGCGGGCTCTGCCTCGAATGCAGCGACCTCGGCTACGGGTTCCGGTTCAGGCTCGGCCGCGTCCAGATGGGCAGGCTCCGCAGCCTCCACCGGCGCGTCGGCCTGAACCTCTGGCAGCGCTCCCAGCACCGCCGTAGGCGTCGAGTCGGCGGCAGGCGGCTCGGGGACCCGCATGGTTTCCAGAACCGCGGTCGGCGCGGTCACTCCTTCGCGAGCCTCCGCTTCGCGGTGAACGGGCAACACCTGGGTGTCCACTTCCGCTGCCTTCTCCACCGACGCGGTGCCGAGGAATCGCTCGTACCAGCCGGCGACGCGCTCGAGCCGCTCCACACGGCGGTCGGGCCGGCCGTTGCGGGAGAGGTCGTGCGACTCCTCTGGAAAGCGAACCATCTCGACAGTCTTGCCGAGGAAGCGCATGGCCCCGAAGAGCTCTTCGGATTGTGAGATCGCGGTGCGCAGGTCCATCTCACCGCAGGTGAGCAGCAAGGGAGTCTGAATGTTCTGCACGTAGCGGATGGGCGATCGCTTCCAGAGCTCGTCCTGGTCTGGCCATGGCGGCGAGCCGAGCTCCAGGGCACCCCAGAGGACGATGTCGTGCTGGGCGTATTCGCTGACCAGGTTCGAGATCGAGCGCATCGCCACCGCGGCTGAGAACCGGTTGGTCTGCCCGATCACCCAGTTCGTCATGTAGCCGCCGTAGGAGCCGCCGCCGATGCCCATGCGGCTCACATCGACGGTGTCGGTCGACTCGATGGCCTGGTCCAGCGCGGACATGAGGTCTACGTAGTCCTTTCCGCCCCAGTCGCGGACGACCTGACGCCGGAAAAACTCGCCGTATCCATCGGAGCCGCGCGGGTTGACATACAGGACCATGTAGCCCATCCCGGCGAGGATCTGGAGCTCGTGGAAGAACGCCCATCCGTACTGCCCATGCGGGCCGCCGTGAAGCTCCATGACCAGCGGATATCGCCGACCTGGGTCGAAATGGTCTGGGCGTAGAAGCCAGCCCTCGACCACCCAACCGTCTGGCGACGTGAACGACTGGCGCTCGGGCTGAGCGACGTATCGTTCGTGAAGCCAGGGGTTCAGGTCCGTAATCCGTGCTTCGGCGCCCTGCGTGAACATGTGCAGCTCGCCCGGGCTGGTCGTGTCCGACGCGCAGAACGCAACGACGCCTGAAGCAATATCGAAGTCGTAAATGCGTCGCTGGCCGCCGACCTCAGGCCGGACATTGCCTTCGAGGTCGCATGAGTAAACCGAAGCCACACCCGGCCCGCTGGACTGGAAGTAGAGGCGGTCGCCCTCGGCGGACCACACCAGGCGCGTGCCGTGGCCCGCCCGCATGTCGGTGATGATGCTGTCGCCCACCGACTGGTCCAGCCCGATGGTGAGGCACCGCTGGTCGCCGCCACCCGACGGGACGATCCACAACCGCTCCAGAAGGCCCGCTTCGAGTCCGTTTGGAGAGATGAACGCGATCAGGTCGCCGCGGGGCGACCAGGCCGGCGAGGCGAGATAGAAGCCGCCCGCGAGCCGAGAGCGCTTGCCGGCAAGGTCGATCACGTAAAGGTTGAGAGCCCTCTGCAAGTCCGCATTGGGTTCGGCGTTGCCGGCGACCACGAGCTGCTTGCCGTCGGGCGACCAGTCGAAGCCGGAAACGTCCCAGGCGCCACTCGTCAGCTGCGTAACGTCGCCGCCGGTTGCGGGCACTACGAACAGATGGTGGTAGCGGCCGTCGACGAAGCCCTGGCCGTCATGTTTGTAGTCCAGGCGGCGGGCGATGCGGGCGACAGGGGCGCGGCGCAGCTGGTCCTTGCTCTCGGGAGGCCGAGGATCGTCCACGACTGCCTCCGGATCGCTCAGGACCGTGCCGATGAAGGCGATGTTGCTTCCGTCCGGAGACCAGAGCGGCCCGCTCGCCCCCTCGGCCAGCCAGGTGACCTGGCGAGCTTCGCCCGGGCTCGCCATGTCGAGGACGAACACCTGGTCCACGGGGCCTCGCCGGCTGACGAAGGCAACCCGCCGGCCGTCGGGAGACCATTCTGGCGAGTGATCGCGGCGCGGTCCCGCGGTCGCGTCCACCGGCTCGGGCTCGAGCAGGCGTCTGACGACGATCCGGCTGCGATTCTGGCGCGCCTCGCCATCCGCCCAGCTCAGCTGGTAGGCGACGCGCTCCCCGTCCCGGCTGAGCCGGACGTGGTCGATCCAGCGAAAACGGTAAAGATCATCGGCAACAATCGGAGCGGGCATCCGGTAAGCCGATTTAAGCAGCAAAGCGCGTCGGTTTGTGCGCTGCGTGGCATGACGCCGACGTATCTTCAGTTGGTATCTCAAATTTGATGACGAACTCGAGCTGGCGGCCCACCGCTTGGCGTGGATTCGTTTGGGGCGCGCTGGCGGGGCTGGCGTTGGTGGCGCTCATGTACCTCGCCGGAACGTTTCTCGGCCTGCGGCCCCTCCCCCAGGCGCTCAGCGGGCCGGTCCTGGCCATCATGCCCGGATTCGTGTTCGGCTTCCTGATCGACACCCTTCAGCACGCGGGCAAGGTGGTCGAGGAGCTCGGTCTCATCGTGGCCATGGTCGTCGGGCTGGGTGTTCTGGGCGCCGCGTGGGCGGTGGCGAGCGCGCGCTGGCGCCTCGCTCAATCAGCGCTCGCGTTCGCCGGCCTTGGATGGTTGGGGGTGACCGCACTGCTCCTCCCGATCTCGGGTGACGGGTTCCTCGGGCTCAACGACGGCCCGACGACTCCCCTCCTCTGGGGGGTGCTCTTCGCCATCTACGGCGTGATCCTGCAGATGGGCTCTCCAAACCCCCTGCCCGAAGGAGCGGATCCCGGCCGCCGGCGCACCCTCAGCGCCGTTCCGATCGCCATCGGGGCGGTGAGCGTGGGCGTGCTTGTGGTGCGGCTCGTTCCCGACTGGTATCGCGCGATCTTCAACCCGCCTGAGGCGGGCCTCAGCGGCGTCAGCCCGGAGATCACGCCGATCGAAAACTTTTACGTCGTCTCGAAGAACTTCAGCGATCCGGCGGTGGCCGCACAGGGCTGGAGCCTCCGCGTCGGCGGCGAGGTCGACAAGCCGCTGAAGCTGTCACTTGCCGAGCTGCGCGCGCTCCCAAGCTCCACGGAGTACGTAACGATGGAGTGCATCAGCAACAACGTAGGCGGCGGGCTCATGAGCACCGGTAGCTTCACTGGCGTAAAGCTGAGCGACCTTCTGGCGACTGCAAGCCCGCGCGCGAACGGCACCTGGGCTGCATTCAAGGCGCGCGACGGCTACGCCGAAAGCCTGCCGATGAGCTTGATCCAGGGCGCGCCCGAGCTTCTGGTCGCCTACGACTTGGATGGCGCGCCCCTACCGGCGGCGCACGGATATCCAGCCCGGATCCTGCTGCCCGGCCACTACGGCATGAAGGGCCCGAAATGGCTCGACTCGATCGACCTCGTCGACCACGAGAGCGGCGGCTACTGGGAGATGCAGGGCTGGGACCACAACGCGGTCGTCAAGACCACCGCGCGATTCGACGTCCCGCGCGACGGGGACATCGTCAAGCTGGGAGCGGTATCGCTGTCGGGGGTCGCGTTCGCCGGCACCCGAGGCGTGAGCAAGGTCGAGTACAGCACTGATGGCGGGCGGAGCTGGGCGGCGGCCGACTTCAAGCCCCCCCTCTCATCGCTCACCTGGGTCCTGTGGTCGGCCGCGTGGACGCCGGGGCGCGAAGGCTCTTACCAGCTGCAGGTCCGAACCACGGACGCAAGCGGCGTGGCCCAGGGTGCGAAGGCTGCGGCCAGCTACCCGGGCGGAGCGAGCGGCTACCACACTATCCAGATCAACGTCGCGAAGAGCTAGGGCGTCATTCCGAGCGTTTGGCGCCAGCGGTGCCCCTTGGCGGCAAGGATAGGGCGCGGTTGGCGCCAGCGGAGCGCTTGGACGTCACTTCATCGCCCAGCCGGCTTTCACTGTGTCCCAGATCATCTTCAGTCCGCCTTCCTTGCGGACCATCTTCAGGATCTTCGACTGCTTCTCCCACTTCGAGGTTCCGTCCACCCTGAAGAACTCGTCGAGGGCGCGGTCCGCGATCTCTGGATACTTCGTGAGCAGCTGCGGGTTGTGCTCCAGGAGCGGCACGGCCTTGTCGTATTTGCGCATGTCTTCCATGATCCAGGAGTGGTCGAGCCTGCCCTTGTACTCACCCAGGCGGCGCTCGGAAAAGTCGCCTGTTTCCTTGGCGTGCACCACGGTTTCACCTGCCATCCGGCCGGAGACCATGGCCAGGTTCGACCCTTCGCGGTGGACAGGGTTCGAC
>WNFC01004014.1_pt1 | contig 15995 bp, 9 predicted proteins | sample 5400541 | NCBI WGS metagenome assembly WNFC01 (sample SAMN13153342, study PRJNA577476) | soil metagenome | isolation source: 120 cm saprolite under Douglas fir tree site 2 hole 2 replicate 1 | place: USA:California | collected 2015-04-18
CTCGGTCCCTGCCAGCGAAGCTCGTCAACTGTCGCAAAGACCGGCACGTCCAGACGCAAAGTAGCCAGCGTACGGAAGAGCAATGCATCATCCCACGCGCTGAACAGCGCTTCGGAAAGCCTGCGTGCCTTCTTAATGGACGGATTCCATTGCTGCCAGTCTTTGGGAATGTCTTCCAGATGTGGATAGAGTGAAAGAGTAGACGCCGCGCCCTTTTCTCCCCAGCCGGCCACACCGGGGAAGCCGTCTGCACTATCACCGACAACGGCCAGGTAGTCGGGAATGGATTGCGGAGTCACGCCGAATCTGGCCACCACGCCGGCTTGGTCGCGCACCGCCTCGCGCCGGCGATCAACCTGTACAACGCGCGTGCCTACCACGCACTGGCTCAGATCTTTGTCGGGCGTGCAGATCAGTACCTGCGAAACGCGACTGTCTTGCGCGGCTTTGGCCGCGGCCGACGCAAGCGCATCATCGGCTTCAAAATAGACCATGGGCCACACCATCACACCCATGGCTTGCAGCGCCTCTTCCAGAATCGGAAACTGTGAGAGCAGCTCCGGAGCAACACCTTCACTGGTTTTGTAGCCGGGATAGAGATCGTTGCGAAAGGATTCGACCACGTGATCGGTTGCCACGCCGATGTGTGTAGCCCCTGCCTCGATCATGGACATCACGGAGGCCAGCACACCACGGACCGCACCCACCTCCTGGCCGTGGACGTCGGCCGCGGCAGGTACCGCGAAAAAATGCCGGAACAGCTCATAGGTTCCGTCGATCAGGTGGACTTCCATTTGCCTCCATTGAACGGCTGCTCCATTTGAACGGGCGCGCGGTCCTGCGATTGTAATTGGACCACAAGATCGCTCCGTCCCTCCCTGTGCCGATGATAGTCAAGCGAACACCTGACAAGCGAACACCTTAACAAAACTTTTCTACCTTTTTACGCTTTCGTTCTAACGCCTTAATCCGTCTTTTTGAGATGATATTCAGCAACATTCATTAATGGGTTGACGGTTTGCCATGGTCGAACTGTCTTCACTGCCGCGACAAGCACCTTTCTTGCGTTATCCCTCACTGACATTGGGGAGAAAAGGTTTCGCTGAGCAGGCACTTGGGGGCCACATTGTTACGGCGCATCTGCGTAGGTTTTTCGCGCGTTTCATCATCTTTCTGGAACGGATTGGGGCATTCAGGATGAAGCAAAGCATTCGAGTAGCGTTACTGCTGTCGGCGACTTTGACAGGTTCGCTGGCGGTGATGAGCTCATCAGTCACTGCGCAGAAAGCGACTGCGCAGGAAAGTCAGATCCCGACTGCGGCGGTGGCGCGCAAGACCGGGTCGGTCAAGTCCATACAGGGCAATGCCATCACGCTCAAGCCAGATAGCGGCGCAGACGTCAACGTGACCGTCCAGGATGGCGCCAAGGTAATGAGGATTGCGCCGGGACAGACAGACCTGAAATCGGCGGCGCCGATGACTCTCCAGGAAATCCAGGTCGGCGACCGCATGCTGGTACGCGGCAAAGCCGGTGACAAGCAGGACTCATTGTTGGCGTCGTCGATCATCGTGATGAAACAGGCTGACGTGGCGCAGAAGCAGCAGAAAGACATGCAGGATTGGCAACGGCGTGGAAGCGGCGGAATTGTCACGGCGATTGATGCCGCCAACGGAGCGGTGACTGTCTCCGTGAATCCCACGCTGAGCGTGAAGGTGAAGACGAGCAAGGATACGGAGTTTCTCCGCTATGCGCCGAATTCCGTGAAGTTCTCTGACGCGCAGAAGGGTAGCTTTGATCAGATCAAAGTGGGGGACCAGCTTCGCGCGCGCGGATCGAAGAGCGAAGACGGCAAGGAGTTGACGGCAGAAGAAATGATCTCGGGGACGTTCCGCAACATTGCCGGAACCATCACCAATATAGATGCCGCGGCCGGAACCATTGTGGTGAAAGATGTGCTCAGCAAGAAAAGCGTCACGGTAAAGCTGACAGGTGATTCGCAAATGCGCAAACTTCCCGCGCAATTAGCGCAGAGGATTGCGTTCTTTCTGAAAGCACCTGAAGCAGCGCAGGCGACTGCAGCACGTGCGGGTGGCGCAAATGCCGGCCCGGCGGCTGGCGCATCCGGTGGACAAACGGGCGGTGCGGGAGCGGGTGCACCTGGCGCAGGCGGCGGACCCGGTGGCGGACGCTCGGGCGGCGCGCCTGATTTTCAGCAGGTGATTGGACGCCTGCCGGCAGTAACCATATCCGAACTGCAAAAGGATGAAGCCGTGATGATCGTATCCACTCCGGGAACGGGCGGAGCGGAAGTCTCGGCCATCACTTTGCTGAGCGGAGTGGAACCGATTATTACCGCGTCGCCTTCCAATGCGGCGGCGCTGTTGAGTGGATGGAATTTTTCTGCCCCCGGTGGCGACGCCGTTGCGCAGTAGTGCGGGTAAATCTCAGGAGAAGTGAATGACTTTCTGGCCGAAAGCGGCGCAACTGCGCGCCCTTTTTACTGTCGGGGTAATTATCGCGGGTCTGGGGCAGGCCTTGCTCTCCGCACAGACATCTTCCGTTCAGACATCCTCTGCTCAGACGTCCTCTGCTCAGACATCCTCTGCTCAGACATCTTCTGTTCAGGGAGCGGGTCGCCTGCATGGACAGGTACTCGATGCGACGGGCGCGGTAATTCCCAACGCTGCTATCACGTTGAAGAATGATGCGGGACAGACTTTCTCCGCCAAATCTGACGGCATTGGTTCTTACACGGTGAAAGACCTCCCCGCGGGCAAGTACAACATGGCCGTCACGGAAAAAGGTTTTGCCCCGTATGCGCAAGACATCCAGGTGACCGCCGGCGCTGACCAGAAGATCAATATCACGTTGGAAATCCAGGTCAAGCAGGAAAACATTGATGTTGGCAGTGAAGCGGCAACCGTGAATGTGAATCCGGATAGCAATGCCAGCTCTGTGGTAATCAGTGGCAAGGACCTGGAGGCGCTTTCAGACGATCCTGACGAACTTCAATCCGAACTTCAGGCGCTGGCTGGGCCTTCAGCCGGCCCGAACGGCGGACAAATCTACATTGATGGCTTCACCGGTGGGCAGCTTCCGCCGAAGTCGTCGATTCGCGAGATCAGGATCAACCAGAATCCGTTCTCCGCCCAATATGACCGCATGGGTTTTGGCCGGGTTGAGATTCTCACCAAACCTGGCACTGATAAGTACCACGGCCAGTTCATGTTCAATGACAATCACTCCGCGTTCGACTCCCGCAATCCGTTCGCGGCCGGGCAGGGCGATTTCAGCACACAGATGTACAACGGCAGCTTCGGCGGACCATTGAGCAAGAAATCGTCATTCCTTTTCACCATGGAGCGGCGCGACATCAATGACGTGGCCTTGATCAATCAAAGTGTGCTGAACGATTTGCCTGGACAAAACTTTGCCACGGTTGTTCCCAATCCGCATATACGAACCAATCTAAGTCCCCGGGGCGACTTCCAGCTTTCCGCCAACAATACGCTCACGGCCCGCTACCAGTATGTTCGGGACACGCAGGAGAATGCGGGTATTGGACCGTTAGCGCTGCCGAGTTACGGATACAACTCGGCATTGACCGAGCACCAGATTCAGATCAGCGATACTCAGGTGTTGGGCGGCAAGGCCGTCAACGAAACCCGTTTCGAGTACGAGCGCACAAATAACGACAGGAATGCTTTGAGCAATGCTATCGCAATCAATGTTCTGGATACCTTTAACAATGGTGGTAATCCGTTGGGCATCTCCAACCTTGATAGCAGTCACTATGAGGTCCAGAACTACACGTCCATCAGCCATGGCACGCATTTCACGCGCTTTGGCGGAAGGCTGCGCGCAACGTCTGAAACCAGCGCTTCAACCCAGAATTTCAACGGCACTTATGTTTTTGGTCCGGGTGCAAATTTCAAAACGGGTCTGGACGCTTTTAATGCCAAGCAGCCCAGCCAGTTCACTCTTACTCAGGGACAGCCCAGCATTACCAACACCTACTATGACGCTGGCCTCTACGCGGAAGATGATTGGAAGCTGCGTCCGAACATGACGCTGAGCACGGGTTTGCGTTACGAAACCCAGAACGAAATACATGATCATAATGACTGGGCGCCGCGCATTGGTTTTGCCTGGGGTGTGGGTGGTGGTGGCAAAAAGAACGCGACTCCCAAAACGGTGATCAGGACGGGCTTTGGTATTTTCTATGACCGTTTCGGCCAGGACCTTGCCCTTCAGGCGGACCGCCAGAACGGCATTCTCCAGCAGCAATTTACGCTGAATGCAAATACACCGGCGAATCAGACGCTGCTGTCTCAACTGTTTGCCAGTTCCACGCTCCCGACCCCGGGTTCGCTTGGCCAACCGAAGTCGAATATCTATACTCTGAGCCCTGATCTCCGCTCACCATACACGATCCAGACAGCGCTGGCGGTGGAACGGCAGATTTCCAGAGCGGCAACGGCATCGCTCACCTACTTACATTCGCGTGGCGTTCATCAATTTGTGTTGCTGAACGTAAACGCACCCTCCAACCCTCTTGATCCAACTTCGCGTCCTGATACCTCACGCGGCAACATCAACCAGTACACGTCAGGGGCGGACTTCAAGCAAAATCAAATGATCGCCAGTGTTAACGTCCGGGCTGGCGCGAAACTTACACTGTTCAGCTATTACAGCTTGAGTTACGCCAATAGTGATACAGGCGGCGCCAGCAGCTTCGCTTCCAATTCCAGAGATATCAGCGCTGATTACGGGCGCGCATCATTTGACGTTCGCAGCCGGCTCTTTTTCGGCGGCAGCATTGCCATGCCTCATGGCTTCCGCGTAAGTCCATTCGTTCTGTTCTTCAGCGGCGCGCCGTTCAACATAACCACCGGATCTGACTTGAACGGCGATTCGGTATTCAACGACCGTCCTGCATTTGCCAGCAGTCTGACCAATCCGGTGAATCTTGTATCCACGCCGATTGGCAACTTTGACGCGAAACCTGTTGCCGGCGAGACGATTGTTCCCATCAACTTCGGAGACGGGCCGTCACAGTTCACGTTCAACCTGCGTGTAAGCAAGACGATTGGCATCGGACCCAAAGTAGAAAGCGCCAACAACAATCAGCAGGGACCGCAAGGCGGAGGTGATCGCGGCGGTCCGGGTGGTGGTGGCCCGCGCGGTGGTCCCATGGGTGGCCCAATGGGCGGCGGTCGTGGACCGGGCGGTCCTTTGGGCGAACGCTCCAATCAGAAATACAGCCTTACGTTCAGCTTGAATGCCCGCAACCTGTTCAATAACGTGAATCCCGCGCCGCCGATCGGCAACCTGGGTTCGCCCCAGTTCCTGACGTCTACAGCTCTGGCCGGAGGACCTTTCAACTCACAGTCGGCGAATCGCAGGGTTGATTTGCAGGTAATGTTCTCGTTCTAAAGATTGGCAAGGGCTGGTTACGCTACTGCATTCGGCTGGAAGGTGGGAGGAAGAGCATGGGCCTTGTCGCCACCTTCGGTCCGGGCCGCGCTCAACGCGTCTTCCACGCGATTGATGACCTCAGTCACAATGTCGACGGCGTCGAAGCGCTCCAGCATCACTGCCTCGGCGATTCCAACCGTCATGGGCGGCACGCGGTCGCTACTGGGGATTTTTATCTCGCGCAGGACCTTGCGCATTTTTTCCACGACGAGGAAAGCGTTCTTTTCACCGGTATCAGACAGCACCAGTGCAATCGTCGTCAGGTCATAGCGAACGGCCACATCATTCTGTCGAATGTGTGAAGCCAGTGTCTGGCCAATCTGCTGCATCATGTTTTCCACCGGCGCTTCGCCCACTTCCTTCACCAGTGCGGACGCTTTGCCAAAATGCAGCAGCATCATGGTGAGCGGCGTCTGCTGTTGCAGAGAGCGCTTCACCTCAGACAGAAGTACATCGAGATATGACGATCGCTTCAGCAGCCCTGACTTTTCATCCGTTACGGCCAGGGTCTTCATCAGCGTGCGCAGGCGCGCGTTGGATACGGCCAGCACAACCTGTTCGGCGATCGTTTTCAGAATTACCAGATCAGTCTGCCGCCACTGCCGTGGCGTGGTCTGCTCCAGAATCAGGATTCCAGATTGCTCACCCGCATCCAGCAGTGGAATGGCAACCAGGGATTCAATGTTCAGGGCAAGAATCTGTTCCCGCGCCGGCGCAAGTTCACTGGCCGTACGCGCATTGGGGATGGCGACTGTTCCATCGGCGGCAAGCTGTTGCGTCACGGCAATCAATTTCACAATCGACATGACGTCTGACTGCTTCACGCCCGGCGCACAGTATTCCAACGCGGCGGAAGGCGGCTTGCCCGGCGTGCACAGCCCAGCCACGCAACGGCTGGCCGTGAAATGCTTGCCAATCTCATTGACCGCCGTAAACAGAACGCCCTTTACATTGGCCTGGCGATACAGCGTGCGCGTGATCTCACTAATGCGGGAAAAATTATCCGCTGCGTGCTCTTCCTGCTGGTTGGAAGTTGGCGCTTCCTCGCGTACCGGCGCTGGAGCCGCTGCCGGCTTTGCTTCAGCATAACGGGGCGTAAAGCTCGCCGAGAGATACAGGTTGCGCAGCTTCTCGTTCTTTTCTTCTTCCCGCGGATAAGCCTTATGCATGCGCTCAATACACTCCATGGCTTTGGCGCGCATGCCGTATTGCAGGTAAATTTCAGCTTGAAGGATTACGTCTTCAAGATGCTGCGCCGGCTCGGGGGCCCTGGCAGGAGTGGCCGGCGCCGCGGCCGGTGGTGGTGCTTCCACCGGGTGGGAAGTCTTTTGGAAGCGATTGGAAATCTGGTTGTACTGTGATTGCTCGATCTTGCCCTTCAGCATGGCCAGCCGCTTGCTGTGACCGGGTTCGTAGGAATCAAGTTCGGCGGCGCGATCGAGAGTTTCGCCAGCCTGCCGAAACCGGCCAGCATCGTAATGGAGTTGAAACAACTTCAGCAGGACCCGGCTGTATTCATGCTCCAGTCCGGCATTGTTGAAAAGCTCTTCCATGTACTCGGAAAAATCAAGTGCCGGCGGACGCTTGTCAGACATCTCAAACATGGCATTGAGAAATTCTCTACGCCGTCCCGCACGCGTCTCATGGCTTTCCAGTTTTTTCGCCAGCTTCAGCGCACCGTTCACGTCGCCAATATCCAGATAAACGCCCACCAGCGATCCTATGTCTTCCAGCAGCCGCGGGTCTTTTTCGAACAGCTCCCAGGCGTGAGGCTCAGCCTCTGCCGGGCGGCGGGCCGCCATCAAGGCATGTGAGTAAAGTTCGCGAACTTCCGGAGTGCTCTGGAAGCGGGTCACCATGGGCGTAAGAACGTCAATACATTCAGGCAGCAGATTGCGGGAAAAAAGTCCCCGGCCGTACTGAAGCACTGCCCGCGGATTCATGGGGTCAAGATTGTAGGCCCGCTCAAACCACTGGAAGCCGGAACCGGGCGCGCTTTCGTCCTTGAGCGTTCCCAACTGCACAAAGCTGGCAGCGGCGACTTTGCCTTCGCCCATCAGCGCCGCTTTTTCACCGCTGCGTTGATAATTTTCCTGGGTGGGTGAAAGCTCCACAATCCGTTTGATGGCGGCCAGGGCCTGGGCATTCTTTCGCTGTTTCTCGAAACCGGCAAGCGCTGTTTCGTAGGCCTCAAGGGCTTCGCGACGGTCCTTTTTTTCGATCAGCTGCGCGTAATGGAAGGTCTGAAGCGGTGTGGGAATGGAAATTTTCAGCAGCTTCTTGAAGGTGACAACGCCTTTGGCCATGTCACCGACCTCCACCTCCTGCTCAAAGATGGTGCTGAGCAGGGAAGCTGCTTCCGCTCCGCGACCCAGGGCCAGACACAAGTCGGCCGCGGTCTGCCGGACCTGCTCGTTCCGCGGCTCGTCCTGCAGAATGGAAAGATATTCTTCCAGGGCAGCGTCAGGCTTGCCCCGTTGCAGGTATTTTTCCGCTTTGTCCAGCCGTTTTGAAATGTCCGCCATGCGATTCATTACCTCAGGGCGTCTGGCGAATCACGGCCAAGATAGACTGAGGATAGAAGTACGTTCATTCTATGCGGAAACACTGCTCTGCTCAATGCTTGCCCGGGAATCATGAGTCCAAACACTGGCGTTCGCCGCCAATTGTGATACTCTCGCGCGACTGAAATCAAACAGGAAATCTCGATCAACGCGTTCCACTGGGAATTCGAGTGGATGGTTGACCCATAACTGAATGAACGATCAAGAGCAGGGACTTAAACGGGAGCTTAATGCCCGCCAAATGGCCATGGTGGCCGTGGGCGGCTCCATCGGCACCGGACTGTTGCTGGGCTCCGGCGCTGCCATCCAGGTAGCCGGGCCGGCTGTGATTGTCACCTACATTCTCAGCGCCCTGGTCTCCTGGACCGTAGCTATGGCCCTGGGCGAGATGTCTGCCATGCATCCGGCTGCGGGATCGTTTGGCGTTTATGCCGAGCTCTATCTCAATCCATGGGCCGGCTTTATTGCACGCTACGGCTACTGGTTCTCCGTGGTCATCGCCATTGGCTCAGAGCTGGTGGCTGCCGGTACGTACATGCGGATCTGGTTTCCCAACATCCCGGTCGTATTGTGGATGGTGGTGTTTGGACTCTTTCTGGTCGCCATCAATCTTTTTTCTGTTGGGCACTACGGAACATTTGAATACTGGTTCGCCCTCATCAAGGTGGTCACCATCTTTGTGTTCATTCTGATGGGCGCGGCTTTGCTGCTGGGGCGGCGCGTCCATCCTGAATACCTTACCGGAGGCGGTTTTGCTCCCAATGGCTGGCCCGCGTCGCTCATGGCGGTGTCATTCGGGCTGTACAGCTTCCTTGGTATTGAGATGGTCGCCATCTCTTCTGGTGAAGCGCGTTCGGGAGCGGAAGTGGCGCGCGCCACCCGCATCGCCTTTGCCACTCTTACGTTCGTTTACGTGGGCGCCATGGCCGTGCTGGTGGGAGTGATGCCGTGGAAGAGCGCCGGGGTCGCGGAAAGTCCGTTTGTTACTGTCTTCAAAGTGACAGGCGTTCCGGCGGCGGGCTTCATCATGAACTTTGTGGTGCTCACGGCTGCCCTTTCCGGGGCGAATGCCAGCCTATACGTGACCTCACGCATGTTGTTCTCGCTGGCCAGAGCCGGACACGCACCTCGCCGCCTGGGACAACTTAATGAACACGGCGTTCCCATGGGCGCACTGCTGGCGTCCATGCTGGGCATTGTACTGGCCATTGTGTTGCAACTGCGCGCCCCGGAGCAGGCCTACCTTTACATCATCAATACGGCGCTGGTAGGAGGAATGATCGCGTGGCTGGTCTCGCTGCTGGCCCATGTACGCTTTCGCCGTGTCACCACCGCGGACCAGCTTCGCGCCCTGGGACTTCGTTCCCCGTTAGGCGCTGCGGGGTCGATCTTCGGATTTGTCGCAATTCTCGCGGTGATTGCCAGTACCTGGTGGGTACAGCAATCCAGTGTGGCGGCCAAGAGCGCCATCTTCTATATGGTGATTCTGACTGGAGCGTATTGGCTGGTGCGTCGCAGCCAGAGCGCCAAACCTTAACCACAGAGGACACAGAGAAACACTGAGGAGTTTTTAATCCCGAGCGCAGCGAGGGAACCCTACGGTCGGCACGACTTCGGATCAAGGCGTTGGTTAGTTTTCGCCCGCACTCTCCAATTGTCCACAGAAGAATTGACTGAAACCAAGCCCGATTTTCCTGAGCGTTAACCCCTAACGTCCACGTGCCATTCCCGTCTAAACCCAGGGAAGCCCGAGAGAGTGGGATAAAATTTATTGAAGCTTGCTTATTTTGGAACGCATTTGTTTGGAACCCGGGGCCTTCGCTCCACGTATTCACCTACAACCCATGCGGATGATCGTCGACATCTTCGGCCAGGTACTCAGGACGCTCTGGGCGCACAAGCTGCGTTCATTTTTGACCATGTTTGGCATCGCCTGGGGTGTGGGCTCTCTGTTGATGCTGGTAGGTTTGGGTGAAGGTTTCCGTTCAGGCGAAGTGAAAAACATGGCCAACATTGGCCAGGACATCATCTTTGTATGGGGTGGGCAGGTGCCGGCAGTTCCGGGACAACACCAGTCCATGCGGCCCTATTTTCTCACTTATCAGGACTACCTTGATGTGAAGAAGGAAGCCACACTGGTGGGAGATGTGGCGCCTATCATCAATCGGGGTGACTTGCGAGCGTTGAGTGAATGGAACACCAGCAGTGGCTCAGTCACGGGCAGTACGCCGAACTATTCCAACATCCGATACCTGCCTCAGGGGCAGGGGCGATGGCTCAACGATGGCGACGAGACGGAGCGTCGCAGCGTTTGCGTGCTGGGCTATCAGATGATGCGAAATCTGTTTCCCGGACGTCCCGCAATTGGCAGCACGATTTTGTTGAACGGAGTGCGCTTTGAAGTGATTGGAGTGCTGGCCAATATCGGGCGCGAAGAAAACAACATGAATAATGTGCGCATTTACGTGCCTTTCAGCACAATGCGCATGTTCTTCCCCATGAAAACGGCGAAAACCATTGATGACATCAGCGCCATGAACCTGCGTCCGGTAAGTCGTGAACAGCACCTCAACGCCATTGATCAGGTGCACAAGATCATTGCCCGCAACCATGGTTTTGATCCTGACAACAAAGAAGCCTTTGAAGGCTGGGACACGGTGAAGAGCACGGAAGCAGTAGGCAAAATCTTTACCGGAATGGACATTTTCCTGGGCGGCGTCGGCATGGTTACGCTGATGCTTGGTGGAATCGGGATCATCAACATCATGCTGGTATCTGTGACGGAACGGACGCGCGAGATCGGCTTGATGAAAGCTGTGGGGGCCACCAATCGCAATATACTGATGCAATTTTTTCTGGAAGGCGCGTTCTTGACTCTGATCAGCGGGGGTGTTGGCATTGCCGCGACCGCTGGTCTGATGGCGATTTTGGGCTTGTTTCAACCGCCGAATGGATTCGATCCCCCTCACATGGTTCCTGCATCGGCCGCATTAGCTGTTGGATCGTTATCTGTAGCTGGAATTATTGCCGGACTGTATCCCGCGCGGAAAGCCGCGATGCTGTCGCCTGTAGAAGCGCTGCGAAAGGAATAACGTTATGGTCCATGATCTTCTTGGGCAAGCCTGGAGCGCCATGCGCCACAATCGCCGCCGCACTGGACTTACCATGGCGGGCATGGCCTGGGGCATCGCCACCGTCGTGATTCTGCTGGCCTATGGCGCCGGATTTGGCCGCGCCATCCACAACATCTTTTCCAATTTTGGATTGCAGATGATGGGCGTTTTTCCGGGCAGAAGTTCTTTGCAGGCCGGAGGAACCAAAGCAGGGACGCAGACGCGATTTACCCTTGACGATCTGCAACATATTGAAGACCAGGTGCCGCTGGTGCGGCATATCTCGCCGGAAGCCAATCTTGATACCACTGTGCAATATGACACGCGGTCATACACGTTTCCGGTGGGCGGCTTCTACTCGCAGATCCAGTACATTCGGGCCATTGAGATAGCGGAAGGTAGATTTTTTGGTCCGGAAGATGAGATTCAGCGCGCTCGCGTGGCGGTGATTGGTTCAGACGCCAAAAACAAACTTTTCTCCGGCAAGCCTGCTGTGGGTGAAAACATTCGCTTGAAGGGTGTGACTTTCCAGGTGATTGGCGTGCTCGCGGCAAAGATGCAGGAAGGCGACGACGATATCAACAAGATTGTGTACATTCCTTTCTCCGCCGCAGGCGACTTGAAAGACACGAAATATCTTGATGGCATATGGGTGGGCTACGAAGGCACCGAATTCGAAAAGATTGAAGGTAATATCCGCAGTACCCTGGCCGCATTTCACGGTTTCAATCCTAAAGACCAGCGTGCAGTGTTTATCTGGAACGCCATGAAGAACGTGAATAACTGGACCATTATTACTGTAGCTCTTCAAGTATTGCTCACATTTATTGGAACACTCACGCTTGGGATCGGCGGCGTAGGCCTGATGAATATTATGCTGGTCTCTGTAACACAACGCACGCGTGAAATCGGTGTGGAGAAAGCCCTGGGCGCGCGTCGCAAAGACATTCTGGTGCAATTCCTGGCTGAAGCCATGGCCATCACTTTTGCAGGCGGGCTCATGGGAATTGTGGTGGCTTATTTGATTTCGTTTACTGTCGGTCGGATTCCGCTCTACAGCGTGATCGCCAAGAACGCTGAGGCCGCGGACATTCGCCTGATCATTTCACCCATGAACCTGCTTGTCTCCACGGGGATCCTGATGGTGGTCGGCATTGTCAGCGGCATGCTGCCCGCACTCAAAGCCTCGCGGCTCGATCCGATCGAAGCGCTGCGCTACGAGTGAGATTCCCCGAACGCCGTTTCCGGCCAGGGGGTGGGGCAGGCTTTCATGCCTGCGTTCAAACCTTTCTTCTTTTCTGTTCCATCTGTCATATTTTTCTGTCTTAGTTCATTAAGTGTGATTTTTATCACTGAGCCACACAGGAAGGCTGACTTACGATAGAATCGATTTTGAAAATGAAATTCAATTTCAATTTCAAAATCAATCTGGACTGAGGATCAAGTGACAGGAGTTGGAAAGTGATTGGACGCAACGTCCGTCGTCGCGCTGCAACCTGTGCCTTAGCATGCCTGATGGCCTTTCCTGTGCTGATGAAGGCGCAGGAGAACTACTTTGTCACCTACACACACCACATGGAAGAGCCGGGAAGCCTGGAGATTAGCTCCAAGTCAGTTGCCGGATTTCCCAAGGCGGGCAACAGCTTTCTCGGTAGCGCCGTAGAGTTGGAGTATGGCGTGAATGCCTGGTGGACCAGCGAGTTCTATCTTGACGGCCAGACCACGGCCAGAGAGAGCACGATCTTCACCGGCTTTCGTTTTGAGAACCGCTTCCGTCCGCTGCTGCGCGAGCATTGGATCAATCCGGTTCTTTATGTGGAGTTCGAGGACATTAACGGCGCCGACAAAGCTCTCCTGGAAGTTGTTGGTCATGACGGGGTGTCTGATTTTCTGGATCGCAATGATCGCTCGGAAAGAAAACGCGAAGTTGAGTGGAAGCTGATTCTCTCCAGCAATGTGAAAGGCTGGAACATCGCCGAAAATTTCATTGGCGAGAAAAATCTCGCCGGCGATCCGTGGGAGTTTGGTTACGCCGTGGCGGCAAGCCGCCCGTTATCATTGGCGGCCAGTGCGACCAATTGCGCTTTTTGCCGTGAGAATTTTGCACTCGGGGCGGAACTCTACGGCGGACTGGGCGATCGTTACAGCTTTGGCTTTTCCAATACGTCGCATTATCTGGCGCCAACCGTGGCTTTCAAAATGCCCAACGGTCCCACGCTCAGCTTTTCGCCCGCCGCCGGTCTGAATCACAACAGTAATGGTGTGCTGCTGCGCTTCGGTGCGTCGTATGAAATCCCGCAGCTATTTTCCCGGCTGCGGAAGAAATAATGCAGTCCTGCAAGATTTCAATTCGCGCACTTGTTTTGGTAGTTTCAGGCATGCTGCTCCTGGTCGCTTCACTCTATGCTGCGGTAGGCGACGGTTTGTGGATGACCCACGTCCCGGAAAAGGCGCGCAGTAAGCAGAATCCCTTTGACAGCAATCCGACGGCGCAGGCCGCAGGCGCCAAACTGTTCGCACAGAACTGCTCATCCTGCCATGGTGACGATGGCACGGGACGCAACCACCATCCGAGCCTGCGCACAGAGCGCATTCGCACCGCCACTGCTGGCGAGTTGGAATGGCTATTGACGAACGGCAGTATGAAGAACGGCATGCCATCATGGTCCCGGCTGCCGGAACAGCAGCGCTGGCAGCTTGTTAGCTTCTTAAAGAGCCTGCAGTAATTGGGTAATTGAGTAATCCCCCTAGATTCCGTTCTGTTTCTTTTCGCGTTGGAACGGCTGTTCCAGATAGCGTCGCGCTTCTTCCAGCGCGCCCTGAGTATTGTCACCGGTCTGAATCGCCTGGCGATACTCATTCACCGCACGGGACCGCTGTCCGGTAACGTCAAAGATCTTGCCCAGCATGATGTGGCTCCAGACCTCAGTCCAGCGCGGGTCCTGGTTGCCATTCAGCGCTTCACGGTATTCATTCGCCGCCGATTGGTAATTCCGTTGCAGGTAGAACACCTCAGCAATGCGATAGTGCGCCAGTGAGCTGTTGTGGTTGACCTCAAGCGCCTTGTTAAATTCAGTGAGTGCTTCGGCCAGGCTGCCTTCCGAGGTCAGCTCCTGGCCTCTGCGGATGGCCACGCGAACCTTGAGATCCGGCGAATTCTTCAAAACCCAGTTATTGGGATCGAGTGCCAGGCGGCGCGGCTTGCCGAACGTCTCCACTGCAAACGGCGACTCCGTTCCCACCACGTCAATGCGCTTCATCTCCGTCTGTCCGTCGGTATCCACTTTCAATTCCACGGGCATGCGGAACAGATCCAGGTCCTGCGTGACTTCACCCACCACGCGGAAGCCCTTCTTGATGCGATAGACGGTGTACTTCATCTTGAACTCAGGAGCGCCGGTGCCGTTCACCCACTGCGTGAAGAAGGACGTAAGTTTATCGCCGTGATATTTCTCGGCAATCGCCTGCAACTCGTCCACCGATACTGACTTGTAGGCGTACTTGGACATGAATTCCTTCATCGTCTGGTCAAACGCCTGGTCGCCAATGACCCAGCGCAGCATGTGAAAGATCATGCCGCCTTTGTCGGTTACCAGTGACTGAAATTGCGGAGAAAAGACGTCGAGTTTGTTCACACTGGCCAGGGGCGTAGTGTCATAGGCCAGCGCGCCCACGGCCATGTCTCGCGTAGCATCTTCAAAGGCAGTTGCGCCGGCGGCGTTCTGGACATAACGCATTTCCGAGGCGCGTGCGCCACCATCCACCATCCACCAATCGTCCTTGCTGGATGCGCTTACCAGACCGCCCCACCACTGGTGCGCGACTGAATCAGCCAGCAGGCGGTAGTTGGTCTTTTCGTTGATATCGCGCGTTGCGATGGCCGAAATTTCCGGCGCCCACCACGTGGGTACGGTATCGTCCGGCAGCTCAACAATCTTTAGCATTGCCGTGCCTACCGGGCCATAGACGCTGGAAAAGAACTCCTGCTCTTTAATGGCGGTGTCACCATAGAAGGGCGCAAACTGCTTCTTGGCGTTGGTGAAATAAACGTGCACGTTGCCGCCGCCGTAAACCTGGTCAACAAAGGGGCCGGCAATGATGGTTCCCGGAAAGCTGGGCTTAGTCCAGTTAAACGACGATACGACCTTTCCGGCTGGGGCGGGTTTTTCCGCTTTCACGCTGCCGCTGCCGACGATCACCGTGCCGGTCGGCGCCGTAATGTTGATATTGGAAGTGAAGCGGTCAATGCCATAGTTGATGACCGGGAACCAGCGTCCGGGATAGAGGAGATAGGTTACGTCTTCGCCGATATAGGCCAGCTTCAGCCCTTCCACGGGGCTGTCTTCCGCGCTGGCCAGAGCGCCTTCATATTCAAAGGTCAACGTGGTGGTGGTGCCTTTGGGGATGGCGGCGGGGAAGGTCACGCGGACAGCGTTGTCCTGGCTCACGCGTTCGGCTGTGAGCGGCTTGCCTTTTTCGTCCGTCACGCGCGTTGGGTGCAGCGCGTTATGCAGCTCAAAGCTGGCAAAGTTCACGTCTTCCAGTGTGGTGAACTTGACGCGGGCCCTGGCCGTCAGATGATGGGTCCTGGGGACGATTTCAGCGTCAATCTGATAGTCATCGGCTTTGATGCGGGCTTTCTGGGCGAACGCGGGCAGAGCAAATAGAACAAGAAGGGCAGCGCCAATAAACAGGCGGGCACGTCGCTTGAGCGGTCGTGCAATTTTCATGAAGTTCTCCAGAGCTGCTGGCGATAATCAGCTTAGATGTCCATTTTTTCAAAAAAGCTGCTTTTATACCACTTGTGAGAACGCCAAGGGACACAAAGCTTGCGGTCTG
>WNFC01009248.1_pt1 | contig 15994 bp, 9 predicted proteins | sample 5400541 | NCBI WGS metagenome assembly WNFC01 (sample SAMN13153342, study PRJNA577476) | soil metagenome | isolation source: 120 cm saprolite under Douglas fir tree site 2 hole 2 replicate 1 | place: USA:California | collected 2015-04-18
CGGCGGCGTTCGAGATCGACGACGTGATCGACCCGGCCGACACCCGCGCCGTGCTGGCCGGCGTCCTCGCCCGGGCCGCGGCCGGCCGGCATCACGTCTGATGATGGACGGCCGGATGCTCGCCCGCAGCGCCGCGGCGAACGCTGGCTGTGTCCGTCAGGCGGCCCGTGGTGCATGCGTTCGTCACGGCTACGGCACGGTGATCGACACGTTGTCGAAGGAGGATTTGTTCAGGGCACCGGCGTTGTGCGAGCAGACGAAGAAGCCGATGGTGACGGGATCGGTCATGGTGATGGTCGTGGTGCCCACCTGAGTCCACGTGGTCCCGTCCGTGGAGGTGTAGGCGGTGATGGCCGACCCCGCGCGGGTGAGCTTGAGCCATGTGTTGGGGAAGGTGTAGCTGCCGCCGCTGGCGCTGGCGTCGTAGCCGTGCTGGAACGTGACGCCGTTGCCGGGGGTGACGGCGAGCAGGGCGTAGGCCGAGCCTGCCGTGGTGGACTGCTTGATCATGATCCCGGACTTGGCCCACGGGTCGGTGTTCGCCTGGGAGGTGACGCGGGCGACGATGCTGCCGTCGCCGGTCACGGACTGGGAGACGTAGTTGAACTGGTCGAGGGTGCCCCAGATGTCGCTGCCGCCGCCGTTGACCGTGTACACCCCGCCCGCGTAGGACGCGGACCCCGCAGGAGTCGGGTTGCCGATGTCGGAGTCCGACCACGGCACCGGCAGGCTCGTTCCGCCTGACGTGACCGAGACATTGTCGAAGGTAGAGGTGTTCAGGGATCCGGCGTTATGCGACGTCACGAACAGGCCGACGGTGACCGGGTCGGTCACCGAGATGGTCGTGGTGCCGACCTGGGTCCAGGCGGTGCCGTCCGCGGATGTGTAGGCGGTGATCACCGACCCGGCGCGGGTGAGCTTGAGCCATGCGTTGGGGAAGGTGTAGCTGCCGCCGCCGACGCCGGTGTTATAGCCGTACTGGAACGCCACGCCGTTGCCCGGGGTGACGGCGAGCAGGGCGTAGGCCGAACCGGCCGTGGTGGACTGCTTGATCATGATCCCGGACTTGGCCCAGGCCGCCGTGTTGCCCTGCGACGTAACCCGCGCGACGATGCTGCCGTCGCCGGTCAGGGACTGGGAGACGTAGTTGAACTGGTCGAGGGTGCCCCAGATGTCGTTGCCGCCGCCGTTGATCGTGAACACCCCGCCCGAGTAGGACGCCGACCCCGCCGGAGTGGGGTTGCCGATGTCGGAGTCCGACCACGGCACCGGCAGGGTCGATCCGGCCTGGACGTACGTGAAGTGGTCGAAGACGGTCGTGCTCGTGGTGAACTGGCTGTGCGACGTGTCCGCCATCCCGCCCAGGATGGATCCGCTCAGGGCGGGAATAGTGACCGTTGAGGAGGGGTACGCCGTCCAGTTCGTCCCGTCGGTGGATGTGTACGCCGTGAAGGAGGTACCGGTGCGGATCACGTTCACCCAGATCGGCGCTCCGCTGCTCACCCCGGTGAGCTGACTGGTGGAGCCACCACTGGCCGTTCTGTATTGAACGACGGTTCCATTGCCCCCGGTGGAGAGTATCGCGTAATACGGAGCTCCCGGGTCAGTGCTGGCCCGAAGCATGATGCCTGACTTGGCCCAGGGGTCGGTGTTCTGCTGGCTGGTTATCTGAGCGCTGATCGTGGCGTCGCCCGGGATCGTCTGCGCCGTGTAATGGAATTCGTCCTTGGCTCCCCAGATGTCCTTGCCGCCCCCCAGGATGGACCATTCGCCGTTCACCAGGTAGTTGGAGCCGGGCGGAATGGGGCCGCCGATATCGGCGCAGGTCCAGTTGGCCTGGCACGCCGTGGGCGGCGGGGGTGCGGAACCGGTCACGCTGAGCACATTCGCGGTGACCGTCGCGGCCGCCGACGCGTTCGCCGAGGTCACGGCTTCCCCGTCCAGCATGCTGCCGCTCAGGTTGGAGATCGTATCCGACGAGCCGACGACGGGCGTCCAGGTCGCGCCGTCCGATGATGTGTAGGCAGAGAACGTGTCGCCCGAGCGGGCGATCCGCAGGTACGCCGGTGCGGTCCCGCTGATCGTGGCGAGTGTCTCCGATGGCAGCCCTGACGTGTCGCGCTCCATCACCACGATGCCACTGGAAGGAGTGACGAACGCGCCGTAGTAGGGCGCGTTCCCGCTGGTGCTGCCGCGCATCATCACGCCCGCTTTCGCGCCGGCGTTCGTCGCGTTCTGCGCGGTGATATGCGTCGACACTGTGGTGTCGCCCGTGGTCGACGTCCACACGTAGTGGAACTGGTCCGTCATGCCCGCCGGCCCGATACCGTTCCCCGCGCCGCTGAACGTCCACGTGGCCCCGGACAGCGACTGGTTACCGATGACGAGGGGATAGCCGACATCGCCGCAGTTCCAGCCGGACGGGCAGGCGGTCGCCGGGGGCGCGCCTTGCGGCGCGCCGGAAATCGCGCTTACCGCGAAGCTGTCGAACATGGCGGTTCCGGAACTCGCGGCCAGGCCGGCCAGCGAGGCGTACGGCATCAGCACGGTTGCCTGGGATCCCGGCACCGCCGTGTAGGTGACACCATCGGCCGACGTGGCGGCGGTAAGGACGTCGCCCTGCCGCTGGATCTCCAGGTAGACGGGGAGGCTTCCCAAGGTGGTGGTATTCGCCACCGTCGTGGCGCCGCCGAAGGTCTTGCGGTACTGAACGCTCACCCCGGCGGACGTGACGAAGATCCCGTAGTACGGCGAACCAGGGTCGTTGCTCTGCCGGAGCATGATCCCGGCCTGCGACGCGGCGGCCCGTGCGGTCACCCGCGCGGTTATCTGCACGTCACCGCCCGACGGCTGCGCCCGACACGCTCTCCGATCCTCCGGTGCTCCCGATGTCCTGGCAGGTGTCGCCGGACGGGCAATTGGCGTCCGGTGGCGGTGGCGACGGCAGCGTCGCCGGCAGGCCGAACGCGTAGATCACGCCGGCCGTGTTGCCGGTGATGATAACGCCGCTAGCTACCGCGGGAGCGGCGTAGCTCCAGCTCCCGGTGTCGTAGCTATACAGACGGTGACCTGTGGACGCGTCGAGCACCTCAAACCCGTTGCCCGCGTAGTCAATCACCATCCCGTTCATGTAGGCGATGGCGCCGATCACCGCCCCGGCATCGGGATGCTGCCAGATGACAGCGCCGGTCGTCGCGTCGACCGCCTGTACCGAGCCGCCGTATCCGGTCCCGTTGACGGTGGTCGCGCCGCCTGCCTGGTAAATCGTCCCGTTGGCGACGGCGGCGCTGGACACTGTCGAGTACCCGCACACCGCGCAGTCGTTGCCGATGGCCGTCTGATGCTGCCATACCGGGCCGACGGCCAGGTTGGTCCGGTTGAACGCGTAGGTGATCCCGTTCTTGTTGGTGGTGACGAGCATGGGCGTCCCGTTGGACCCTGTGTAGAGCCCGGTTGAGGTGGTCCAGTCCGAGTCGGCGACCGCCTGGTTCTCGGGCAGATGGTAGTAGTCGGTGATGGCCAGCGTGGAGGCGTTGATCCCGAGCACCGCCTGGGCGTAGGTCTGCGAGTCGTTCGCCTCGGTGCCGGTGATCGCGAAGATCTCGTTGAGCGCCGGATCGTACGCCGGCGAGGTCCAGATCCCGCCGCCCTGCGAACCATTCGGCACCAGGTTGAGGGTGTTGACAATCTGGTGCGTCGATAGGCTCACCTGGAGCAGTTGCCCCTGGACCAGCGGGCAGTCGCCAAGGCTGGACACGCCGATATACGCGTACCCGTTGACGATGAGCGGGCTCGACCAGTTGTAATGCCCGCCGCTGGCGCTGTTGTCGCCGGTGTAAACGCGCCACAGGACACTGCCGGTGGACGCGTCCAGCGCGTACCAGTAGGCATCGCCGCCGCCCACGTAGACGACGCCACCCTGCACCGTGGCGGCCGATGACACCCCGGCGGTGGGCGGGTTACAGCCCGAGTTGCCGGTGGTGGTGCCGAGGAACGTCTTCCAGACGAGCGCTCCGGTCGTGGCGTTGAGCGCGTACTCGTAGCCGTCCCAGGAGCCGACGTAGGCGACGCCGCCCGCGATGGCCGGCTGCGAGGCGATCGTGCCGCCGGTCGAATGGGACCACAGGCGGGTAAGCGCCGGAGCCTGGCTCGCCGGTATCACCGCGTCGGTGCTCGCTCCCGCCCGGGAATTGTCATGCAGCGACGTTGGCCAGCCGTCCTGCGTCTGCGCCTGCGCCGGAACGGTGAACGGCACAACCAGCGAGGCGAGCATGACAGCCGACCCAACTACGCACGCTATCCAGAAACGCCGCATTGCCCGCCTCCTCGTGAGCTTGCTGGCGGAGCTTCGCTCCGTCGCGGGGGGGTGAAAGGGGGGTCGTCCCCCCTAGGGCAAGTCAGTGGAAACGCTCCGCACCGACATGACCTGGTGACGCCGCCGGATCTCCACCCTGGCCGTTTCCGGGTCGACGATGCCGTGTTCGGTGACGTGCCAGTGGAACCTGAGCCTGGGGATAAAGAGCTCGATGATGCCCTTCCACATCGAATAGCTGGTGAAGAGCCACCAGGGAGCCAGGGCGAGCATGTACTTCACCAGCCCCGGTTCGGAATCGCGCAGGCAAGCGGCTACCTGGAGGTAGAACAGGATGAAGTTGCCGATCACCGCGGTCAGGGCGCCCAGGTAGAAGACCGCGGCCGGGAACAGGCCCTGGATGAACGCGGAGTGGGTAAAGAAGTAGGCGGCGGTGAGCCCCCAGAAGACCGGGTTCAGCATGAGCGACAGGGGCGTGCCGATCGTCATGAGGAAATAGGCGATGAGCGGCCTGATTCCCATCTGCCGGGCAGCGCGGATGGGATGCCGTGACTGCACGGCGCCGGCCTGGGCGTAGCCCTTCCCCCAGCGTGCCCGCTGCCGGGCGGCTTTGGAGGGGCTGACCGGAGCTTCCTCCAGCGTCCAGGAATCGCCGATCATCGCCACCAGGTGACCGGAACGCGCCAGCCAGCCGGCGATGTCGGCGTCTTCCGCGACGCACCAGGGGTCCCAGGCGCCCACCATCATCTTGGCGACCTCGCGCGGGATGCCGCCGGCCACCAGCTTGTCGGTCGAGATGGCGATTTCGCGCAGCACACGCGTGACGAAGATGTTCGAGGTGCCGCCGAGCGGCGGAACTAGGCCCAACCTGGCCATGCCGTGTAGCACGAACTCGAAATGCACGGCGTATTCCACGAAATACATCCGGGTGACGATCGCCGTCACCCATTCCTTGGGCGAGCGGAGCCGGACGGGAAGAATGTTCCAGAAGAGCAGCCGGGCCTGCAGGCAGGCGACCCGCGGCGACGCGTTCCTGAAGTCCCGCACGGCCTTCAGCAGCATCTGCGGGTCGGGACTGTCCTCGCTGTCGAAGATGACCGTGTAATCGCCTCGCGCGCGGAAGAGGCCGAAATCGCAGGCGCTCGGTTTCGTGCCGGGTGCGCCGGGCACCGAGAGGACGACGCTCGCGTAGGCAGGCAGCCGCAGCTCCTCCTCCTCAGTAGCGCCGCTCACCAGCTGCCCAGGGGGGACGACCCCCCCAGACCCCCCCGCCAGCCCGAACATCTGCTGCGTCGCTATGTCCCAGTGCTCGACGAGCAGCAGCACCTGCAGCTTGTCCTTGGGGTACTGCAGTCCCGCCATCGACTCGAGCAGGGCGCGCAGGACGTGCCGTTTCTCCTTGACGTTCGGCAGCAGAATGGTGAAGACCGGCAGGTCAGGATCATCGACGTCGGGCAGCCGCGCGCCGCGGCTGCTTGCCGGGGCCAGGTATGACGCGATCGCGAGGATGATTTTGAAGCTCACGAAGACCAGATAGAACGCCTCGCAGGCGGCGACCAGCGTCACGAGGCTGTCCCGCCAGCCCCAGAGGTAGGCCTCGAACCCGAGCCCGACGGCAAGCGTGCACAGCGCCGCCGCCTGCGGCGCCGACAGGACGGTGGCGGCGGTATCGCGGTCAACCCGGTTACGCATGCGTCGCCGCCCTTTTGAACTCGTAGATGACGTAGTCGTGGTTCCGCCATACCTGCCGGTAGCCATCGATCAGCGTCGAACCGTACAGGCTCTTGTACACCTGGTCTTTGTTACTACTTTCGGTACGCATGACGATCCAGGAAATGCCGTGGCCGCTGGGGTTTGAGAGCGCTGGCGACCAGATCCGGTAGCTGCCCTCGTAGACCTGATCCTGCAGGGGGATGTGCGATTCGAAGGCGACCTCTTCGTTACCGTAGGCCTCCATGAGCAGGAGCCCGCCGGCGTAATGTGCCCGCAGCCACTGCGCGGCGGCCTGCGCGTGCAGGGCGGTGGGCGTCGCCCGGCCCGCCTGTGGCTCCATCAGCGTCACGATGCCGCCGCTGGCCAGCTGGCTGACCGCGATGAGCGCGGCGGCGACGATGCCGCCGATCGCGGGCAGCGCCGGCAGTGTCTGCAGTGCCGCGCGCCGGCGCGACAGCGGGGCCGCGCGCCAGCGCGACAGCACGTCCGCTAGCCACGCCGCGAGGAAACCGATCATGATGCAGGCCGGCAGGATCATCACCAGGCCGAATCGGATGTTGTAGAAGTTGTAGTAGTACTGGTAGACGTGCAGCGGCCGCTGCCCCTTGTAGAGCGTGACGACGAACAGCGGGAACATCGTGAGCAGCGTGAGCGCCGGCCAGGATTGCGTCGCGCCCCGGAACCGCCACAGGTACACGAGCAGACCGGCCACGGCCAGGACCGTCACCAGAGGGGTGAGGTTGTCCACGGTGGCGATCTCGTAGGTGCGCAGCGAAATCCAGATGTTGTGCACGGCCTTCTCGCCGGAATCCACCCACAGCGACGGCTTGGCGTAGGCGCCGTTCTGGAAGGCGAATGCGCCGCCGAAGATCGCCCAGTTCCAGATCATCCAGGCGATCGGGCCAGCGACACCGAGGATGCCGAAGGTAAGCAGCTTCCCTTCGGTGCCGTCCCAGTCATTGCCGTGGTACCGGCGCCGCAGCCAGGCGTAGCCAAGCAATGCGGCGGGCACGATGACCGCGCCCGCCACCCAGCCGAGCCGCGCCACGCCCAACGCGGCGAGCAGCAGGGACGCGGTCACAAAGCCGGTGATCATCAGCCGAGCCGCCACGTGCAGGCGGTAAAGCGAGCAGTACAACACCGCCGCGGTGAGGGCGACGGCCAGCGTCCAGCCCTCGTACCGGGTCAGCGCGCACAGCAGAGCCGAGAAGCCCGCACCCAGCAGATAAAGGTGGTGGTCCGTCTGGATCCAGCGCAGCAGCCCGTATACGGCACCCATCATGGTCACGAACATCAGCAGTTCGGTCATCGGGGTGGCCTGCATGTACAGGACGTTCGGGTTCAGCGCGAACACCGCCGTGCCGGCGGCCGCCGCCCAGTGCCGGCGGGTCAGGTGCCAGAGGAACTTGTACACCAGGACCGTGCACGCCACGTAGGCGACCATCATGACGACGCTGCCCGCAAAACCGGAGTAGTACGCCCAGTTGTCCCAGATCAGTGGCAGCATCAGGATGTGCGGCAGCGGTAGCCACACCCCGCCGAGCTGCCCGGCGCCCGGCGTATCGGCGAAAACCACCCGGCGCGCGATCAGCAGGTGCGACTTGGCGTCGCCGTAGGCGATGGTCTCGCCGCCCGGGTAGAAGTGCAGGTACGCGACGACCGACACCAGGCAGGCGACCGCGATCACGATCTTCGTCGCCGGGCTTACCAGCAGTCGGCGCCGCCCCGCCAGGAGTTCCTCCGTGGCCGGCAGCCGGAGCGGCGGCGCGGAAACCGTCTCGCGTGCGCTCATGATCCCCGCACTTCACGCGGCCGCAACGGGAACAGTGCCCGGTAGGCGGCCACGCTCATCAACGCCCAGTAGGCGGGGACCAGCAGCATCGTCCGGACGGAACGGAACAAGCCGTGTTCCATGCAGCCGATCATGAGCGAATAAACCATCAGCAGGTTGCCCAGCAGCATGGCCGCGGCGCTGGCGTACAGGAAGAGGAATCCGCGGCCAGTGACCGCCCATGTCACGGTGAGCGCCCAGAAGAGGGGGTTGACGAGGGCGGCGACGGGTACCGCCAGGGTCAGCTGGAGCCCGACGAAGCGCCTGGTGCCGAGGTCCCGCCAGAGCCTGGCGGGAGAGCGCATGTGTACCAGCCAGGTCTGGTAGTAGCCCCTCGTCCATCTGGTGCGCTGGCGGAGCCAGTCCGCGACTCGGCCGCTTGCTTCTTTGTCTGTCGCCGAAGCCATGATCCGTACCCCCCACCCCCGTCGTGCGATCCGCACGCCCAGGTCGGTGCCCGCGCTCGCGTTATGCACGTCCCATCCGCCGGCCCGCTGGAGCGCCTCGGTGCGGAAGTGATGTGACGTGCCGCTGAGCGGGATGACGAGCCCCAGACGGTCAAGCCCGCGCAGGAGCAGGCCGAAACTGACGGCGTATTCGGCGGCGAAACACCGGGGGAGCCAGTTCATCCCGGGGCTGCGGGCGGCCGAGGAGAGGGCGTCCCCGCGAGGGAGAGCAGAGCTGCGGTACCGCAGCTGGGCCTGGACGCACACGACCCATGCGGGCAGGGTGCGGAATGCCGCGACGGCTTCCCTGAGCTGGCCGGCCGCGGGCAGGTGTTCCGCGTCGTAGGCCACACAGAATTCTCCGGCGGCGCGGTCCAGGCCCGCGTCACGGGCACGGGCCCTGGTCCGAGATCCGTCCGACGGGACCGGTACGACCTCCACCCACGGAGGCAGCGCCTGCGTGTCATCGCACCCGGGAGCCAGCAGCAGCACCTGCAGGCGCGGGTAGTCGATCGCCCACAACCTCCCGGCCAGGGCGTCCAGCCGCGCGGGGGACATGGCGGAGACATGCACCAGGACCGTGTACAGCGGAAGCTCATGGTCGGGTATCGGATCCCCGGCCCGTAGGACTCGCGCGCCGCCCGCGCAGAACACCATCAGCACCATGAAGCCGATCGCCGCGACATAGCCGATCGTGATCACCGCCAGGGCCGCCTCCGCCCACCACAGCGGGGACGGACCCAGGCCGTCGGCGCGCACGCCCGCGATCACCGCGACGGCAACGGCCAGCACGCCGAGGAAGGCCACCTGGCCACGGCTGAGCAGCCGTCGCGCCGCGAGGGAATCGGGCAGCGGAGTGATGCGGCCAGCGTCCGTCGTGGTCAGCGGGATCATAGGCGTTGCCTCTCGTAGATCCGGCGGTCGGGGGCGGAATACACGAGCACGTAGCCGGACAGCCCGGAGGAGCCGCGCAGCCGGTTCCAGACCTCGTCGGAACGCCGCATGTAGATCCAGCCGATGCCGCGCGAGGCGGGGTCGCCCAACGCCGGCTGCCACAAGCCGTTGCTGGCCTCGTCGATGACCTGGCCGGGCGGGAGAGCGAAGGCCACCGCCTCGTTCCCGGACAGCTCCATCAGCACCTGGCGGCCGCCGGCGTGCATCCGGAGCCAGGCCCCGGCCCGCAGATCGGCTTGCTGGCCCGAGCCGGCGTGCGCGGTCCGCGCGGCGCGGAGCGAGCCGACGCCACCCGCCCAGCTCGCCGCGGCTACGGCGATGGCGCATACCGCCGCGGTCACGGCCGCGGCCCGGAAGTAGCGAGCGGCGCCTGAGGCGAGATCCTCGGCAAAGTAGCCCGCGAATAGCGCCGCCGGCAGCACCACCAGCACACCGCAGGCACGCGGGATGAAGACCGCCAGGACGAGGGGCGCGACCGTTTCCGGCCGCAGCCTGGTCCGGGCCAGGTAGTAACCGAGCCCGGCGAGAGCGATCCAGGTCAGCATGGACCCGCTGCCGGCGAGCTCGGGCGCGAACCAGTACGCCGGGAAGCGCAGCTGCACGCGAACGGGGAAACGAGCGGACCACACCAGCCAGCCGACGATCCCGCTGAGCGCAGGCAGGCTATAGAACACCAGGTGTGCCTCGATGGCGTGAATGCGGTCGGCGAGCCCCGGATTGCGTCCGGCGGGTCCTCCGCTAGGCCCGGCCATCCCAGATCCCGCCGCCTGGCGCCAGGCCACGTAGCCGACCGCGAGCAGCACCGCCCCGTCCAGCGCCCACCCCGGGTAACTCGTGAGCGAGGCCAGCAGCACCGCCGTGGCGGTGCCCGCGAGCTGGCGGTACGCGCCGATCTGGCTCCACCGCATCAGGTGGTAGACGGCCGCCGCGGCGCAGGCCGCCAGCATGGTCACGGTCATCGGGGTGGACTGCAGGTACAGCACGTCGGGGTTGGCGCCGAAGACGACCGCCGCCGCGACTCCGGCAAACGGCATCCCCGTCAGGCCCAGCCCGGTCTTGTACAGGTAACGGATGGCCAGCACGTATGCGGCCATCGAGACAACGCTGGCGGACAAGCCGGAGTGATACCACGAATCCAGCCAGATCGTGGGCGTCGCGAGCAGCTGCGGGAGGGGCAGGTAGACGCCGCCGAGCTGGGACAGCCCCGGGGCCGACGCGTCCACCAGGCTCCGCGCGACGAACAGGCGCGCCATCGTCTCCGGGTAGCCGAGAAGGTTGTGCCCGGAGGCGTAGACCAGGTAGGCGACAACCGACGCGACCACCGCGACCACGGTCAGCGCCGCCAGAGCCGGATCCCTGGGATGCGCGAGCCGGCCCAGGGCCCGCCCTGGCCAGGCGCCGTGCATCCGCTGCGACCACAGCCCGGCCAGCCCGAGCAGCGAGATGAGGATCACGGACAGTTTCGCTCCGGTCTGCTCACCATGCTGCCGCGGGAAATGGTCGACCGGCCGCTGCAGGATCCGCGCGCCCCGTACGTGCAGGTTCATCAGCAGTTCGGGGGAGATCGTCCCGGCGTCGCTGCGCAGATCGACGCCGTCGAGTACCCGCCGGTCGATCAGCTTGTACGCGCAGTCCACGTCTCTGGCCCTGACGCCGAGGAGCAGACGGCACGCCCTGGTCCACAGCCACGCGTTGACCTTCCGCAGCGCGGGGTCTGCGCGCCTGGGCCGGAAGCCGATGACCGCGTCCGCCCGTTCCGCCTCCGCCTCCGCGACGAACCACGGGAGCTGGCTGGCCCGAAACTGGCCGTCGGAGTCGGTAAGAAACAAACGCGGCGCGTCGGTGCGATCGAGCGCGGTCGCGATGCCGGTCCTGACGGCGGCGCCGTAGCCCTGGTTGACCTCATGGTGAACGACTTCTACCCGGCCCGGATGCCGCGCCGCGAGCGAGTCGGCGATGTCCCCGGTGCGGTCGTCGCTACCGTCGTCGACGATGACTACGTAGTGCCGCTCACTGACAAGCGTCAGCGCGCCGAGCATGTCCTCGACGCAGGCCTCGAGGTTGGCTTCCTCACGGTAGGCGGGCAGCACGACGGTCACGCCCTGCGTTCCGGCGTCGGCCTGGATCGTCATCGCGATCCCTCCCCCGCGACCGGACGGCGGAAGACGAGCAGGTTGCACGCCAGATAGACCAGGCAGGTACCGGTCACCACGCCGAGCGCGGCGGCTGGCGTGGTGCCGATGGTGCGATAGGCGGCGACGAAAACGCCGGTATTGCAGCCGAGCGAGGCCAGTGCGGTCGCGTTGTAAGCGAGCCATCGGCTGCCCGTTCCGCGCCGACCCGCCACGGGCCTGTCACGCCAGGTCAGCCGGGAGCTGAGCAAGAAATTGAGCTGCGCCGAGATCGCGAACGACAGGGCGTTGGCTATGGGCCGGTAGATGCCCAGGCGGACCATTATGCTGAGCAGCGCGAACTGTCCAAGGAAGCAGGTCGCGCCAACGGCAGCGAATATCAGAAACCGTTTATGTGCACGGAGAAAGAGACTCATGTTCCCCTCCATTAGCAAGCCGGATCCACGCACCAACCAGGAATCAGGCACGCAGCAGCGGCAATGCCGATCACAGTGAAAGGCGCAGCTAGATGGTGCGTGGCCAAAACTCAACGGTGCTGGCTGCCCCTACCGATCCCCCCTCAATACGCTCCCGGGCAACGCCGCATGCGGCGGCCTGCCTCCCCTTGCAGGCTCTCATGCAATGCGCAGAATCAGCTAGCTGACCCGGCTTGAATTAACATGCACTTTACTCTATTTACCAGCTATTACAGGATTTAGGGCCAGATGAATAGGTTGTAAACCAGATGCCCGAATCGGGCAGCATGTGTAACTTGCGCCCAGCTGTCCCTGCAGGGTGGCGGCGGGATATCCTTTTTCACACTTGGTTTCACAAAGATTTACGAGCCGGATGGCCCGGGATGCGACGGCCGGGCCGGCCAGGGCCGCCGCCACGGATCCGGCGACGCCGTCCACGCGGCGACCTGGGCGCGGGATCTCGTGCTGACCCGGGGCCCGGCCGGGGCCGTCATCTCCGCTAGGCCGGTGGCTGGCTCCGCGGTAGCTCCGGCTCGTCGTGGTCGGGTTCCTGGCCACCGATCGGATCCGGGGCGTACGGGACGGGCCTGGCCTGCGCCTCGACCGTCTGGGCCTGCGGCAGCTGCGTCCCGTGCGCCAGGATGCCGAGTTCCTCGAGCTTCCTGAGCTGCGGGAGGACCCGGCTCTCCAGCGAGCCGACGAGCGCGTTGTAGGAGTTGACCGCCGTGCTCAGCGAGCGGCCGGTCTTCTGCAGGTGCCGCATCACCAGGGCGAAGCGCTGGTGCAGGTCGGCGGCGGCATCCCCGATCTGCTGGGCCTGGCGGACCCGGGCATCCTGCTGCCAGCCGTACGCGACTCCCCACAGCAGCGCCATCAGGGTGGCCGGCGTCGCGATCAGCACCCGGTCCCGCACCGCGTCGTAGAACAGGCCGGGCTGCTCGGCGTAGGCGGCGGCGAGGAGGTCCTCGGCGGGCACGAAGCACACGGTGAAGTCGATCGAGCCGCTGATCTTGGCCGGGTAGTCGCGCTTGGCCAGCGCGCTCACGTGCCCGGCGACGGCCTTGGCGTGCGCCGCGAGGGCCTTGCGCCGCTCGTCCTCGCCGGCCGCGGCCGCGGCTCGCTGGAAGTCATCCAGCGGGAACTTGGCGTCGATGACGAGCCGGCCGCGTCCCGGCAGGTTCAGCACCACGTCGGGCCGGGCGCCCTCGGTCGCGACCTGGAGCTCGAAGTCCCTGTGCCGGTCCATGCCCGTCGCCTCCAGGAGGTTCTCCAGCACCAGCTCGCCGGCCCGGCCCCGCTGGGCGGCGTTGGCGAAGATCGCGCCGATGCGCTGGACCTGGGTCAGCGTGTCGTCCAGCCTGGCCTTGATCTCGCCCTGGGACTGCAGGACGGCCGGGCTCCCCTGGGCCTGGCCGCGGGTGACCAGCCAGACCACGAAGGCGCCGGCGAAGACCCCGACTACCAGTGCGATTATGATCGTTGACATGGCATTCCTTCCCGCGAGCTACCTCCACTGTAGCGACGGGGTCTGACATTTCCCTGGCGTGAAACCCGGCCCGTTCGGTACCAAGGTCTTACTGGTCGGCGGCCAGCCAGGCGGCGATCTGGGCCCGGGAGCTGAAGCCGAGCTTGTTCAAGATGCTGCGGACGTGGCTGTCCACGGTGCGCTCGGAGATGAACAGCCGCGCGCCGATCTGCTTGTTGGTCAGGCCGTCGGCGACCAGCCGCGCGACGTCGGCCTCGCGCTGGCCGAGCGGCGCCAAAGTGGCCTGGGCGCCCTGAGCGGCGGCCGGGTCGGCCCCGTCGTTGGCGCCCACGCTGGCCCGCGTGGTGTCCGCGGCGCCGAGCAGGCGCGCCGCGAGCCGCGCCTGGCCGGACCGCGCGGCGTGGCAGCCGAGCACGCCGACCAGGTGGAACTGCGCCACACGGTCGTCGATCTGGCGGGCGATCCGCAGCGCCTCGGCGAGTAGCGGCTTGGCCTCGCCCAGGTTCCCCGCCAGCACCGCGGCCGAGCCCAGGTTCAGCAGCATCATCCCCAGCGAGTACAGGTCGCCCGCTTCCCGCGCACGGCGCGCGCCTTCCGCGGCGGCGGCCCGGACCGCGCCGAGATCGGCCTCGTAGAAGCCGTGGTGGGCGCGGGCCTGCAGGACCGCGACCGGGCCGGGCGGGTAGGCCAGGCCGACGGTCGCGGCGTGCGCCTCCTCGAGCAGCCGCCGGGCCGCGGCGTGGTCACCCGCCAGGTTCTTCGCGCTCACGGCCATGGCCAGCGCTTCGGCTAGCAGTTCCCGCTGGCCCGCCTGGCGGGCCGCCGCCACCGCCGCGTACACCGGGGCCCGGGCAGTGTCCGGGTCCCCCTTCAGCACGGCCAGGAAGGCGCGGATGAAGTACGCCCAGCCGCGCACCCCGGGATCGCCGCCGTCGCGGCCGAGGAACTCGTCCAGCCACCGGATGCCCTCGGCGGTCGCCCGAGTGATCCAGAACCAGCCGAGCGACGCGGTCAGGTCGAGGCCGCGCGCGACGTCGGCGCGGGCCACGCAGCGCTGCAGGACGGCCCGGATGTTGTCCATCTCCAGGTCCGCCCAGCCGAACCACTCCAGGAGGCGGTAACGGCCTTCCATGGCCGACTGGCCGCACCGCGCCCGGTAGTAGTCGGCGCAGCGCAGCTCCAGCTCGTCCGCCTCGCCGGCCTCGGCCAGCTTGAGCAGGGCGAACTCGCGCATCGTCTCGTGCAGGCGGTAGCAGGCCAGGCCGCGCACGTCCTCCTTCATCACCAGCGACTTGCTGACCAGCGAGGACAGCATGTCCAGGGCCTGGGTGGCCGACACGTCCTGCGCGGTGCACACGGCCTCGACGTCGTCCACGGTGAACCGGCCCGCGAACGCGCAGCACCGCCGCATGACCACGCGCTCGCTCGCGGAGAGCAGGTCGTGGCTCCATTCCAGGGTGGTGCGGAGCGTCTGGTGACGCGGCAGGGCGGCGTGCCTGTGATGAGCAGGGCCGCCGGTGAGCAGGCCGAACCGGTCGGCCAGGCGGTCCAGGATCTGCTCCGCGGTGAGGACTCTGGTCCTCACCGCGGCGAGCTCGATGGCCAGCGGCAGGCCGTCGAGCCTGCGGCACAGGCCCGCCACGGCCGCCTGGTTGGCGGCGGTCAGCTCGAACGTGCCCGAGGCCGCCGCGGCTCGCTCGGTGAACGGCATGACCGCCTCGTTCTGGCGGAGCTGGGCGAGTGGTTCGGACGCACCGGGCTCGGGCAACTCCAAGGGCGGCACCGGGACGACGTGCTCCCCCGGCACTGTGAGCGGCTCCCGGCTGGTGGCGATCACCCGCACCCCCGGAGCCGCCTTCATGATGTCGGAGATGACCTGGGCCGCCGCGCCGAGCAGGTGCTCGCAGTTGTCCGCGACGAGCAGCAGGTCCTTGTCCCTCAGGTAGTCGCGCAGCAGGGCCTGCGGCCCGGCCGCGGCCTGGTCGCGCAGGTCCAGGGCCGCCATGACCGCGTGGCCGATCAGGGCCGGGTCTGTGACCTCGGCCAGCTCGACCAGCCAGCCGCCGTGGCGGAAGCCGCGCCCGAGGTCGGCGGCCGCCCGGATGGCCAGCCGGGTCTTGCCCACCCCGCCCGGCCCGGTCAGGCTGACCAGGCGGGCCTCGGCGAGCTTCTTCCTGATCTCGGCCAGCTCGCGACGGCGGCCGACAAAGCTGGCCGTCTCGGCGGGAAGGTTGCCCGGGCGCCGGGCGGGCCTCGCCATATCCCGGTAACGGCCGGCCGCCGCCGGCCGGTTCAGCCCTGCTCATTCGGTACCCGTTCGGTAATTCCGCCGATGTGGGCGGGGCAGGCGCGCTCCTAACGTGACGAGCATGCCAGAGGAACCGCCAGTCCGGCTCGTCCAGGCCAGTTTCGTCGGCCCCGCGCCCGCCCGGCAGGTCGCCCGCGCGTCCGGGGTCAGCGAGGTCCAGGCCGATGGTTCGGTCCCGCGCTGCCTGGTCTGCGGCAGCTTCCAGCCGTTCCTCGAGGCGCTGCGCGGTCACGAGGTCATCGGCTTCGACTCGGTGCCCGTGCCCTCCGGAGTCCTTTCGTCCGCACCTTCTGACTGACGGGGAGATTTCTATGTCCGAGTTTTTCGCTGCCACCGGCCGGTTCGCAGTCCGCTTCC
>WNFC01004015.1_pt1 | contig 15992 bp, 14 predicted proteins | sample 5400541 | NCBI WGS metagenome assembly WNFC01 (sample SAMN13153342, study PRJNA577476) | soil metagenome | isolation source: 120 cm saprolite under Douglas fir tree site 2 hole 2 replicate 1 | place: USA:California | collected 2015-04-18
CCCAACGTACCGCCCAATTTCCCACAAGACCGATCGATTGGGGCCTACTACGGAGCGAATCGCCCCCTTAGCGCGCTCGGGACGCCTACTCCATCAAATCAAGCCGAAGCCCCTTGTAGCTCGGGTGCCGCAGCAGGCCGCTCTTCGCGGTTCTTGCCCGATACTCGACGTCGATGAGGATACGGGGCTCGACCCAGCGAGCCTTGGGCTTCGTCACGTCGAGCGCGGAGGGAGGGGCCCGCGTTCGCAGCGGCCGCACGCGGGCGAGGAGGTCGGCCTTCTGCTCCTCGGTCCAGCCGCCCTCGATCTTGCCGGCGTAGACGAGCTTTCCGGCGTGCTCCTCGCCCAGGTAGAAGCCGTCGAACCGCGTGCCCTTCTCGGCCCAGCCCAGGATCACGAAGGTCTCGCGCCTCTTGCACGGGCTCTTGGTCCAGGTGTCGATCCGGCCCGACTGATAGCGCGCGTCCTTGCGTTTGGAGACGATGCCCTCGAGTCCGAGCGCGCAGGCGCGCTGCCACAGCTCGGGGCCGTCCGCCTCCACATGCTCGCTGAAGACGATCGGACCGCCGGGCTCGAGGGTCGAGAGCAGTTCCGCGAGCACCTGCTTGCGCTCGAGGAGCGGCGCGGGACGCAGGTCGAGATTGTCCAGATAGAGCAGATCGAAGACGTAGAAGATCACCTTGTTCGAGCCGCCTTTCCTGCTGATCTCGCGCTCCAGCTCGTTGAAGTCGGTATGGCCGTTCTCGCCCTGCACCACCGCTTCGCCGTCGAGGATGGCCGCGTGCGCCTTCAGCCTTGCGGCCGGCGGCACCAGTTTTGCGAGCCGCGCCGTCCAGTCGTAGCCGCGCCGGGTGAAGAACCGGACCTGTCCCTCGCGGATGTGCGCCTGGAACCGATAGCCGTCGTACTTGACCTCGTGCACCCAGCTCTCGCCCTTCGGAGCCTTCGGCCGCAAGGTCGCGAGCGCAGGCTCGATGAAATCCGGCATCGGCGACCCTTTTCGCCGCCGCGAGCGCCCGCGCGCGCCGTTGCGCCGGCGCGTTGTGCGCGCGCGCGACGATCCGCGCGGGACCTGCGGAGCGCGCTTCGCCGACATGCCGCCGCGTCGGCCGCCTGATCTTCCGCCGGTATTGATGCGCTTACGCGTCGTGAAAGGTGGAAAGGTCTATAGTCGCGACCAGGGCTTAGCGCGCCCCGATTGGCAGCGCGGCAATCATCGGATCGAGCGCTCGGCATGCTCGCGACAAGGGCCCCAATAGCCTACGTCGTGCACGTCGTCCTCCCTGGCGATCCAGCAGGCGTCGGGTCGGCTATCGGTGCTCGGACGCTGAAATTGCGACCGCTCAGCCTGGCCCGTCGTTTCATCGGTCTCGTCGACCGGCATCGGGCCTGCCGGCAGCGCCGATTCGATCTCCTGCTGCTGCGTGACCGGCGGCGCCCCGCGCGGTGCCTGCGCGAAGGAGGGCGGTGCAAGGGTCGCGATCAGGGCGAGGACAACCAGGTATTGCGGTTTTGCGATTCTCATTTTTTCGCCCCCTCTCGTCGGGCTTTGCTGTTGTCGGCATCATCCGGACATATGCCGCAACGGATGTAATGCCGCTTCGAACCGAGTGCCGGCCGGCGGCGCCGCGGATCAGCGCTTCGGTTCCGGCATGGAACCTTCCCTCCCGTTGAAACGTTGCCCCCGACTGGAATTGCGGGAGCCGTACGATGCGTCCGATGATCCTGGTGGCCCTGGCATTGATGGCGGGCGCCGCGCCGGCGCAGGAGGCTGTAGCGCAGAACGAGCCGTCACGACCGCAGGGCTTGCCATCGACGTCCTCACCGCCGACCGAAGGAAGATCGGCGGTTCCGCAGGCCCCCATCGGACATCGGCAACCGACGCCGAAAGATGTGCCCCCCGATGTTCTGCGCCGGGAGCAAACCGGCGAGCCGCCGTCCCAGACCATCGATTCCGGTCGACCGCCGAGCATTTGCCGAGACTGCTAATCGACTGCTCGTTGGTTCGTTCGGAGCGAGGGCCGACGCTCCGGCTACAGTCATTGGAGCAGGGGGTGCGTAAATCGACCGCACTTGCGTCCTGAACCGCGGGCCGTAGATGTCGGGCGCGACGGCGTTGCGCCGTCGCAGTTCCCCCCCGGCTTGAGCCGCTCGGAGCTCCCGGCGGCTCTTTTGTCTTGGTCGGTGTCGGCCTTCGGCGGTCCGTGACGCGGAGACCGGTCAGCGCGCGTCCGCGGCGGCGCGCGTTGCCCATGCCTGCATGATGTCGATCGGGAATGGAAACACGATGGTCGAGCTGCGCTCGCCCGCGATGTCGAACAGCGTGGCGAGATAACGCAGCTGCATCGCCTGGGGCACCGGCGCCAGGATGCGGGCGGCCTCGAGCAGCTTCTGCGCGGCCTGCTGCTCGCCCTCGGCGTTGATGATCTTGGCGCGTCGCGTGCGCTCGGCCTCGGCCTGTCGGGCGATGGCGCGGATCATGCTTTCGTCGAGGTCGATCCGCTTGATCTCGACGGTGGACACCTTGATGCCCCAGGCCTCGGTCTGCTTGTCGAGCACGTCCTGAATGTCGGCGTTGAGCTTGTCGCGCTCCGCCAGCATCTGATCGAGATCGTGCTTGCCCAATACCCAGCGCAGCGTGGTCTGCGCGAGCTGGCTGGTGGCCGCGAGATAATTGCTGACCTGGATGATCGCCCGCTCGGGGTCCACCACCCGGAAATACAGGACGGCGCTGACCTTGACCGAGACGTTGTCGCGGGAAATCACGTCCTGCGGGGGCACCTCGTCGACGACGACGCGCAGGTCGACCCGCACCATTTGCTGGACCAGCGGGACAAGCAGGAAGAATCCCGGTCCCTTGGTGCCGGTGTAGCGCCCGAGCGTGAACACGACCCCGCGCTCATATTCACGCAGGATGCGCACCGCCGAGAACAGGACGATGACGACGGCGATCGCCAGGATGACGACGAATGCGATGGAAACCATGGCTTTCCTCCTTGCCGGTTGCGACGGGATCGTCAGGCCGGCTCTACGACGAGAACGAGGCCCTCGCGGTCGACGACCTTGATGCGGCTACCGGGCGGCAACGGCGCCGACGCGCGAGCGCGCCAGATCTCGCCCCTGACGCGCACCCTTCCTTCGCTCTCCTCCCATGCCACGGTTTCGCCGTCGGCGCCGATCAGCGCCTCCTTGCCGGTGACGACGGGATGTCGTCGCGATCGCAACAGCATGGACAATACCAGGAGGAACAGGGCGGCGGTCATGACGGCGGTCGCTGCCACCACCGGCAGCGACAGGGCGAACCCGGTCGCGCCGGACGGAAACATCATGATCGCGCCGATCACGAAGGCGGCAACGCCGCCGACCCCGATCACGCCGAATGCGCCGATATGGGCCTCGGCCACCATCAGGCCGACGCCGAGCAGCACCAGGGCGGCGCCCGCATAATTGATCGGCAGCAGGTTGAGCGCGTAGAGCGCGACCAACAGGCTGATGCCGCCGAGAAGACCGGGGGCGACCGCTCCCGGACTGAGAAATTCGAAGATCAGTCCATAGACGCCGACCAGCATCAGGATGAAGGCAACGTTCGGATTGGTGATGACCGCAAGGAGCTCGGTCCGCCAGTCGGGCGCCACGGTGGTGACCTCGAGGCCCGCCGTCGCCAGGCGTTCGGGCTTGCCGGCGACCACTACGGTGCGGCCGTCGATCTTGCGCAGCAGGTCGGGCACGTCGTCGGCGATCACGTCGATGACGTGGAGCTTGAGCGCCTCGGACGCCGGCAGGCTCACGGCCGCGCGGACCGCCTCCACGGCCCAATCGGCGTTGCGCCCGTTGAGCTCGGCGAGGCTGCGGATATACGCCACCGCATCGTTGACCACCTTGCGGGTCTCGGTATCCGCGGGCTCGGCGCTGCCGCCGGACTTGCCCTTGCTGTCGTCGTCCTGATTCTTCGGTCCGCCGCCGCCGGGAAACCGACCTCCCAACTGGATCGGCGTGGCCGCCCCGAGATTGGTGCCGGGCGCCATGGCGGCGATCGCGCTCGCATAGGCGATGTAGGTGCCCGCGCTCGCCGCGCGCGCGCCGCTCGGCGCCACGTAGGCGGCAACCGGTATCGGCGAGGACAGGATGGCGCGAATGATCTCGCGCATCGAGGTGTCGAGGCCGCCCGGCGTGTTCATGCGCAGGACGACGATGCGGGCGCCGCTTCGCGGAGTGCGCAGTTCGCGCACCACGTGCTCGGAGACGGCGGGGCCGATCGCGCCGTCGATGTCGATCACGATCGCCTGCTCGGCTGCAGCGACGCCGGTCGGGACCGTCGCCGCCGCCAGCAGGGCCAGGATCAGCGCGGCCATCCTGCATCGGCGGGATCGATCGGCCCGGCAGGGAGATGTCTCGGTCGCGGCGGAGCCCATGGCCCGCCTCCTCTCGCATGGAAAATCAGCGCGGCGGAGGCCGCATTACCAATGTCGGCCTGCAGGCATTTGCCCCGCGACCTTATCACGCTTGAGCGGCGGCTGCTCCGTCGAACTCGCAACGCCGCTCTAACTTATTGCGTTTGGCGCGTTCTCTGCGGCGATCGAGCGAAGCGGGTGCTCCGGACGTGGGACGTCCAGCCGCTCGGGCGGGGGCGGGGAGTCCGTCCCCTGCGTCAAGGTGGAGAGGAATCGCTCGCCCCAGGATTTGAGGTCGTTCTCGGAGATGAGACGGAACAGCGTTTGATGGCGGGTGCGCCGCTCCTCGAGCGGCATCGAAAGCGCGTGCGCGATCGACGTCGCGACCGCCTCCGGGTCGTAGGGATTGACTAGCAGCGCCGCGCCCAGTTCGGTGGCCGCGCCGGCAAAGCGCGACAGGATGAGGACGCCGGGATCCTCGGCATCCTGGGCGGCGACGTATTCCTTGGCCACCAGGTTCATGCCGTCGCGCAGGGGGGTGACGAGCCCGACGCGCGCGGACCGGTAGAGGCCGGCGAGCACGCTGCGGCTGTAGGCGCGATTGACGTAGCGGATCGGCGTCCACGCGACTTCGCCGTAGGCGCCGTTGATGCGGCCGGCGGCCTCGCTGATGGTGCGCTCCATATCGGCATATTCCTCGATCTCCGAGCGGCTCTTGGGGGTGATCTGCAGATAGGTCACCTTGCCGCGCCAATCCGGATAGATCCTGAGGAAGCGCTCGAACGCGTCCATCCGCTGCGCGAGCCCCTTCGAATAGTCGAGCCGATCGACGCCGATCATCATCGCGCGCCCGGCGAGGCTGTCGACCACGTTGCGCACCAGCGGTGAGCGCACCGACCGTCTCGCCAGCCGGCTGAATTCGCCGGTCTCGATGCCGATCGGAAAGATCTCGATCTGCACGGTTCGGTCGGGGGTCTGATAGGCGTATCGCCCGCCCTTCTGCAGCCGACACTCGCGCTCGAGATAGCGCGCGAAATTGGTCGCGTCGTTCTCGGTCTGGAAGCCGACCAGGTCGTAGGCGCTCAACTGCGGGATCAGCCAGTCGTGGTTCGGCAGCGCGGTAAGAATCTCCGGCGGCGGAAACGGCACGTGCAGGAAATAGCCGATGCGGTTGCGGTGACCGCGGTCGCGCAGCATCTTGGCGAGCGGAACGAGATGGTAGTCGTGCACCCAGATGATGTCGTCGGGCCGGATCAGCTCGTGCAGCTGGTTGGCGAAGTGGGCGTTGACCCGCCGATAGCCGCTGAGATCGCGCCGCGAATACTCGGCGAGGTCGAGGCGGTAATGCAGGATCGGCCACAGCACCCGATTGGCAAAGCCGTTGTAGTATTCCTGATAGTCGGCCTCGAGCAGGTCGGTCACGACGTAGGACATGCCGCCATGCTGAACGGTGTTGGTCGTGACGTCCCCGTCGGACGCGACCCTTCCGCTCCAGCCGAACCAGATGCCGCCGCGCCGCTTGAGCAGCGAGCGCACGGCGACCGCGAGGCCGCCGGCCTGGTTGCCATTGTCACCGCTGGGGACAGCCACGCGGTTCGACACCACTATCAGCCGCGCCAATATCTGTCCTCCCAGCTGCGTGACAGCCGCATCGCCGTCAGGATCAAGCCCGCCATCGAATAGGTCTGCGGAAAATTGCCCCACAGGGTCCCGGTTTTCGGGTCGATATCCTCCGACAGCAGACCATAGCGATTGCGATACGCCAATGCATCGACGAACAACTCACGTGCCTCCTCGCGACGACCGAGCGACCACCACGCGTCCACCAGCCAGAACCGGCAAATCAGGAAAGCCGTCGCCGGCAGGCCGAAGTCATCCGCCGCCGCATAACGCATAACGTGCTTCTCGCGTAAAAGTTCGCGCTCCATGGCCTTGACCGTGCTCACGAAGCGCGGGTCGTCGGCCTCGACCACCCCGAGATCGGGCAGCAGCAGCACGCTGGCATCGAGCTCGTCCGACCCGAAGGCGGCGGTAAAGGCCTGCCGCTTCTCGTTCCAGGCACCCTGCAGCATGGCCTGCAGGACCGGTTCGGCCACCGCACTCCAGTGGGCCGCCCGGTCCGGCAGGCCCAGGCGCAACGCGATGGCGGCCAGCCGGTGACAGCCCGCCCAGCACATCGCGGTCGAGTGGGTGTGGATGCGCTGCCGCCCGCGGTATTCCCAAATCCCGTTGTCGGCCTCCAAGGCGAGCTCGCCGGCCTTGGCGCCGAGCGTCTCCAAGAGCCGAAACAGGCCCTCGTCGCCGAGCCGCGGCAGCCGGCGGTCGTAGAACATCGGCATGGCGGCGAGGATGATGCTGCCGTAGGTGTCGTTCTGAACCTGCTCGGCGGCGGCATTGCCGATGCGCACCGGCCCGTCGCCGCGATAGCCCTTGAGCTCGGAGGCGATGGTTTCGTCCATCGGGTCGGTCGGGACCATGCCGTAGACCGGCCGAATCGCCTCGTCGGGATTGGACGCGATGCTCAGGGTGAAGGTGATGAAGTCCTCCATCGTTTGCGTCGCGCCGATCCGATTGAGCGCCTTCACCACGAAATAGGCGTCGCGCAGCCAGCAATAGCGATAGTCCCAGGTGCGCCCCGATCCCGGGGCCTCGGGAATCGAGGTGGTATGGGCGGCGATGATGCCGCCGGTCTCCTCGAAGCTGCTGAGCTTGAGCGTGATGGCGGCGCGGATGATCTCGTCCTGCCAATCGTACGAGATCGACAGGCCGCGCGACCAATCCAGCCAGTAATCGATGGTGCGGTCGCAGAATTCGCGACAGGTCGTTTCGAGGTCGTCTTGGAACTGCTCGTCCACGCCGAAGACGAGATGCAGCGGTCGCGTGACGACGAACGGCGCCTCGCGCTCGATGTAGGAGAGCGGCGCATCGGTGGTGAGCCGGATGACGACGCCTTCGTCGAGGTACCGGATATTATTGCTTCCGACCGAGTGGCGGGCGAACGGGCGACCGTAATCGTGCGTGGGACGGAAGCGGATCGTGATGCGCGGCAGCCCGGCGACCGGCTCGATCATCCGGATAAGCTGCGGCGGCCGAAAAATGCGGCCGAATTGCCGGTAGCGTGGCGCAAAATCGGTGATGCGGACCGCGCCACCCCGATGGTCGGTGAGGACCGTCGACACGACCGCGGTGTTGCGAAGATACTCCGATTGGAAGTCGGCCATGTCGTGGAGCACGACGTCCGCAAATCCCTTTTCTTCGTCGCCGGCGAGCAGGCGGCAAAAAATCGGGTCGCCGTCGAAGCGCGGATAGCACCACCACACCAGGCGCGCGGTCGGATCGACGAGCGCGGCCGTGCGCCCATTGCCGATGACCGCAAGATCCAGCCCGTGATCGATCATGACGGAGCGAAGGCGTCGAGGCGGGAAATTCGTTCGAGCCAGCGGCGAACGTCCTCGGGCTCATCGAAGCAAATCTCGACGCCGGGCACGTCGCGGCCGACCGAGATGCCGAGGCCATGCAATTCGGGCATGATTTGGAAGACCCCGAGGTCGGTCTCGTCGTCGCCGAGGAAGATGGGGCGGCGGCCGGCGAACGGTGGAATGCTCATCAGCTCGCGCACGGCGGTCGCCTTGGTGAAGCCGGATTGCTTGATTTCCACCACCGCCTTGCCCGGCAGGAGCTCGATCGCCGGCGTGTCGAGCGCGCCGCAAATCTCGGCGGCGGCCTCCCGCACCATGCGTCCCTTGTCGGGCGCCAGCCGATAATGCAGCGCCAGCGCATAGCCTTTGTCTTCGAGAACGATGCCGGGGCCCGCCTCCGCGATGGCGGCAAATCGCCGTTTCAGCTTCGGATCGAGCGGCGGGAGCCGCGGCGGTGCCGGCTCCTGCCCGGCAAGGGTCCGAAGCTCGGCGCCGTGGCCGCCGATCGCCGGCAGCTGCAACGGCGCGAAGATGAGGTCGAGCTCGCTCACCGGCCGGCCGCTCACGAATGCGAGGGCGCCGCCGGTGCGCTGCCATAGTCGCGCCAGCGTGTCGCGCAGCGAATGCGGGACGAAGACCTCGCGCGGCGTCGGCGCGAGATCGAGAACCGTTCCATCGACGTCGAGCAGGACGGCGAGCTCGCTGAAGTCGGCGGGAAGCGGCGGATCGAAATCAGGCATGACGTTATCCGGCGGTGTGCAAGTTTGCCGCGAGGCGGAGAGCCTCGACTGAGTTGAACGGGCAGGAAATGACACGCGATCGGCGAAGGCAAGCCCCCCGTCAGCTCGACAACCCCTTGATTCGGCAATGGTTTCGGTGTGACCCGCTCCGCTGCCCGCGACGATTACACCGGGATATATGGCGCTGCGCGGCTCAAAGCGCCATGCCGCCGTCGACCAGATGAGGCTGCCCGGTAATGTAGCTCGCCTCGTCGGAGGCCAGGAAGACCGCGAGCGCGGCCACCTCCTCGGGCCGGCCGAGCCGCCCCATGGGCTGGCGCTCGATGAAGGCCTTCTCCACCTCGGCGCGCGATTTTCCGGTCGCCTGCGAGCGCTCCTCGATCCGGCCCTCGAGCGAGGGCGACTCGATGGTGCCCGGACAGATCGCATTGGCGCGGATGCCCTGCCGGATGAAGTCGGCGGCGACCGCCTTGGTCAGCCCGATGATCGCGGCCTTGCTGGCGCCATAGACGTAGCGGTCGGGAACGCCGCGGATCGAGGAGACCGCGGACGATATGTTGACGATCGAGCCGGACTTCTTCCCCAGCATCCCCGGCAGGAATGCCTTGATCGTCCGGTGCATCGACTTCACGTTGAGATCGAAGGAAAAATCCCAGTCCTGCTCGCTGCAATGGAGCACGCTGCCGTGGTGCACGTAGCCGGCGCAATTGACGAGCACGTCCAGCGCGCCGTGCTCGGCGGCGATGGTCTTCGCCAGCGCATCGACTGCGGGGGTGGAGCGCACGTCGAGCTTGAGGCGCTTTTCGGCTTGGAGCCCCTCGAGCTTCTTCTCCTCGACATCGGTCGCGATCACGCGCGCGCCCTCGGCGGCGAAGGCCGCGGCGATGGCGCGGCCGATGCCCTGTCCGGCCGCGGTCACGAGCGCGAGCTTGCCTTGCAGACGTCCCGCCATGGCTGTTCCTCCGTGCCGTCAAATGAGCTTAACGGCCTTCTCGGCCGATTGGTTCGCGCCGATGAACGCCGGTCGATCCTTGGAGCGGCCTTTTGACAGGCCCGGGCAACTTTGAGATCATTGCTCTCAATGATCTCAGGAGCTCCGGATGGGCAATCTTCATGTACGCAACCTCGACGCCGATCTGATCGCCAGATTGAAGCGGCGCGCCGCCCGGCATGGCCGGTCCACAGAAGCCGAGCATCGGGAGATCCTTCGTCAGGCGCTCGCCTGCGACGTCGAACCTTCGTTCGAGACGTTGGCGGCGGAGCTGCGTAGTCTGACCACGGATCGAAAGCAGACGCCGTCGGAAATTCTGCTGCGCGAAGGACGTGACGAGCGGTGATGTTCGTCATCGACGCCAGCATCGCCGTCAAATGGGTCGTCGAGGAAGCGGGCACGGCGGCGGCGCTGTCGCTCCGCAAGCGGGCGAAGCTGGTCGCGCCCGAGCTGTTGATCGCGGAATGCGCAAACATTCTTTGGAAGAAGGTACGCAGGAACGAGTTGTCGAAGGACGAAGCCCGGCTTGCCGCCCGCCTGCTGCAGGGCGCCGATCTGGAATTGTCGCCGACCCGGTCCCTGCTCGAAGCCGCGACCCGGCTCGCGATCGAGTTGGATCATCCGGCCTATGATTGCCTCTACGTCGCCTTGGCGGCAGCAAATAATTGCCCGTTCGTGACCGCCGACGAACGGCTGCTGCGGAAGATCGGCCGGCGCGGCGCATTTCGTGATCGAGTGATCTCGCTGAACGAGGCTGCGGGAGTTGAACGATGAAAGTGTTACGGATCGGGCTTGCCGCCCCGACCGGAAGCGTCGCGAGTTGAAATCTGATGGCGTGCGCTTGCCCGGAGCCTGCCAGACGCCGCAATACCCCCAAGCGCTTGCGTGGCTTATTGCAGTGTGATAAGGATGCGGGGTGGCTGACGACGACCCGTCACTCGATGCTTTGCTCGACCTCGATGGGCAGCAATTCACGATCGAGCCGAGCGGGTACACGGTGAAGTTTGCTGTCAGAAGAGTGCCGGCCACGGCCGAAAGACCGTACGGAATCAGCTACAGCCTCACGATGCATGCACCTGACGGAGCACGGCTAGTCGGATTCGATAACGCTCACGTCGTGCGCGCGTCGCGCGGCCCAGCTGGCGCCCGGACGGAATTGGACCACTTACACCGACTCGGCACGACACGCCCCTATCGTTATTCCGATGCCGGCCAACTGCTCGAGGACTTTTGGCGTGAGGTCTACGCGGCGCTCGATAATCTAGGAGTCGAACGATGAAAGTGTTACGGATCGGGATTGCTTCGACCGCCGTCTTCAGGGCGCGAACGATTGCGATCGCAAAAGGCCGTGTGAAGCCGAAGGCGGACGAGCCCAAGATCTGGTTCAGCTCGGCCCAGAGCATCGGGAAGCTCATCGACGATAATTGGTCGCTGCTGCAGGAGATCAGACGGCGTCCGCCGCCCAGCCTGACGGAGCTCGCCGAGCGCACCGGGCGCAGCCTGTCCAATCTGTCGCGAACGTTGAAGTCGCTGGAGCAGCGCGGGCTGGTGTCGATCGAGGCCGGCACGGGCCTGAGCAAGAGGCCGGTCGTGACCTATGACCGGATCGAAGTGGTGACGCCCGCCTTCGCCGACGCGGCGTGAAGGTGGGAGGGCGCTCCAAGTCGTCCGCTCCGCCCAATTCGGGCCCGCATCCGGCGATCACCTGTGCGCGCCCGCCGTCTCGGCATCAATGGTTGTCGCGCGGCACGTATTTCTGCGCGACGCGCTGATACTTCACCGCAGGCCGGAGCACCATGCCGTCGGCGAGCTGGTCGACCATGCCGCGTTGGATCTCCTGCCAGGGCGTCTGGCTCGGCGGAACCGGGTAGCCGCCGCTCTGCTCGAGCGCGGCGCGGCGTCGCGCAAGCTCGTCAGACGGGATCAGCATGTCGGCGGTGCCCTTGTTGAGGTCGATGCGCACGCGGTCGCCGGTCCGAAGCAGCGCCAAGCCGCCGCCCGCCGCCGCTTCCGGCGACGCATTGAGGATCGAAGGCGAGCCGGAGGTGCCCGACTGGCGTCCGTCGCCGATGCAGGGGAGCGCGGTGATGCCGCGTTTGATCAGCGCGGCGGGCGGCTGCATGTTCACCACCTCCGCCGAGCCGGGATAGCCGATCGGCCCGACGCCGCGGATGAACAGGATGGTGCTCGCGTCGATGGCAAGCGAGGGATCGTCGATCCGGCGGTGGTAGTCCTCGGGGCTGTCGAACACGACGGCGCGGCCTTCGAACGCGTTCGGGTCCTTGGGATTCGACAGATAGCGTTGCCTGAACTCGTCCGAGATCACGCTCGTCTTCATGATCGCGGAATCGAACAGATTTCCCGCCAGCACCTTGAACCCGGCCTGCGGCCTGAGCGGCCGATCGTAGGGACGGATCACGTCGGGATCGGAGCTCTTCGCCGCCCTGGCGTTCTCGCCCATCGTCTTGCCGTTGATCGTCGGCGCGTCCGCATGGATGCGGCCGGCGCCCAGGAGCTCGTGCATCACCGCCGGCAGCCCGCCGGCGCGGTAATATTCCTCGCCGAGATATTTCCCGGCCGGCTGCATGTCGACGAGGAGCGGCACGTCGTAGCCGATCGCCTCCCAGTCCTCGATCGAGAGCGCGACGCCGACGTGGCGCGCGATGGCATTGATGTGGATCGGCGCATTGGTCGAGCCGCCGATCGCCGAGCAGGCGACGATCGCGTTCTCGAACGCCGCGCGGGTGAGGATGTCGGACGGCTTCACGTCCTCGCGCACGACCTCGACCGCGCGGCGGCCGGTCTCGTAGGCGATCTGGCCGCGCTCGCGATAGGGCGCCGGGATGGCGGCGCAGCCCGGCAGCGACAGGCCGAGCGCCTCGGCGAGCGCGTTCATGGTCGAGGCCGTGCCCATGGTGTTGCAATGGCCGATCGACGGCGCCGAGGAAGCGACGAGATCGAGGAACTCCTGGTAGTCCATGCGCCCGGCGGCGTGCTCCTGGCGCGCCCACCACACCACGGTGCCGGAGCCGGCGCGCTCGCCCTTCCACCAGCCGTTGAGCATCGGCCCGCCGGAGAGCACGATCGCCGGCGTGTTCACGGTCGCCGCCGCCATGATCGCGGCCGGCGTGGTCTTGTCGCAGCCGGTGGTGAGCACGACCCCGTCGAGCGGATAGCCGAACAGCACCTCGACCAGGCTCAGATAGGCGAGGTTGCGATCGAGCGCGGCGGTCGGCCGCTTGCCGGTCTCCTGGATCGGATGCATCGGGAACTCGAACGCGATGCCGCCGGCATCATGGATGCCGTCGCGCACGCGCTTGGCGAGCTCGAGGTGGTGGCGATTGCAGGGCGACAGATCGGAGCCGGTCTGGGCGATGCCGATGATCGGCTTGCCGCAGGTCAGCTCCTCGCGGGTGAGGCCGTAATTGAGGTAGCGCTCGAGGTAGAGCGCGGTCATGCCCGGGTTGTCCGGATTGTCGAACCACAATTGGGAACGCAGGCGCCGGCCGGGCGGTTTCTTTCCATTCGTCGCCATGGGCGAGCCTCCACTGAGCGATCGGAGTTCCAAAGTCGACGTGCAAGGCGCACGTCATCGCGTCACATGACGCACATATAGGCGCGCCTTCCTCCTACGCGCATCAGGTCTGCGTGGGAACCCGAGAAAACCGGCGCGACGGCCGACCATTCCGGAACCGCCGCGGCATTCGCGGCGATGCGATCGGGCAAGGAATTGATGGGTTTCGCTGGCGCTCAACCCATCCTACGACGCTCGACCCACCCTGCGGGTCACGCCGCGGCGAGCGCCTCGTAGGCGCCGGCCCGGCGCAGCGCTTCGACGATGCGGTCGGGCGTCAACGGCATCTCGGCAAAGCGCACGCGAAACGGCGAGAGCGCGTCCTCGATCGCGGAGACGATCGCCGCCGGCGCCGGGATGGTGCCGCCTTCCCCGGCGCCCTTGACGCCGAGCGGATTGAGCGGGTTCGGCGTCTCGACGTGCTCGATCCGGCAGGGAGGCACGTCGGGCGCCGCCGGCAACAGGTAATCCTGAAAGCTCGTCGTCAGCGGCTGCGCGTCGCGATCGTACTTCATCCATTCGAACAGGGCGTTGCCGATGCCGTGGGCGACGCCACCCTGCACCTGGCCGTCGACGATCAGCGGATTGATGATGTTCCCGCTGTCATGGGCAACGGTGTAATCGAGGAGCTTCACTCCGCCGGTGAACGGGTCGACGTCGACCACCGCGACATGCGTCCCGTTGCAATAAGAAGCCTGCGGCGGCGTGAAATAGGCGGTGTGCTCGAGGCCCGGCGCCTGGCCGGGCCGGAAGGAAAATCCCGGCATGCCCTGCGCCAAGCGCGCAAGCTCGCCGAGCGACAGCGACGGCCGGTTGCCGCCGCGGGCGGTGGCAGCGCCGTCGGCGACGTCGATGTCGCCTTCCGCCACGCCGAGCACGCGTGCCGCGAGCGCGACGATCTGGTTGCGCACATTGCCGCCGGCGATCAGCGCGGAAGAGCCGGCGTTGATCGCCTGGCGGCTCGCGAAGGCGCCGATGCCTTGCGCGATCGCCGCGGTGTCGCCGGCGGTCATGACGATGTCCGCGAGGCGGCAGCCGACCTCGTCGGCGACGATCTGCGACAGCGTCGTGCGCGTGCCTTGTCCCTGGCTGGTCGCGCCGGTCGCGACCGCGACCTTGCCGTTGGGCAGGACCCGCACGGTGACGCCTTCGAACGGACCGAGCCCGGTGCCTTCGACGTAGTTGGCGATGCCTATGCCGAGATAGCGTCGCGCGGCGCGCGCGGCCGCTTGCCGCGCCGGGAAGCCCCGGTAATCCGACAGTGCGAGCGCGCGGCTCTGGCTCTTCGGGAAATCGCCGCTCGCATAGACGAGCGGCTTGCCGTCGCGAAAAATGAGACCGACGGAGTAGGGCATCTGCTCCGGCCGGATCATGTTGCGCGTGCGCACCTCGGCGCGATCGAGCTTAAGCTCGCGGGCGACGCGGTCGAGCAGCCGCTCCATGGCGAACACCGCCTGCGGCCGACCTGCGCCGCGCACCACCGTCGTCGGCACCCGGTTGGTGAGCGCGACCGTCGCCGTCAGCGAATAGGCCGGCACCACGTAGGGTCCCGGAAACGTCGTCGCGGCGATGTAGGGGACGATGATGCCCCAGGGCAGGTAGGCGCCGGTGTCGTGCAGCATGGTGCCGCGCAGGCCGAGAATCTTCCCGTCGGCGTCGACCGCGATCGCCGCCTGCCAGTGCTGATCGCGTTCCTGCGTCGCCGACAGAAAATGCTCGCGCCGATCCTCCTGCCAGGTCACCGGGCGGCCGAGAATCATCGCCGCCGCCGGGATGACGGCTTCCTCGGCGTAGAACGGCGCCTTGGTGCCGAAGCCGCCGCCGACCAGGGGCGCGATCACGCGGATCGATTCGAGGTCGCGCTCGAAGAGGTCAGCGAGCGTGCCGCGACAGAGGTGCGGCGTCTGGGTCGAGGACCACACCGTCAGCAGGTCGGCAACCGCATCGTAGCTCGCCAGCACGGCGCGGCCTTCGAGCGTCATGGCGCCGCCGCGATGGAGAAAAAATTCCTCCTCGAACACGTGGGCGGCGCCCGCGAAGGCGGCGTCGACGTCGCCGTAGCTCATGGGAACGACGGCGGCGACGTTGGACGAAAGATCGCCGTGGACGCGGGGAGCGCCCGGCCGCACCGCGTCGCGGCAATCGCTCACCGCCGGCAGGGTTTCGAAATCGACCGCCACCGCGGCGGCGGCGTCCTCCGCCAGATAGCGGCTCTGCGCGATCACCGCCGCGATGGTCTCCCCGACGTAGCAGACTTCCTCGCGCGCCAGCGCGAGCTGCGTGCGCGGGGTCTTGATCGAGGGATTCGGCACCAGCATCGGGATCTGGCCCCTCGCCATGCGCGCCGGCAAGTCATCGGCGGTGAGCACGGCGCGGACGCCGGGCATCGCGCGCGCAGCCGCGGCATCGATCGCGCGGATGCGGGCGTGGGGATGGGGGCTGCGCACGAAGCAGGCGTGCAATACGTCGGGGAGCTTTATGTCGTCGACGAAGCGGCCGCGCCCGGTGAGCAGCGCCGGATCCTCGAGGCGCGCGACGCGGGCGCCGAAATGCTTCGCGCCCATGGTCGAATGATCCTGCAACGGCGCAAGGCGGCGGCCGACGATACACCGAAGCCATTGCAATGCAATCGCGACCGATCGTACGTTGGCGGCAACGCGCTCACTCCTGTCATTCCGGCCGAGGGAGCGAAGCGACCGAGGGCCGGAATCCATAACCACGTAGGGCGCTTCTTTTTGACGAGTCGCGGGGGTATGGATTCCGGGCTCGCCGCTTCGCGGCGCCCCGGAATGACGGCGGAGAAGGATTCGTCAATGCTCGATGCTGCCACAAGGGCTCGTTCGGCTGGACGGCAACTCGAGGGACCGCCGCGCGATT
>WNFC01004017.1_pt1 | contig 15990 bp, 17 predicted proteins | sample 5400541 | NCBI WGS metagenome assembly WNFC01 (sample SAMN13153342, study PRJNA577476) | soil metagenome | isolation source: 120 cm saprolite under Douglas fir tree site 2 hole 2 replicate 1 | place: USA:California | collected 2015-04-18
GAGGGCGGGATCTCGAGGGTCATCGCGCCCGCATTGTAGCCGATGGCGCCCGGCGCGGGCCAGGGCGCGCGGGCGGCCGAAAAATCCGCGTACTGTATAGTGGAATCCTATGGGCGGCTCGACGGAGATCATTCGCCGTCTCGAGGACAGCGTCGGCCGCGCCCTGGTGGGCAAGCCCGAGGTGGTCCGGCTGGCGGTCATCGGTCTGGTGGCCCGCGGCCACCTGCTGATCGAGGACGTGCCGGGCGTGGGCAAGACCACGCTGGCCGCGGCGCTCGCCCGCTCTATCGGGGCCTCGTTCCAGCGCATCCAGTTCACCTCCGACATGCTGCCGTCCGACGTGCTGGGCGTCTCGGTGTGGGAGCCGAAGACCGGCGAGTTCGTGTTCAAGCCGGGCCCGCTCTTCACCAACATCGTGCTCGCCGACGAGATCAACCGCACCACCCCCAAGACCCAGTCCGCCCTGCTCGAGGCGATGAACGAAGCGCAGGTCTCGCTCGACCACTCGACGTATCCGCTGCCGCGCCCGTTCATGGTGCTGGCCACCCAGAACCCGCGCGAGTACGAGGGCACGTTCCCGCTGCCCGAGTCGCAGCTCGACCGCTTCCTGCTCCGCCTCCGCATCGGCTATCCCGCGCCGGCGGACGAGAAGGCGGTGCTGCGCGGCGAGACCGCGCCGCCGCCCGCGGGCGTGGCCCCGGTGGTGCTGGTCGAGGAGGTGCTGAGCCTCCAGGAAGCGGCCGAGCGCGTGCGCGCCGAGGAGTCGGTGCTCGACTACCTGGTGGCGCTGGTGACCGCCACCCGGCGATCACCGCTGCTCGCCCTCGGCGTCAGCCCGCGCGGCTCGCTCGCTCTGCTCCGCGCCGCGCGCGCCCGCGCGCTCGCGGACGGGCGCGACTACCTGCTGCCCGACGACATCAAGGAGCTGGCCGGCCCCGCGCTGGGTCACCGGGTCATCGTGAAGGCCTCCGTCCCCGGATCCGCCGCCAGCGGGATGGACGGCGAGGCGGCGATCGCCGCGATCCTGCAGGACGTCCCCGTTCCGAGGTAGCCGGGCGGTGAGTCCGTTGCGGGCCGCGCTCTGGCGGCTGTTCCATCCGCGTCGCACCATCAAGCCCACCCGGGACGGGTGGTGGTGCCTCTTCGTCGCGGTGGGGCTCGGGGTGGCCGCGATCAACACCGGCAACAACCTGCTCTACCTGCTGGTCTCGGCCCTGCTCGCCCTGATCGTCGTCTCCGGCATCTTCTCCGAGCAGGCGATGCGTGGCCTGGCCCTCACCGGCGTCACGCCGGAGGAGCTGTACGCGGGCCGCCCCGCGCTGCTCGGGGCCACCCTAGCGAACCGCAAGCGCTGGCTCACGTCGTACTCGGTCACCCTCGAGCTGCTCGCGCCGGAGGCGCGCGCGCTCGAGTCGGGCTCGCGCTTCATCTACTTCCGGCGCATCGAGGCGGGGGCGGACCGGCTCGCCACCTGGGAGGAGACGCTCCCGCGCCGCGGCCGCCGGCCTCTCGCCGGCGTGCGCATCACCACCCGCTTCCCGTTCGGCCTGTTCATGAAGGCGGGCCGGCCCGCGCTGACCGGCGAGGTGCTCGTGTTCCCGGCGGTGCACCCGGTGCCCGCGGAGTCGCTCGGGCGTCTGGGCGACACCGGCGAGTCGGCAGGGCGGCGCCGCGGGCGCGGCAACGATCTCTACAACCTCCGCGTCTACCGGCCGGGCGACGACCCGCGCTTCATCCACTGGCGGAGCAGCGCGAAGACCGAGGCCTTGATGGTGCGCGAGCACGAGGCGGACACGAGTCACGACAGCCGCCTGCTGCTGGTGGGGCGGGGCCGGGCCGGGACGGAGGCGCTCGAGACCGGACTCTCCGAGGCCGCCTCGCTCGCGGTGGCGCTGATCCGCGCCGGGGCCGGGGTGGAGCTGGTCGGGCCCGATCTCATCGTCTCGCTCGGCCACGGCCGCCCGCATCTCCGCCGCGTGCTCACCGCGCTCGCGCTCTACGAGCCGGCCGCGCCCGGACGCGCGGCGGGGGCGCCGGTGGACGGCGAGCCGTCCGTCGGCCCGCGCCGGCTGCGCGAGATCCGGATCCCGCTCGCCTGACATGTCGGCCCTCCTCGCCCTCCGCCTCGTCACCTACCTGCTGGTCTTCACCGGGGTGGCCGCGCTCTACGGGGCCGCGCTCATCGGCCCGCTGGGGGCGGGGCTGGTGGTGCTGGCCATCCTGGTGGGCTGGGGCCACGAGCAGGCGCGGGCGCGTGGCGCGGTGCGCCCGGCGCTCGGCTATTGCCTGGTCGGCACCGCGGCGGTGGCGATCACGGTCGACCTCTTCTACCTCGCCTACTCGCTGCTGGACGGGATGGTGCACCTGCTGCTGTTCCTGATCCTCCTCCGGCTCTTCGTGCGACGCGGCCTGCGGGACCTGCGCGACGCCGCGCTGCTGTCGTTCTTCATGCTGGTCGCCGCCGCTTCCATCAGCTTCAGCCTCGGCTTCCTGGCGGTGTTCGTCGTCTTCCTCGTGCTCGGCACCTGGATGCTGATCCTCAACCACGTGGTGACCGAGCTCGAGCAGGCGGGCCGCGCGGGCGCCGCCGGCTCCTCCACCCGCCGTGTCTTCTTCCGAGGGCCGCTCACCCGGGTGAGCCTGGTCGCCGCCGCCATCACCTTCGCGCTCGCGGGCGGGCTCTTCTTCATCATTCCACGGGTGGGACAGGCCGCGCTGCCGCTGCGGGCCCAGCTCGGCCGCATGGTCACCGGCTTCTCGGACCGGGTGGACCTGGGCAGCTTCGGTGACATCGAGAGCGACCGGAGCGTGGTGATGCGCGTGTACCTCACCGACGAGCGGGTGGAGCCCGCCACGCTGCCCGAGCTGCGCTGGCGCGGGGTGGCCTTCGACCAGTTCGACGGCCTCGCCTGGTCGAGCGCGGGGGCGACGCGCCGGTACATTCGCCGCGGCGCCGGGGGCGACTTCGGGATCGGCCTCCCGCGGGGCACCGGACCGGCCCTGCGTCAGGAGATCTTCCTGGAGCCGATGGGCACCGACGCGATCTTCGGCGCTCCCCGGATGCTGCGGCTCGAGGCGCAGTCGCCCACCCTCGTGGTGGACGACATGGGCGGCCTCAGCACCTCGAGCGCGACGGCCCGCCTGCACTACGTCGTCGAGTCGGAGCTGGAGGGGACGATCCGTCCCGCCGCTCCCGCGGCGCGGCCGGCGCCCGGCCTGCCGGCCGCGGAGCGCGCACGCTACCTGCAGCTGCCCGCGCTCTCCCCCGACATCGCGCGGCTGGCCCGCGAGGCGACCGCGGGCACCCGCGACCCCGAGACCGCGGCCCGCCGCATCAGCGCCTTCCTCGGCACCACCTACCGCTACACGCTCGCGCTCCGGCGCGAGACCACGCGCCCGCCCCTCGAGGAGTTCCTGTTCGTGCGCCGGTCGGGCAACTGCGAGTACTTCGCGGCCGCGATGGCGGTGATGCTGCGGAGCGAGGGGATCCCGAGCCGGGTCGTGGCGGGCTTCCAGCACGGCGAGTGGAACCCGTACGGCCGCTACTTCATGGTGCGGCTGAGCGACGCGCACTCGTGGGTCGAGGCCTACGTCGACGGGCGGGGCTGGGTCGCCTTCGACCCGTCTCCCCGCGGCGAGGTCGCGAGCACCCCACCGGGCTCGGTGTCCCTCTACCTCGACGCGGCGCGCATGCGCTGGTACCGCTACGTGATCAACTGGAGCCTGGGCGATCAGGTGCACCTCGCGGCCAGCGTGCATCGCCAGGCCACCGACGTGCGGGTCGGGCTCTCGTGGCCGCGTCACTGGCGGGTGAGCCCCGCCCTGATGGCGACCGGCGGAGTGGTGGTGGTGCTGGCCCTGGTCTGGCTATTCGGGAGTCGCGGCTTCGCGGGGCGCGGGGCGAATGCCACCGCGAGCGTGCCCGCGTTCTACGAGCGCGCGCTGCGACTGCTCGCCCGGCGCGGACTCTCGCCCGCGGCGGCCGAGACCGCGCGACAGTTCGCGGCGCGGGTCGGCGTCACCGCGCCGGAGCGCGCGGAACCCTTCGCGCGCCTCACGCGTCACTACGAGCGCGCGCGCTTCGGCGCGACCGCGCTCAGCGAGACGGAGTGGCAGGACGTGACGCTCGCGCTGGACACGCTCGCCGCCGCGCGCTGACCGCGGTCCGCGGCGGGTGGGATTGTCCACTCCACGAGGAGCTCCTCCCCGACGCGCAACGACCGCCAGCGGGCGAGCATCTCGTCGAGGGCCGGACCCGCCGGAGTCGCCGCCTTTGCGCGCCACGCGGCCGCGTGGGCATTCACGACGTGCTCGGTGGCGACGAGCGCCGCGTGATGCGTGCTGATCACCCGCCGGCCCGGCGACGAACTAAGCGAGGTCGTGCGGCAGGTCCCGCCCCGAGGCCATCGTGCTCCCCGGGAACGGCCGGCGCCCGGGAATCCGCGCGGTCCAGGCGCACCGGCGTCCGTCGTCGACCTTGTAGAACGCGACCCGCATCGACATGGGCGAAGGGTCCGTACTCTACCCGCGCAGGCGGCGGTGCTCCACCAGCAGGCAGCGGTCCTGGACCACCTGGATGCCGGCGCGCGCGAAGGCCTCCGCGGCCTGCTCGTGGCGGATGCCGAGCTGGAGCCACACCACGCGGGGGTGCGCGGCCAGGATGTCGTCCACGTGCGGGGGAATGTCACGCGGGCGGCGGAAGACGTCGACCATGTCCACCGCGCCCGGGACCTCGCGGACGGTGCGGTAGACGGGGCGGTCGAGGATCCGGGTGGCCTCGGGGAAGTAGACCGGCACCGGCACGATGTCGTAGCCGGCCCGCGCCATGTACTCCGCCACGTAGAACGCGGGCTGGTCGCGCTGCGCCTCGGTCTTGATGCCCAGGACCGCGATGCGCTTGCACTCGCGCACGAGGCGCGCGATGCCGTCCTGGTCGGTCACCAGGTTCGCGCGCCACGTCTCGCTCATGGCCTGAGTCTAGCACCTGTGCTAGCCTCGGCGCGGGAGGACCCGCAATGCCCGTCCGCATCACCCGCGTCTACACGCGCACGGGAGACCACGGCGAGACCGCGCTCGTCGGCGGCCGCCGCGTGCCGAAGGACTCGCCGCGCATCGAGGCCTACGGCACCATCGACGAGCTGAACGCGATCATCGGGCTGGCCCGCGTGTTCAACGCCGACCGCAAGAAGAGCGGCAAGCGGCACCGGTGGCTCGACGAGGTGCTGCGGCGGCTGCAGAACGAGCTGTTCGACCTGGGGAGCGAGCTGGCCACCCCGTCCGACGCGACCTACGAGGGCATGTTCCGGGTGGGCGCCGAGCAGGTGACCGCGCTCGAGCGCCTGATGGACGAGTGCCAGGAGGAGCTGACCCCGCTGAAGAGCTTCATCCTTCCGGGCGGCGGGCCGGTCGGCGGCTTCCTCCACCAGGCCCGCACCGTCTGCCGCCGCGCGGAGCGGCGCGTGCTGGAGCTGTCGCGGGTGGACGCGATCGGCGAGTGGCCGCTCAAGTACGTGAACCGCCTCAGCGACCTGCTCTTCGTGCTCTCGCGCTGGGTCGGCAAGCACCTGGGCGAGACCGAGTACCTCTGGCAGCGCGGGCTCGACGCGCACGCCCGGAAGCGCTAGGTGGCCGAGGACTACCAGATCCGCCGCGCGGGCCCCGCCGACCACGCGGGGGTGGCCCGCGAGCTGGCCGCGTACTTCGCGTTCCTGGGCGAGGACCTGGACGCGAGCGGCCTCGACCACGACGTGGCCGACTGGCAGGGCGAGTACGACGGCGCGGCGGGCGTGATGCTGATCGTCGTCGACCCCGCCGGCGTGGTCGTGGGGACCGCGGGGGTGCGCCAGCTCGCGCCGGGGGTGGCCGAGCTCAAGCGCATGTGGCTGCGCCCGGAGTGCCGGGGCCGCGGCCTCGCGGACCGGCTGATGGCCCGCGTGCTGGAGGAGGCCCGCGCGCTCGGAGGCCAGGCGCTGCGCCTGGACAGCGAGAGCCGGCTCGAGGCCGCGGTGCGGCTCTATCGCCGCTACGGGTTCCGGGAGATCGGCGACTACAACGGCAACCCGCGCGCCGACGTCTGGATGGAGCTGCCGCTCGCGCCGGGACGGAGCTAGGCGCATCCTCGACGCCGGGCGCCCGGCCACGCTGGCGTACCGCGGCATGGTCACCTCTCCCCACTCGCTGGCCTCCCAGGCGGGCGTCCAGATCCTGCAAGCCGGCGGCTCCGCGGTCGACGCGGCCATCGCCGCCGCCGCGGTGCTCGCGGTCGTCTACCCGCACATGACCAGCGTGGGCGGGGACGCGTTCTGGCTCATCCACGACGCGCGCACCGGCGCGGTGCACTCGCTCGACGCCGCGGGCGGCGCGGCGGAGGCGGGGACCCTCGACTGGTTCCGCGCGCGCGACCTGGCCGAGATCCCGCTCCGCGGCATCGTGCCCGCGACCCTGACCGTGCCCGGCGCGGTGGACGGCTGGTGCGAGGCCCACGCCCGCCACGGGCGCCTCCCGCTCGCGGACGACCTGGCCGCGGCGGTGCGCTACGCGCGCGACGGGTTCCCGATCACCCGGCGGCTCTCCGAGTGGATCGAGCGCAACGCCCAGGTGCTCGCGGCGGATCCGCCCGCGGCGCGCATCTTCCTGGCCGAGGGGCCCCGCCCGGCGGTCGGGCGGCGCCTCGTCAACCCGGACCTCGCGCGCACCCTCGAGCGCCTCGGCGCGGGGCGAGCCGGCTTCTACGAGGGTGAGACGGCCCGCGAGATGGTCCGGTGGGCGCGCGCGGGCGGCGGCTTCTTCACCGAGCGCGATCTGGCCGGGCAGCGCGCGCGGTGGGGCGAGTCCATCAGCGCCACCTATCGCGGCGTCACCATCCACGAGACCCCGCCACCGAGCCAGGGGATCTCGGTCCTGCAGGCCCTGCGGCTGGTGGAGCCCTACGACCTGGGCGCGCGGCCCTACCTGGGGCCGGATCACGTGCACCTGCTGGTGCAGGCCAAGCAGATCGCGTTCCACGATCGGGACCGCTTCGTCGCCGATCCGGCCTTCGTGCCGGTGCCGGTGGATCGGCTGCTCTCGACCGCCTACGCCGACGAGCGCCGGCGCCTCATCGATCCCGCGCGGGCGCTGCCGTGGGACCGCGTGCCCTCCGCGGGCAGCCTGGCCGGCGACACCGTCTACGTGGCCGCGGTCGACGAGGCGGGCAACGCCGCGTCGCTGATCCAGAGCCTCTACTTCGGTTTCGGCGCAGGGGTGGTGGCGGGGGACACCGGCATCGTGCTCCAGAATCGGAGCGCCTACTTCTCGCTGGATCCGGATCACCCGAACCGGCTCGAGCCCGGCAAGCGGCCGCTGCACACCCTGATCGCCTCGCTCGCCTTCCGCGACGGCCGCCTGTGGCAGATCGTGGGCTGCATGGGCGCCGACGGCCAGCCGCAGATCCATCTCCAGGTGTACACCGCGCTGATCGATTTCGGGCTCGACATCCAGCGCGCGGTCGAGGCCCCGCGCTGGCTCGCGGGGCGCTTCGCGATCGGCGACGCGCGGGACCAGCTCAACCTGGAGGGTCGGTTCCCCGAGGCCACCGTCGCGGAGCTGGCCCGCCGGGGCCACGCGATCAATCGCTGGGAGGCCTGGAACGAGCTGGCCGGCCACGCCCACGGCATCACCATCGACGCGGGCAGCGGCGTGCTGGTGGGCGGGGCCGATCCGCGGAGCGACGGCGCCGCGATCGGCTACTGAGGAGGTCATGCAGGAGCTCAGTGTCGACCGGCTGATCGCGCTCGTCGCGTTCGCCGGCACCTATCTCGGCCTCGCGCTCGGCCGCCTGCCCTTCTTCCGCGTCGACCGCACCGGCGTGGCCATCATCGGCGGGGCGGTGGTGGTGGTGAGCGGGCTCCTGCCCTGGGACCGGGCGGTGGCCGCGGTGGATGCCCACACGCTCGTGCTGCTCTTCGGCATGATGATCGTCGCCGCGTACCTGCGCCTCTCCGGCTTCTTCCGCCTCGTGACCTACGCGGCGGTGCGGCGCGCCCACACCCCGGTGGGCCTGCTGGCCCTGATCATCCTGGCCGCCGGCGTGCTGTCGGCCCTCTTCGTCAACGACGTGGTGTGCCTGGTGATGGCGCCCATCGTGCTGGACCTCGTGCGTCGCCTCCACCTGCCGCCGGTGCCCTACCTGATCGCGCTCGCCACCGCGGCCAACGTGGGCAGCGTGGCGACGCTGACCGGCAACCCGCAGAACATGCTGGTGGGCAGCTTCTCCGGCATCAGCTACCGCGCGTTCCTGCTGCGGGAGGCGCCGGTGGCGGTGGTCGGGCTCGCGCTCGTGTTCGCGGTGATCTGGCTCGTGTACCGGCGTCGGCTGCCGCCCGCGCTGCCGGCCGAGGCCCTCGACGAGCGCGGGGCGGTGCACCACGCGCTGATGATCAAGACCATGGCCGCGGTGGCGGTGATGCTGGTGGCGTTCCTCGCCGGGGTGCCGATCGCGCTGGTGGCCATCGGCGGCGCCGCCTACTGTCTCCTCACGCGGCGGGTGAATCCCGACAAGGTCTATCGCGAGATCGACTGGGGGCTCCTCGTGCTCTTCACCGGCCTCTTCGTGGTGATCGGCGGTCTCGAGGCCTCCGGGCTGGCCGGCGAGATCCTCGGGTGGGCGGGCGCGGCCGGCCTCTACCGCCCCTCGGTGCTCACGGTGGTGACCGCGATGCTCTCGAACCTGGTCTCCAACGTGCCCGCGGTGCTGCTCTTCAAGACGGTGATCCCGACCTTCGGCGAGCCCACCCGCGCGTGGCTCCTGCTCGCGATGGCTTCCACGCTGGCGGGGAACCTCACCATCCTGGGCTCGGTCGCCAACCTCATCGTGGTCGAGCAGGCACGGGGCGCGGGCATCCAGATCGGCTTCCTCGAATACAGCAAGGTCGGCGTGCCGGTGACGGTGGTGACGTTGCTGGTCGGCTGGCTCCTGCTGATCCTGTGACGGGGAGACCGGGGCCCATGGCGCTCCTCGCCGATCTGACCGAGCTTCGCGCGCGCGTCGCCGCGAGCGGGGGCCGGCTCGAGAAGCGCCGTCTCGTCGCCCAGTACCTGCGCGCGCTTCCGCCCGACGACCTCGCGCGCGCCGTGACCTATCTGAGCGGGCGCGCCTTCCCGGCCTCGGATCCGCGCGTGCTCAACGTGCGCGGCCTGCCCGCGCCCGCGCCGGGCGCGTCGGCGGCGCCCCTCACGCTGGCGGACGTGGCGCGGGCCTTCGGCGAGGTGGCCGAGGCGGCGGGGCCGGGCGCCCGGCGGCTGCGCGAGGCGCGCCTGGGCGAGCTGACCGCGCGCGCCTCGGAGGCCGAGCGCGACCTGCTCCAGCGCATCATCTACGGTGAGATGCGCATGGGCCTCTCGGAGGGGCTCGTGCTCGAGGCGATCGCGGAGGCGGCGGGCGCGCCGCCCGCGATGGTGCGCCGCGCCGCGCTGGTCACCGGCGACCTCACCGCGGTGGCCGCCCTCGCGCTGGGCGGGGACGCGGCCGCCCTCGGCGCGGCCCAGCCCCGCGTCTTCGTGCCGCTGCTGCCGATGCTGGCCGAGATCGCGATCGACCCGGCCGAGGCGCTGGCCGCCCACGGCGGCACCTCCGCGATGGAGTACAAGTACGACGGCGCGCGCATCCAGCTCCACCGGGACGGCGAGCGGGTGGCCATCTGGAGCCGGCGCATGTCCGACGTCACCCGCAGCCTGCCCGACATCGTGGCCATCGCCCGGCGCGATCTCTCCGGCTCGCCGCTCATCCTGGACGGCGAGGTGGTCGCCCTCGATGCGGCGGGGCGCCCGTTGCCGTTCCAGGAGCTGATGCGCCGCTTCCGTCGGGTGCGCGGCGTCGAGGCCGCGGCCGGCTCGCTGCCGCTCACGCTGCACCTCTTCGACTGCCTGATGGCGGACGGGCGGTCGTATCTCGACGAGCCCTACGCGCGCCGCTGGGAGATCCTCGACCGCGTGACCGGCGGCCGGTGGCTGGCCGAGCGCGTGCTGGTCACGCGGGCGGAGGACGGCACCGCCCTCATGGCCCGCGCGCTCGCGGCCGGCCACGAGGGCCTCATGGCCAAGGACCCGGCGAGCTCCTACGAGCCGGGCGGCCGGGGCAAGAAGTGGCTCAAGCTGAAGGCCGCGCTGACGGTGGACTGCGTGATCGTGGCCGCGGATCGCGGCTCCGGCCGCCGCGTGGGCTGGCTCTCCAACTACCACCTGGCGGTCCGCGACGGGGACGGCTGGGCGGAGGTGGGCAAGACCTTCAAGGGCCTGACCGACCGCGAGTTCACCGAGATGACCGAGCGACTGCACGCGCTCGCCACCGGAGACGACGGCTACACGGTGCGGGTGCGGCCGGAGGTCGTGGTGGAGGTGGACTACAACGAGATCCAGAAGAGCCCGACCTACCCGTCCGGCTTCGCGCTGCGCTTCGCCCGCATCGCGCGGGTGCGCCCCGACAAGGCCCCCGGCCAGGCCACCACCCTCGAGGAGCTGCGCGCGCTCTACGAGCGCCAGTTCGCGACGAAGGGCCGGGCCGAGCCCTAGGCCACCACGTACTCGAGCCGCCAGAAGAACTGCAGCTCCCGGTACGAGACGGACGCCGCGTGCGGGGCGATCAGCGGCTCCAGGCGCGTGCGATCGAAGAGGTTCTTGATGATCTCGAAGCGCTCGCCGTCCTGGAGCCGCCGCATCTCGTAGCGGTTGCCGGCCGCGTCGACGCGGCTGGCCGGCGGGTTCGGGCGCTCGTCGGTAGCGCGCTCGTCGAACATCAGCACGCGGGCGCCCGGCTCCAGGTGCGAGTGGAAGGCGCGGAGGAACTCGTCCATCCGCGCGAGGTCGACGTGCGACAGCCAGAGGCCGGCCAGGCCCGCGTCGAAGCGCGCGGGCCCCGCCGCGGGTGCGTAGGCGTCGCGGCGCTCGAACGACACCGGGGCCGCGTAGATCTTGGCCCGGGCGAGCATCAGGGTGTCGTCGTTGAGGTCGGTGGCGTGGACGACGCGGGCGCCCTCCGCCGCGACGAGGGTCCAGTAGCCGGTGCCGCAGGCGACCTCGAACACCCGCCGGCCCGCGAAGAACTCGGCCACGCGCGGCCGGAGCCGCGCCAGGTCGTCCTGCCAGCGCGGGCCGGTGTAGACGCGCTCGTACTCCGCCGCCCGTCGGGCGTAGTACGCGGTCATCTCCTGCGTCATCGTCGAAGGGTCAGCGGGTCAGCTCGCGCCGCACGATGGCGGCCCCCGCCCCGAGGGCCCGCAGCTTGTCTCGCGCCACGTCGCGCGAGAGCGGCACCATCCCGCAGTTGGTGCAGGGGAAGATGCGGGAGGCGGACACGTGCTGCATCGCGGAGCGGATCACCGCGGCCACCTCCTCCGGCGTCTCCACCCGGTCGGTGGCCACGTCGACCGCGCCGACCAGCACGTCCTTGTCGCCGAGCAGGCCGATGAGGGAGATCGGCACCCGCGAGCCGGCGCACTCGAGGGAAACGCCGCCGATGCGGCTTGCGGCCAGGAGCGGGAAGGTCCGCTCGTACTGCCGCCACTCGCCGCCCAGGGTCTGCTTCCAGTCGGTGTTGGCCTTGATGCCGTAGCCGTAGCAGATGTGCACCGCGGTGCGGCAGCGCAGACCCTCGACCGCGCGGTCGAGGGCGGCCACGCCCCAGTCGCGCACCTCGTCCATGTAGACGTTGAAGGCGGGCTCGTCGAGCTGCAGCATGTCGAGCCCGAGCGCCTCCAGCTCCCGCGCCTCCTCGTTGATGAGGCGGGCCAGGTCCATGGCGAGTCGGGCCCGGCTGCCGTAGTGCGCGTCGTGGATGGTGTCGACGATGGTCATCGGCCCCGGGATCGTGAGCTTGAGCCGCCGTCCGGTGTTGGCCCGGGCCCAGCGCACGTCGTCGCCGTGGATGGAGCCCCGGCGCCGCACCGGCCCGGTCACGGTCGGCACCGTCGCCTGGTAGCGGTCCGCGCGGATGCCGATCGTCACCATCTTCGAGAAGTCGATGCCGTCGAGCTGCTCGACGAAGCCCCACACGAAGTGCCGGCGGGTCTGCTCGCCGTCGGTGACGATGTCGATGCCGGCCTGCTCCTGCTCGCGCAGGGCCAGGAGCACCGCGTCGCGCTTGCCCTCCTCGAGCGGGCGGCCCTCGAGGCGCCAGGGCGCCCACAGCACGTTCGGGGGCGCGAGCCACTCGGGCTTGGGGAGACTGCCGGCGATGGTGGTCTCCAGCATGGCAGAGATCGGCATGGTATCATGACCGCCGTGATCCGGCAGTGGTGCCTCCTCATCGTCGTCGCATCGGGTGTCCTGATCGGCTGCAGCTCCGAGCGGGATCGGCAGTGGTACAAGCCGAACACGAACTACACGGTGGACGAGTTCAAGCGCGACCGCGACGGCTGCACCAGCAAGGACAACGTCCTCGACGAGCAGTGCATGAAAGAGCGCGGCTGGGTGCCGCTCACCAGCGACCGCCCCGCCCCGCCCAAGCCGGGGGGGACGAACCCGCGTGGGCCTCGCTACTAGCCTCCGCGCAATCGTCTTCGACTTCGGCGGGGTCCTGTGGGACATGCGCTGGGACGTGGCCCGGGAGCTGGACCGCCTCCACGACCTGCCGCGCTCCTCGATCTTCCAGACCCTCTATGGCTCGCCGGCCTGGGCTGAGATCGAGTGCGGCGTAGGCGACCCGGTCGCGTGGACCGACGGCGCGCACCGGGAGCTGGAGCGCCGGGCGGGCCGGACCCTGCCGCGCCTGCACGACGAGTGGCGCAAGGCCCAGGCGCCCATCGAGCTCAACGTCGCTCTGGTGCGGGCGCTGCGCCCGCCCTACCGCTGCTCGATCCTGAGCAACGCCGACGTCTCCCTGCGCGGGCGCCTCGAGGGCGAGCTGGCGCTGCACCATCTCTTCGACGACGTCGTGGTCTCCGCCGAGGTCGGGATGGCGAAGCCCACTCCCGAGATCTTCCGGCTCGCGGCCGAGCGTCTCGGCCTGCCCCCCGCGGCGTGCGTGTTCGTGGACGACTGGGACAAGAACGTGGAGGCCGCGCGCGCGGTCGGCATGCAGGCGATCTTCCATCGCTTCGACCAGGGTGACGACCTGCGCGCCCAGCTCGCCGCGGTCGGCGTGACGGTGGGGACGTAGGCGCGTGGCGCGCACCGCGCTCTTCCTGAGCCCCGGCGCCGAGCTGGCCCCCGCGGTGGCCCTCGCGCGGCGCGCCGACGCGCTCGGCTACGAGAGCCTCTGGGTGACGCACGGGATCGGCCGCGACGCGCTGCAGGTGCTGGCCGCCTACGGCCACGTCGCCCCGCACGCCGGGCTCGGCAGCGGGGTCATCCCGATCTACCCGCGGCATCCGGTGCTCCTCGCCCAGGAGGCGCTCACCCTGTCCGACGTGAGCGGCGGCCGCCTGCGCCTCGGGATCGGGGTGAGCCACAAGCCCATGATGGAGACCGCGCTCGGGCTCGACATGGGGCGGCCGCTCGAGGTCACCCGCGAGTACATGACGGTGCTGCGCGCCGCGCTCACCGGCAAGGTGCAGCACCAGGGCGCCCGCTACCGGGTGAGCTGGCAGAGCGGCCTGCCGCGGGTGCCCGCGGCGCCGCCCATCCTGCTGGGCGGGCTGGCGCCGCGCATGCTCGAGCTGGCGGGCGAGATCGCGGACGGCGTCGTGCTGTGGCTGGCCGCGCCCGCGTACGTGCGGGAGCAGGCGGTGCCGGCCATCCGGCGCGGGCGCGAGCGCGCGGGCAAGTCGCTCCAGGGCTTCGAGATCGTGGCCGCGGTCCCGGCCGCGCTCACCGCCGATCGCGCCGCCGCCGGTCTCCTCTTCCGCACCGAGCTGACGCGCTACCTCGCGCTGCCGTTCTACCGGGCGATGCTCGAGCAGAGCGGGTTCGGCGCGGAGATCGCCGCCTACGATCGATCGCCGAAGCCGGAGGCGGTGCCCGAGCGGCTCGTGGCCGCGCTGGGCGGCATCGGCGACTTCCGGACCGTCTCCGCCTTCGTCGACGCGTACCGGGAGGCCGGCGTCACTCTCCCCGCGGTTCGGCCCATCGCCTTCCCCGACGCCACCCACTACGAGCCCACCGTGGAGGCCGGCGCCACCGCCTGACCGCTCCGGCCCGCGGCCCACCCCGGCCGCCGCGGGAAATTCCGCCCGTGCCAGACTGGAAGGGCCATGCACAACCCCCTCGTCAAGCACGTGGCCCTGCCCGCCCTCGCCCCGGCCGCCATGATCGGGCTCTATTTCACGCCGGTGCTGCTGTTCGGCTGCGTGAACCGCGGGTTCCTCGCGGTGGCCGTTGCGCTCGCCTCGGCCGTCGGCGCCTTCGTCACGGTCGGGATCGCGCTCCGCCTCCGGGCGCAGGGCAAGCCCTCGGGCCTCTGGATCCTCTCGACGCTCATCCTGACCTCGCCGCTCGTCCTGCTCGTGGGACCGCTCGGCTGACGCCCAGGAGTCGCTCGATGTGGAGGGCGCTGCTCACGACGCTCACCGTCGGGTGGGAGCTCTACGCCATCGTCGCGGTGAGCGACACCGGCGTCGGATTCCTCGACGTCGCGCTGCTCGTCCCTACCGCGTGTCTACTCGCCATCGCGTGGGCGCTCCCGTGGAGCGCGGCGGCCCGCGGCCGGGCCTGGCTCCTCGGGCTCTGGGCCTCGTTCGCGGTCCTGGGCGCGGCCCTGGTCGTCATCTATCTCTCGAGCCAGAGCCCGATCAATCCGCTGTTCCGCGCGCGGTTCCATGCGAGCGAGCGTGCGCTCACCCGGGCCGCCCACGGCCTCGCCGGTGGCCCGGGCCACGCCGAGGGCCTGCGGGTCGGCCTGTTCCGCGCGAGGTATGCGACGGTCATGTCGCCCGACGAGGTGCGATTCCTGACCGCCGAATGCGGCGTCGTCGACCAGTGCGGCCTCGCCTACCGGCCCCATTCGCGCCCGGCCGGCGCCCGCTACGTCCACATCGCGGGGCCCTGGTACCTGATCTACGAGCCGTTCTGAGGTCCTTCCGGAGCTATCCAGGTCTGTGTAAAACTGGACCCGCCTCACGGGCCCATGCGCAACCCGGCATCCCCCAAGGCCGCTCCCGCCCAACCCACCCGGCCCTCCCGGCCGGATTATCCACACCAAGCCTGCCCCGCCACCGCGTTATGCAGCAGACGCGGGTGTTATGCGGGTCTAGATACTTCTAGTTAGGCGGACAGAATGAGACCGCGATACTCACTTCTTCTGGTGTCCTTGCTGCAAGTCACGGCATGCCAGGGCGAAGGTAGTTCGCAAGCCGCCGGACTCTGTGCAAACGAGTTAACCGCGATCGCTGCCGCGGCGGACCTCATGAGGAAGGAACGCCTGCCTCCCGAGTATGTGGTCGCTCGAGCCTACGCGCAGAACTCCGGAGACGGGTGGAAGGTCCGTGTGCCACGCGCCGTACCAGAGGGAATGGTTGTGATGCCGGCAGAGGGACTCGTTGAGGTGAGGAAGGCTGATTGTGTGTCCCGGTGGATGCCGCAGAGATGACTCCAGAAATCGGAGGTCACGGTCTGATGGCCCCGCCACGGGCTGGTTGGCGCTGCCTAACTCCCGCATGCAGCCGACGGCCTTCGGCCGCGGCTGATACCGTAGCGGCGCTGACCGTTCTTACTGACTCGAGTTGGCGCGTCTAACTCCACGCTCCACCGGACGCGCTTCGCGCGCCGGTCAGCGTGAGCGTTGGGCGGCAGAATGAGACTTGCACGAAGCGGAGGCAGCCCGTGACCCCTGCAGCAATTAAGTCGACAGTGCCGGTGTCAGCTCTCGACGCACTCGACATCCGGGTCGGAACCATTCTGACCATCGAGGATGTCTCGGGATCCGGGAAGCTCATGCGACTCGTCGTTACCTTCGGCGACCATACCCGGACGATCCTCGCAGGCATCAAGCGGGAGCGAGCCGATCCTCGGGAGATTCAGGGCCGTCAAGCTCACTTCGTCGTGAATCTCGAACCTCGCCGAATGGCTGGCGAACTCTCA
>WNFC01004509.1_pt1 | contig 15990 bp, 11 predicted proteins | sample 5400541 | NCBI WGS metagenome assembly WNFC01 (sample SAMN13153342, study PRJNA577476) | soil metagenome | isolation source: 120 cm saprolite under Douglas fir tree site 2 hole 2 replicate 1 | place: USA:California | collected 2015-04-18
CTCGACGCCCCACGGGAGCTGGTAGAGGGCGCTCGCGTTGACCGCCCACTTCGCGTTGAGGAACACGTCGCCGTTGCCGCTGCCCGCACTGCGCGGCGCGACCTGGCCGCCGCTGACCAGCGCGTCCGTGTCGAGACGCGTGGGCTGGCCGGAGGCCACGCCGTTCCCCTGGAAGTCGGTCACATAGGGCGTGTTCTTGTAGAACTCCTGGTGGTTGTTCCAGGCCGCCGCGGCGCGGAACATCCACTTGTTGGCCAGCCGCTTGGTGGCCGAGAACTCGACGCCGTTGAAGGTCTGGTAGTAGTCCGGAGCGTTGGTCTCGAAGCGGCCGTTACCGCCCGCCGTCACCTTGGCCGGGTTGGGGACGAACGTGGGAACGCTGTACGCCGTCCCGTCCGGCAGCGAGCCCGTCAGCAGCGCGCCCGGCGTGTAGTCCGCGGGCGTCATGCCCACGCGGGGCGTCATCACGAACCGCGTGAACCGGCGGTAGGTGTAGGTGACGGATACCGCCAGGTTGGGGAACAGCTCGCGGTCGATCCCGAACACGCCTTCATTGGTGAGCGGGGCCTTGAGGCCGGGGTCGATGATGTTGGAAGAGGTGACGGCGGTCGGGGCGGCGGGGTTGAACCCTCCGCCCGTGGCCAGAGGCGTGGGCGTGATCGTCACCTCGCCCGGCTGCGCGAAATGGTCGCCGTTGAGGTCCACCCAGGGATACTCGGCAAAGCCCGTGTTGCCGCTGGGGTTCGAGTAGCCCACCGTCCCGGTGTCGAGCTGCGTGGCGTAGCGGGCAAAGGACGCGCGGAGCAACGTCCGGCGCGATCTGTCGAGGGCGAGGGTCATTCCTGCCCGCGGCGAGAGGTCGTTCCACGCGAACGGGGAGTCGTAGCCGCCGAAGGAGATCCCCGGCACCACGCTAGCGAAGGCGCCGTTGCCCACCACGTCCGTCGCGGCCGCACGGCCGTTCTGGTGATCGAAACGCAAGCCGAGGTCGCCGACGTAAGCGCTCGTGTAGAAGGTCCGGTTGACTCCCTTGCCTTCGCGGTACAGTCGGACGCGCTTGTCCGTGGCGGAGTTGTCGAAGGCCACGACCTTGTCGCCCGGCCAGATCGTGCCGGTGAGCGCTTGCGTCCAGCGATAGCCTCCCCCGAACTTCAGCTCGTGGTTGCCGCCCATCCCGGCGAGGAAGTAGTTCGCGTCCATGTTGGCGGTGTACTGCGGGCGGACGTTGAGGGAGAGACGGGTCGTGCCGAACGTCTGCCCGAGCCGCTGGCTGATCCCGGCCTGGCCGTCGAGCCCGCCTCGAGGGGCGAGCTGGAAGCCCGCACCGTAGTAGGCGACCTTGGTGGTGAGGTAGAAGCTCGGGCTGAAGATGTGGTTGTCCTCGAGCTTCCACAGCCCGTGCGGCCGGCTCTCCGGGTAGGCGCCGCCCTGGTTCCAGGTCGCGGTGTCCGCCTCCACGCATCCGGCGCAGTTGGGCGCGCCGGTGCCGCGGCCGAACTTCTCTTTGGCGCCCAGGAACCAGAACGCGCTGATCATGTCGCTCTTGCTCGCCTGCCAGTTGACCTTGACGTTGCTGTCCTTCAGGAGCGTCTTGTCGATGAGGGCGCCCGCGGAGCGCACGAGGCGGATGTCCTGCTTGCCCCACGAACCCCAGAACCACAGCTTGTCCTTCACGATCGGACCGCCCAGGTCGAACCCGTAGTCGGCGACCTGCTTGTTGTGGTTCGCCGTCTGGTCCGTGACGCCGATGGCGGCCAGCTCGCCGGGCACGTTGCTCGAGGCCAGGTCCTCGTGCGTGAAGTATCCGTGGACGTTGCCATGGAACTGGTTCGTGCCGCGCCTGGTCACGAAGTTGATGCCGATGCCCCCGGTCGGCTGGCGGATGTCGTTGCCGCTGGTCGAGATCTGGATCTCCTGGAAGGCGTCGTAGTCGAAGTAGGTGGGTGAGGCGCCGATGGCGGCCATGTCGGTGATCTGCACGCCGTCCAGGGACCACACGCCGTCGTTGCCGGAAGCCCCTTTGGCCCGATAGGCCGACTGCTGCCCGCTCTCGTTGCCGGCCACATTCACGCGGTCCAGGATCACGCCCGGGACCGTGCGGAGCAGCGCCCACGGATCGCGCGAGTTCGGGATCTTCGAGAGCTCCTCCTGCGTGAAAACGGTCGACGTCCCGGTGCGCTTGGTGTCGATGACCGGCGTCTCCGCCGTCACCGTGATGGTCTCCTCGATCGAGGCCACCTTGAGGGTGACCGGGATGTCCACGTTCGTGCCCGTCGCCACCACCACGTTGTCACGATTCACGGTGGAGAAGCCGGTGAGGGTGGTCCTCACTTTGTAGGCGCCAGGTGAGAGGTTCAGCACTCGGAAGCGGCCATCGGATCCGGCCGTGGTGCTGGAGCTGCCGTTGACTCCCGTGACGGAAACGATGGCTCCGGGAAGGGGCGCCCCCGACTCATCGGTGACGGTCCCATAGATGTTACCCGTCGCGAGCTGGGCGGCCACTGGAAGGGCCAGCCCCAAGAGCACCACGAGAGTGAGAAGACTTTTCTTCATAAGCGCCTCGACCTCCTCCACCAGCGGAGAACGGGTTATCCGCTTGGACTGAACGTTGCAAGCGTTCTAGGCAAGACCCAGGCCAGTCACGCCTGCTGGGGATCAGTTCATCTAAGTTATTGAATGTACAGTTCATTGGTTCCCCTGGCCAATCATATTCGCGTCGCGAAGGGTCCATCGCGCCGTAGTGCACGGCCCGTTGAATCCAAGGCGTTGGATCGGCGGGATATCGTGAAGGTCATTAGGATTTCGAGGTTTACGGGCGAGACTGGACGCACTTCGAGGCGGCCCATGCCGTGGTGGCCCGTCACGGTCCTCTTGCTCGTTGGGATATGGACGCCCACGTCGGTGGCGGCGGTGCCGGAGCCCCCCCAGTTCGGATCGGCGATCACGGTGGTCACGCTGCCCGTGTTCGCGACCGACCGCAAGGGTCACGCGGTCACCGGCCTCACCGTCGGCGACTTCGAAGTCACCGACGATGGCCGGCCCGTGAAGCTCGTCGGCCTCCGCGAGATCGACGCCGCTGAGCTGCTGCCCGAGCAGACGCGGGATTCGCCGGCGGCCCGGCGCCAATTCCTGCTGTTCTTCGATCTCTCGTTCAGCAGCGTCAACGGACTCGTCCGCTCCCGCAAGGCCGCGCTGGAATTCGTCAATCGCCTGGCCCCTTCGGACCTGGCTTCCGTCGCCACCTTCTCCGCCAACCACGGCGTGCGCCTGCTCCTGGCCTTCACACCCGACCGCGCACAGCTCGCGCGCGCGATCGAAACGCTCGGCGTGTCGCAGCTCGACCGGCGCGCCGACCCGCTCGGACTGGCCTTCGACCTGCGCGAGGTGGGCGCGGCGATGCCCGATACGCTGCCCGAAGAGTCGGGCAACGCGATCGTCGACGCCATGCGCGCCGTGCAGATCCGCTTCGAGCGCACGCAGCAGGCCGTCTATCGCCAGAAGGTGCTTGCCCTGTTCGAGGGGCTCGGGCAGCTCGCGACCGCGCTGGAGGTCGTGCAGGGCCGCAAGCAGGTAGTGCTGCTCTCCAGCGGGTTCGAAGAGACCACGCTGGGTGGGCAGAGCACGGCGCAGACCCTCGCCGACTCGGACGCCGTGGTGCGCGGGCGGCTCTGGGAGGTGCAGAGCGAGAATCGCTTCGGCGACACCCAGGTCCGCGAAGAGATGGCGCGCTCTCTGCGCGCGTTCTCCGCCGCCGACGCCGTCGTTCACACCGTCGACCTCAGCGGGCTGGCCGCCCGCGGCGATGCCGCCCAGGGCACGGGCGAGCCGGTCCGGCGCTCGGGCCAGGAGTCGCTGGCGGAGATCGCGAACCTCTCGGGCGGACGGCTGTTCAAGGATGCGAACGACCTCGGACAGGCGCTGAGCGAGATCGCCGAGATGAGCCGGCGCTACTACCTGCTCGCCTTCGAGCCGGTCGCCAGCCGCGGGGCCGGACGGTTCCACAAGCTGCGCGTCCGGGTGGCGCGGCCCCGTGACGTCGCCGTGTCGCACCGCGCCGGTTATTTCGAGCGCGCGGCCGAGCGCGAGCGCACGGCGCTCTCTCGCCGATTCGAAGCCGCGGAGATCGTCGCCAAGGGCCTCCCGGAATCCGATATCGCCGTCCGGGCGCTGGGTGTCCCCTCTCGGGCGTCAGGGGGACGGGCCGCGTTCTCGTTCGTGATCGAGGTGCAGCCCCGAACGTTCCCGGACGAGGCGCCCCTGGGCCTGGAGATCTATGCCTACGCCCTCGACGAGAAGGGCGGGATCGAAGACTTCATCGCCGTCGCCTCCAACCTCGACGTCTCGAAGGTGGGCGCCAAGCTTAGAGGTCGTGGACTGAAGTGCCGGGGCGCCTTCGTGTTGCCTCCCGGTCGCCATTCGCTGCGGGTGCTGGTACGGGACGCCACCCGCGGGCAGATGGGGTCGGCGTGGCTGGACCTCAACCTCCCGTCTTTCGATTCCCCCGACGTGATGCTCTTCCCGCCACTCTTCATGGACGATCCGGCCCTGTGGGTGGTCATCGACGCCCCGTCGCGCGGAGCGAGCCCCCCCGAGTCTCCGTTCCGGGTCGCGGACGAGCCGTTCGTGCCGCGCGTGCGCCCCTCCCTCGCCAATGGCCACACCGAGCGCGTGTGCCTGCTCGCCTTCGACGGTGGGCGCAACTACGATCCCGGTGCCTCGTTCGAGATCAAACCGCAGCTCGTGAAGGCCGACGGCACCGCCGTCCGGCTCGGGCGGATCGAGATGGTCAAGGCCGTGGCCGGCGCCGACGGCTTCCGCCGCTTCGTCCTCAACGTCACGCCCGCCGACCTGGCCGCGGGCGAGTACACCCTGCGCGTCCGTTTGCGCGATCCGGCTTCCGGGCGCATCAGCGAGGCCTTCCAGGCCGTGCGCGTCGAGTAGCGGGTCCTTCCGCTACACTGCCGCCGTGATCGTCTACCGCGCCGGATGGGTGCTGCCCGTGGACCGCCCGCCTCTGCGCGATGCGTGCGTCGCCGCGGACGACGGGCGCGTCGCGTGGGTGGGGCCGGCGGCGGAGGCTCCCGCGGGCGAGGCGCGCGACCTCGGCCCCGGCGTGCTGATGCCCGGCCTCGTCAACGCCCATTGCCACTTGGAGCTGTCGCACCTGGCCGGACGGCTGGCGGGGGCGGCCGGATTCGTGGACTGGGTGGAACGGCTGGTGACGACGCGCGGCGAGGACCCGATGGACACGGTGCGTGCGCGAACGGCGGCGGCCATCGAGGAGCTCGAGCGGACGGGCACCGTCGCCGTGGGCGACGTGTCCAACGCGCTCGCGCACCTGGATCTCCTCGAGGACTCGTCGCTGCGGGCGCGCGTGTTCTTCGAGCTGATCGGATGGGACCCGGCCGTCTCGGACCGCGTGTTGGACGCCGCACACGCGCGGCTGGGGAGCCTCAACCTTCCCGACACGATCACCGTAGCGCTGGCCGCGCACGCGCCGCATTCGGTGTCGCCCGCACTGCTCACCGCCCTCGTCGAGGCGGGCGGCGTGTCCGCGATGCACCTGGCCGAGTCTCCGCACGAGCGCCGGTTCCTGCACGGCCGCGACCCGGAGTGGAGCGCCTTCCTCGCCCGCCGCGGGCTGGGACACGTGGCCTTCGTGCCGCCTCACCTGAGCCCGGTCCAGTTCGTGGACCGGCTTGGCGTGCTGCATTCGGGTTTGCTGGCCGCTCACGGTGTCCAGGTGGACGAGGCCGACTGCGCGCTGCTCGCGGCGCGAGGGGTCACGGTCGTCCTCTGCCCGCGCAGCAACCGCGCCCTCGATGTCGGTCTGGCTCCCGTCCCCGAGCTGCGGGCGGCCGGTGTGCGCCTGGCCGTGGGGACGGACAGCCTGGCCAGCGTGCCGAGCCTCGACCTCTGGGAAGACGTCCTGGCCCTGCATCGCGCGTTCCCGTCCCTCGAGCCGGAGTGGCTCGTGCGCACGGCCACGCGCGGCGGCGCGGAGGCGCTCGGCTTTCCCGGCCTTGGCCAGATCGCCGCGGGCGCAGAGGCCGCCTTTGCGTTCACGGAGGGTCCGCCCTCCCTGTCCGATCCGCTGGCCTTCCTCCTGTCGGGTGAGGCGCGGCTGCGCGGGGTCCGGGAGTGAAGACCCTCGTCGATCGGGCGATCGTGTACGGCCGCATGATCAAGTTCTCGCACTCCGTGTTCGCCCTGCCGTTCGCGCTGGCCTCGGCGGCGGTGGCCGCGGGCGGGCGCGTTCCCTGGCGAGAGCTGCCGTGGATCGTGCTGGCCATGATCGGCGCGCGCAGCGCGGCCATGGGATTCAACCGCCTGGCCGACCAGGCCATCGACGCGCGCAACCCGCGCACGGCCGGCCGCGAGCTGCCGCGGGGCCTGCTCTCGCGGCGCGAGGTGTGGCTCTTCGCCTCTCTGTCCGCGCTGGCCCTGGTGGGGGCGGCGGCCATGCTCAACCCGCTTTGCCTCCTTCTCTCGCCGGTGGCCCTGCTCGTGGTGCTCGGGTACTCGTACACGAAGCGCTTCACATCGCTCTCGCACCTCGTGCTCGGGCTGGCCCTGTCCATCGCGCCCGTCGGCGCGTGGCTGGCCGTCCGCGGCCGGTTCGACCTTCCGCCCGTCGTGCTCGCGCTGGCCGTCCTTTTCTGGGTGGCCGGGTTCGACACCATCTATTCCTGCCAGGACGTCGACTTCGACCGGCGCGAGGGTCTGCGCTCGTTGCCCGCCCGCCTGGGCATCCGTCGCGCCTTGACCGTCGCGCGCCTCCTCCACGTCGCGGCCGTGGTCCTCCTGGCTGCGCTGTACATGCTGGCGCCGCTCCATCCCGTCTACCTGGCCGGAGTGGCGGCGGTGGCGGCGCTCCTCGTCTACGAGCACTCGCTGGTGTCCGCCGACGACCTCTCCCGCGTGGACGCCGCCTTCTTCGCCGTGAACGGCTGGATCGCCGTGGGCTACCTGGCCTTCACCGTCCTCGCCCTGCGGCTCGCACAGGGCGCGGCCACGCCTTAGAATGACGCCGCTTCGCAAAGCCGGCGTCGCGGCGCGGAGCGACATGACGACCGTGGCCCCTCCCCTCGGACGCTCGGACACCACTCCCACCCCGGGGGCGCCGGAGACGCTCGCCGTGCGGTCGATGTTCGACCGCATCGCGCCGCGGTACGACTTCATCAACCGACTGCTCTCCGCGGGCACCGACGTGCGCTGGCGCCGGCGCGCGGTGGACGCGCTGGGCCTTCCCCGCGGCGCGCGCGTGCTCGACCTGTGCACGGGCACGGCCGATCTCCTGGTCGAAGCGTTGGGGCGCGACGGCACCCGCCGCGGCCTCGGCCTCGATCTCTCGACCGCGATGCTCGCGCGGGCCTCGGCGAAGCTGGAGCGGGCGCACCTGACCGCGCGCGCGGGGCTCGTGGCCGGAGACGCCCAGCGCCTGCCCGTCCGCGCCGGCATCCTCGACGGCGCGATGGTCGCTTTCGGGATCCGCAACGTCGGCGATCCGGCGGCCGCCCTCGCCGAGCTGAGCCGCGTCCTGCGGCCCGGGGGCCGCCTCGTCGTCCTCGAGTTCTCGACCCCGCGCGGGCTGTTCGGCGTCCTCTTCGGCGCCTACTCGCGCCACGTGCTGCCCCGCGTCGGGGGCTGGATCAGCGGGGATCGCGGCGCCTACGCCTACCTTCCGGCGTCGGTCGCGCGCTTCGCGTCTCCCGCGCAGCTTGGCGCCGTCATGGAGGCGGCCGGCTTCACGAGCGTGCGCTGGCAGCCGCTCACCGGCGGCATCGCGCACGTCTTCGAGGGCACCCGCCGGTGACGCCGCTGGCCGCGTCCCTCCAGAAGGCCGCGCCGCGGCTGGAATCGCAGCGGGCGGCGATCCTCGAGGCCTGGCTGCGCGCGCTCGCGGACACGGCGGCTCCGGGCGTGGGCGACCTGCGCGAATCCTGCGAGCGGGAGCTCGACTTTCTCCTCGCCCGCCTGCGCGTCGGCGAGGCGGAGGAGCTGCTGGACGAGGAAGCCCGCGAAGGCGCGCGCCGCGCGCGGGCGGGGTCGAGCCTGCAATGGCGCGCGCAGGCCTTGTCTCGCCTCGACCGCTGCTGCCTGGGCGCCCTGGCCAACGGCGGCGATCCCGCGGATCACGACCGTGAGGCGGTGCTGGCCCTGGCCGAGCTGGGGGCGCGCCGCCTGGAGGCGCTGCTCCGGGCCAGCGAAGAGGAGAACCACCGGCGGCTGCTGGAGACGCAGGACCAGGCGGCCCAGGCGGCGGAAAAGGCGCGCGAGCTGGAGCGCGCGAACGAGGCCCTGCGCAAGTCCGAGCGGCAGAGCCAGCATCGCGCGGAGCAGATCGCGTTGCTGAGCTCGGTCGCGCATCGCATCGCCTCCGTACTCGACGCCGAGCGCCTCATGCAGGAGGCGGCGGAGGTGATCCAGGCCCGCCTGAACCACACCTACGTCGCGGTGGTCGTGCTCGACGACGAGGGTGTCCTCGTCGGGAGGTGGGCCGGACGGGCGGGGATCGGCCGCCGCAGCGCGGGCCGCGCCCAGGGTCCGGCCGGAGGTGTGATCGGCCGCGCTCTCCGCAAGCGCGCCCCCCAGGTGGTGCCGGACGTCTCCCAGGATCCCGATTACCATCCCGACGTGCCGGGCACGCATTCCGAGATGGTGATCCCGCTGCTCGACGGGGGCGAGGCCGTCGGCGCCATCGACTTCCAGACCGAGCGCACGGGCGCGTTCGATCTGGACGCGGTCGCGGTGGGGGAGACGCTGGCCGAATTCCTCGTGGTCGCCCTGCGCAATGCGCGTCTCTTCTCGGAGAGCCGGCGTGGACAGGACTGAGGTGGTCCCATGATGCTGGTGCCGGCGATCGCGCTCCTGGCGTTGTCCGGGCAGGCGGAAAGGGCCACGGCGGCCGCGCTCGTCAAGGAAACCGCCTACGCGCGCGTCGCCCTGGCCCAGTCCATCGGACGCGACCCCGCAATCCACGCGGCCGTGGTGGCGAGCAATGCCGTCGTGGAGACACCCGCGGAGGTCCGCCGCCGCGACGCGTTCTGGATCGCGAACCCGCGTGACCCCTTGCGGCAGACGATCGTCCGGGCCCCCTGCTCGGACACGGTGCGCGAGCTGGTCAAGGCCGACGTGGTGGTGGTCGAGGCCTTCGTCATGAACGACCGGGGTACGCTCGTGTGCAGCATCAATGAGACCAGCGACTACTGGCAGGGCGACGAGCCGAAATGGCAGCAGACCTTCACCGAAGGCCACGATCCTTTCGTCGAGGAGCCTGCCTTCGACGTCAGCAGCGGGAAGTACGCGATCCAGGTGAGTGTGCCCGTTTGGGACGCGAGCAAGCGCATCGGCGCCGTGACCCTGACCCTCAAGCTCCACCGGACGGACGCCGCCGCCAAGCACTGAGGCATCAGCCGGCGATCACGCGACCAAGCACGGAAGCGAGGTGGCGGGGCAGTCGCGCCGCCACTTCCTCCGCCGCCACCGGGCGGGCGAGCCGCCGCTCCAGGCTGGTGACCCCGCGGCCGCGGATCCCGCACGGCACGATCATGCCGAAGGGCGCGAGATCCGTGGAGACGTTGAGCGCGAACCCGTGCGAGGTCACCCAGCGCGCGATGCGCACGCCGATCGCGCCGATCTTCTCGTCGCCGACCCACGCCCCCGTCATCCCGGCCACGCGGCCGGCGTCGATGCCGTAGTCCGCGCAGGTCCGGATCATCACCTCTTCGAGGTCACGCACGTAGCGATGGACGTCGCAGCGATCGGGGGAGAGGTCGAGGATCGGATAGCCGACGACCTGGCCGGGCCCGTGATAGGTGACGTCGCCGCCGCGTCCGGTCTCGACGACGTCGAATCCCCGCGCCCTGAGCGCCTCCGGCGACAGGAGGAAGTTCTCCATTCGCGCGTTGCGCCCGAGCGTGAAGACCGGATCGTGCTCGAGGAGAAGGAGGGTGTCGGGGATGCGGCCGGCCTGCCGCTCCGCGACGAGGCGCGCCTGCAGGTCGAGCCCTTGCGCGTACGGCACGCGCCCGAGGTGACGCACCTCCAGCGGCCGCACCGCGCCCGCCGCCGCCCTCAGAGCGCCGATTCGTCGAACTCCTGGAGGCCGTTCTTGAGGTGCGCCATGAACTTGTCGGCGTCGGCGCCGTCCACGATGCGATGGTCGAAGCTGAGGGCGAAGTAGGCCATCGTGCGTATCGCGATGGCGTCGTCGCGGACGATCGCGCGCTTCTCGATCGTCCCCACCGCGAGGATGGCGACCTGCGGCTGGTTGATGATCGGCGTGCCGAAGAGGCTTCCGAACCCACCGGGGTTGGTGATGGTGAAGGTGCCGCCCTGGACCTCTTCGATCTTGAGGCGCTTGGCCCGCGCGCGCTCGGCGAGGTCGTTGATCGCCCGCGCCAGGCCGAGGACGTTCTTCTCGTCCGCGTTGCGCAGGACGGGGACGATGAGCCCCCAGTCCAGGGCCACCGCGATCCCCATGTTGAGGTCCTTCTTGTAGACGATGTTGTCGCCGTCCACGGACGCGTTGAGGATCGGGAAGGCCTTGAGCGCGTTCACCGTCGCCTTGACGATGAACGGCATGTAGGTGAGCTTGACGCCGCTCCGCTCCTGGTACGGCTGCTTGTACTTCTGGCGGAGGTGGGCCGCGCGCGACATGTCGATCTCGAAGACCGTCGTGACGTGCGCGGAGATGCGCTTGGACATCACCATGTGCTCGGCCGTCTTCTTTCGGATCGGCAGCATCGGCACGATCTCGACGCGCTCGCCCGGCTGGTGCGGAGAGACGAAGGGCGCGGGCGCGGGAGCGGGCGCGGCAGCGGTGGCCGTGCCTGAGGCCGGCTTCGCGGGCGGAGGCGGCGCCGCGGCCGGCGCTGGAGACGTGGAGGGCGCGGCCGGCGGGGGCGCGAAGGGCGTGGATGGCGTCGAGGACCACGTCGGGGTCACCGCGCGCTCCGGCGCCGCCGCCCGTGGGGCCGCGGGCGTCGGCGGCGTCGCGGCCGGAGTCGGCGCGGCGGGAGTTGGCGCGGCGGACGCTGCACCGGCGGCCGGCGCGGGACTGCTCGGCGCCGGAGTGGTAGTGGGCGCTGGTGCGGCCGACGGCGCGGCCGGCGGCGCGCCAGGGGCAGATCCGGGCCGCGTTTCGATATGACCGAGGATGTCCTGCTTGGTGACGCGTCCGGCGATCCCGGTTCCGGGGACTTGGCGTATGTCCACGTTGTGCTCGGCCGCGATCTTCCGGACGACGGGCGACGAGCGCGTCTGGCGCAGCTCGTCGGGCGTCATGTCCGCGCGCGGCTTCTCGAGCGCCGGAGGAGGAGGAGAAGGCGGAGCCGGCGCCGGAGCCGGCGCGCTGGCGGGCGGCGCCGAGGGCCACGTGGGCGCGGATGTGGCGCTGCCGGGCGCCGGTGTCCCCGACGACGGGGCCGGGCTCGATGGCGGAGGCGTGAACGCCGCGGTGGAGGCCGGAGTGGATGGCGCCGGCGTCCCGTCCGTCGGCGCTGCGGCCACCGACTGGCTGGTTGGCTGGGGCGCTTTCGGGGGCGCCGCGGCCGACCCCGGTGGCACGGCCGAAGGAGCGCTCGTGCTCGCGGCCGCGGACGGCGCCGCGCTGGCCACGTCGCCCTCGCCGATGATGGCGACCACGGTGTTGATGGGCACGGTCGCGCCCGGCTCGACACGGATCTCCTTGAGCACACCGGAAGCGGGCGCCGGGATCTCCGCGTCCACCTTGTCCGTCGAGATCTCGAAGAGCGGCTCGTCGCGCTGGACGCGATCGCCGACCTTCTTCATCCACTTGGTGATCGTGCCCTCGGCGATCGACTCACCCATCTGGGGCATGATGACGTCAGTCATTGGGCGTTATTCCTCGAGCTGGGGGGTGCTGAGCCGCACCGCGCGAGTGCATCCTAAGCATCGATCGCATGGCCGTAGACGGCCTCCGCCGCCTGCATGAGCGCTTCGGGCAGGGTCGGGTGCGGGTGGATCGTGCGCATCAGCTCTTCGACCGTCGATTCGAGCCGCAGGGCCACGCACGCTTCCGAGATGAGGTCCGTCACGTGCGGCCCGACCATGTGGATGCCGAGGACTTCGTCGTACTTGCTCTCCGATACGACCTTCACCAGACCGAAGTCCTGGCCGATGATGCGCGGCTTCGCGATGTTGCCGAAGTTGAAGCGCCCGACCTTCACGTCGTAGCCGCGCTTCGTCGCCTCCGCCTCCGTGAGGCCGACGCTCGCGACCTCCGGCATGCAGTAGGTGGCCCCGGGCACCTGGTCGTAGTTGACGGGCTCGACCTGCTTGCCGGCCAGCCGCTCCGCCACCCCGATTCCCTCCGCGGACGCGACGTGCGCGAGCTGCGGATGGGGCCGGCCGCCGACCGTCACCACGTCGCCGATCGCATAGACGCCCGGCTCGTCGGTGGCCATCATCTCGTTGACCTTGATGTAGCCGCGGTCGAGCTGGACCTTGGTCGACTCGAGACCGAGCCCGTCCGTCACCGGGCCGCGGCCCACCGCCACCAGGAGCACGTCGGCGGTCACGCTCTTGGCCGAGCCGTCGGCGGCGCGGAAGGCCACCTCGACGCCCTGCGTCGTCTTCAGCGCCCCCTCCGTCTTGGCCCCGGTGTGGATCGTCATCTGCTTGGCCAGGAGCTTGCCCGCCTCGTTCGAGATCTCCTCGTCCTCGAGCGGCAACACCCGCGGGAGCAGCTCGATGACCGTCACCGCGCTGCCGAACCGCGCGAACACCGACGCGAACTCCATCCCCACCGCGCCCGCCCCGATCACGACGAGGGAGCGGGGAATCTGGGGGATCTGCAGGATCTCGTCGGACGAGATGATCAGCTTGCCGTCCAGGGCGAGCCCGGGCAGCGTCCGCGGCCGTGAACCGGTGGCGAGGAGCACGTTCTTCGTCTTGATCTTCGTGTCCCCGGCCTCGCTTTTCACCACCACCGTGCCCGGACCCTCCAGGCGCGCCTGACCCTTGAAGAGCGTGATCTTGTTCTTCTTGAACAGGTAGCCCTCGATCCCCTTGCTCAGCCGGTTGACGATGCGCGTCTTCCGGCTCATCACCGCGTTGAAGTCGAGGCTGACGTTCTCGGCGACGATGCCGTAGTCCTTGGCGTGCTTGAACTCCTCGTACAGGTCGGCGGTGTGGAGGAGGGCCTTGGTCGGGATGCAGCCGCGGAGGAGACAGGTGCCCCCCAGGCCGGCCGGATCGCGCTCGACGCAGGCGACACGCAGGCCCATCTGGGCGGCCCGGATGGCCGCCACGTAGCCGCCGGGACCGGTCCCAATCACCGTGACGTCGAATTCCCCGTTGGACACAGGTGTTCCTCCCGCTGAGACTAGGGTCTAGAGCCCGGAACGCCCACGCTATCAAAGACGGCCGGGGGAGACAAGACGCGGGACGAGGCAGACGACGCGGCGTCACCGCAATCTGCTAAGATCACCGGCTATTCATGAGGACACCTTTCGGATCATGACGACGCCGCTCATCCTCGTCCTCGCCATCTTCTTCTGCCTGTTGGGGAACGGCTTCTTCTCGGGCAGCGAGATCGCCATCATTTCCATCCGCCGGAGCCGAGTGGAGCAGCTCATCGCCGAGGGCAGCCGGGGGGCGCGCTGGGTCAAGCACCTCCAGGAGAACATGGACCGTTTCATGGCCACGGTCCAGATCGGGGTCACCCTGATGGGGACCCTGGCCGGCGTCCTGGGCGGCTATCTGGCCAGCCGGTACCTCGAGCCGATCCTCGACCACACCCTCGTCGCCCGGTTCGTGCCTTCGGCCCTCGAGGCCACCCTGATCGTCGGCATCGCCATCGTCTACGTCGAGCTGATCCTGGGGGAGCTGGTGCCCAAGGCGCTGGCCCTCCGCTTCACGGACACGGTCGCGGTGATGGTGGCCTGGCCGCTGGACATTCTGGCCCGCTTCTCCAAGGTCGTGATCGCGTTCCTCACCGCCTCCACGCGCGCCGTCCTGTTCCTCTTCCGCATCCGTGACATCGGCCATCGGACGTTCGTCTCGGAGGAGGAGATCAAGCACCTGGTCAAGGAAGGCCGTGAGCAGGGGGTGCTCGACCAGACGGAGGAAGAGCTGATCCACAGCGTCTTCGAGTTCTCGGAGACGCCGGTCAAGAAGGTCATGGTGCCGCGGCCCAAGATCTTCGCCCTCGACGTGAGCACGCCTCCCGAGGACGTCGGCCGGCTCATGGTGGAGAGCGGCTTCAGCCGGATCCCCGTCTACGACGGCAGCCCGGACAACATGGTCGGCGTCGTCTACATCAAGGACGCGCTGCGCCTGCTCGAGAAGCACCAGCCCGTGGTCCTGCGCAAGATCCTGCACCCCGTCCACTTCGTGCCGGAGAGCAAGAAGGTCGGTGAGCTCCTGAAGGAGCTGCAGAAGCGGCGCACCCATCTCGCCCTCGTCATCGACGAGCACGGCTCGCTGGTCGGCCTCGTGACCCTGGAGGACCTGCTCGAGGAGATCGTGGGCGAGATCCAGGACGAGTACGACTGGGAGGAGCGCCCGGTCGAGAAGCTCCGCGACGGCTCACTGGTCGTGGACGGGACGGTGTCCGCGGCCGACCTGCGGCAGAACTACGCGATCCCGATCCCCGAGTCCGAAGACTTCGACACCGTGGCCGGCTTCATGCTCGACTGCCTGGGCGCGGTGCCGCGCGGGGGAGAGGTGGTCGGCGTGGGGGACTACCGGCTCACGGTCGTGGACGTGGAGAAGAACCGCATCAGCAAGGTGAAGATCGACCGCGTGCCGGCGGCGGTAAAGGTCGAGGCGCGAAGCTAGAGGGTAGCACCCGGATCTCGCGTTCGGGCCGCGGCCCGGGCCGGACGGAGGGGCGAGGCCTCAAACGGCGCTAACGCCCGCTAGGCTGGACGATGACTCGGCCCAGCGGAGCACCCCTGGTCCTTGTACCGGTGATCCCTCATCTCCAATACACACGGAACTCCAACGCGCCCATCCGCCGCCACAATCTCACCCTTGACGCTCCGACTCGTGCACGCGACTGTCACTAGGGAAAGGGCCTGTGGCGACCCGCTGAGCGTGCGTCCATCGCGTCTTCATTGACTCCGCCGCCGAAGCCGATCGGGTCTTCACTGAGGAATCTTCCGATCTTGGGATCGTAGTAACGAGCTCTGTAGTACAGCAGACCTCTCTCGGGATCGAACTCCCGCCCGGTGTAGCCGTAGCCACTGACCGTGCCACCGTTGCGCACTGTAAGCCCGTCCGACCGGGGGAGAGAGTCCTAAGCGCGCGTACGAGTAGTGTCCTGGCCCAGAGACTCGCTGAAAAGAGAGGCTCGACGGGCGGGAGTTTCATCGCAGTCGTCATTGGTGGGTATTTTTTTCGAGCGCCAAGATTCCCGCCGCGATTTGCGGAACGCGAGAGAGGGCAGGATGCAGACTCGCGTTGGAAGGCATGTCTCACGCTTGTGGAAACGTCGCGGAACGTTTGTTCGTGCGCGGACGGCTTCGCGCGACTCTTGTTGGTGTCGCGTGCGCTAACCGGCTGCCTACGCCGCCCCCCGAAGCGTGTCTGAGGTCCGTGCTACAACGCGGCATGCAGAAACGACATGCTCACTTCGCTCACTCGCCTCTCCGATGCCGAGCTCGTCGCGCGGGTGAAGAGCCTCGTCGCGCGCGAGCGTGACGCGACGGCCCATCTCGTCGCTCACCTCGCCGAACTGGACACGCGCGATGTGCACCTGCGCGAGTCCCTCTATGTCTACTGCCGGGACGCCCTTGGGCTCTCGGAAGGCGAAAGCTATAACCGCATCGAGGTGGCCCGCGCGGCCCGCCGGTTTCCCATCATCCTCGAGATGCTCGCGGCAGGAGCGGTCAACCTGACCGCGGCGCGGCTCCTCGCGCCGCACCTGACTCCCGCCAACCACCGCGAGGTGCTCGACTCGGCCCGCGGAAAGAAGAAACGGGAGATCGAAGAGATCGTGGCCAGGCTCTCGCCGCGGCC
>WNFC01004578.1_pt1 | contig 15988 bp, 12 predicted proteins | sample 5400541 | NCBI WGS metagenome assembly WNFC01 (sample SAMN13153342, study PRJNA577476) | soil metagenome | isolation source: 120 cm saprolite under Douglas fir tree site 2 hole 2 replicate 1 | place: USA:California | collected 2015-04-18
TTCTTTTGCGGAGTCAGGGATGATGATGCCACCCTTGACGCTTTCCTTCTCTTCAATGCGCTTCACGATGACACGGTCGTGGAGCGGGGTCAGTTGCACTGCCATCTTGAAAAACCTCCATAGGTGAACTTGCGGTTTGTAGTGTGGCTGCAAGGCAAAAGGGGAATTAGCACTCCTCGCAACCGACTGCTAATATAGCAGAAACTCCTGCCATGTCAAGCGTTTACCGGACAGACCGGTTGGTCGCTTGTGGATTTTCGAGCAGCATAAGCCATGTATTTAGAATAACTTAGGTGGTGCAAGAAAAATATGGCACTTGGAGATTGTACTGCAGATAGCCCCGGCGTAGAATCCGACACAACGGAGCACAATGGGGTCACTGCTCTACATTCGGCTTATCGGTTACACAGCGGGGACGCTGCTGCAGCTTTTCTGGATGGTGGTTATTCTCGGCTACCGCCGCCAGCGGAATTTTGAACGCGTCTTCTTTTTTCTGTGCCTGGCGTTGTTCCTCTTCTACGCCGGATCCCTGCTCGCTCTAAATTCGCAGATTCATTACCTGCAACCTCCCATGGGGCTCAATCAGTTTGCGATTGTCATCATTTCCGCCGGCCTGTGTATTTTGCCCGCTCTTTTATTGCATCTGCACATGGAATACGCAGAGACGCGGGGGATGCTCAGAATAAAGCGGTGGAAGTGGGCGGTGTTGCTCCTGTTTTATGCGGCGTGTTTTCATCTGGCCTACCATCGAATTCCCCTTCTCCGGCAAGAGCCACATTTTGATTATCTCGTGCCGGGAAGTTCTTTGGGAGAGGGTTTCGCCATGGTGCTTGCCGTCGCGCTGGCGTGGTGCGCGATTTGGCAATGGCGCTTCACGACGAGCGCTCCCGATCGGCCGCAACGTTATTTTCATGCAACGTTGTTGCTGTTTTTTGCGCTGTCGTTTCTGGCGGTCACCAGCTTGCACTTGGGACCATTTCATCTGGAAACGCGGACCGCTGAGTCACTCGCAACTTCATTTGCCCTGTTGCCCATTCTGCCCTTCACAGCTCTCATATACCTGGTGCAGCGGCATAACTTTTTACAGATCGGACGGCAAAAAAATCTGCTTTATGCGGTCTCCGCGACGTTTCTGGCGCTGCTTTACCTGAGTCTAGCCCGCCGCGTGGGCACCTGGCTGGAGCCGCTTCTTCCGCCGGAGGCCTCGGCATCCATACTGCTTTTCGTGCTGGTGATATTCATCGAGCCCTTGCAGCGAGTGCTGGGACGGCGGCTCATGGAAACGGCGCACCAGGAGATGGACCGCGTGCAGCGCCTGACCGCGGAGATTCAGCAGGAAGCACGACAGGGAAATCTGCGAGGACTCGTGCGTTTCGTCGAGAGGCGCGTCAAGGAAGTGTTTGAGCTGGCGGCAGCGAGCCTGACGCTTGTTGACCAGAGCAAAGCAGAATTGCGGCCGTCTTCGCGAACGCCGGAGGAACGTGCAACCTCAGCAGCGCCGAGCGGCCAAGTCTTTCCTTTACGGCAGGGACACCAATTGGTGGCCGTGTTGAGAGCGGAGCCGCATGGTGCTGCATTGTCGGGAGAAACGCGTGCGGCGCTGGAGTTCTTGTGTGAGCAACTGCTGGGCGCGCTGGATTTGTGCCGGTTGATCGAAGAGAAGCTGCGGCTGGAGAGGGAATTGGCGGAGCGCGAGCGGCTGGCGCTGGTGGGGCAGATGGCGGCGAGCATTTCTCACAACTTGAAGAATCCGCTGGGGTCGATGAAGACCATCCTGCAGGTGCAACTGGAGAATCCGGAGCTGCCGGATTCGATACGCGGAGAGACGAAGATGGTGCTGGAGGAAATCGGGCGGCTTTCGACGAAACTGAATCAGTTGCTGCAATTCAGCCGGCCCGCGGTGCGAGGAGGAAGCGCGATTGGCAGTTGCGATGCCCGAGTGGCCGTGGAAGAGGTGGCGGGTGTCTTGTCGCACGAGGCGGAGCGGCGAGGCGTGAAGATGCAAATCAAAGTTTCCGGCGGGAGCGCCATGGTGGCGGCTAGTGCGGAGGCGGTGAACGACATTGTGTCCAACCTGGTGGTGAATGCATTGGAGGCCGCACCGCGCGGGGGGCACGTGATCGTGTCTGCTGCTTCACACGATGGGGTTTGTATCCTCGAGGTGGAAGACGATGGGCCGGGAATTCCGGCAGCGCTGCGAGAAAAGATCCTTCAGCCTTTTTTCACGACAAAGTCGCAGGGAACAGGATTGGGGCTGGCGATTGTGGCGCGGCGCGTGGCCGAATTCAGCGGGACAGTGGATTGGGAGAGCCCGGTGCGGGAGGGAAGCGGCACGCGATTCCACGTCACGCTGCCGATGGGGGAAGCAAAGAAGTAACGAAGCAAGGAAAAAGAGAATGATGAAGACCATCTTGATTGTGGACGACGAACCCGCGGCGAGATACGGGCTGCGACGGGCGCTGGAGGCAAAGTATCGTATCGCGGAGGCGGATTCGGCCGAAGCGGCGCGAGAAGCGCTTCCCCGCGAACTGCCGGACCTGGTGCTGCTGGATGTCGTGCTGCCGGGACAGGACGGGCTATCATTTCTGCGCTGGATGCGCGAGCAGGGGAGCGAACTGCCGGTGCTGATGGTTTCGGCGCTGGACACGGCGAAGACGGCGGTCGAAGCACTGCAGCTTGGCGCGGCGGACTATCTGGTGAAAGGTTTCGAATTGGAAGAGCTTCGCCAGCGCGTCTCAACGCTGCTGAAGCTGGTCACACTTGAAAAAGAAAATGACGCGCTGCGGCGGCGTTTGACGACCGAAGGACAATTCGGCCAGATGATCGGACGCGCGGCGGATATGCGCCGCGCGTTCGAGATGGCGGACCGCGTGGCGCCGACGAATTCGACGGTGCTGATCTTGGGAGAGAGCGGCACGGGAAAGGATTTGCTTGCGCAAGAGATTCATGCGCGCTCGCCGCGCGGCAGCAAAGCCTATGTTGCGGTGAATTGCGCGGCGCTGCCGGAAACGCTGATCGAGTCGGAATTATTTGGTTACGAGCGTGGCGCGTTTACCGGCGCAGCGCAGCAGAAAAAGGGGAAGTTCGAGCTGGCCTCGGGCGGTACGATTTTCCTGGATGAAATTGGCGACATGAATCCGGTGACGCAGGCCAAGGTGTTGCGCGTGCTGGAAAATCGCACGATCGAAAGGCTCGGCGGGACGCAATCGATTCCGGTGGACGTCCGCGTGATCAGCGCGACGCACCGCAATCTGCAGGCGGAGATTCGCGCGGGAAAGTTTCGGGAGGACTTGTTTTACCGGCTGCGGGTGGTAACCATCGATTTGCCGCCGCTGCGGGCTCACAAAGAGGATATTGCGCTGCTGGCGGAAACCTTTTTGCAAATGCATGGAGCGCGCCTGGGGCGGGCCGCCCGGCTGAAGCGCGAGGCGATAGCGGCGATCGAGAAATATGATTGGCCGGGCAATGTGCGCGAGTTGAAGAATGCGCTGGAGCGGAGTGTGGTGCTGTCTCGCGGTGACGAGATCGGCGTCGAAGATTTGCCCGTCGAAGTTGTACACGGCGAAACGATCTCGCTCAAGCATCGCGGCGACGAGCACGACAACGGAATTGGCGAACGGGATTTTCGCGAGGCCAAACGAAAATTCGAGGTGGCCTACCTGACAAGGCAACTGGCGGAACATCGTTGGAACGTCTCGCGAACCGCGGCTACGATCGGGCTGCACCGGCAGAGTCTGCAGGAAAAACTGCGCGAGCTGGGAATCCGGCGGCCGGGCAGAGAACCACTGGAAGACGAATAAGAATTAACACAGAGACCGCCCCGACCCGGTCGGGGTAAACGCCGAACACAGAGAGCGCAGAGAAGAGAAATGAAGCAGAGAGTCAGAGAATGACTGCCGGGAAAAGCGCGGTGGGAGTTGTTGGATATATTATGGCGGGCGGCGCCAGCTCTCGCTTCGGGCGGGACAAGGCGCTCGTCGAAGTCGGCGGGACGCCAATGCTGGCGCGGATGATCGAACTGCTGCTGGGCGTCACGAAACAACTGAAATTAGTTGCGGTGCCGGGCAAGTACGCTGCATTCGGGGCGGAAATCGTCGAAGACCGTTGGCCGGGAGAGGGGCCGCTCGGAGGAATCATCACCGCGCTCGAAGATGCCGCCAGGAGTCCTGCGGATGGCGAATGGAATCTGATCGTGAGCTGCGACATGCCGTTCCTGACGCGCGAGTGGCTGGCATTTCTTAGCGCGCGCGCGGCAAAAAGCAAAGCGCAGGTCGTGCTTCCTTACTCGGAGCATGGGCCGGAACCGTTGTGCGCCTGTTACCAGACGGATGCCGCGGGCCCGCTGCGCGCCGTGTTTGAATCCGGCGTGCGCAAAGTGACGCAGGGATTGCAACACGTGGCCACGGAAGTTCTTGACGAGGCGGACTGGAAACGATTTGATAGCGCAGGGCGGTTGTTCTGGAATATGAATACGGCGGCGGATTACGAAGAAGCGCGGCGGATTCTGGAAGCGGAGCGGAAGTGAGCGAAGAGAAGCCGGTTAACTACTTCGAGTTTCGCGACGTGTGCAAGAGCTTTGACGAGCGGCTGGTGCTCGATCAGGTCAGCTTCGCGGTAAAGCGCGGAGAGACGTGCGTGATCATGGGGCGCAGCGGCGTGGGCAAGTCCGTTTCCCTGAAACACATCATGGGTTTCCTGAAAGCGGATTCGGGACAGATTTTCATTGATGGACAGGACGTCACCGATTTCAGGGAGTCGGACTTCGAAGAGGTGCGGCGCAAGGTGACCATGGTCTTTCAGTCCGGCGCGCTCTTCGACTCGCTCACGGTTGGCGAGAACATGGCCTTCCCGCTGGAAGGACAGCCGGGACTGACCGCTGACGACGTGGACGAGTACGTAGCAAAAATCGCGCACATGCTGGAACTGGAGACCGTCTTCGACAAATTGCCCAGCGAACTTTCCACCGGGATGAAGCGCGCGGTGGCCATCGGGCGCGCGCTCGCGCAGAATCCCGAAGCGATCCTGTTTGATGAGCCGACCACGATGGTGGACCCGATCATGGCGGGGCACATGGGCGATTTGATCCTGCGGCTTAAGAAAGCGTTTCAAAAGACATCCATCGTCGTGACTCACGACACGCATTTGGCGAAGAAGCTTGCCGACGTGGTCGTCTTTCTCCAGGAAGGCCGGGTAACCTTTTTCGGACCCTGGGCCGATTTTGAAAATTCAACCGATCCCTTCCTCAAAAATTTCCGAATGCAGGATGAATTGATTCCCGCGCTGGACGTGACTCTGTGAGTCGGACAGCAAACGGCTCTTCCGATCCAATCAAACAGTTACGCAAGGAGATGGGCTTCTGGGACGTCCTTCTCTTCAACATCGCAACGGTGCTGGGTCCGCGCTGGATTGCCGCCGCGGCGCATAACGGCACCTCTTCGATCAGCCTCTGGATTCTCATTGCGATTTTCTTTTTCGTGCCGTCCGCACTTGTCATCAACGAGCTTTCTTCGCGCTTTCCTGAAGAAGGTGGTTTGTACGTCTGGGCCAAGGAAGCCTTTGGCGATTTCCACGGCTTCGTGGCGGGATGGACGTACTGGATTTACACCGTGTTTTATTTTCCTGGACTCCTCATGGCCAGCGCGGCCATGAGCGGTTATGTCGCTGGTTCGCGAGGCGCATTGCTTGCACAAGACCGGACATTTCTGCTGGCCGGTTCGTTGGTGCTGTTGCTGGTGGCCGTGGTACTCAACATCATCGGCCTGAATGTGGGCAAGTGGCTGCAAAACGCCGGGGGCGTCTCGACCTATCTTCCTCTCCTGATGCTCAGCGGTGTGGCTGGCCTTGTGTGGCTTCGGCATGGTTCGGTCACAAATTTCACCTGGGCGAACATGATGCCGCACTGGAGCATGGACACGGTCAATTTCTGGTCCCAGATGGTGTTCGCATTCACAGGGCTCGAATTGGTTTCTGCCATGAGCCAGGAAATTCGAGATCCCCGGCGAACGCTGCCGCGCGCAGTTCTCAGCGCAGGCGCTTTGATCGCCGTGATTTACATCATTGGAACGTTTGCGGTGTTGTCGCTCATGCCGGATGCGCAAGCCGACCCGAAGAGTGGCGTATTCCAGGCGCTTACCGTTGGATCGATGGCGTTGCGCGTGGGATTTGTCGGCGTGCTCGCCGCGCTCCTCGTTTCCGTGGGCAATGCCGGCGGCATAGGAAGCACCGTGGCGGGTATCGCGCGGGTTCCGTTTGTCGTGGGAATCGACCGCTATCTGCCGGCCGCATTCGGAAAGATCCACCCCCGATGGAAAACTCCATATGTATCCATCATCGTACAGGCCACGGTGTCGGGGATCGTGCTGCTGCTTAGCCAAATCAACGAAACTACGCGCGGAGCATATCAGGGGCTCGTCGACATCGCCGTCATTTTGTACTTCATTCCGTTTCTTTACATGTACGCAGCGGCGATCAAGCTTGCCGGTCGAGCGGACCGAAACGGAAATCCTCAAGCCGTTCTCATTCCCGGGGGCAAGTTCGGAGTCTGGCTTACGTGTGGGATCGCGTTTGCGGTCACCTTCGCGTGTATCTTTTTCTCACTGATCCCGCCGGCAGACGTTACGAACAAAATGTTCTTTGAAGTGAAAGTCGCCGGCGCGTCGATCGCAGCGATTGCGCTTGGGCTCGGGCTGTATTTTCGCGGGGCGCGGGCCAAGGCTCGCGAATCCATTTAGCTAGAAACCCTGATTGACCAGCTGCTCGATCGTAAGTTTGCTCGACGATGAGTCTTTGCGCGCTTCCAGATATCGCTCCACGTATTTTCCAAGGACATCGCCTTCGAGGTTCACCGCGTCGCCGGGTTTGCGGTCGCGGATGTTGGTGTGTTCGTAGGTGTAGGGTATTACGGCGACATCGGCGATGTTCCTCTGCCAGCGGGCGACGGTGAGGCTGATGCCGTCGATGGTGATCGAGCCTTTTGGCACGATGTAACGAGCAAACTCTTCGGGGACCTGAACGCCGAACCACCAGTTTTCCCCTTCGGGAGTAAGATGCGTTACATGGCCGATGGTGTCCACGTGGCCGAGGACGAAGTGCCCGCCGAATTCCTTGCCTGCGGTGAGCGGCTGCTCAAGATTGACGCGGGCACCCTTTTTCAGCTCGCTGCCATTTGCGCCGAACGAAGTCCTGCGGATTGTTTCACCGGATAGATCCGCGGAGAACCGATAGTTGTGTAGATCAACCACGGTCAGGCAGCAACCATTCACGGCGATGCTGTTCGAAACAGCGAGCGACGGCGCGACGGACGGCGCATGAATCGTGACGCGCCCTCCGTCCACGCGAAGGTCCAGCGCTTCGATGGTGCCGAAATGTTCGATGATTCCAGTGAACATGGGTCAGGCAGTGGCGTGCGCCGGCTGCGCGACCTCCTGCAACGCTTCGGTGAAAATCGCGAGGGCCTGATCGATCTGCTGCCGCGTGATGACCAGAGGAGGCTGGAAGCGCACGACGTTGCCGCTTACGCCGCCGACTCCGATGAGCATTCCCTTGCGGAGGCAGGCGTCGCGAATCGCTTCGGCTTCAGCGGTGGCGGGCGTTTTCTGCGCGTCTTTCACGAGTTCGACGCCAATCATTAAGCCGAGGCCGCGCACTTCGCCGATGAGCGAATGTTTCTTCTGCACCTCGCGCAGCTTTGCCATGGCGTAGTTGCCGCTTTCGGTGGCGCGGGAAGGCAGATTTTCTTTTTCCATGAATTCGATGTTGGCGAGCGCGGCGGCGCACGAAACGGGATTGCCGCCGAAGGTCGAGAGATGATCGCCGGGCTTATAGGCCGCTGCGATTTCCGTGCGAGTGGTGTACGCACTGAGCGGGAATCCATCGGCAATGCCCTTCGCGGTGACGAGAATATCCGGCTCGACTCCGTAGTATTCGATGGCGAACATCTTGCCGGTGCGCGCAAAGCCGGACTGTACTTCATCGGCGATGAACAAAATGCCGTAATGGTCGAGGACTTTTTTCACTTCCGTGAAATAGTTGAACGGCGGAACGATGATGCCGCCTTCGCCCATCACCGGCTCGGCGATGAAGGCCGCAACGTCATTCGAAGTGGCGAACTTCACGATGTCATCAATGGCACGGGCGCATTGGCGCGCGCATTCTTCGGGATCGTTGGGCCACAGCGAGCGGTACGCGTGCGGCGCGGGAGCAAAGGAAATGCCCGCAGCGTAGGGGCCGCCTTTCTTTTTGCGTGCGTAATTGCCTGTGACGCTGAGCGCGCCCCAGCTGCGTCCGTGGAAGCTGGCTTGCAATGATATGAATTCGTGCTTGCCGGTGTAGAGGCGGGCGAGCTTCAGCGCGCCCTCGATGGCTTCAGCGCCGCTGTTGCCAAAAAAAGTCTTGGTGAGATTCCTGCCCGGAGCGATGTGCGCGAGTTTTTCCGCGAGATCGGCGACGGGTTGTACGTGGTAGAGATAGGAAGAGCAGTGAACGAGCTTGTCCATCTGTGCTTTCGCCGCGGCGATCACCTGTGGATTGCAGTGGCCGGCGTTGACCACGGAAATTCCCGCGAAGCAGTCGAGATATTCGCGCCCCTGGACGTCCGTCACGGTGGCGCCGCTGGCTCGCTCAATCACGATCGGCGCGACGGACTTCAGGAAGCCGGTCATGACATAGTCTTTGTATTTCTGAATCGTGTCTGCCATTTGAAAAACTTTCAGGCCAAAGGCCCGGTCAGAGTGTGGTGCGAAGATACCGCTCATTATACCTGTGCTGGCAGCTGAAAGTTAAAAGTTGAAAGATAGAACTTGAAAGACGAAAGTAAGAGAGCGAAACGAAGAAGCAGGGAATCGATCCTGAAGTCTTGAGACGCGCATGAAAGCATGTTTATTGCGGACACCGGCAGCAGTCGAGACGAACCCATTGGAATTCACTGCCGTGCCGACACCCGCGCCGAGCGAAGGTGAAGTGCTCGTGCGTGTGCGCGCCTGCGGCGTGTGCAGAACCGATTTGCATGTGGTCGAAGGAGAATTGCCGGCGCGCAAATCGCCGGTGATTCCCGGCCACCAGGTCGTGGGTATTGTCGAGAGGCAAGGTGAGAACACACGGCGCTTCAGGATCGGCGACCGCGTTGGCATCGCCTGGCTTCATCGGACGGATGGAACCTGCGAATTTTGCAAGGCAAACGCGGAAAATCTTTGCGACAACCCAATGTTTACGGGCTACAGCGTGGATGGCGGTTTTGCGGAACACATCATTGCGCCGGAAGATTTCATCTACGCCATTCCAGCGGGATTCCCCGATGAACAGGCCGCGCCGCTGCTCTGTGCAGGAATCATCGGGTTCCGGTCGCTGCGGCTCTCCGGGATCAAAGCGGGCGGACGTCTGGGCTTTTATGGCTTCGGCGCAGCGGCGCACGTGGCGATTCAGGTGGCGCGGCACTGGGGCGTGGAAGTGTTTGCTTCCACGCGTGATGTTCGTCACCAAAAACTAGCGCTGGAGTTGGGCGCGGCGTGGGCCGGAGGCACGTATGATGAACCTCCGAAGAAGCTTGACGCCGCGATCGTATTTGCACCGGCCGGAGAAATCGTTCCGGCAGCGCTAAAGGCGCTCAAGAAAGGCGGCGCGCTCATTCTCGGCGGAATCCATATGAGCCCCATTCCCTCGTTCAGTTACGACCTTTTGTATCAGGAGCGCGTGATCCGCAGCGTGGCGAATAATACGCGGAAGGACGGGGAAGACTTCTTGCGCGTTGCGGCCGAGATACCGATTCGAACGCACGTCAAGATTTTTCCGCTACACGAAGCCAACTGCGCTTTGAACGCCCTCAAAAGTGACGCTATCCCCGGCGCCGCGGTCCTTCGCGTCGCCGAGTAGCCCGTCTAGTTCTTGTAAGCATCTTGCAGATAAGCTTCGATGGCGAAATCGGGGCCGAACTGCTGCGTGCGAACGTTGCTCAGCGGCGAAAGATTGAGCTTCGGAGCGAGCGCGAAGGGGGTGCGATTCTCACCGGCAATCTTCGGCGCGTAGAAGAGAAATAGTTTGTGGACGACGCCTGCGGCGAGTGCGGCTCCATTCAGGAGGGGGCCGGCTTCCAACAAAATGCTGAGAATTTCGCGGCGGCCGAGTTCTGCGAGGACCGCAGGTAGATCGATGCGGCCATTTTTTGTTTTTGCGCGGATAACTTCGACGCCTGCGTCCTGCAACTTGTGCGCTTTCGGTGAATCCAGTGGGAGAGTGGTGAATACCAGGAGATCGTCGTCAGAAGTCTTGACGATGCGGGATTTGGGCGAAAGGCGCAGCTTCGAATCGAGAACGACGCGCAGGAGTCGCTTGCGGCGTGGGAGACCGGCGCGATCGGTAAGCAACGGATCATCGGCGAGAATCGTTCCGATTCCGGTGAGCAATGCGTCCGAAGCATGGCGCATGCGGTGAACTTCCGCGCGGGACTCTTCCGAGGTGATCCAGTTATCACGCATGCCGGAGTTCTTGGCTTTCTTTTTTCCGGATGGTGGCATCGCCAGTTGCCCGTCCAGCGTCATCGCGGACTTCAGCGTGACAAACGGCTTCTTCGTTCGAATCCAGCACGCGAACGGCTCGTTGAGGCGGCGCGCTTCTTCTTCGCAGGCACCTGTGAAAACTTCGATACCCGCAGCGCGGAGACGCTCGAAGCCACGCCCGGAATTGACGGGATGCGGATCGTCCATGGCCGCGACGACGCGTTGAACGCCTGCGGCGATGATCGCTTCGGTGCAGGGCCCCGTGCGCCCGGTGTGATTGCAAGGTTCCAGCGTGACGTAGAGCGTTGCGCCACGCGCCTTTTCGCCGGCGGATTTCAACGCGACGATTTCCGCGTGATCTCGCCATTCGTACTGATGAAAACCTTCGCCGACAATCTGGCCTTCGCGCACGATGACGCAACCCACCATGGGGTTGGGGCTCGCGAGGCCGGTCCCTTTGCGGGCCAGCGCCAGCGCGTGTTGCATGAAGCGAATGGCGTGTGCGTCCACGGTTTAATCGAAAAGAGAGTTGGCGTACGTTTCCGCGTCGAAGGGGACCATGTCGTTGATCTGCTCGCCGGTGCCAACGAACCGAATGGGCAGGCCCAGTTCGCGCGAGATCGCGACGACGATGCCGCCCTTGGCAGTGCCATCGAGCTTGGTGAGGATGATTCCAGTGACGCCGACGGTGGAAGTGAATTCACGGGCTTGAGCAAGACCGTTCTGCCCGGTGGTGGCGTCGAGAACCAGCAAAACATCGTGCGGCGCGCCGGGAATCACTTTCGCGGCGGTGCGCTTCATTTTTTCGAGCTCGGCCATCAGATTGGATTTCGTATGCAAGCGTCCGGCGGTATCCACGATGACGACATCGGATGAGCGCGCTTTGGCGGCCGCGACAGCGTCGTAAACAACCGCCGCGGGGTCTGCGCCGGATTTCTGCTTGATGACCTCGATGCCGTTGCGCTGCGCCCAGATTTCCAGTTGCTCGACCGCGGCTGCGCGAAATGTGTCCGCGGCGCAGAGCACCACGCTGCGGCCTTCCTGGCGAAGCCGGTTGGCGAGCTTCCCGATGCTGGTAGTTTTGCCCGCGCCATTGACGCCGACGATGAAAATCACGCGCGTGCCGCTGCCATTCTGTGAAGTGGAAATACCGCTCCCAGCCGCCACATCCGGGCGAACTGGCGCGTTCAAGATGCGAATGATGTGGGTCTTAATTTCGCGCTTGAGTTGCGCGGCATCGGCGAGCGCGTTGCGGTCCATTTTTTCGCGCACCGCATCCAGAATCTCGCGCGTCGGCTTCACGCCCAGATCGGCAGAGAGGAGCGCGGTCTCCAGATCCTTGAGGATCGATGGATCGATCTTCCGCTCGCCGAGAAAAATCGTATCGACGGTCTCGGAAAGCGCCGCCTTGGTCTTGCTGACGGACTTCTTCAGCCGCTCGAGAAGCGTCGGCTCCGGCTCGTTCTTGCCAAAAAGTGAAATCATAAGGATGCGCGCGTGACACTGACGTCGATTTAAAATTGTAGCAGATGCAGCCTCCTGGACCGTTGCCAGACACGCGTGGAAGCTCACCAGACTGTATCAAATACGTTGAGAACAGAGAGGGCGAGACGAGTCGGGAGGATTACTGCTAAACGTGCACTTCGACGGCGGAGAGGCGGAGCTTGCCCGCATTGACGGCGGACTCGAGAGCGGTCACCACCACGGCATCGAATTTGGAGCCGGTCAGCGCCCGGATGCGGTCCATCGCGTAGTCCAGTTCCATTGCCGTCTGGTAAGGGCGGTTGGTCGTCATGGCATCGAGAGTATCGGCCACTCCGATGATGCGCGCCATCATCGGAATCTGCTGGCCTTGCAAACCGTACGGATAACCGCGGCCGTCCATATGTTCGTGGTGCAGCTCGATGCCCGGGAGCATTTCCTTCAACTGCGAAACCGGGCGCATGATGTTCGCGCCTTTCACGGTGTGCTGCTTCATCAGGCCAAATTCTTCGGGCGTCAGCGAGCCCGGCTTTTTCAGCACGCGGTCTTCGACACCGATTTTTCCGACGTCGTGCAGCAACGCCGCAATGCGCAGCTTGTCCAGCTCCTCCGTGGATAATCCCAGCTCCTGGCCGATCAGCGCCGAATACTTCGCCACGCGGCCGGAGTGACCGCGCGTGTATGGATCCTTTTCGTCGATGGCCGCTGCGAGCATGCGGATCGAGCCGATGAACAGCTCGCGGTTTTCTTCGGCGGCTTCCTTCAGGCGCTCGATGTATTCCTCGATGTCGCCGGCCATCTTGTTGAAGTTTTCAGCGAGCTCGCTGATCTCCGAAGCGCCGCGGACAGGAGAGCGCTGGTGAAATTCGCCGCGGCTGATCGCGCGCGTGGAGGCCGCCAGCCCGCGGATCGGCCCGCTGATGCCCACCGCGAAGAAATACCCGACGAGAATCGCGGCCAGAATGACTACGCTGACGAACGCCAGCGCCTGCCGGTTTAGCTCCGTGACTCCCGTGTCGCTCTGCGCCTGATCGAGGCTCCGCTGCGCAATGACCGCCCAATTCAGTTCTGGGAAAGTGCTGTAGGTTCCGATCATCTCGACCGGGTGTTTCTTGCCGGTTTCCGAAAAGCGAACCGTTTCCGTGTTGCGAAGTTCCTGCGGCAGCGCCTTCACCTGCGCAACAAGGGAATTGCCGCTGACGTCCGCGCCAGGGACGAAGTTTTTCGTCTCCGGATGCGCCACCAGGCGGCCGCTGTGATCCACCAGAAAAACGATGCGTCCCCTCACGCTGGCTTCCTGCAGACGGCGGAGGATGGTATCCAGAGAAACGACCGCCGCGAGCATTCCCGTAAAGTTGTCGTTCACGTCTTTCAAAGGCACGGCCACCACGAAAGCCGGCCGGTTTTCCGGCGCCAGCGCCAGTGGATCGCTGCGAAACTTGACCACCTGCAGTTGCTGCGATTGCAGGCAAGTCACGAAGGCCCGCTGCAGCGCTCTCGCCACGAACGGATCCTGCTCGGCCCGGAAATTCCCCTGCGACGCGCTCGTCCCTTTTCCGGACTTCCCGACGGCCGTCAGGTAAATGAACGTAGTGCGATTGCTGTCGACAAAATTTTCCAGCAGGCGGGTTACCTTGGGTTCTGCCGCCGAATCTTCCACGTTGTCGATGAGGCCGGTCAGCGCGAGAATCTGGCGCTCGCTCATGAGCTGTTGCGTCAGGTTGGATTCGAACAGCTGGATTTCCTGCGCCAGCGACCTTGTCAGATCGGTTTGCTGGACGCGCTCGGTATCCACCAGTTTGTCCTGGCTAAGCTGCAATACCTGGCGATGGTAGAGGCCAATGGGAAGCGCGCTGACCAACAAAAGCGCACCGAGCACGAGCCAAAGGATGCGCACGCGCCCGGAGCGCATAAGTTCCCAGCGTGCTTTGGCATCCAGCGGCATCTCGACTATTGATTTTAGAAGAACCAGAGGGGCTTAGGCGGTCAGCTAGCGCCCCGCGTCGCGCATGTGCAACTGGGACTTTAGTACTAGAGGCGGAAAAAGTGGACCATCACGGGTTGTCCAGTGGCAGACACCGTTCACCAGACGGCGTTGGCGCGCATTTCTCACTAACTCATCTCTCAGGACTCTGCCAACACCCAAGCATCATCATGTCATCCTGAGGGTTCGGCGAAGTCGAATCCGCAGGATCTCAACCAAATGTTTGCGCCGACGTGAGGATCAGATGAGATCCTTCGCTTCGCTCAGGATGACAATGGCAGCGGGAGTAGTATCAAAAGAACGCGTTTTCGTGGCGAGAAATTCAAGTCAGACCCAGTTCCTCTGCTGACTACTAACAACTAAAAACTGGCAACTGATAACTGAAAACTGATAGCCACGGTTTGTTACTCCCGCTTCAAAGGTCGCTCCATAATGTCCCGAATAGCGTCCTTGGGAGACTTGCCCGCGTGCAGAATCGCGTCCACCTGCTCCGTGATCGGCATTTCGATGTTATGTTCGCGGGCCAGCGCCAGCAACGGCGCGGCTGTATTCACGCCCTCTGCAACCATGCGCATGTTCTCGAGGATTTCGCGCAGAGAGCGTCCTTTGCCCAGCTCGATTCCCACAAAGCGATTGCGGCTGAGCGAGCCCGTACAAGTCAGAACCAAATCGCCCAACCCCGCAAGACCGCTAAGCGTCTCCGGCCGCGCTCCCAGCACCACGGCCAAACGCGCCATTTCCGCAAGGCCGCGTGTGATCACCGCCGCGAGAGCATTCGAACCGAGACCAAGCCCCTGGCACGCGCCGGCGGCAATTGCCATCACGTTTTTCATCGCGCCGGCAAGCTCCACACCCAGAACGTCGTCGTTGGTATAGAGTCGGAAGTTTGGGCCGGCAAACTCTTCTTGCAGCTCGGTCGCCAGCGCAGCATCCCGCGAGGCCAGAACGACGGCGGTGGGTTCGCCGCGAGCGGCCTCCGCGGCGAACGATGGTCCGGAAATCACCGCGAGGCGCGGCGCAAATTTCGGCGAGACGACCTGCGCGATCACTTCGCTCATCCGCAAGTGCGTTGATGGCTCAAGGCCCTTGCTGGCGCTGACGAAACTTGCGCCGGAGCCCTTGCTGGCGCTGACGAAACTTGCGCCGGATGTGACAAAGGGAAGTGCGGAAGCATAAACGGCGCGAGCATGGGCGGAGGGCGTGGCGCCGACGATGACCTGCGCGCCAGAAAGCGCAGCTTCCAATTGAGGATGAACTCGAACGCTCTCAGGCAACTTCGATCCGGCAAGATACGTTTTATTTTCACGCTCGCGGCGGATCGATTCGGCGAGTCCGGCGTTGTGCACCCAAAGCGAAATTTCGTGCGTCTTGCGGCTGCGCGAAAGCACGATCGCCAGCGCAGTGCCCCAGCCTCCGCCTCCGAGAATGGCGATCTTCGTCATTCCTCTTCCTTCTTCTTGCCAAGGGAAAAGCGCGGCTCGGTGCCCTCGACGAGTCGCTGAAGGTTGCCGTCATGCTTGTAAATCACCAGCAGGGCGATGGCCAGCGTTCCCACGTCGATCCCAATCGGCGGCGCATGACGCGGCGCCCACAGAAAATAGATGAGCAGCGGCATGGCCGCGGCTGCCGCGATGGAACCGAGCGAAACATAGCGCCAATAGGCTACGCAAAGAAGGAAGAGCAACAGGGCGCTGGCGGCTGCAAGCGGGCAGAGGGCAAGAAACACGCCGAGAGCAGTGGCCACGCCTTTTCCGCCTTTGAATTTAAGCCATACCGGGAAGCAATGCCCGAGCAGTACCGCGAAAGCGGCGATCATCATCCAAGTGGCGATTTCATCGGTGGCGCGGCCTGCGAACCAGACGGCTGCCGTACCCTTCGCGGTGTCGAAGACCAGCGTGAGAATTCCCGCCAGTGGGCCCACGACGCGCGCGACGTTGGTTGCGCCGATGTTGCCGCTGCCGGCTTTGCGCACGTCCGTGCCGCCAAATAATTTTGCCAGGAGCAGTCCGAAGGGAATTGAGCCAAGAAGATA
>WNFC01006354.1_pt1 | contig 15987 bp, 10 predicted proteins | sample 5400541 | NCBI WGS metagenome assembly WNFC01 (sample SAMN13153342, study PRJNA577476) | soil metagenome | isolation source: 120 cm saprolite under Douglas fir tree site 2 hole 2 replicate 1 | place: USA:California | collected 2015-04-18
CTCCACTCCCCCTGCAAACGCGGCGCCGTTGGCCAGCAGCGAAGTGCTGGACACAACCCCGTGATGAAACGCCTCGAGGATCCCGCGGTTTACGCCAACCGTCCATCCCAAGACATCCGCGTTGACGATCAGATTCTTCACAGCCTGTCCCGCTCCCGCGGGCACACCTGTCCTATTGGACAGCTACTCTTTCGTCCTCCCACCCGCGTTCGTACCATTGACCACTTTGACCCTCAACTCTAGCATGGCGTAGTAGAGGCGAAAATGACGGTAAAGCTGCGTGAAGCCAAGCGCATTGGTTCGCGGCACCATGAGAAGCGGCGTGGTCGCCGTATGAACTCCCGCGTGCCCGTACGCCTCGAGTGGGACGACGAGTCCGGGAAGCGCATCCGTGTCGAAGGGCACACGCGGGTCGTCAACCCTTACGGCTGCATGGTGGTTCTTGCGGAGTCGCTCGATCTCGAGCACCGCCTGGCCCTCAGCAACCTCGCAACCGATACCAGCAATGCTGCGATCATCGTGTGGAAGGGCAACCAGCGGCCCGACGGTTGGGAATACGGCGTTGAACTTGTGGCCCCGGAAATGGATTTCTGGGGACTCGAGCTGTGAAACCCACTTCCCACGTGAAACCTTCGCCGTACGCGAAACCCGGTTCGATAAGTGGCGTGCACTCGGCCTTGACGACGCGCCAGCCAACCGCCGAGCAGCGGCGACGCGCCCAGCGCGTTCTCCTGCGCATGCCCGTGCTCGTCCACGTCGCCAAAAACCCCAAGCCTATCCAGGGATTTACTCATACGGTCAGCGCTACCGGCGGCATGATCATTCTTGCCGAAGGCTTTGCCCAGGGCACCAAGTTCACTCTGGAAAATCCAAAAACGCAGCAGCGCGTCGAGGTGAACGTTGTGCGCCCGCCGCAGATGAATCAGGAAGGCTCACTCATCCCTGTGGAGTTCCTGTCTCCCGCGCCCCTGTTCTGGAATATCGTTTTCCCTCCGAATATCAACTGACGATCCAATAAAAGGCGGCATCCTGTTTGCCGCGGGCTCGCAGAAGTGCGCGAGCGCACGGATTGGTTCTTCGACGAAGATCGGGAGAGTGTACACTCCCATCAAAATGGGTCGTTATCAAAACAAAGGAGTTGGGCGAAGAGCATCTTGTAAGCTGTTGAATAGAAAGAGGATGGACGACGGGAGATTTCGTTACTTCGGGGGATTGAGAGGGAAGGCAAGGAGAAGAGACAGCATAACGGGAAAGGGGGGCGGAATGCGGGAGGGCAAGGCGGAAGGAGCGGACTTGCGACTGATTATCAAATAAAATATTAACATACAAGTATAAAACTTGTCAACCTAGCGAGGCGGTCGTTTTTTGGTACTGAGTGGGATCGCATGTGAGAAGGGGTGGTGGCGGGGCTGCTATGGCCACCTTGAGGATAAAGCTGGGGCATTATGACAGGAAAGAACGCAGCCGGGATTGGCTGTGCCACGAAGGCGAAGAGGGGGCGCAGCGGTGCTGCGCCACTACAAGGCAATCGGTCGAGGTGAGATGTTTGTTGCGAGGAATGACCGGCAAAAAAAGAGTGGCCCCGAAAGCTTCGGGGCCGCCCGGTCTTAGAAGCAGTTCGTTTAGTTGATCGTCAGGCTCACGTTGCCACTGGCGGTCGCGGACCCGGAGGTTCCCGTAATGGGCAACGGCATCGTGCCGGTAACCGTGACGTTCAGAGCCCCGCTCGATGAAGCCTGAGTGTAGGTCGCGTCGCCAGCGTAGTGCGCGGTGATCATGTGTGTTCCCACCGTGGTTAATGCAGAGGTTGTGAGGGTGGCCGTCCCTCCCGACACCGTCACCGGGTTGCCGGTCGGAGAGCCGCCATCCAGCAGTTGCACCTGATCGGTCGGTGTGCCGCCCGTAACGGTCGCCGTGAATGTAAAGGTGCCGCCCGCCGCAGCCTTCGTCACACTCGTGACGGTGACGTGAGTAGTGGTTGCGACAGGTCCGCCTCCCCCACCACCTCCACTATAGCCGCTGCAGCCCAGCGTGAAGCTCAATACGCTCACCAAGCCGAGCCCCAGCGCCGCGTGGAACCGTTTCCGGCCGGGCAGCAAGAGCAGGATGATGGCGGCGAGCCCCGTAATCCCGCTCAGCGTCCACCAGCCTTGGCCTCTACTTGCTGGAACCATGCCTGCTGCGTAGAGTCTGCGTTCCGCCGGAGTCACTGAGGCCATCGCGTTCTGTGCCGACGGCGCGGCCACGTTGATCGCCAGTTGACCCGTTCCGTTCCCGCCGCCGCTGGGCACTGTGACGTTGAGGGCCGTGCAGCTCACTCCTGGCAAGGTTGTTCCGCACGTGATCGCCACGTTACCCGCAAACCCAGCAGTCGGAGTCACCGTGACCATCGAATTGCCGCTAGCGCCGGCGGTCACCGTCGTCGCCGCCCCGCTCACGGTGAATAAGCCGCTGCTCGTCACCGTGAAGGCGACGCCGTTGCTGGCTACGCCGCCTACGGTAACCACGATGTTGCCCGTTGTTGCGCCCGCGGGCACCGGGACGACGATGCTCGTCGCGCTCCAGTTAGAGCTAGTTGGCGTTGCCATCGTACCGTTGAAGGTGACGGTGCTCGTGCCTGGTGTTGCACCGAAGTTCGTGCCGGTGATCGTCACGGACGTGCCCACGGCGCCCGAAGTTGGGTTCAGGCTGGTGATCGTGGGTGCGGCTGCAGCGGTGATGGTCAAGGTCGGCGGTTTTGGGTTGGTATCCGGCCCGCCCCCGGGCTGCGGGTTGAACGTGTCAACGCTCACAGTTTGGGCAGTTGCTAGATTGGCCGCGGGAACCTGTACGGTTAGGGTGCCTGAGTTTGTGACGGCGACGGCATTGGCGGGGAGCGAGATGGTATTAAACTGCACGAGCGTGGCGCCGGCCAGAAAGTTGCTGCCATTCACGGTTAAAGTCAGCCCGCTGGATCCTGCAGCGGCGGTCGTGGGTGAAATCGAAGTGATTCCGGGAATGGGGTTGAGAACTGTAAAGGGCACCGCGTTGGTCGTTTTGCCGGTGTCTGCGACGGTGATCTGGGCCAGAGCACCACTCTGCAGTTGAGCCACCGGAATTGAAGTAGTGCATGTAGTCGCGGTGCCGCCGCAGTTTGTCGGTAAAGGGGTTGTGACGCCATTGGCGGTAAAATTCACAACAGAGCTAGCTGTGAATCCATTGCCGTTCACGGTAGTCAAAATGCTCGAAGCGCCGGCATTGGCCGTGAACGGCGCGATCGAGGTGATGCCAAATGCTGCCTGTCCGCCCAAATTCAGATCCCACATCCCGCGGCCATGCGTGGCCGCGCGAAGCGTTCGGGAAGGATCATGGAGCGCCAGCCCCAAAATTTCGGCAGCCGGGAGTGAATTCGCCGAACCAAGCACGGACCAACTGACGCCGCCATTGGTAGTGAAAAAGGCGCCGATATCCGTCCCAACGTAAATGGTATTGTGAGTCAAATCATCTGGGTCGATCACGATAGCATTCACGGGGATATCTGGAAGCCCCGCACCGTCAATGTCCATCCAAACCGTGGCGGTGCCTAAGGTAGCATTCCCAGTCTTGAATACGTGGCCAGTTGGACCTGTGCAGCCCGTGGCACAATTGCTAAAACCAGAGAAGGTCACATACGCGATCTTAGTGTCGCTCGGGTCCACTGCGATTTGCGTGATCGAGCGAGTGGGAAGCGCGGACGTCGCGATGCTGGTCCACGTCGTTCCACCGTCGGTCGTGACCTCAATCTCCCCACCGTCAGAACCAGTGTAAACAGTGTTGGAATTGCTTAGCGCAGGCGCGATCGTAGAAAGAGTTGCGCCGGCGCCCGCGCATCCTGCCGGGTGTGTCGCCGCAGTCACGTCCGGCGAGATCGCCGTCCATGTATTGGCACCATCCTTCGTTTGCCACACACGGCAAGTCCCGAAATAAAGCGTTTGCGGGTTCTTGAGATCCATCACCAGCGGAGGAATGAAGGACCCGCGGTCCGCATTGTTAATCCCCGAATTGACAAGAAATCCGTCGAAGAAGAGCTGCTGGCCAGCGTAGGAGACGGCAATGATGGGGAAGGATGGCATACCTGGCACATACTCACACTCGCCGTAAATGGTGCTTGGAATGCCGGGATCGATGGCCGTGAATCCTCCGTCGCATCCGAGACTCTGCGCCTGCCAGACCAGACTAGGCCCTTGGTATTGCTGGACGTCGTTATCTTGAGCTCCGCCAAGCCCGGAGAAGGGCGTGGATGGGTGAATGGAGATCCCGGGATAGAACTGAGTAATTCCGAGATTTGCGTTCAGATTGTTCCAAGTGGTGGTGCCGGCGGTTAGATTTGTCGCGCTGCTCCATACTCCACCGTCGTTGCCGACATAGAGGCCAGTGCTACTGAAAGCCAACGCATGCGTATCGACGTGCAGCCCCGTACCGCTATTGGTTGCTGAAACTTCCGTCCAGGTGTTGCCCCCATCAGTCGAACGGATCAGCGTATCAACAGAAGCTGCACCACCGGCAAAGACCGTATTGCCAGTGGTATCCGCCGGATCAACTGCGATCACTAAATCGAAGAAGCATTGCGAATTGCAGAAGGACGGCGCACCCGACAGTTGCGTCCAAGCTGAAGTGCCCCCGTTCCTAGTCTTGACGACGCCCAATAGATTCGAGGAGAGCCCCGTACTGTCGGCGATAGCGGCGTAAACTGTCGCGTTACTTCCTGTACTCAAAGAACTCGGGAGAATCGCTAAAGCGATGCGGCCCAAGCTCCCCGACGGAGTGCCAGCGGGAAGAATCTGTTTGGTCCATTTTGAGCCCGGTCCTCCAGGCGTTATGTTGGCCGCATCGGTGACTGCAGCGCAGGAACTGACTGGCACGGTGGATTTGTATATCCCGTTATTGCCGTTCACGTCGCCAGCGAAGAAACCAAGCGCTACGAAGGCTGTGCCATCACTCGCAAACACGGCACCTGTCCCAACGATCCTGGGGATGCCGAATACCGCCTTCCACGTCAGACCGGCATCTGCGGAACAATAAATTCCTGATGGGAGCGCTGTGCCGCTCCCGTGAACGCCTGCGAGGAGGATGGCAGTGCTGCCGCTGGTCTTCGGGTTGATGGCCAGTGCGCCGACGAACGGACCGCCGCGGAATTGATCTAGAGGACTCGGCGTATGAAACGTGCTGTCCTGTGTGCAGGACGCCGTCGGAGGCGTACCGGCAGTGACCGTGCACTTTAAAACCCCTTCCCCGTAAATGTTGTCACTGGCAAAGTTATCTTCGCCCGTGCCCACATAAACGGTCGAGCAGATGCCCGTCCCTCCAGCTGTGCAGGTGGATGGGTCAACCACCAGCGAACCAACGGCCACAGAGGCAATGCCTGCAGAAGAAGGGAAATCCGTCAGTGGGGTCCAGATAGTGCCGCCATCGGTGGTAACCCAAAGTCCACCATCAGCAGCGCCGAGATAGACGTTATTTGGGTTATTTGGATTTACCGCGAGCGCTGTTACGCGGCCCGACGTGAACGGCGTCCAAAACGCATTGGTCGTGGCTCTTGGACCAATGAATTGCCAGCCTGAAGTTGTCGGCCCCGGCGCGGCAAATCCTATTCCAGGCGCAAGGGAAGCGTTTAGGCGACCTTCGTTCTGTAGCATCTGATGCATGCGATTCAATGCACGCTGGCGCGCTCCTTGCGGAATGAAGCCCTGTGGAAACGCGCGCGGCTTGAAAAACCAATCCTGCCTGCGGCGAAGGAACTCAGGGCCTTCCTGAGGCGCCTCCAGGGCTGCGTCGTTTCGCGGCAATGGCCGGAATCCCTGCGGGGTCTTAGATTGTTTCTCTGGAGCGCTTACAGTATCAGGCTTGGATTGCGCGGCAGCGCGAAACGCCGGGAGCGCCAGAATCAAAGTAAGAAGGAAAAGGGAATTGCGAAGCATCAGAGATTGGAGTTTCATATCCCGTCCAGGCTGCAGATTTGGATTCGATTCCCACAAAACGCATCCGGTCTCCCGACCGAGTCGGGACAAGTTCCGGCGTGGCCATTCGGAGAGAGGAACAACTTCCAGAAATGGCGTCTCGCGGGCTGGGGTTTGTGCCGGAAACGACTCACCATTGAACCTGTAAAGGCTATCACAGACGATTTAAAGACTCTCTAGTACTTCGACAGCGGATTGCTCTCAGTGATAGACCCTTAAACTGGGGCATCACCCGCACAGCGCGCCCGTGGCCATTCTGATGCACCCAGGATTCCGCAAGATGCTTTAGCCGATTCTTGGTGAGTGCCGCGCCTTGGGTGATAATTCGCGCCCGCCTTCGCAGAAACTATCCCTTTGCTCAAATCCTACCACTTCAATGCCACTTTTATTCCACCTGAAGCACTGCGGGCGTTCCGGTTTTCCAGAACGCCCGCTCTTGCGATTTTAATTTTCTTGAGAAGTCATTTAGCCAAACTCAGCGACGGAAACCGCGCCGGCCATAGAAACCAGGTCCCCAGCCCCAGCCGCCATAAAATCCCGCGTATCCGGGATAAGCGTAGCAGGGACCGTAGTAACCACACGGATAGGGCCCCGGGCCCGGATAGCCTCCGGCAACGTGGCGTGGCCCCCTGCGCTCCAATCGTCCGCCGTCCATGTCCTGCTGCGTGACGGGCAAGAAGGCCTGCTGGCTTTGGGTGGTGTCAATCCTGACGGGATCGACGAGGCGGAAGCTCAATTGTTCCTCCGGCTCAAGAACGGTGGGTCTCCCTCTTGTCAGGAGCACCGCGCCAATTCCCGCGGCCGCGCCGGCTCCCGCGCCGATTGCTGCGCCTGTGCCCCAGTCTGCAGCGGCCCCGATTAATGCGCCAAGCCCGGTCGTGGTGCCAATCGTCGCGGCGTCCTGCCCGTGCGAAGCTCCGCCCGAGCCTTTCCGTAGCTCGGTAAGAATCGGGACTTGACGGCCATCCACGACGGTCAAGTCCGTGAGCTCGACTCCTAACTCGGAGGTGCCCTTGATGCGGCCGGCTTTGCGCACGTCCTTGACGTGGCCAACGATCATTTGGCCGCGGCGGGCCACGACCCAGCCGTTCACGACGAGCGGGTTCTCGAGCACGGCGGTAAACTGGTCGCCAATCTGGTTGCGGTCGCTGGAAAGGTAATCATTGATGCGAATGAGAAGGATTGTTCCGGCAGGTACGGTGAGCGTTCCGGGAACTGGCTGGGGTGGCTGAGCCAACGGCGCATTCTGCGATTGTCTCTCGGGTGAGTTTTGGCGTGGCCGGTCATGCAAATAGGGTGGCTTATCGGCGTCCTGCGGGGCGTAAGTTGGCTTCGATGGATCTGGCGTTGGCTGCGGCGGTTGTGCTTGCTGCTGGTCGGGCTGTTGCCCCTGCTGCGGATCTTGCTGCTCCTGTTGCGCGTAGGCCCCTGCACTGAGGCACAATGCTAGGGCTGCCGCCCCGGTTGCGCGCCAAAATTGTCCAAATCCCTTCAAGATTGCTGGGTGGTTCGCCATGATCTTTGCCTCCCTCGATCTGTGCTTCCCGCGGATCCTCGGATCTCTCGCGCCCTGCCCGGTTGGATGGCACCCCTTCTACCTCGGGATGCCCAAGTTCATTCAACCGTACCCAAGGTAGTAACCCCGCGGCGTCATTTAAGTTGCGCGAGGAGATCCCTCGGTATCGTCATTTTTGCGCCGTTCGAACGCATCCCAATACTCCTCACCCATCTTCAGGAGTCCAGCGATTCCCAACCCCTGCCCATCGCCCCTCGTAAGAGTGAGCCGCTCCGCGCGCAGAAATAACTCGCGGTATTCCGTGTAATTCAGAAACCCGCCGATGCGCAGCGCCACGGAATTGTCAGTCGACGTAGCCAGCGTCGCATCCGCAATATCAAGCACCTGTTTGCATTCCATCGAGAGAGCGGTCTCCAATGCGCTCCAGCTTAACGATTCCTCACGCCACTTGGATTGGTACCCGGCGATCAAGCGAGCTTCCTCTTCACGAGCGACGCCAGCGGGAACGGAAAATTCTCCCGGCCACACCGCAAAGTGAACTACCCGCGCCGATTGCACTCCCTCCAGCTGCAGAAGAAACTGCATATCCAGCGGCAGTTTGTGGAATTCAAGCAGGTGATCGCTTTCCAGGTTCAGAGTAACCGTGCGCTCCAGCAGGTTGGATTGGATCGACACAATTTGTGCATCGTGCAAGCCCGCCCATAGAGAAACCTCCGGCACGCCGTGCGGCAGGTTCATCCAATCGACGATCCCCGATTGTTCGTCAGGCATGCATCACCGTTTTAAGTGAAATCGCGGGCAGAGTATAACCCGCACCCCGCCAAATCGAAACGCATTGTATAATCCTGCCTCTATTCCATCCATCACAGGAGGCGCCATGGCCGAGCCAACTTACGAAGAACTCAAAGCAAAAATCGCGGAAATGGAAAAACAAGGAGGCGCACGCCGCACCGGCGCACTCGAATTTCGTGTCGGCGAAAAAGGGGGCGTTAGCGTATACGGCCTCGGGCGCTTTCCCGTCACGTTGTACTATGAACAATGGATTCGCCTGCTTGAAACCGCGCCACAACTTCGCGCGTTCCTCGACGAGAACAAAGCCGCCGGAAAGCTGAAGCTCAAGGAAAAATAGCCTTCCATGATTCCGTTCGACCGCGGAGGACGGAGTAAGACCCTGGTCTGAGCAAGGGCGGTACTAGCCGAGACGGCTTCTCGTCAACCTCAAGTTGGAAATTCAAGTCGAGAAAGAGGAAGGCCCCGGGTGCCTGTGGGGAGGTAACCGGGGCCGGGGGGGAGTGAGGAGGAGTCGAGTGAAGCTCTTTGCAGGGCTTGTACTACTTCGAAGATTGTGCGGCTAGCAGGCAGAGTCTCTGCAGTTCGTCGTACGTGAAAACCACATGCTCGCCTTGGTCACCTTTTTCCAGGTGTCCCAGGCCAGATATACGCGAAAAGCGCCGGATTTCTACCATGGGGAGTCCCAGCAGCACTGCAGCCCGGTCCTCCTCAACTAGCTCTTGGCGATCCATTCTTATTCGTAAATCCATTCCCTCCGCGGGTTATGGGAGCATGCGGTTGTCCAAACCTCCGGCAAGGTAAGTCCTGTTGTTTCTATACGAAAGCTTTCATCGGGAGGGGTCCTTGCACAATCTGCCTATTTCCTTGCACAAACAGTGCACGGATTTAGTACAGATTCAGAGTTGGCAGGAGGGGAAGGTGGCTGAGTGTCGGCTTGAGTTACTTCCACGGCAGGGAAGAAAGGTCCACGTTCCCGCCGGAATGGATTACGCCGAGCTTCGCAGCGCTTCCGTCGGGGCGTTTCGGCAGATTCAACGACGCCACGACGCCCGGCTTCAGGAGCGGGGCAATGGCCACGGCACTCGAAGGCTCAATGATGATTTTCATGCGCTCCCAGACCAGTCGCGCGGCCGAGATGATCTCCTCCTCGCTGACCAAGAGGATGCGATCCACATGACGCCGCAGGATCGCAAACGTCCGCGGTGACAGCGATGCGCGCAACCCATCAGCAATCGTGTCGCTGGAGTCCAGCGATTGCAAAGTGCCGCTGGTCAGCGAGCGGTAGGCATCATCGGCGCGCTCCGGTTCGCAGCCAAACACCCGCACATCCGCGCGAATCCCCTTGGCGCCGAGGCACGTCCCGCTGAGCAATCCCCCGCCGCTAACCGGCGCAAACACAGCATCCAGGTCGCCTATTTCTTCCAGCAGTTCCTTCGCTGCCGTGGCCTGTCCGGCGATGATGCGGTCGTCATCGTAGGGATGGACCAGGTGAGTGCCCGTTTCTCTCTGGACACGGCCGCAAGTTTCTTGGCGCGCTGTCACCGTCGGCTCGCAGAAAACAATTTTTCCGCCGTAGCCCTCGATGGCCTTGGTTTTCACGACGGGCGCATTCTTCGGCATGACGATCCACGCTGGAACTCCACGCCACGCAGCCGCGCATGCCACGGCAGCGCCATGATTGCCACTGGATTGCGTAACAATCCCGCGCGCTACCTCTTTCTCAGTCAGTGAAAGGATTGCATTCGAGGCCCCGCGAATCTTGAATGAGCCGGTCTTCTGAAGGTTTTCGCACTTGAAGAAGAGCTGTGCACCGGTCATGGCGTTCAAGGATGCGGATGTCAGGACCGGCGTGCGGTGGATCCTCGGGGCGATGCGCGCGTGCGCCGTGAGGATGGCCTGCCAACTAGGTGGCTGGTAGCCGGCAGCTTCGACGGATGGGGCGGTATGCATGAGACTCACCTTGGGCTCGGAAACGCTTGCCGGTTCTTCACGTTTAACGCGCCCTCTTGTAATGCGTTTGTCGCCGCTGTTAAAGAGGTATTATGGCATGCCGATAGCGGCTACGCCCGCGCGGATGAGTTAAGACTGCGGCACTCCTGGCCGGTACTGGTACTTCTTGGCCACTCCAAGTTTGATGCTTGACCGCCCGGCTGGCTCTGCTACGCTGGAAGTCCCCTTCACCGAATTCGCAAGAGTCCGCGCCAGATACTTCGTCGCGCAGGGGCACAAAATGAAAGTAGCTGAACGCCGGCAATTGACACGCCTCAATCTTCGGACGCCCCTGCGCTTCCGCGCACTGGGCGTGGCTGCGGACAAGACCGAGCATTTTACGGAAGCTCTGAACGTCTCGCGCGGCGGCTTTTTCTTCGCCTCATCGGCTCCCCTGCAGGTTGGCATGCCCATCGAAGCAACCCTCCGCATGCCCGTCGAAGTGACCGGGAATTCCGCCCAGGAGATGCGCTGCACAGCGCGGGTCGTCCATGTCCGCAACGAGCCCTACGGAGATGGCCGCATCGGTTTCGGAGCGGAAATCGAAAAATTCCAAACCATCCCCGCCGTGGACCGCTGGGTGAGCTGAAAGGCAGTTGCCAGTTTTCAGTTTTCGGTAATTAGTTAAAACACGGACAGAGAAGGCTTCGATCGTGACCGAGGCCGGGCTTCCTCTAACTGAGGTATATAGCAGCCCCCACTTGAAAGCGTGGGGGCGTGTCAGCTGAGATCCTTCGCTTCGCAATCCGGAACGCCAGACACACACGTGGCTCAGATGACAAATTTTTGCCTCGGGCCGGAGGCTAGGGTTTTGCGACTGGCACCGTGAATGTGGTTTTCCCGCTGGCAACATTCTCAAATCGGTCATATACACGCACTGCAATCGTATGCTCCCCGGGCGTCAAGGATGGCAGGCCGAAGTCGTAGTGCTCGACCAGCGCGTCGCTGATACCCGTGCTTGGAGCTACAAGAACCCAATCGCCACCGTCCAAGCTATACTGCGCTCGCTCTATTGCAGAAGTAGCATCGCGCGCCGTGAAGGAGGCAGGATGGCCGCCGGTCATTTTTCCAGAGGCCGGAGCTACCTTGACGTCCTCGACCACAGGCGGAGTGTTATCGACTTCGAACCGCTCGCTTTCCCGCTCGGTCTTGAGCGCGAGGGCGGGGGGATTCGAACCTGCATCCGTAGCAACAACCTTTAAGTAGTAAGCCCCATCGGGGAGCGCGGTGGTATCCCACGAATAAAATTTCTGCTCGAGGTTTTCCTTCAATAATTTCCATTCGAGTTCGTGTTCACCGCGAAAGTAAACCGCGTAGCGCATTTCGTCGTCGTTTTCGTCATGCGCGGTCCACACCACGGATTGATAACCCTTCTGCAGCGTGCCTTGCGGCGGCTGTTCGAACCGCGGAGGTGCGCTGTTCTGCGTGATTACCATGCCGGAAATATTCGGCGACGGCGGCATCCTGAGCATTACGGTTGTCGGCTGGCCCGATGACATGCCGACAATGCTCTGCGCCCGCACGCCGGGATCCTGCAGTGCGATTCCGTCGATAATTGGCGCTACGTTCCGAGGCAGATACGCCAGGCTGACCCAATCAAAGCCGCCCCCCGGGCGTCCGTCGTGGATGACGGCTTTCCACTGAACGAAGCGCGCGGATGGCACTTCCATGGCATTGCCCGATTTCGTATAAGGGCCGTGCCAGGGGGACCACTCGCGGCCGGGATCTTCCGTATTTCCCGAGCGTACAAAGAATTCCAGGCGTGGTGCATTCGAATTGGCTGAAGACTTGGCGGAAGCAGCCGACGGAGGACTCCACCACTCGAGGCGGCCCCACTGCGAGAATAGTTGCGCGTCGAAAGAGCGGGATTCGAACGTGCCTTCGGCTTCGTATTCGGGGCCGGCCGAAAAAATCTTTCCAGGATTTGCCGTGCACAGGAAAACTTTGCCGGAGGAATTGCGGGCGATGCCGGTGATTTGCCCGGAGCCGGACTTGGCGAGATGGGCGAAGACGCCGTGCCCATCAACGGCGAGGAGAGCGCCTGCGTTGCCGGTACCGGCAAGGAGGCGTCCGTCGGAAGCGAGTCCAAGGGCATAGACAACATCTTCGCGCGAAGTCCAAAGCTCTTCCGGCGCGCCCTCGGGGCTGATGCGGTAGATGCTGCTGGAGAGAAGAGGAGGAAAGGGGACGAATGGTTGTTGCTGGGGAGGAACCTGCCCGGAACCGGCTGCGCCGCCGGGGGTAATGGTTGTCGTGCCTTGTGCGGTGGAGATGATGGCGCTGGGAGCTTGCCCGGCGCGTGGCTTCTCACCAATCGCGGAGACGTAGATGGTGCCGTCGGCGGAGACAGCGAGAGAAGTGACTTCACGTCTGGAAGTTTCGTAGAGAACGAAGCCTTCCGTTTTCGGCGCGGCAGAATCCTTGGAGTCCTTAGCGGATGTCTTCGAGGAACTCCGGGAGATGCGCAGAATGCGTCCGCTGGGTTCCGTGCCGGCGATGAGGTTGCCTTTTGGGTCGAATGCCAGAACGCGAATGTGGGCTTCGTCGCTGGAGTAGAAGAGCTCGCCCTTGCCGTCGGGCGCGACCGCGAAGACCTGCCCTTTGTCACCGGTGGCGACATAGAGAGTCCCGTCGGGGGAAAAAGCAAGGTCCCAGATGTATTTCGTTTTGGGATCGAAGAACACGGATTTCTCGCCGGAAGCAGAAACCCGGTAAACCTTGCCGTCGGGAGAAGTTCGAAGCGAAATACTTTCGCTGGCGAGCCCCCGGCAGCGTAGAGCGTGCCCTTGGGATCGAGGCGGACGGACCAAAGATAGGAAGCATCCGCGTCGGCAAGTAAGGTGACTTTCGGCGCGAGTTCGAGGCGGCCGTCGCTGCGCACCGCCACGCCATGCGCGGTGCCTTTGAGGAAATCTTCGTAGGTGGACTGGCGCCAGCGGCGGGTGTGCTCGGCGAAGGAGGCCGGGAGGCCGAGGACTGAAAGGAAGTAAAGGACGCTAACGAAGTAAAGGATGCGGAACAAGCCTGCTCGACCTAGCAACATGGGCATTGTGGTTTTCACCGGATTTGGAGATTTAGAGAAATGACGCCGGAAACGGGGCCTCCGAGCGGGATGGAAGCCTCACTGGCCAACGATTCGCGCAGCACTTGGACGCTGCCCGGAGTGGGGCGTCCGTCGACAACGTTGATTTGCGAGAACGGGATGTTCGGCAGTTCCTTGTCATCCCAGAGTAGCGTCGGGGCCGGAACGAAGAGTCCAACGTAAAGACGGTCGTTCCTACGCTCGCGATTCAAGAGCGCGATGAGTTGATCCAGGCTTGTCGGCCCGCTGCCGGGACCGGCAAAAGCGAAGCCGCGGGAAGCCCGATTCAGCAGATCGGCGTCGCTGACAAGGATGCGGAGCATAGTGCCGCGCGCCACCTGTTCCGGGACGCGAACGGTGGTTTCTTCCACGCGGGCAGCGCCGCGATACGGACGTAGCAGCACGCGGACACGAAGAGTCTCGCCGGGCGCGGCTTCGCCTTTTTCGAGCCAAGCGCTCTCAATGATGAATGATTTCCGGCCCGGAACGCTTTCGACTCGGAGGGCGATGCGGTCCACCTTGGCGGGTTCGAAAGTATTGACGAAAAGTCGAGTAAAAACATTTTGCATCGTGGCGGCGATGGGGAGGCCATCGGGAGAAAGAGTATCGCCCGGAGCGAAAGTGTTTTCGATTTGAACCGGCGCGTGACCTTGCAGGCGAATCTCGCCGGAAAGATGCAGCGTGGTGCCCTCGCCGTAGAGCGAATTCTGGGTCAGGCCGTTAAAGGTAGTAATGGCGACGAGAAGCGGGGTGAACTTCGGATGATTGATGAGTTCGAAGTGGAGTTTCTTTTCCCTGACAGCGCCCTTGGAGGAATCGTCCCCGGGGACGAGCAGTGTGAGATCGAGAGGAATCATGGCGGGAGCAGCGCCGAGTTTGCCGGTCACAGCAGTGAGATGATCGCCGGTGATCGTGCCGATGGCGCCGCCGACATTGACGATCTTCGTCGAAGCGAGATTGGAGGAAAGCGTGGTGACGACGCGGCTGCGGGCCATCGGAATTGCTACGTTGCCAAGGTTCATAAGAGGGTGGCCACAAAGATAGACCCGGTCGCCCTGCACCGCCGTGACGGTACACGCGGAATTGATGGAGGCGTCGCCCTGGACCAGAACCATACCAGCCATGTCGCCCGGGACGAGATGCGCATCCTCCGGTCGCGCTGCCGCTGTCCCGCCTTGCGCTGCGACGAAGCCATAGGCCTGGAGCTGATTCGAGAATTGCTGAATCGCGGCGGGCTGAAAACCAGAGAAAACCAGCGGAGTCTCGATGCGCTCAAGCGAGGAGCCGAACGGCAGGCCGGTGCGCGAGTTGGATTCGGCGGGCAAAGAAAATTGCTGAACATCGGCTTGCGCCGAAGAGCTTTGCAAAGGAGGATTCAGCATATCGGCAATGGGTGTGACGCCGGCGATGGCCTCCTTGGTGAATATTCCAAGTTTCAGGGAGAGCGCGCCAGCCAGTTTGCCATCGAGATAGACGGGGCTGCCGCTCATACCTGCCACCACGCCGGTGTGCTCCACTTTGGGGCCTTTGAGCTGGACAAGGATGATGGCTTGCTTAGGACCGAGAAAATTCTCCAGCACGCCGATAACTTCGAGGTCAAATTTTTCGATTTGGTCGCCCTCGAAGATGGTGTAGGCGTAGCCCTGCATGCCGGGATGGACCTGGCTCAGGGGAAGGAGTTCATTGGACTGCGGATCGGCCGCGAGACGAGCCGGCAGGCACATGGCAGCCGCGAGGGCGAGGAGAGCGCCGAAGAAAGAGCGACGATAGTTCAACAGCTGACACCGATCCATGACCATGAACCACCCATGATACGCGGCGCGGTATCGAGAAGCAATCCAACCCAGCGAGGATGTCTAGTAGAATGCACTAGCTGGACGTCCTGGAATCGCACCGCATTTTGATTGAACTGAGCAAGATATTCCACAACACCTCGACTCTCATCGATAAGACTGCGGTCTTCTTACTCGCGATGGTGCATGGCGAAGATTTTGTCGAGCGAGTCTTCGTACGGGTACACGTGGACCATCCAGCCGAAGATGACGGGCTGGAAGCGGCCACCCGCCGCGTCGCAAGCTTGCTGCGTGGTGATCGCGCCCTTGAGGCCAAACTTGCTCCAATCGGCGTTGCGGAACTGCCCTTTCTGCGGCATGCAAAGATTGATGTGCAAATGCCACATGGCCATGCTGAGTGGCACGCGCATGTTGAGTTGCTCTTCGGTCGCGCGCTTGGGCATGGTGTACATGGCGCCAACGAGTTTGTACCCGTCTGAAGTTTTCTTGTAGAGCAGGGAAGTCGGGCGCGCGGGATCGAAAGCGAAGGCTTCCAGGAACCCGTTCCAGTAATTCGTGAAGTGATATTCGGGCTGCGGCAGATTCGGGAGAAAGATTTTGTAACCGTCGTTCAAGGCGGCTTGGTAATCCTTGTATTTCTCGATGCCGGAGCGGAGCTCGGTGACGACCTCGTTGGCCCGTGCGGCGTCCTCTGGTGTTTGCGGGCGCATCGCCGTCATGTGCATGTGGAGATTGTGCGCGTCCACGTGCCCGGGCGTCATATCGTGAACGGCGTGAGCTTCGTTGGCCTTGGCGTCGTCCATATCCATTCCGGACATTTTGCTGTGGTCCATCGGCTGC
>WNFC01004019.1_pt2 | contig 15985 bp, 15 predicted proteins | sample 5400541 | NCBI WGS metagenome assembly WNFC01 (sample SAMN13153342, study PRJNA577476) | soil metagenome | isolation source: 120 cm saprolite under Douglas fir tree site 2 hole 2 replicate 1 | place: USA:California | collected 2015-04-18
GCTCCGCCAGCGCCACGGGGCCGAGCTCACCTTCGCGCACGCGCCGCGAAAGCTCGGTCAGGCTCTGAAAGTGCAGCGGCTGCTCGGCCATGTCGAACGTACCTCCCAGGTCAGCTGCGAGGCGGTCCCGGCGGCGTGCACCTGACGCGCCGTGCCTTGATGCTCGAAGCTAGCAAGACGTAGTGGGCATCGACAACACGCCGGTCGGCCATTTCCCGCTCGAAGGAGGTCCGCGATGCACCCCGCCCCACGGTTGCGGCTCTTCACCCCGCACTCCCCCCTCTTCCTGCTCCCGCTGCTCGCGTCGCTGGCAGCGGCGCCGCCCGCATCGGGCGATACCTGCACCTATACGATGCGGAAGGACGTGCCCGCCGCGATGCGAGACGGCGTTATCCTGCGCTCCAACGTCTTCACACCCAACGAGCCCGGTTCCTATCCTATCATCCTGCTGCGGCTCCCTTACAACAAGGACGTCGCGCAGACGTACGTCTATGCCTCGCCCGGCTTCTACGCCTCCCATTGCTACATCGTCGTCGCGCAGGACATGCGCGGCCAGTACAAGTCGGACGGCTTCTTCTATACGTTCATCGACGAGACCAACGACGGCTACGACACCATCGAGTGGGCCGCCGGCCTTCCCAAGTCGAACGGCAAAGTCGGTATGTACGGCTTCTCCTATCCCGGCGCGGCGCAGCTCCTGCCCGCCTCGGTCCAGCCACCCCACCTCGTCACCATCATTCCGGCGATGACCTCGTCCGATTATCACGACGGCTGGACCTATGAGGGCGGCGCGCTCGACCAATCTTTCGCGGAGGATTGGCCGATGACCACCATCGCCAATAGCCACGTGCGCCGCTATCCCGACGGCGCGGCGATCGACGCGGTGATGAACCAGGCCGTGGCCGACGAGTTCACCAAATGGTACTGGTTCCTTCCACTGAAGGACTTCCCGCCGCTCTTCCCCAATGACCCGCGCGTCGCGCCGTATTTCTTTGATTGGCTGAAGCATCCAGACAACGACGCCTACTGGCAGCGGTGGAGCTTGCGCACTCGCTACGGGCAGATCAAGGTGCCGGCGCTCCACTTCGACGGCTGGTACGATATCTTCATCGACGGCGCGCTGGAGAACTTCAACGGCCTGCGCCACGGGGCGGGCTCGCAGTTCGCGCGCGACAACCAGCAGCTCGTGGTCGGTCCGTGGCTGCACATCCCCTGGCTGCAGAAGGTAGGGCAGATCGACTTCGGCCCGCAGGCGGCCAATCCGATCGATACACTGCAACTGCGCTGGTTCGACCGCTGGCTCAAAGGGATGCAAAACGGAGCCGATCATGACCCGAAGGTGCGCATCTTCGTGATGGGCGCGAACAGGTGGCGCTCCGCCGAGACATGGCCATTGCCCGGCACCAACTATCGCAAGCTCTATCTGCACAGCGGCGGCAAGGCGAACTCCGTGCACGGCGACGGCTGGCTCAGCGCCGACAAGCCGGAGGACGTCGGCGATGACGAGGCCGCGACCGATGCATTCACGTACGACCCGACCGATCCGGTGCCGAGCATCGGTGGCCGCTTCCAGGCCTCGGTGCCGGGCGGGCCGTACGATCAGCGGCCGCTCCTCGGCAGACCCGACGTGCTGGTCTACACGAGCGCCCCGTTGAAGAAGGACGTCGAGGTCACCGGGCCGATCACGGTGACGCTCTACGCGGCCTCGAGCGCGCGCGACACCGACTTCGTCGCCAAGCTCGACGACGTCTATCCCGACGGCACCTCCATGCTCATCGAATACGGCGTGCAGCGCGCGCGCTACCGCGACTCGGAGACGCACCCGACGCTGATCGAGCCGGGCCGCACCTACCGCTACAACATCCACGTCTGGCCGACGAGCAACCTCTTCAAGGCGGGCCACCGCATCCGCATCGAGATCTCCAGCAGCAACTTCCCCATGTACGATCGCAACCCGAACACCGGCCACGCCTTCGCGCAGGATACGGCGCTGCAGATCGCCGACCAGACCATCTTCCACGACGACGACCATCCGTCCTCGGTGACGCTGCCCATCGTCGAGGACGAGCAGGAGGACTGACGCACCGGCCAAGCGCGCCGCGTCAGCTCTTCTTCAAGGCCGCCGCCGGCGCCGCAGGATGGTGCCCGTCGAGTCCTGAGCAACTCGGGATCGCGTAACATCAAGGCGCCCAAGCCAAGAAGAGTTTCACTGCGGGCGCTCTTCTGATAGGTCGCGCGCCATGGTGTTGCCCAAGATGAACAGAGATGAAGAGTCGCGAGCCGCCGGCGACGAGGGCGACGCTCTCAGCAAGGTCCCGCAGGTCACGTTTGGGTTCTGGGTGGTCAAGATTCTCGCGACAACGCTCGGCGAGACTGGCGGCGACGCGCTGTCGATGACTCTCAAGCTCGGGTACGCCGTCAGCAGCCTGATCTTTCTCGCGTTCTTTCTCTGCACCCTCTTCGCCCAGGTCAAGTCCAGGCATTATCACCCGGTCTTCTACTGGGCGGTGGTGGTGGCCACCACCACCGTCGGTACGACGACCTCCGACTATTTCGATCGCACGCTCGGACTCGGCTACGTAAAGTCCTCGATCATCCTTTTGTGCCTGGTGATCGCGCTGCTGGCCGCTTGGCGCTACTCGACCGGCGCCATCAGGGTCGACCAGATCACCGCGCGGAAGGACGAAGTCTTCTATTGGGTCACAATCCTGGTATCGAACACGCTCGGCACCGCGCTGGGCGATTTCGTCGCCACCACGACCGGGCTTGGCTTCGAGCGCGGAGCACTGGTGTTCGCAGGCCTGATCGCGCTCGTGGCCCTCGCCCACTACTTCACGAGCCTCCCGGATACCGTGCTCTTCTGGGCCGCCTACGTTCTGACGCGACCCCTCGGGGCGACGCTCGGCGACACGCTCACCAAGCAGCCCGCAGAGGGCGGGCTGGGACTCAGCCGGATCACCTCTTCGCTCGTGATCGCGGTCGCAATGGTCGTCCTCATTGCGGTGACGTCGCTACGCAAGCGGGCTTCGACTGCTCAACGCCTCGCGCCTCCCTGACGGTTTCCATGGCCAGCCGGGACCTCGTCTTGATTGCGCTGATCGCGCTGCTCAACGCAGGGGGACACTGCGGGCGAATTTCCCCTCCGGCCTCCTACTCCTCGTCTTTCTGGATCGCCGGCTACTACGCAGGCTGGACGCAGGACGCGTGCCCTCCCTCGGCGATCGACTATTCCGCGCTCACCGAGGTGATCCACTTCTCGGTGCTCCCGAATCCCGACGGCACGCTGGACGTGGCCAAGAACCTGCAGCAGCGCCACATCGCGCCGGCAGTGGCGGCCGCCCACGCGGCCGGCCTTCCCATCCTCATTGCCGTCGGGGGCGGCAACAGCCAGGCGCAATTCCAGCAGGCCAGCTCCGATCGGAATCGCGCCGCCTTCGTCGGCAACCTGGTCAACTTCATGCGCGCCAACGGCTACGACGGCATCGACGTGGACTGGGAAGCCGGGCAGGTCGCCTACGATTCGGCGCTCTTCGCGACGCTGATCCACGATCTCCACAACGCGCTCTCGGCGATCTCGCCGCGGCCGCTGCTCACCGCGCCGGTGAATGCGCATCCGGACCATTACGCCGCCGTCATCGGCGAGCTCGATCAGATCAACCTGATGACGTACGAGATGAGCGGCCCCTACCAGGGGTGGATCACCTGGCATTCTTCGCCGCTCTTCAGCGGCGCGCTGACCTTTCCGGGCCATCCCTCCGAGCGGCTTCCCTCCATCGATGGGGTCGTCTCGGCCGCGCTCGCCTCGGGGGTGCCCGCGAGCCGGCTCGGCTTCGGGATCGGGTTCAGCGGGCAGGTGTGGACAGGCGGGGTCTATGCGCCGCTGCAGAGCTGGGCCACTCCGCCCACTGTGAAGAACGAGGCATACAACACGCTGGTCGACCGCGAGCTCGACGGTGGCGTGCAAATGCGGGATGCGACCGCCCGCGTGCCTTATGCGAGCTTCCACCAAACGAGCGGCGCCAACGACCGGTTCATCTCCTACGAAGACCCGGCTTCGATCGCCGAGAAGCTCGCCTATCTGAAGTCCCGCAAGCTGGGCGGCGTGATCATCTGGAACGTCGGCTACGGATACCTGGCGCCGGCGACGCACGCGCCCCCGTACGATCCGCTGCTCCAGGCGGTGAAGGCGAACCGGTAGAAAGCCTGGCGACCATTTGTGGTTGCCTCGATATTCTGGCAGCATCATCCCATGGACGGTGAGCTCTGCCGCCTGTGCGGTGGAGACGGGCGCATCGGCAACGCCCTCGGCGGCAGCACGGCGACCTGTCCCAGCTGCCATGGCTCTGGTCGGCGAGCCGAGACGTCGTCCGGATTCCACGACGTCACCAAGACGAAGCCATCGCACTATCGCTCCGCGGTCACGGTTTCCGCGGCGCCGAAAGGCCTGACCACGCCAGAGGGATCGCAGCTCGCCCTCGAGGTGAGCGCCAGCACGGTCCTGGCCGAGGACGCGAAAAAGCGGCTGCTCGCGGAAATCATCAACCACGAGAGCACGCACGGACGATGCACCAAGACCTTCATCAAGAAGATTCGCAAGCAGACTCGGCCGGGGCCATAGGTCGGGCCATGGAACGCCAATCCAGACTGTCCGGGGCCGGTGGCCGGATCCTCGTGCAGAGCTTGCTCGGCCACGGCGTGGACCACGTCTTTTGCGTGCCGGGCGAGAGTCATCTGCCCGTGCTCGACGCCCTCTACGACGTGCGCGACCAAATCCGGCTGGTGGTCTGCAGGCACGAAGGCGGCGCGGCGAACATGGCCGAAGCTTACGGCAAGCTGACGGGGCGGCCAGGGATTGCGCTCGTCTCGCGCGGGCCCGGCGCGACCCACGCCTCGATTGGAATCCACACTGCCTATCAGGATTCCACTCCATTGATCCTTTTGATCGGACAAGTGCGGCGCGAGTTCATCGAGCGCGAGGCGCTGCAGGAGGTCGATTACCGGCGCATGTTCGGCCCGATGGCCAAATGGGTGACGCAGATCGAGGACCCGCGCCGCATTCCCGAGCACTTGAGCCGCGCCTTCCACACCGCGGTCTCGGGTCGTCTCGGGCCCGTCGTGCTGGCGCTGCCCGAGGACATGCTCGCCGAGGAAGCGGAGGCGACGGCCGTGCCGCATTACCAGCGCGCGGCGGCCGCGCCCGCTCCCGAGCAGCTCGCGCGGCTCGCCAAGCTTCTGGGCGAAGCGCGCCGCCCCATCGCGATCCTCGGCGGCAGCGGCTGGACCAGCGACGCTTGCGCGCGCCTGCGCCGATTCGCGGAAGCCTGGCAATTGCCGGTGGCCTGCGCATTCCGCTTCCAGGATCTGTTCGACAATTCGCACCCGCAATACGCCGGAGACGTCGGCGTCGCCGTCAATCCCAGACTGGCGCAGCGCGTTCGAAACGCCGACCTGGCGCTGGTCATCGGCGCGCGCCTGGGCGAGGTCACGACCAGCGGCTACACGCTGTTCGACGTCCCGGTGCCGCGCCAGATCCTGGTGCACGCGCACGCCGGCGCGGAGGAGCTGGGTCGCGTGTACGCGCCCGACGTGCCCATCCATGCGGCCATGCCGGAGCTCGCCGCCGCGCTGGCGCAGTTGCAGCCGTCGGCCGCGCCGCCCTGGGCGGACGAGACCAGCGCGGCCCATTCCGATTACCTCTCCTGGAATACGCCCACGCGGTTGCCGGGGCCGCTCCAGCTCGGTGAGATCGTGCAGTACCTGCGCGAGCGGTTGCCCGCCGACGCGATCGTGACGAACGGCGCGGGCAATTTCGCCATCTGGGTCAACCGCTACTATCGCTATCGCCAGTTCAAATCGCAGCTCGCTCCGACCAGCGGCGCAATGGGCTACGCATTGCCTGCCGCGATCGCTGCGAAATCGGCGCATCCCGAGCGCATCGTCGTCGCCTTCGCCGGCGACGGCGATTTCCTCATGTCGGGGCAGGAGCTCGCGACGGCCGTGCAACACGGCCTGCCGGTCATCGTCATCGTGGTCAACAACGGGCAGTACGGCACGATCCGCATGCACCAGGAGCGGGCCTACCCCGCGCGCGTCCATGGAACGCGTTTGATCAACCCGGATTTTGCGGCATACGCGCGCTCGTTCGGCGCTTTCGGGGAAATGGTGGAGACGACCGAGCAGTTTGCCCCCGCTTTCGAGCGTGCGCTTGCCGTGGGCGTGGCGGCCCTGCTCGAGTTGCGGCTCCCCGAGGAAGTGATCACGCCCGAGACGACCTTGTCGGCGGTCCGCGAAGGCGCGCTCAAGGCGCGCGCGAGATGACGGCAGTGGTGGCCGGAATCGTGGATCCCGAGGAATTCATTTGAGCGCCGCATCGATCAGCGCCGGAAGGCCGGCAATGCTCTTCTCCAGGCCGTCGGGTAGAGCGAATCGCCGTGCGATGAACGCGCTCTCCTGGTAGCTCACCCAGACCCGTCCCTCTGGGTCGCGCCACACCAGCACCCGCAGCGGGAGGTCGAGCCCGACCAGCGGCCGTGCGACCATCAGCGGCGTGCCGGCGCGCGGGTTGCCGAAGACGAGCAGTTCTTCGTCCTGCATGGTCAGCCCGGCGCTGCGCGCACCGCCCCCGTGGTCGATGCGGGCGAAGATGGTGAGCCCCTTGCTGCGCGCGGTCTCTTCCAGCCGCCGCGTCGTGTCCGCAACCGTATAGGGGCTGAGCTTGCTCGCAACGCCTTCCGCCGACGGAGCTACGGCCGGTGCAGCCATGAGCAATCCTCCCGCCAGGATCTTTGTGAAGAGCCCACGCATGTAGCCTCCCGAGCGCCTGAGTGCCGCTCCCCAGCTTTTCGGATGCCGCCAGCTACAAGGCGGTTCGGGAACGCCACGTCGCCGAGTTCACGGAGCGGCGGTAGCGAACTGCCACTGCTTGACCGCGCCTTCGAGGAGAGCCGGGAGGTCGTCCGGGACCAGGAACCGCTGCCGGACGAGAGCGACGGCCGCGGCAGCGTAAGCTCCTACGTATTCGTCGGCCGTCCGGTAGCGCGAGAGCACCTGGTCGCGCGGCCATGCGATGTACGAGCCGATGAAGCTCGCCCGGCCGCCGGCGAAGCCAGTCTTCGCATCGCGGAGGTTCCATCCCGTGTACGTCGCCAGCGGCGCGTCGATCTCTGGCCTGTGGACGCCGGCGATATCGTTGCCGTCCTCGCGGACCTGCGGCACCAGGGTCGGATATGTGCCGGCGACGCGCGGTGGCTCCGCGGTGATTCCCCCTGGCCACTCGGGGCCGAACTGCAGCTTATACGGCCCGTAGGCCTCGCGCGGGAATTCGACACCTTGCACCTTCTTCACCGCGAGACCACCGACGGCCACGAGGGTGTGGTCGGCGAGATGCGGATAGCGGCTCGGCGGTGGCGGCTCCTCGCCACGCACCCAGGCGTCCATCGCGGCCTGGAGCGCGCGTCGAAACAGCGCGTAGGAATTTGGATTCTCCAACTGCTGGCCGACGATCTCGCGGATCGGGCGGTGCCCTGGCGGAAAAGGACCAGCGACGTGCCCCACGCCGGCGATGAAATAGATGCGGACCTCGTCGGGCAGGTCGACCTCGGCGGTCGCGTCGGGCGTAGTGTGGATGAGCGACGCGCCGCGCGACCAATACTCGTAGGCGGTGTTGACGTAGAAGATCTTCGGAACGACTCTCTCCGCGCGCGCGCGATCGAGCAGCCCCTCGCGCCTCCCGGTCGCCGGGTCCGTCGTCGGCAGGTCGGTGAAGGGGAAGATGTCGTTGGGATAGAACAGCGGCGAGAAGGTCTGGCTGTCGCGGGAGGGCTGCGCGAAGCGGTGGTTGAAGTTGCCGCGTCCGGCGCCGGCGACATAGACGATCAGGCCGTCGAACACCTTTTCGCCGGACTCGGACGCGTTGAAGCCTTGGTAGACGAGGTGGCGGAGGAAGCGGCCGGTCTGCGAGATGCCGAAGCCGTAGGCTCTGCTCGCGGCGGCGATGGCCTTCGCATCGTGCTTGCAGTAGTCGGTGAAATCGCGCACGGCGGCCAACCCAGCGCCCACCACGGCCGGATCCGATGCCGTGTAGACAACCTCGTAGATCCGGCCCGGCACGAATCCAATATCGTATTGGAGCGTGCGGCCGTCGGTGAACCGCCAGCGCTGGCGCGGGATGGTGCGACGGGGACCGAGCGGCGTGTCGCGCTCGGTCAGGACGGCGTCGTGCGCGGCGACGTCGGCCACCGGGTACCCGGTGCCGCCGATCGCGTCCTGTATGACGTGGGAGACCGTGTGCTCGTTCGATCTCTCGGTGACGACGAAGTCGCTGCGGACGCGGCCCGTCATCCCGCGGGCGACGGGCGCGGCCAGCCGCAGGAGACCTGCCCCCTCCTTGACGTCGAACTGCCACCCGATCGAGGCGAGCGTGTATCCTTGCCGCAGGTACCAGCTGTCGATGTCGCTCTCGTTGGCGATGGCGCCGCGCCAGGATAGCGTCCCGCCCCGGTTGGGAATGTCGACCAGCAGCGCGCCGTTGCCTCGCGCGCGCTCCTTGGGCCTGAGGACCACGACATCGGCCCAGAATTCCACTGCGCCCTTGTCGTTGCGCGGCGCGCGGTCCAAGTCGACGATGACACGATTGTGCGCATTGGCGGGATCGAGGGCGTAGTGGACTCGGGCGGTGATCTTCTCGTAGCTGCCGACAGTGCCGAACCGCTTGCCGCCGAGGATGTCCTCGCGCGCGGAGACGTCCACTCGCGTGACGGCGGCAGCGGCCTCGGGCACCAACGGACCGAAGAGCCACAGGACCGCGAGTAGCAATGCGGCACGCCAGCGAGTCGTCATCGGCCGCGAATGGTAGCGACGAGTCGTTGCTTCTCCAAGTAAGCTGATCAAGTTGCGAGGAGGCGGCCCATGCGAATTGCCCGCTCCATCATTGCCGTTTGTGCAATCCTGGTGTGCGGTTGCGCCAGCGCGCCGTCGGCCCCAGCGCCGCAAGCGCCGAAGGCAACCAAGACGACTCCGCTCATCCTCGAGAAGAACGAAGGCGAGCGGCGAACCTTCAGGGGATGGCCCGGACACCCCGACCCGGGATCAACCTTCGTTCTGAAAGTCGACCCGAAGAATGGCGGTTCGTCGCATTTGGTCTTTGGCACGGAAGACCTGGCGGCCGGCGAGACAATCCCCACTCACAGGCACCCCGGTTCAGACGAGATCATCTTTCTACAGACCGGAACCGCTCGGGTACATTTGGGAGACTCCGTGAGAGAGGTGCGCGGTGGCTCGACCGTGTTCATCCCTGCCGATACGTGGATTTCTGTCTCTAACATTGGAAGCGACGTCATCAGCCTGGCGTTCGTCTTTCCCGAGCCGGGCTTCGAGGACTTCATGCGGGCCGCGTCCGTTCGCGAAGGAGAGAAAAACGTCCCGGTGCCGAAGGACGAGGACGATGAGATCCAGAGGAAGCACTCACACGCTGTGATTTACCAGTGAGACGCGTTGAGGCCTCTTGGCACTGTCGTCACTGCTAAGCCTGCGGGTCAGTGCTCGATTGCTGATACGAAGGGTCCAGGGAGAGGGTACTCGAATGCTTCGACAAACGATCGCTGGGTTGGCGGCCGCGGCGCTTGTGGCCGGACCTTCGTTCGCTTCGGCCGAGACGCATGGTCTCGCCAGCAAGGGCGAGCTCATCCTCGGCGCGGACCGCCTGTTTCGGCTCATCGAATACGCGGCGGTCAGCCAGGGGAGCGGAACGTCGAGCAGCACCGATAAGACCACGTCGATCTCGCTCTTCGGCGGCACCGGGTCGGTGTTCTACAACCTCCCGCGCCTGGCCTTCGACTATGCGGTGACCGACAACCTCACCATCGGCGGGGCCGCCTTCGCCCACTTCACGCTCTCCTCGACCACGTCGTCCGGCGGGGGCCCGAGCAACGACACGTCCAAGATCAGGCTGCTGGGAGTGGCTCCGCGCATCGGCTACGTGCTGCCGCTGTCCTCCTCGATCTGGTTCTGGCCGCGGGCGGGCATCACCTACGACGTTCTCACCATCAGCCAGCCCACGGGGACCAGCAGCTCGCTCAGCCAGTTCGCCGCCAACGTCGAGGCCATGTTCGTGTTCTCGCCGGTCGAGCACGTCGGGATCACGCTCGGTCCCGCAGTCGATGTCCCCATCAGCGGCTCACTCTCGGGCGGTCCTCCGACGGACACGTCGCAATTCCAGGTCGGCGTGACGGCCGGCCTCAACGTCTGGTTCTGAGATGAAGACAAGCCTCGCCGTCGCGCTCGTGCTCTCGTTGGCGTTCCCGGCCTGGTCCCGGGACCCCGGCCTTCCGCCACCGCCGCCCGACGACGAGAACCAGCCTCCGCCGCAGGCCAGCGAGATGGGCTATTTCGAAAGATGCTTCGGCGTTCCCAGGATCGGCGGGGGGAACATCGCCATCTACGGCGAGGTGCCGATTCCCATCGGCCATGAAACCGCTGGCATTCCGTCGCCGGTCGCCTCGTCCGGCTCCAAGGACGACAAGGCCTGGCTCGTGATCGCGGTGGTGGCGGTGGCGGCGCTGCCTGTGGTGGTCTACGCCGTCGACCGCCCCGCGCCGCGCCTCGTGCTGCAGCGGTTCCGCTGCCCCACGTTCTCCCTGGATCTCCTCGGCGGCGCGGACAACAGCCACGCCGCGCTCGGGAAGGGCTCCTACGGATTCCTCAGCACCCGCCTCACATTTGGCGTGGGCCACGTCGCCAGCGATTTCCAATACGATGCGGCCCCCGGCGCGGTGAGCGGGTTCGCCGCGCATCTGTTGGTTCGGCCCACGCCCCGCGAGCACGTCGAAGGTGGATTGGCCATCGGCTACCGCCGCTCCTTCCTCGGCGATCGCGTGCAGGACGGGTTCGAGATCGGCATCCCTCATCGCTACACTTTTTGGCGCGACGGGCTGCGCACCGTTGGGCTTGAACTGCGCCCGCTCCTCCTCATCAGCTCGCGAATCGAGCCTGCCCTCGAGGCGGCGTTCCTCATCCCATTGGCGCAAGTGCTGCACCTGCGCGCCGGCGGCCGGGTCTACACCTTCGAAGGCGACCTGCTCTGGGGACTGTCGGCCGGCCTCAGCCTGACTCTTTGATGGCCAGGCCTCCCCGCGCCCGGAGGCGTAAGATGCGGCGCTGGTGATCCTGCTACTGCTGATCGCGGCCGCCGGCGCAGAGCGTTCGCTCGTCATCGATGGCGAGCCGCTGAAAATCGTCGCCGATGCCGAGTCGGCCGGCGCGTCGCTCGCCATCAACCTCCTGGTTTCGTCGGAGGAGCGCCCGCTTCTCGCGACCCTGCTGCACCGCGGCTGGACGCCGGACGACCCGGCAGCGGAGAGGGCGCACCCGGAAGCTTCGGTGCGGCTCGCTGGCCGTCGGCCTGATCTCGATCTCGAGCACGCCGGCGCGCGCATCGACGAGCGCTTCCGGCTTCTGCTCTGGCGACGCCCCGAGCGCTTGCGGGGGCTGCCGCTCTGGGTGGGCGTGACCTTGAAACAGTCCGGCGTCCGGCCGCTCTTGCCGCCGTCGCGACCGCCGGCGGTCACCCAGGACGCGATCGATCGAGTGCTGGCCGACTTTTCCTTCGGCCTCTCTCAGGCGCGAGTGGTCGCGTCGCAGCCGCGCGTCACCTGGGTGGAGCTGGTGGAGGCGCCCGCCGGCGCCGAAGATCTGCTGGTCGATCTGCCGCCGCCGAGCGAGCCGCCGCTCCTGCCGACAGCGCACCATCCCTCGGGGGCGCCGCTGCTCAAGCCGCTTCCGCCACTGCAGCCGGTTCCGGCGGAGGTGATCATCCGTCCCGAGGGCGCGGGCCGGCGCGTGGCGCTGACCTTCGACGCCTGCTCGACGCTCGACCGAAGCTTTTACGACGACCGCATCACCCGGGCGCTGGTGGGCACCAGGACGCCGGCCACCCTCTTCATCAGCGGCCGCTGGGCGGAGACCCACCTGCGCCAGATGCGCGTCTTGTCGGAGATCCCGCTCTTCGAGATCGCCAACCACTCGTACATCCATCCGCACATGACCGAGGTGCCACAAGAAAGGCAGCGGGAGGAGCTGCTCTGGACGCAACAGATCCTCTTCTCGCTCACGGGGAAATTGCCGCGCTTCTTCCGGCCGCCTTACGGGGAGGTGGACAGCGAGCTGGCGCTGGTCGCGGCCCAGAACGGCCTGCGCACGGTGGAGTATGACTTTCCCTCGGGCGATCCCGACAAGCACGTCACCCGCGAGCGGCTGGTGGCCTGGGTGCTGGCCAAGGCGCGCCCGGGCTCGATCGTCGTGATGCACATGAATCGCCGCGGCTGGCACACCGCCGAGGCGCTGCCCGACATAATCGCGGGACTGCGCGCGAAGGGATTCGTGCTCTCGCAGGTGGGCGAGATGGTGCCATGATTCAACCGAGCTCCCGCGCATCCCCATGTCCAGTTGTGCTACGTGGCGATCGGCAGTCCTCAAAACAGGCAAGGGGGTCACATGCTCGATCAGCTCTTTGCGCCTCTCACCGGTCTCGGCGAGCTGGTGCTGCGACTGACCGTGGGGATCGTCTTCCTCCCCCACGGCTGGCAGAAGATGAAGGGGCCTTCCGGATTCGCCGGGTTCCTGCGGCAGCTCGGCGTGCCCGTTCCGCTGTTCTTCGCCTGGATCGTCGCGTTGCTCGAGAGCGCCGGAGCCGTGCTGCTCATCCTCGGCATCTTGACGCGCCCGATCGCGCTGGGGTTGGCCGCCGACATGCTGGTGGCCATCGTCTCGGTCAGGATCCGCATGGCCAAGGCGCCCTTCGCATCGACGCCGCAGGTGACCGGTTGGGAGTTCGAGTTCGCGCTTCTCGGGGCGTCCGTGGCCCTGGTGTTCACGGGAGCGGGCCGCTGCGGGCTCGATCGATTTCTAGGCCTCTGAAGCTGCCGAAAAAAGAAGGGCGGTTCCCCCGTGGAACCGCCCTGCGTCGCACCATCATCGTCAGCTGGTCTAGAAGCTAGCCGCTCCGGCTGCCGCTCTCGTTGCTCTTGTTCCTGGCCGATCCCGATTGCCACACCGGAAGAACGTCGCGCTCATCGACGCCTTGCTCACGCAGATACTCGAAGAAGTCCCGCAACGGGACCCGCGTGTTCGTCTCGGCGAACATGATCTGATGGCTGTTCCTGTCGTACTTGATCTTCTGTAACCCGCGGTGCGTGTCACCTGTCTCCATACGATTCTCCTTGGTGGATTGCGGGGCGCGACGCGGCCGGGAACGTGGTCGAACCTGAGGCGAGTTGCAAGAGACGTCCGAGCACTCGGCCGAAGCCAGCCCAGCCGAATGCGAGCTTGCCTGTTCGGCTTTTCCGAGGACCGTCGTTCGAGCGAATACCCGCTCTCAGGCCGGCAACTCCTCGACGCGAACGACGCGGTCATTCGGATAGAAAGCGAGGTGACCCTTGATCCCCGCGACGGCCGGATACGGGTCCTCGTAGGTCCAGACGGCGTTCTCGACCACTTGCCCGTCCGCCCGAATGGTGTAGTAAGCGGCGTCGCTCTCGCTCTTGTGCGGGCAGTGGGTCTTGCGGGCGGTCCGCTCCAACAGCGACATGTCGGCGTCCTCGCGCGGGATGTATTGGACCGGCGGCAGAGTCGCCTCCCTGAGTGTGAGCGCGCGGGTCGTGTCGGCGAGCACGCGACCGTTGAAGACCACGCGCACCCGGTTCGGGTTGGGCTCGATGGTGATCCTTGGACGATCCATATTGGCCTCCTAGCCCATCCGATGAATCAGCTCATCGATGGTTTCGCCCCCCGCAGCTTCACTCGATTCGCCGCTGGCATCAGGGCGGAGTGATGCCGGTATAGTCGCCGATCACGTACGCGCTGTAGGGCGCATTCATCTCGCTGGCGGTGCTCGCGCTGAAGCCGGGACTGTTGATCGTGCCGTAGCTGGCGACGATCACCTTCGACGGGTTGACTTCGATCACCTGGTGGTTGAACTGATCGCTGATCAGGGTGTTGCCGTTCTTCAGTCGCACCGCCCGCGTCGGCAGCGGGTTCGGGTTGCTACCCGGGCGGGCGTTGGTGAAGAACTGCCAGACCGGGTTGTCGTTCTGGTCGACCTCCACGATCCGATTGTTGTTGGAGTCGGTGATCAGGGTGTTCCCGTTGGACAGCCGGCTGGCGAAGGCGACGCCGCTGGTGGTGCCGTGGGCGGTGAACGTCGCGACGATGTGGCTCGGGGTGGTGTGCGTGACCTCGATGGCGCGGTTGTTGTTCTCGTCGCTGATGAGGATGGTGCCGTTGGCCAGCAGTTCGGCGGAGTTCGGGTTGTTGAGCTGGTTCGGCCCGTTGCCGACGACGCCGTTCTGGCCGTACTGCCAGACGATGGCGTTGTCGGCGCGCCGCACCTCGATGATCCGCTCGTTGCCCTGGTCTGTGATGAGCACGTTGGTGTCGGGCAGCCAGGTATTCTGGACCGGCGTGTTGAGCTGGTTGGGGCCGAAGCCGGTGACGCCGAACTGACCATATTGCCAGAAGATGTTTCCCCCGCGATCCGCCAGGAGCACCCGGTTGTCGGGGCAGCCCGACTTCTTGCAGTTCTTGGTGGCGCCGGGCGGAATGCCGGTGCCCGACATCAGCGTCAGGTCGCCGACGCGCTCTGCGTCGTTGGTGCCGACGATCGCGCTTGCCGAGGTGTCCCCCGGGCCGTGGCCGAACTGCCAGACGATGTTGCCGCCCGGGTCGATCTCGATCACCCGATTGTTGAACTGGTCGGTGATGAGGATGTTGCCCGGTGCGTTGAACTCGCTGCCGGCGCGCGCATTCGGGGCCGCGACCAGGATGAGGAGACAGAACGAGACCAGGCTGAGCGTCCTACTTGTGGTGCGGCTCATGGCGGACCTCCGTCGGACGGGCGAACCAAGCCCGGCGCGGCCCGCTAAAAGCACCTTCGTCGAATGAAAGGCAAGACGCGCCGAGTCGGTGCTCGGCCGGACTCGACGTGGCTTTCGCCGGAACCTACGCAGGCTTTGGTCTGATGCTCTTTCTTTTCCGCCGCCCTTCCTCCCGCGCTATGGCGCTGTTCGTCCCTTAGCTCAGGAAGAGATGCGACTCGTTCGGGTCTGCCACACTGCTTGGCGCACGCGGGAGGCAGGGGGTTCCGCGGCGTGGCGCGTAGTTCTATCAAGGGTACTCCGTGGCGCCGGCGGGGGGCACGTCGGCGAAAGGAGCGACCGATGCGATCTCGCACGACGGCGAAGCTCGTCCTGGGCGGTCTGGTCCTCGCCGTCGCCTACCTCGCTGCATGGCCCACGCCCATCGCTCCAGTCGCCTGGGAGGCGCCCTCAGCGCCTGCGCTCGAGGGTCGGTACGCGCCCAACGACCGGCTCGCGAAGGTGGAGTGGCTCGGCCGAGGTTCCCTCCGGGGTCCGGAGGCCGTGGCCGTGGACGCGCGCGGTCGCGTCCACGCCGGCACGCTCGACGGCCGCATCGTGCGCTTCGATCCAACGACGGGGGCCTTCGAGACGGTCGCCTCCACCGGAGGCCGGCCGCTGGGCCTGGCCTTCGATCGGGCCGGGAACCTCCTCATCTGCGACGCCCGCCGGGGCTTGCTCTCGCTCGCTCCCTCCGGCGAGATCTCCGTTCTGGCCACGGAGCAGGGCGGGGTCCCGTTCCGCCTCCCCGACGACGTCGACGTCGGCTCCGACGGGACCGTCTACTTCACCGACGCCTCCTCTCGCTTCGGCATCGAGCAGGTTCGCGAAGACGTGCTCCAGCACGCGGGCAATGGGCGGCTGCTCACCTGGCGCCCGGCGACGCGCAAGGTAGAGCTGCTCCTGGGCGGCCTCCAGTTCGCGAACGGTGTGGCCCTGGCCGGCGACGAGTCCTACGTGCTCGTCAACGAGACCGGCGCCTACCGCGTCACTCGATTTTGGCTCGCCGGGCCGAAGAAGGGGACCTCCGACGTCTTCATCGACAATCTCCCCGGCCTTCCCGACAACGTCACGTACTC
>WNFC01004021.1_pt1 | contig 15977 bp, 17 predicted proteins | sample 5400541 | NCBI WGS metagenome assembly WNFC01 (sample SAMN13153342, study PRJNA577476) | soil metagenome | isolation source: 120 cm saprolite under Douglas fir tree site 2 hole 2 replicate 1 | place: USA:California | collected 2015-04-18
TTCGGACTCGGAGGGAAACAAGGTTGAGCCTGCGCAATTAGGAATAGAACATGAGGCCATAGACGGTGCGTACGACGTGACCATCTTTGAGGATCTCGGAAACGGCCAGACGAAACTCACCCACATTGGAAATGAACCCATGGAGAGCGCGAAAAATAGCGGTCAACTAGAGGGCTGGAACCAGATACTCGATAAAGTTGCTGCGGTTATTGCTGGGCTACCACAGGCGAAATAGGAAGTTGACGTTTTGACGATCGTCATGCGCGAGATACAGCTTAGGTTGGCGGCGAGGCTTAGTTAGAATCTGGCTCGCTTCGTCTGTACCGAAGGGGATTCCAACGTCGAACTGGCTGCCGACTCCAGCAGGAAAAGGACTATCGCTTGATCTGCGAATGTATGTACCGAAGCAGGATGTGCGCGATGGCAAATGGTTTCCGCCACCGATCGTAAAGATGACTCAGTAGAGTAGCTCTGTGAAGCGACTGACCTGGGAGGTGATTTCTCAGTTGGTGATAACAGGGCAATGCACTCATCGAGGTATCCGGATGGATCGATGTCTTCAGCAAGTTGCCGAATAACCGGCTTCGCGGATAGTAGAACCACAATAACCGTGTTCGACGTCAAGTTGCCGACAAGCCGACTACACGTCCAGGTGGAATGTTGACCTCTGCCGTATCTGAAGTGCTTCGGTTGCGCAATTTCGGAATCCGTTTGTACGAAACTTTTGCATCGCTCCGATTTACTTCACATCTGAATCGCAAGGTACATATATTTCGACCCTTCATAGGCCCACCAAGCAGAAGAAAGAAGTTATGTCCAAGTCGATTCTTGATCTGTCCAAAGAATTCGCCGGCCGCCGCGCCCTCGTCACAGGGGGTTCCCGCGGCATCGGCGCTGCCATCGCGCAACGACAGCCACAGGAACATAGTAGACATTTCATTGGCGCGGAGGTTGTATGAAGGAAGATGGTCTGATTGTGACCTGCCTCTTGTTGGCTTACTTCATCGCCAACATGGTAGTGGCTGTGAGAGTCAACGTGTTTGCGCTTGCGAGAGGACGCAAGCGCAAACTCATTCTTTATACGTTTGCGTTCTTGTTGGAAGGCTCGATCATCATGCTCAGCATCGGTTTGATCGCAGCGATGCGCCGACTGGATAACGATAGTGCTTAGTAGCCCATAAACTTTAAGGCGAGATCGACCATCTTGTTCATCTCTGCCTTGGTCGCACCGTTGGCACCCTGGACTCCCAGACCTTGAATAAGGGTTTCTAGATAGCGAGCGTAGGCTCCGGGGTCGGTGTCTGCCGGGAGTTCGCCGTCTTCCTTGGCCTTCTCAAACCGTCTCTTCACCATGGCCTGGCCGTGCTTTCTGCCCTGAAGGAGCCATTGCTTCACGGAATCTCCTTCCGGGCCGGTAGCCAGCGCTCCATGCACCGAAAGACAACCATTGGGATTGCCAGGGGTCGAGAGAAAATCAACATTCTTCCGAAGGGCGTGCTCAATGCACTCCCGGATCGTCGGTTTTTCGAGAGCCTCCCAAATGTGAGGCAGGTGGACACTGACATAACGCTCGAATGCCTTCTTGAAAAGAGCCTCTTTGTTCCCAAATGCAGCGAACATGCTCGACCGATTGATCCTCATTGCACCCGTCAAGCTAGCGAGAGTGGCCCCTTCGTAGCCTTCCTCCCAGAAGACCCGTATCGCGGCGTCGAGAGCGGCATCTTCGTCAAATCCCCGAGGACGACCCATTTTCGTGTTTTTCCCCCATCTCGCCATACACGATTATTAGACGCAATTCTGAACCAAAAAGATTTAAATGAATCCGAGTCCGAACCTCTTACATCTGTATCGATAGGTACGAAACTGTAGCTCCAAGCGCTCTGAGCGGCGGCAAGCCCGACGTGTCGCCAGCCCGAACGGAATCTTCAAGGGAGAGGATTATGCCTGCATTCGAAGGGAAAGTTGCGGGTTGACCCGCAGGAACGGCCGGCATCGGATTCCCGACCGCGAAGCGGTTTGTTGAGGAAGGCGCCTAGCTCAGACGCAACGCAATCAAGGTTTGACAACCACGAAAGCAGGAGCAAGTGACCAACGAAGAGATTTTTGCCGCTATCGCAATCAAGACCTGGAACCTCGCGATTGGACGCCTCAATCAACTCCTCTCCTCGCTGACCGATGAAGGGTTGCAGACCGAGGTATCGCCAGGACGGAATCGTGTCTACTACATCGTCGGTCACCTCGCGGCGCATCACGACCGCCTCATTCCGCTCCTTGGTTTGGGAGAAAGACTGCATCCAGAACTTGACGACATATTCATCGTCAATCCTGACCGAACCTTTCAGGATGAATTTTCTGCCGCGAACCTGCGCAAAGCACTTACAGAAGTGAATGCGAAGCTGACCGAAGCGATTTCAGCCTTGCCAGCCGCAGATTTGCTCGAACGTCACACATCGGTTTCTGAGGAAGAATTCGCAAAAGAACCCCTCCGCAACCGTCTCGCGGCCTTTGAGCAGCGGACCGCGCACGCAATGTTCCATGCCGGACAGATAAGACTCGTTACAAAGCCGTAGCAGAAGCCGCGTTTGTCCACGCGAGGACCGTCAACACCTGAAGCTGGCTCCATATCTGGATCGATAGGTACAGATAAACGCAAAGGAACAAACGAAGGGAAGGTCGAAAATGGCGCAACAACCAGAAGTCGATTCCGCTCCGCAGGAAGTCGATTCCGCCCCGCAGGCGGATGCAAAGCCGAAGAAGAAACCCAATCCGCTCATCCTGGTCATCATCCTTGCAGTAGTGGGTGTGGTGATATGGCGTGTCTTTTTTGCCGGTCCATCGGTTCCACCCGGCATCGTCGCCCTCAGTGGCCGGATCGAAGCGGACGATTCCGCAGTTGCTCCAAAGACCACTGGTCGCGTGCTGGAAGTGCGGGTACGTGAAGGCGACCAGGTGAATGCCGGCGACGTGATCGCAGTCCTGGACGATCAGCAGATTAAGGACCGGCAAGATCAGGCGCTGGCAGCCAATACTGCGGCGCAGGCCAGAACCGCCGCAGCGACGGCCGAGGTAGCGGTCCTCGAGCAACAGTTGAAGCAGGCCCAACTCACGGCCATTCAATCGAACGATGATGCCCAGGGCCGAGTGCGGCAGGCCGAAGCGAATCTTACAGCCGCAGAGGCGGACCTCACGCAGCAGGAAGCGTCACTGAAGCTCGCGCTTTTCGATAAGGGTGCGTACACGCGGCTTGTCCAAACTGGAGCTGTTTCAGAGCGGCAGGGCAAAGTCTCCGTTTCCACCGCCGATCAACAGGAGGCCGCGGTGACAGCCGCGAGGCGGCGGGTCGAGGCGGCACGCGGAGGGCTCACGACGGCAAAGGCGAATCTTGCGAACCCGGAGATCCGCGCGTCTCAGGTCGCCGGTGTCCGTCACCAATTGATTCAACAACAGGCTGAAATTGCCAACAGCGCCGCAAGCGCGGAGCAGGCCCGCTTCCAACTTGCCGAAGCGGACGCGAATCGTCAAGACCTGATCGTCCGCGCTCCCTTCGCGGGGACCATCGTCACGCGAGCTGCGGAACCGGGCGAGGTCATCACTGCAGGCACAGCCATTGTCACATTGCTTGATCTGAACAAAGTGTATCTGCGCGGATTCGTTCCCGAGGGAGAAATCGGCAAAGTCAAGGTAGGGCAGACGGCGCATGTCTATCTGGACTCGAATCCTAAGGAACCGCTCGACGCCTATGTGTCCAGGATCGACCCTCAAGCGACTTTCACCCCGGAGAACACCTACTTTCGGGACGACCGTGTGAAGCAGGTCGTAGGGCTCAAGTTACAGCTCAAATCCGGCTTCGGATACGCCAAGCCAGGCATGCCCTCCGATGGAGAAGTTCTTGTTCAGGGCGACACATGGCCGAAGCACAAGGTGTCCAGATGAGCGTCTTTTCACATCCGTTCTCCGCTCCCGATGCTCCCGATGGGATTCCGCTGCTTGCTATCCGCACGGAGCAACTGATGAAGAAGTACGGCGAGACGGAGGCCGTGCGAGGGATTGATCTGAACATTGAGCGTGGCGAAATCTTCGGACTCATCGGGCCTGACGGTGCGGGCAAGACCACGACTTTTCAGATCCTAGCAGGGATCATGGGAGCCAGCTCCGGCAAGGTTGAAGTATTTGGTCGGCCCGCGCGGGAGATGCGTTCCCAAACGGGATACCTGACGCAGACGTTCAGCCTATATCCAGATCTGAGCGTGGCCGAAAACATCCGCTACATCGGGGACTTGCGGCACGTACCACTGAAGGATATTAAGGCGCGCTCTCTCCACTATCTCAAGATGTTTGACATGGACCGCTTTCAGGACCGTCTCGCTGGACGGCTAAGCGGTGGCATGAAACAAAAGCTCGCGCTTGTCTGTGCACTGGTCCCGCAACCGCGCGTTCTTCTCTTGGATGAACCGACGACAGGCGTCGATCCTGTATCGCGGCGCGAGTTTTGGGACGTGCTCGCCCATCTCTCTGCAGATGGTCTTACCGTAGTTCTGGCAACTCCTTATCTTGACGAAGCAGAACGGTGCCATCGTGTGGCCCTCATGCACGAAGGAGTGCTTCATCACACAGGAACTCCAACGGAGTTGAGAAACACCATTCAGGCAAAGCGCCTGGAACTGAGAACCGAGCATCTCGGAAAAGCTGAAGCGATCCTTCAGCTGCAAGCGGGGGAAGGCCGGGAGATCATCGACGTGCAACGCTTCGGGGATCGCCTCGACCTGCTTGTCGCCGACCCGGAACGAGCGACTCCCATCGTTGAAGACCATCTTCGTGCGGCCAATCTAGATTTCTCCGAGATTCAGATGGACGAACCGACCTTGGAGAACATGTTTGTCGCGACCCTGCGTTCTCTCGGGCAGGAGATTCGTTCGCACGATTTTCCGAGCGACTACAACCATAACAATCTCCGGGGACAGATAGCGATTGGTGCTACCGGACTCACCAAAGAATTCGGCTCATTTACCGCCGTGAAGGATGTGAGCGTTCAGATCCGCTACGGAGAAGTCTATGGCCTGCTTGGAGCGAACGGAGCCGGCAAGACAACGACGATCAAGATGCTCTGCGGCCTGCTTCCGCCAACATCGGGCCAGATGCGGCTCGCGGGGGAGAGCGGCAGCCTGCGGTCGCAGTCAGTGCGACAGCAAATCGGCTATATGTCCCAGAAGTTTTCGCTCTACAACGACCTCAGCATAGAAGAGAATCTCGATTTTTTCGCAGGAGTGTATGGCGTTCCCGACGCCGAACGTGCGGCAAGACGTGACTGGGCGCTTTCGTTCGCAGGACTCGAAGGCAAAGAAAAACTGGTAACGGGCAGCCTTCCTGGGGGCTGGAAACAGCGGGTTGCACTCGGCGCGGCCATCATGCACGAGCCGAGCATTCTCTTCCTAGACGAGCCTACGTCTGGTGTCGATCCCCTAGCACGCCGCGCCTTCTGGAGAGTCATCAATCGTCTCGCAGACCTCGGTACGGCAATCCTTGTAACTACGCACTATCTGGAAGAAGCCGAACAGTGCAACCGTCTCGGCTTCATGGTCGCCGGTGAGCTGGTCGCCGAGGGCACTCCGAGTGAGATCAAGAGCACACAGGAAGGCCATCTGCTCGAATTCAACATCGACCAACCTCAGCGAGCTTCAGATTTCCTGAAGCAAAGCCTCGACCGGTCGCGGGTTTCGTTGTTTGGCGATCGCTTGCACGTTATTACGGACGAAGAGACAGAGCCCGGCATTCGGAACACTACTCGGCAGTTGAGCAACTACGGCATAGGCGTAATGGCCGCGAAAGAAGTGCGCTTTTCGCTCGAAGACGTGTTTATCGGAATTGTCGAGAAGGCGCGGCAGCAAGGGAAAGTGGCTTTGGAGGATTAAGGAATCATGAGACGAATACTTGCTCAGACTCGCATTGAGCTCATTCAGCTTTCCCGAGACCGGCTGTCCATGATCTTCCTGTGGGTGCTGCCACTCGTCATTCTAATCATCTTAGGTTCTGCGTTTAAGTTGACGGTCAGCCATTTGCCCATTGTCGTGCAGGACTTTGATGGTTCAACCGCCTCGCGCCAATTCGCGGATGCCTTTCGTGCTTCCAACTCGCTTTATGTTGTCTCATGGCCAACTGATCGGCAGTTGCAGGACGCATTCACTCTGGACAAAGCGAGAGCTGCGATTATCATCCCTGCGCACTTTGAACGGGAACTACTGCGAGGAAGGACCTCGCCGGTTCAGATGCTGGCCGATGGCTCCGATGCAAATACCGCCAGCCTTGTCGCTGGATATGTCAGGTCCATTGTGAATGCCTATAACGCCTCGCATTCAGGCCAAACGAACCTGCAGCCGGTGCAAGCTGAAATCCGGCTCTGGTTCAATCCGGGTCTTGATAGCTTGAAATTCACGGGTCCGGGCGTCTTTGTCTTGGTTATGTCCATGAATGCTCCGCTCATCGCGTGTCTGGCAATGGCGAAGGAAAGCGAGACGAAGACCATCCTTCAGGTTTACGCGTCGAGTATCTCGGCGATTGAATTCGTCCTTGGCAAGATTCTCGCCTTCACTATCGTCGGACTAGCAGAAGCCGTACCGCTGTTGATTGCCCTCAGAGTCTACTTCGGCGACACGTTCGTCGGCGAACCGAGCTCCTTCTTTGTTGCGACTCTTCTCTATTGCTTCTGTGTGGCCGCGTTCGGCGTATTTGTCGGAGCAGCAATCCCTAGCCGTGCGGCAGCCTTGCAGGCCGTGTCGGCGGGCGGATTTCTTCTCGTATTTCTTATGTCCGGTCTGATCTTCCCGGTTGACAACATCCCCTGGGAGATTCGCTGGATCTCGAACCTTGTCTGGGGCAAGCACTACATCAGCATAGTGCGCGATGCTTTCCTTGCGGGTGGTGGATGGCGAGCCAACTGGCTCGACATACTCATTGTCGGATTCATCGGCGTGATATTCACCGGACTCGCATGGAAGAACCTCGAAAAGATGCAGGTCAACGCTTAGGAAGGAACAATCCGTGAAACAGCTACTCAATCCTCGCCTTCTTGCTCTCGTTCAGAAGGAGTTCAATCAGCTTCGCAGAGACCCGAAGGTAGTGATATCTCTGATTGTTCCTCCTATCCTGCAGCTGCTTCTCTTCGGGTTCATTCTGAACTCCAAGATCGAGAATGTGCGCCTTGGCGTTATCGATCAATCGAATACACCCGAAAGCCGGGAGTTGATTGCTGAACTTAGCGAGAGCCGAAGCTTTCGCCTTACGCGTTCCTACCTGACTCCGGTGGACTTGACCAACGCCATCACCGATCGAACCTTGCAGGCGGGACTCGTCATCCCGTATGACTTTGGACGCGATCTGGAGAGGGGCAGACAAACCAATGTGCAATTCCTTCTCAACGCAATGGACGCCAACACCGCGACAATCGCCCGGAGTTATGCGCAGAGTGTCGTAGCGGCCTATTCCTCGAATCTATCGAAGACGGGTCTGCACGCTCAGTTCAATCAGATCGCCGTGAGCGACGTTGGTAGCCCAGGCAGCGTCGATCTTCGACCATCCTTCCTGCACAATCCCGGTCTCGAAGGGGCGTGGTTCACTGTCACCGGTGTGCTTGGACTGCTCGGCATCTTGAGCGGCGGGCTGGTGGCTTCGGACACGATGGTGAGGGAACGGGAGTACGGAACGATTGAGCAACTGCTGATGTCTCCCGCAAGCACATCTGAGATCATCATTGCCAAAATCGCGCCGCTCTTCGCCTTGCTCTGCTTAATGACCCTCAATGCCATCTTCGTAGGCCGCCTGGTTTTTCAGGTTCCGTTCCACGGAAGTTTCTTGCTGGTGTACGTCGCCTCCATCCTGTGCGTGCTATGTGGAATCGGCATCGGCACATTTCTTGCGACCTTCACGAAGACAGCCTACCAGGCGCAGCTTGCGGCCTTCTTCGTCAACCCACCACTCGCGGCCCTCTCAGCCTCCGTCACACCGATTGAAGCGGTGCCTGATTGGCTGCGGCCGTTTGCCCAGACCAACCCGATTTATCACTTCGGAACCATCGCCAGGGCGGTCATGTTGAAGGGCAGTGGGATAGAAACCGTCTGGCCCAATTTTCTGGCCTTGGGCATCATCGCCTTCGTTCTGGTCTCGCTCAGCGTGACGCGGTTCCGGCAGCAACTTGCATAAGGAGATACATACCAAACCATGAAGCTGTCACACTCTAAACGGCCAAAAACACTGGAGAGCCTTGTTATCCTTCTCGTCGCCGCCGCTCCAGCACTCGCACAGGTCGGTGTTCTCCCCAACGCACCGTCACAGCAATCAACCGCGGTACAGCTTCCACTCTCCGGGAGCCCGTCCCAGATAGGTGGAGTCACTGCCGTTCAGGAGCCGGTGGCCGGCACGACGACCAGCGTGAACACCCTTAATACATCGGTGCAGGCGTTCGGCCCATTCGCTGGCAGCGTCAGCGGCTTGGCAAAAGCGCCTTTTGCGGGGACGCTCTCGTTCATCGATGCGATTCGCCGCGGGTTGGAATTTAACCTGGGTACTGAAGGTATCACCCAAGCGATTCGGCAGGCTCAGGGGCAGTCAAAGGTCGTTCGCAGTGGCCTGCTTCCAAATCTTGACGCGACGGCCAGCGAAACGGTCGAGCAGGTAAACCTGCGAATCATCGGCGTTCGGATCAACTCGCCGGTTCCGGGAGTGACAATTCCAAGTATTGTCGGCCCATTCAACTATTTCGACCTCCGCGCTCACTTGACGCAAACCATCGGTGACATGACCGCATGGCAGAACTACAGGTCTGCCCAAGAGATCGTGCGCGCAAATGAGCACGCATTGAAGGACGCGAGAGACCTCGTGGTCCTCGCTGTGGGAGGCTCTTACCTGCAAGTCGCCGCCGCAAAGCAGAGGGTACTTTCGGAGCAGGCTCAGCTAGACACGGCTACAGCACTCTTCAACCAAGCCTCGCAACAGCGTGGCGTCGGCCTGCTGGCGCAAACCGACCTGAACAGAAGCCGCATTCAGATGCTCACAGAACAGGAGAGGTTGGAGACACTTAAGAACGACCTGGCGAAGCAGAAGATCAACCTTGCACGCATGATAGGACTGCCGTCCAACGATCAGTTCGACATCTCCGACACGATTCCATTCTCAGCTGGCCCGGCCATCGACATAGACGGTGCTCTGAAAAATGCGTATTCGCGCCGCGAAGATCTTAAAGCCGCAGAGTCCCAGCTTCGGGCATCGCAGTTGACGCGCTCAGCGGCCCGGGCAGAGAGGCTGCCTTCGTTGGCAGCAAGCGGGGACTACGGTGTGAACGGGACTAACCCGAATCAGTCACACGGAACCTTTTCGGCGACTGCAACCCTTTCGATACCGATCTGGCGCGGAGGCCGCGCCGAAGGCGACGTACAGCAGGCCGAAGCAGCTTACGCCCAGCGGAAGGCCGAGGCCGACAATCTCCACGGCCGGATTGAGGGCGACGTGCGTAGCGCTTTTCTGGACATGCGGGCAGCCGCGAATCAGGTCGCCGTGGCTCAGGACAATCTCACGGTTTCCCAAGAGAATCTCGATCTTATCCGGCAGAAGTTACAGGTGGGTGTCTCCGACAACGTCGAAGTTATCCAGGCGCAGCAAGCCGTCGCGAGTGCTCAGCTCGATCTCATCAACAGCATCCTGGCGCACAACGTAGCCAAGTTGACCCTCGCGCGTGCGATCGGCAATGCTGTGGATAGCCTGACTGACTATCTCAAGCTGCCCTAACCAGCGATTGCACCAGTGATCGGCAGTGTGGATGACGTTAACCAATCTTTCCGTTCTGAGCGCGCATCACATCGCCCGTCTCGAAGTGAATTCGACACGCCCGTGATTATTGGGGAGCACCGAGTCTGTCCTTGACGCAGAAGATCGGCGGGTGGACGCCTCACCCGGCTGGTATTTGAACGTTAGAGGTTGGACGCGTCAGGAAGGATCATAGGATGGCGAGAGCGGCGACCACTTCGGATCCATTCAACGCGGTTGCCGAACCGAGAAGACGCCAAATTCTGAGCTATTTGGCACATCAAGAGCGGCCGGTTGGGTATATCGCTAAACACCTACGCCTCGGTCAGCCGTCTGTCTCGAAGCACCTGCGTGTGCTGAAAAAAGTCGGCTTGGTGAGTGCGCGGCGGAACGGGCGGCAAATCCTCTACAAGACGAATGCAGAAGCGATTCAAGCCATTTACGAATGGGCCAAAGCGTTCAAGACCTCTCGCGACGGCAGTCAAGTTCGGTCAGGTCCGAAGCGGCGAGCACACGAAGGCCGCAAAGTCAGAGGGGCCGACAGAAGCCTTGTTGCGTCTGGCCCGTAGAGTAGAGAGTGTAACGCGTTCGCCCTCGGCCTGAAATCGCGGCCGAAGTAATCAGTCGGTTGCTCATTGATCGTGTTTCGAAACCCTCGTACGGTGCCGGGCGACAGGCAAAGACATTTTCTACTGGACTTTTTAGTGGCGCGAAGGGCATTCCAGACTCCGGGGCAACACTAGCGAAAACGGGTCGACTTGCCAGGGAGGTATCGCGAGCACTCACCATTCTTTGGTCTCGATCCTGCACGCTGATTTGCTTCTCTGCCGGAAGTGCTGCTTCGCATTGCTGGTTGCTGACACTTGTGTTGCGCTTCGCGCCAGGCCTTCGGATAGCAATCTTTCGCGCCAGTTCTCCGTGTGGCATTTGTTCCTCGGTTGTGAGCCTCGTGTCCGACTAGTCTCTCTACGGCAGACTGTGAATTCGTTCGGCGACCACACTCTGTCCTTTCCAGACTCGAGTCGTCCGCCAGCGAATGGGGATCCCCGTTATGTGCGCTCCGTCGAGCACCACCTCCCAATCGCTATTGAATTCTCCATGAGGCCCTTGGTGAGTGGCTGTCACACGAAAAGTTTCGATCGTGGCCATACCCGTTTCGAACAGCATGTGCATAAGTTCGACGGCTCCGGCCATACGCTGAAACGACGCCTGCTTGCCTTGTGTCAATTGATCTTGAAACCAAAGCACGACATCCTCGCTGTAGTATTTACCCAGACAATCGAGAAACAAGGCTTCGAGGTCAAAGTCCGCGAAAAGAAAGTCAGTGCCGCTAAGCACAACAATTGCATCGTTGAGTTCCGATTCAAGAGCCACTTGCCGCACCTCCATACTCCCTCCCGATAATTTCGCTCTCCTCACGGTTGAACAATATCTGGCGCCTGTGGCTGAGGTGGTGGCGGAACTGCTGTCCCACGCAGACTTTGATTTGGTCCGTCACTGCGAAGGCGGACAATGCGTGCTTTGGTTTTACGACCGCACGAAGGCACACCGGAGACGCTGGTGCAGCCCACAGTTATGCGGCAATAGGTCAAAGGTAGCGGCGTTTCGAGCGCGTGCACGACGATCATGAAGCTCGCGTTCTATTAGGACGCCAGGGTGGCCGCCTGACTCTCTCCAACGAGACTCAGGCGCCCACACCCGAAATGGCCGTGACCCCGCCGTCGATCAAGAAGTCTGCCCCGACGACGTACGCAGATTCGTCCGATGCGAGGTAAACTGCCAGCTTGGCGATTTCCACCGGATCGGCCATCCGCTTGCTCGGATTGTTGGTTCGGAGGACGTCCTTAACCGCCTCACCCTGCTCTTCGCCTGGGAAGCGACCAAACATCGCCGTGTCCGTCGGGCCTGGGCTTAGAGTATTCACGCGAATACCGCGGTCCACGAGTTCGGCGCTGAGGATTCGAGCGAGATGGACGACCGCGGCCTTGCAGGTCGAGACGGTCGAGGTTGTCGGCCACCCCTTGCGCGCGCCAACCGACGCATTGATGATTACAGACGAGCCCTCCCTCAGTAGCGGCAAGGCCTTTTGAATCGTGAAGTAAGCCCCTTTGAAATTCACGGCTATTACCTTGTCGAAGCTTTGCTCCGTCACGTCTTCGAACGGAAGGAACTCGCTGTAACCTGCATTTACGAAGACGCCGTCCAGATACTCAAATTCCCGCTTGATCGTGGCGAACATCGTGTCGAGGTCGGCGAGATTGCTGACGTCCGTCCGAACGGCGAGACTTCCGGCTCCAAGCGTCTCCTTAGCCGCCTTCAGCGTCGCCTTATTCAAGCCGCAGATGGCGACGCGCGCGCCCTCAGCGTCGAATTCCTGCGCTGCGGCCAGCCCGATCCCACTGTTGCCGCCGGTGATAAGGATATTCTTGTCCGCTAGCCTTTTCATTGTCTTCACGCCTTCCGATTTAACATGTTCGTGTCGGTTACAGTTTTGTGCGAATTTTAGCCGACGCCGCGCACCAGATCCGCGGGATTTCGCTAGGGCATCCGAACTGTGGGTAAAGGCGGGGCAGCGGCAGGCCGCTGCCCCAAAACGACTCATCAGGCGATTTTTTCGAGATGGCTGAGGCCCAGGTACTCGACCACCTTCGCTTGGACAGGCGCGATGTCCTCGTTGGCCTTGTCGGAACCAAACGCCGCGCCTACGACGGTGCGGGTAGCGCGGCTGCCCTTGGACTGACCCACGAGCTTGGCGACGGCCTCCGCGATATCGTGTGGATTCGGTGCGTCCTTGCCCTCAAACGTCGACACGAAGGCCTTGAACATGGCGTCGGGGATTTGGCCGACCTCGCCGTAGGACTTCGTCACTTCGGTGCCGGCGGGCGTCTGAATGCTGGTGAAAAAGTTGGTCGGGTAAGCGCTCGGCTGCACTTCCACGACCTCGACGCCGAGTTGGGAGACTTCATACCTGAGGCTGTCGGTAAGCGCTTCGACGGCAAACTTGCTCGCGCCATAGATGCCCAAGAAGGGGAACGTTACGCGGCCGAGGATCGAGCCGATGTTGATGATGAGGCCATCGCGCTTCTGGCGCATGGAGGGGAGCACGGCGCGGGTGACGCGAAAGAGCCCGACGACATTCGTATCGAAGATGACCTTCGCCTGCTCCGCGGTGAAGGCTTCGGTTACCCCGGCCGACCCGATGCCAGCGTTGTTCACCAGCACATCGATCTTGCCGGCCTCTGCCAGCACTTTCTTGACGCCCGCTTCGACAGACGCGTCGTCGCTAACGTCCAATTCCACGGTCATGATGCCAAGCTTCCGCAGGGCCTCCGCGGCCTCTCGGTTCTTGGCCTCCGTACCGCGCATAGAGGCGTACACAATGTGGCCAGCGCGGAACAGTGTTTCCGCCGTGTCACGGCCAAAGCCGCTGCTAGCGCCGGTGATCAGGATTGTTTTGGACATACTCTTAAGGGCGTTCATACAGTTCTTCTCCTCTGTTGCGATTCCTCAGTTCGAGGTTGTGACTTTCTCATTTGAAGTGTGATCATCGGGCGATTTCCTTATTGATTTCGATATCGCTGGTCCTCACTTCGACGCCCACTGGGGCCGAAGGCTCTGGTTCCTCGGCTTTCGGTTCTCGTCCCAGCGCGCGACGGTACGTCGGAAAAACGATTCCCCCCACCTTGTAATGGTCGAAGCAATAGTGAGCGGCACCGGCGGCGGGACCACCTCCAAGGATGTCTACGACGTAGTTCAGACGTTTCAGGAGTCCCTGCTGATTGAAGTAGAAGGTTTGTTCGGCGGAGTGCGTGGGATAGTCGTCCGGGAACCTGACCACCATTCGACGCCACGTCTCGCCGTTTTCTTCATGCGATTCGATCTCCGTAACCTCAAAGCCGGGTTCGGCGAGGTTGAATGGAGAGGACAAGTAATTCAGGAAAGCGTATCCGACAAAGTAGAGCTCCTGTAGTTTGCTCCACGGCGTCATCAGGTCGTGACCGGAAAAAGAGCCACGCGGCGAGGTAAGTTTCTGAACCACGGTTCCCGCGGCATTCTCGACCCAGACTCGATCTGGAGTGAAGTACCCGGTCGAATCTTCGCCGTCAAATGGCGAGACGACGACCAGCTTTCTGCTCGGTTCAACATGTAACGCAACATTGAGACCTTGTGGAAGCCCTTTGGCGTGCCACAGTTGTCCTCCGATGGACAGCTTCAGGTCGATGCTCTGGACCTGATGCCAACGTGTCAGGCCGCCGTGAGCGTCAAGGGCCAGTTCAAATAGTGGAATCATGTGAAATCACCTTTCGATACAACCTTCAGCGACACCCTGAGAGAGCTACGTTTCGATCGTCAGCCAATCAGTGACGGGAAACGCTGCGTGAGCCGCCGAAAACATAGCCTATTACGAAGTATTGCGTCTCCTGTCGCTTCTACTTTAATCATGCAACAAGCATAGGATGCCGGATCTGGTATAATGATGCAAGTAGATTCATGAAATCTTGAAGGGTCGAATATGCGAAGAAAATCCTTACAGGATGCCATCTGCCCCATGGCGCGCGCGCTCGACACAATCGGCGACTGGTGGTCATTGCTGATCATTCGGGACGCAATGCTGGGCGTACGCCGGTTCTCGGACTTTCAGGCGAACCTGGGCTTAGCTGGCAATATTCTGAGTGCGCGGCTTAAGAAACTCGTAGCATGCGACATCATGGAACAGGTCCCGGCCGCTAATGGGAGCGCTTACCAGGAATACGCCTTAACGAAGAGGGGGCGCACGCTCCTCCCTGTCGTGGTCGCCCTACGCCAGTGGGGCGAGGATCACCTCTTCGAATCTGAAGAGAAATGCCTTCAAATTGTAGACAAGCGGAGTCGTAAGCCACTGCGTCGTATTCAGGTCAAGGACGCAGACGGGAAACTGATAACGGCGAAGGATTTGGATGTCGTCACGAGGAACTAGGTCAGTTCTACCCAGTCATTCTTGCGAGACCGTAGCGTTGTGGAGAGGCGAGGAGATTGTATTGACCTGCCCCCGGAAAACTCCACCAGTGGAAGCTGGAGTTCTCTCGTAATTGAAGCGAGGGAGCTGACGATGGAGAAGAGCCGGTACACGGAAGAGCAGATCATCGGGATCTTGAAGCAGCATGAGGCTGGTGTGAAGACGGCGGATCTTTGCCGGGAGCACGGAATCAGCGCGGCGACGTTCTATGGCTGGAAGTCGAGGTTCGGCGGCATGGACGTCAGTGAGGCGCAGCGGCTGAAGGCGATGGAGGACGAGAGCCGCCGTCTGAAGCTTCTGGTAGCGGAGCTGAGCCTGCACGGCGAGGCGTTGACGGCAGTGATCCGAAAAACGGCTGGAGCTTGCCGGTCTAAGAGAAGAGGTTGCGTTCGTCACGGTCGAGTTCCGGCTGAGCGAACGCACGGCCTGCAAGCTGCTGGGTGTGGAGCGGTCGAGCTATCGGTACGAACCTCGGCCGGACCGCAACGTCGAACTGCGCGAGGAACTGGTGAAGCTGGCGCGGCAGAAGCCGCGTTACGCCTATCGCAGGCTGCATGCGCTGCTGGAACGGCGAGGCCATGAGGTGAACGTGAGACTCCTTCGCCGAAGCTGTCGCTTCATGTTGCTGTACGGATTCGGTACTCAGTTCACGCTGAACAAGGAGGTTGTCTTCTACGAAGTCAGTACGGATTGGCGATAGTTGGCCACGGAGGCGTCATAACCTGCTCTTGCCGACTCCGTAGTGGCCCGGCGTAATGCCGCGGCCAGGAAATGTCCGGCGCCATACCCGTTTCCCGATACCAATTCCGTCGTAAGTAGCAATAGGCGAACTCAACGAGCGCTTTCGCGTGCTCTTCGCCACGGACTCTCTCGATCCCGGAGTCCACCGGGAAGGAATTGGCGGGTACGATCCCCCACGAGGCACATTTCACTCGCCCGAATTATCTGCGGAATCGGCAGGATCAAATGACGAGCACGAGAGAAACTGAAGAGCCATGTCTACCGTACGAGTCAATTCAGCTCTGCCTGCGCCGTTCACAGCCTGCATCCCAATGCCGATCATGATCGTTGCGATGTACCGAGCATAATCGGCGGCATTTATGTCTCGGCCCAGTTCACCGTCACGTTGTGCCTGCTGAATGCGTTCCTTAATCCGGTTCTCATTCGATCTGCGCCATTTGGCCATGAC
>WNFC01004023.1_pt1 | contig 15974 bp, 11 predicted proteins | sample 5400541 | NCBI WGS metagenome assembly WNFC01 (sample SAMN13153342, study PRJNA577476) | soil metagenome | isolation source: 120 cm saprolite under Douglas fir tree site 2 hole 2 replicate 1 | place: USA:California | collected 2015-04-18
ATTGCCCGCCAGTCGTTCGACCGCAGAGACGACGCCGGCGGGATCGTTAGGAGGCACAACTATGCCACGCCCGTTCACGGCTTGGGCAAGTTGGGTGCCAGACTGCGCCGTTGCAATCACAGGCCGACCGCTTGCAAACATACCGAGTAGCTTGGCAGGCATAACTAGGTCCGCCACATCCGGACGTTGCGGCAACAGGTGCAAATCTGCGAGATTCAGCAAATCATTCAGACGATCTAGAGGCTGTAAGGGGAGCAGTTGAATATTGGGTGCTGAGCCGAACTTTTTGAGCAGCATCGCTCGACTTGGACCCTGGCCACAAAGCACGAAATGCAGCTCAGGGTGATCGGACAAACATGGTATCGCTTCAACTAGAATCTCGAATCCCTGCTTAGCCGCCATACTTCCCGAGTAAAGCGCTACGATCTTGTCATCAGGAATCCCAAGCTCCGCACGAAAAGGGCTCGGATGTGCCAGGGGGTATATGGTGTTCGTATCGATCCAGTTTGGGAACAACACGGACCGCGAGGCGTCCACACCCTTTGCCCGTAGCCGGGCGAGCATATTTCCAGAAATCGTCGAGACTCGATCAAAACGCCTCATCAAAAATTTCTCTACTATAAGAACCCATCGACGTGGACCGGGAGATAAGATACCGAGGTCAAAAGCCGCATCGATCTCAAGGTCCTGAACATGAGCCCAACTCTTTGCGCCCGACAGGCGCGCCATGAGCAAAGCAGCAGGAAAGCTAAAAAAAGTGGGCTCGACGACCCATACCACGTCGGGCCGCCACAACCCCTGCACAAAAAGACACGGCACGCTGCTGAGGGCAAAGCTCAACAGATGGAGCAGACGTTTCAACCCCGACGGTTGCCGCGGGACCCAGATAGGGCAGCGGAATACCTTCATGCCATGATCGTTCTCGCGATGATAGAGCCCGCCCGAGTATCCGTCGCCGATTCGCCATTCCGGGTAGAACGGCGGTGCCGTGATCACGCGTATCTCGTGGCCCTGTTCTGCAAGCCACTGGGCCATCTCCCCCGAGTATTTGCCGACCCCAATCAAGTCGGGCTTAAAGAACATACTGTAGATGAGAATTCGCAAGACACCTCTTCGCATGTACTGAATGCTTCTTATTGGCGGCTGCAAGCTCAACGCTATCCGAGATCGCAGTATTTACTGATTGGCGAACCTACAGACGCTTGTGAAAAATTACAGCCACTCCTCGAAGTTGCGAGTATTTTGACGTGATCATGATACCCGGTTCAACAGAAGAAGGCGCCAATCTTTTGGCAAACGTACTCTATCTCTGTAGCCTTCAAGTTAACTGATGAAGGTAGTGATATACCATGTTCGAAACCGTACACCGAATTGCGAATACCAGCAAGCTTCCGGCTGTTCTGGTCGGTGAAACACGGCTGCAGATGCAACGGATAGAAGAACCGCCGCACCCCGACACCGGCAGCGTCTAGGTAATCGCACAGTGCCTGGGGATTGGGAACAAGAAGATTGATACGAAATGGCACCCGCTCACCCGCGGTGTGGATCCGAGGGAACTTAACCTGCGGGACCGACGCAAGGTGTTTGCGGTACTGCTCTTCGATCTCACTTTTTCTCTTAATAATCCAATCCAGCTTCCGCATCTGGGCAAGCCCGAGCGCGCACTGCAGATCCGTCATACGGAAGTTCCAGCCCATTTGAGGATGAATGAAGGACCCGCGGTGGAGACGTCCCTGATTGCGAAAATATAGCAGGCGCTCTCCCATTGCATCGTTATCAGTAAGGATTGCGCCGCCCTCGCCTGTGGTCATGGTTTTGTCCGCAAAGAACGAGAAGCAGCCGAGATCACCGATTGTGCCGACGTGCCGGCCTTTGTAGCGTACGCCGATGCCCTGGGCGGCATCCTCAATAATCTTCAAGTTGTGTTCGCGAGCCACCTCGAGAATGGGATCCATGTCGGCGGATTGGCCATAGATGTGCACCGGCATAATGGCTCTTGTACGAGGACCAATCGCGCGACGCAAGGAGTCAGGATCAAGGTTGAAAGTATCCGGATCCACATCAGCAAAGACCGGAGTGGCTCCAGCAAGGACAACTGACGTAGCACTCCCCACGAAAGTGAAATCGGGCACTACCACTTCATCGCCCGGGCCCAGACCTGCCACGGCTACAGCCATGAACAGGGCCAATGTGCCATTGGGCGCCAGCACCAAATGCTTGGCGCCGGTATATGCCTTCAGCCGTTCCACGAACTCCTCGGTTTTCTTACCTTCCGTAAGCCACTTCGTGCGTACGCAGTCGAGGATTTCCTGAATCTCCTCCTCGCCCACGCAGGGCTCAAACTGTGACACCGTCATCTGTACTTGTTCCGCAGCTTTGGTCACTCCAATGGCTCCCTTCCCCGGTCGTCGCCGTTTTTTTAGTGGTCCGCAGTCGCGCACGCCGCGTATTCACGGGAATGATCTGCGTACCACTTGATCGTCTTTGCGATCCCCTCACGAAATGGCGTAGGCGGCATCCATCCGTCCAGCACGCGCCGCATGCGGGTCACATCAATGATCTTGCACAAGGCACCGTCCGGCCGCGAAGTATCGTACCGGAAGCTGCCCTTCCACCCTGCTTCCTCCCGGACCATCTCCGCCAGATCACGGATGGAGATCCCCTGTCCGCAGCCCAGGTTGAGGATCTCGATACCGTTGTATGACTCCGTCGCGCGGACAATTCCTTCGGCCGCATCCTCCACGTACATCCATTCGCGCACGGGCTTGCCCGTACCCCAAATCTCCACAGTTTCCGCGCCGTCACGCTGGGCATCCGAGACCTTACGGATCAGCGCCCCCAGCGCGTGGGAGCGAATGATGTCAAAGTGATCGCGCGGTCCGAATAGATTCGGCAGGACTAGGTGGATGGAGTTGAATCCGTACTCCTGTTGATAGGCCCAGGCCTGAACCCATGCGGCTTTCCGCGGCATGCCGTAGGTCAGGACAGTGGGATGCATGGGGCCGTCCCACCAGCGCTCTTCTGAGAATAGATCCATCTCGCCGGGATAAGTACAATTCGGCATGATATTGACCAATTTATCGATGCCTGAGCGTTGGACAGCCCGAACGATCGTGTACCCGAGCAGAAGATTATCTTCGAAAACAGTGACCGGGCATTGCGCGTTGTAGGCGATCCCGCCTACGTGCGCCGCGCAGTTAATGACGATCCCCGGCTTGACTTGCTGGAGGTACGCACTGAGACGCTTCTCATCGCGCGCATCGACGCCGGTGCGGCGGCTGCATGCTTCGGCGTCGTAGCCACGCTTCTGCAGCGCAGCAACCACATTGCCGCCCAGAAAACCCGATCCCCCCAGCACCACTATTTTCTTCATTCTGTTCACACTCCTAAATAACGGTAAGGTATGCCGTCGACGCAACACGAAAAGAGGTAAGAACCTGAGAAAAACCTCTCGTTAACACCAGCGATGAGGCCCACGTGCCAACGATTATGCCCGCATTCTGTATCGTCCTGAAATGGGCCTAATCCTATTTTGCGGTCGAGAGTAGCATGGCGGAATTAGAACGTGATGCACTATGTGCCGACAACAAGCTCATGTAACTGATCAGCACGACAGCAAAATAGAGCACGCTAAACCGCTTATCTCCGCCATAAGGCTCAAAGCACAGGTTCCAAATCAGCCAGAATGCAGAGAACGTAATAAACGGAGCCAGCCGAACTCTCGCAGTAAAGACGCGCTTCAGAAATCGAAATGCTAATACCAACAGCCACAGGAACAAAAGAGCTCCCAAAATTCCCGCCTCCACCCAAGCCCCAAGGATATGGCTGTGCGCAACAATGAGGTAATCATTTTCTTCACTGTCAATTCCGGTTCCCTGACCACGTTGGAAGGATGATTGATCGTACCCCAGCAGGAGCATCGCCTCCTGGTAAGCGGCGACGTATTCGGGGTTCTTCGCCCACGAACCGTGACCTAACACGGGAGAATCATAGATGGCGAGAAACCCGAGCAGAATCTCACTGCGTCCGCCCAGCAACAGCCCGTACTCGCCGCCGGACTGAAACTCGTACTTGTATTGCGCCTGATCCCCGAGAAGTCCCGAGCTCGCAGCCCTTGCGTATGCGGCCGCCAAACCCCAAGCGCCCACGGCGAACAACACTAATGCTGCAACCACTTGCTTGGCTCTTAGGGGCGCCTGTCGCCGGGTTTCGCTTTTGAACGACGTAATTCTCACGAACAGGTAGATTGACGCCAGAAAGCACACCGCACTCATGCTGCGGAAGCCTAGATATAAATTGACTACTGCAATTCCCAGCGGTAAAAGCAGACTCCGATACGTTCGACCAGAGGTCAGGAGAAAGACGGCCAGAGTAACCGGAAATCCCCATCCAAACTCCCAAGGATATTGCCCGGCAAACACGAAGGGATGGAAGAAGTACGTGAGAACGCCACCTACAACCAAACCCCAACCGTAGATGATGATCTGTTGTGGCTTGCTATGGAGAAGAAGGTAGAGCACCGAAAAGTGCAACAAGGTGATCACGATCCTCGCCCAGCCACGAGCGCAATCGTGGGCCGAAGTGTGTCGAACGATGTCCGTCACTACTTGACCGAAGAGCCAAATGAAGCCGAACGTGAGGAATCTCTTCGGTAACGGCGCCTTCAGTGGGGCGAACGACCGTCGCTGGCAAAGCAGAACGAAGAACAAGCCTGCGAGGAGAAAATCGCCGCCATATAACGAGCCGACGACACTGAATTGCAACCACATCAGCGCAGGCACGAGAAAGATGACGAGATTAAGCCCGGAAGATGTGAGTCGTGCCTCCCAGTTTTGATCCGGTGCTTCCAACCTCGCCGGAAACGGCTTCGTAGGCAAAATGCTATTGTTCTCTGACAATGCTCTACGCTCCGAGGTTCTTGGGAAACAGCATCGATTTACTTCTCAGCAGTTTGCATCGCTCCACTGGATCCTTAGAGTGACTGTGTCGACCATGTTGCAGACACTGCAGGACACGTTGGATTAGACCTTGGTCAGCACCATGAAAAGTGACTGCGGCCTAAACTTCTTCCACCAATGATCCGCGTGATACCAGAATGGCAACGGTAGCGATGAAAGAAGAGCGTCGAGGCGCACTAGAATAGGCGAGTTATACCCATGCGCTGAAATGCGCAGGGTTAGCGGGAACCAGCATCTAGCCTCTCGGAACACGGTAAGCTGAGTCTGGGCAATCATCGCATGGAGCACCCTTGGGGGGATTCCACGCTCATGCTTGGTCAGCCCACGGCGAGGGAAGTTCCAGTCGCCCATTGAGATTACCGGTTCACGCAACAGCAACCACCCTTCTGGCGCGAGACAACGGGACAGCTCCGCAATTACGGCGCTGACGTTCGGGATGTGGTGCAGCACCCCGAAACACGTGATCAAATCAAAGGATTTGTCCTCAAAAGGCATGAGGCCCGAAGAACCAGGGGCCACGTAGCGAAACCTCTCGTCACGAAACTCCGACACTGGCTCAAGAATTGTGACATCGCCGCAGCGGTCAAGAATCGGGTTTAGCTCATCTCCGTACGCGCTGCCGATTCCAAGTACACGACCAAAGCGACGGTTCGGCAAGTGCCTAAACCCGTGATGCCAGTTCATGGCGTGATGGTCGTAGTTCCCTCGGGTGTGATTCAACAGCGAGCAACATCCCTCGGACTCGTCGCGGAACCATTGGGTCATCTCCGCAGGAGATAGGTCGTCTCCGTATAAATGTTCACCCATTAGATACGGATTCGTACGACTAGACATAACAAGATCCCCAGAAAGAGTAAATCGTCCGTGGAATTAGGGTTTCCGGTACGAATCGCCAGACATTAACGGTATTCGTGCAATAGCATATACTCGGAACACAACCCCGGCTATTCAACGAAATTAGCAAGTGATGACTCGACCTGGGGCGTGCCTGGTCAGTCAGCTCTGCTTGCCGGCGATCTGAGCTGCAAAGCCACGAAAATTCGGCGCGGTACAAAGTTCGCGCAGGAAGCCATACGGCGTATCCCGCAGGACCGTGAGTGAACTCCGCAGAACGTACCCGGTCATGGGAATTTCAATCGCGAGCAGGGCCAGTGCGGGTCCAACCAATCCCATTCTCGACAGGGACAAGTAGGCCAAAACGAGGGCGGCGGTGGTAGCCACGAGGTACACAACGGCAATGCGCTGGTGGGCATTACAGGCGAGGGTCGCCGCTGAACTTGCGTACCAGAGCGAATTGGCAATGACAACTACCAGCAGGACGTTAAATAACACGGGATCAAAGGTCAGAGTTCCATGCGTCCATAAGAGGTAGATGCGCCGACCGAAAACCGCCAGAAACAACACTGCAGCTGCGCAAAGAAGCAGCGCCGCCTGGCAGGCTTTGCCGTGCAGCTTACGCGCATAGGACCAATTCGCGGCCCCAAACGCCATCGACAGCTCGGGCCAGATGCTGGATCTCACCGTGTCCAAAATCATGAACCCGCCCCGGGTCAAAGTGCGGGTCGTAGAAAATATAGCTACAGCAACAGGACCCAGCACAATGCCTACAACGAGGAGCATGCCCTGAATACTGAGGGCATTACCGACTGGAAATGCCATAAAAGCTAACGCGGGGCGCGCTATGTCCCGAATGGATGCTGCGTTGGCATACGCCCATCCCCAGTGAATCCATGGTGAACGGCGCCGCATGACGACATACATCAATAGCTGGCCACACCAGCGAGCGACCACGAGAAAGGCCGCTACCCATAGTGGCCTGGCACCGAAGGTTACCGCCGCAGCACTACCCAGCGCCTCTACCAGACGGACCAAGTTCAGCAGCAACGCACCGGATGCATAATTGCCGACGCAGCGAAAACCGGAGGAAGCCAGGTTTGTCTGCAGCGTCCCAAGAGCGTAAACACTCAACAAAAGCAGCACAGCATCGAATTCGCGTGGCGGCATGACGGCCAAGTTAAGCCAGCGACGCAACGGTAGGACGTAAACGCCGCCGGCTGCTAACGCACCGACGGCCACCGAGATGGCGCAAATCATGATCCATGCGCTTTGAAAACTGCGCAGTGCGCCTGCGCGATCCCCCGCCGCAACGCGCATGGTCATGTCGTTTCCGGCAACGCTAGCGAAACCCATGTCACTCAGGGACAGATACCAGGGAACCGTACTCAAAAGAAGCCACTCGCCATACAGACTCGGTCCCCAAAAGCGCAAGAACACAGGGACACTCACCAACTGGATCACCGCGGTGACAATCGGGTATAGGGCAGTGGCGCCAACCGCTCGCACCAAGCGTTGCGACGCCGCAGACGACAAGGCCGCTTCTCCCACCGTGGGGGCGGCTTTCGCAGCGTTGGAGGTGTTTTCCGTAATTTGAACTTCGCTCACGAACTCGTTCCCTGGCTCAGTTTACATCCAGCTATTCGCCCGTGCCTCGAAGCAGTACCGGGATAGTGCGAAACAGATCTTCGTAGTCGATCATGAGATACGAGTCGCCATATGTAAAATCTCGGCGTACAGAACACTTTCTGCATCTTTAAGTTCCAAGAGAGATCGCGGCCATCGCGATCAGTGTGGACAAAGCTTTTCCCTCCAAAGCCCCCAACATTGTTTCGTTGTCGTTTAGCGAATCCGGTGGCATTAGACTCACCATATCTACGAGGAACTAGGAAATATTAGTACTGATTACCAACGCTAGGCTAACGACTCGGTACAGAAGCCCGCACCTTGCCTAGCTGGATTCATCTCGCTACATAGGCATCGCAGTACGGCACACCACTATTCCTAAATTCCCCGCATCGCGAAAATCGACGTGTGGAGTAGGATGGCCAGGTCCATGAAAATGTTGCAGTGCTGAATATAGTAAAGATCGTATTCAATGTTTTCGTGGATGAGAAACGCTCGGTCACCGCTGAGCTGCCAAAGGCCGGTCAAGCCGGGTTTGACCTGGAGTCGCTGTCTGTGCCGGTCCTCGTACCGCTCGACGATGAACGGCATCTCAGGGCGAGGACCAACAAGCGACATCTCTCCGTTGAGCACGTTGAGAAGTTGAGGGACTTCGTCCAAACTGGTCTTGCGGAGGAATCTGCCGAATCGCGTGATTCTAGGATCGTCGGAGCTTTGCGGGGAAAGGGCGTACGCGGGAGCGTCAATGTGCATCGTCCGGAATTTGTACATCTGGAATAACTTCCCGTCCCTGCCCACGCGCTGTTGCTTGAACAGGACAGGTCCCCGCGAATCGAGCTTCACGATTGCTGATAGAAGGAGGAAAAGCGGGAATCCGACGACCAACAGCAATGCGGCGCACACCATGTCGAGCAGTCTTTTGGTCGCTTCGTATCCCAGGCGTCGCGCAGACTTGCCAAATGACGCCAGGAGTACACCATCGACATCCTGATAGTTCATCAGGGAATCGGAGGAGAAGAAGTGAGACGGCACGAATGACACTGTTGCGTTTGCACCGAACGCTGCCTCCACGGTCCGCAGGAATTTGTCACGCATCATCGGGGCCGCCACGATAACCAGACTAATAGCATGGTTCTCCAGCATTTCCCGACGTACTGGTCCGGCGAGTACTGCCGCAGAGCGCCTTCGTTCGTATCCCATTTCGAAAACTTCGCTGCCAGTCTTGGTCGGATCGTCGTCCACGAACAGCACCGGATTGAGCCCGAGCCTGGGAGAGCGTTTGAGAGCCGAATATACACGTCGCCCGGTGCGGCCGGCACCATAGATCAACACTCGCTCGATGCCATACCCGCGGGCATGAAAAGTGTTAATTAGGAGGTAAACGAGCGTTTTTTGAACGAACAGTGCTAGCGGGATCAGAACGACGCACAGAACCAGCAGCCAGCGGGAAAACAGCACGTTGCTAAAAAAGCTGACGACCAACGCGATCAAGGCGGTCTGGGCTGACACCCTCAAGATTTGTTCCGTCTCTCGCACTCGCAACAGGCTGTTGCAGCGTTCGTAAGCGCCTGCGCGGTCGAGCATCAGGACCATGATGACGGCAAACCCGATCGCCACCTCCAGAAGAGTTGCAGTGGGATAGTGAACGTGCCTTCCTAATGCCAGGTGACGATAGGCAAGATAGCCGGACACGATCGTCAAGGTAATGGTCAGTACGTCCGCCACTGCTTCCCCGATTCGAATCGCCTGCTGAAACCTACCCTTGGCGGGTCGTGGCAGGGGTATCTCAACCAAACGCAGATCGGCCGCGAGGGGCACGGTGGGCTTTTCGCGCGAGTCGCCCACAGCGACAGAGGAATAGGCTGCTTCCACCGCTATGGGAGGAGGTGCCGGACGAAGCGGAGGAGCGCCGGGAGTCTCTTGTTCCGTAGGGAACCGAATGAATTCAGTACTCACTTTCGAGACCTCCGATTCGGATGGATCGTCAATTGCCCTGACGCGGTGATATCGGACGCGCCGACAGGGGCAAGTACCGGGAATCTCCACTGCTCGTAGTGCAGGAAATCCGACAGCGCGACTTTATCCGTGGCTGAGTGGTTGTCCTCGATCATGTCGACTAAGATCCTCTTCCTCTCTTAAGGCTATGTGGACAGCGCGTCGAACAGAGAAAAATTAGCGGGTGAGTGGACCATGTCAGTCCTTTGCATAATCAGGTCAATTAATCGGCACCGGAACTTCACGCTCATCGACGCTGAACCCGACTTGCCGTCTGGCAGCGCTCTGTCGCAAGTTCAAGCGCCCAAATTCCTGGCACACTGTCAAGGTTCCAATCTTCGAATAGGGCTCCATCAATTGTTCGGGCATTAGCCATGCGAACCCGATGCGACTGGTGGGATGAATCCCATAACCAAATGCAATGACCAAGAGCTGACGTCGAAGTGCCCAGAGCAACAGCAATGCAATCGAGTACAACAGTTTCAGGCCGAAACCGTTCGGCATTAGACAACCCGGAAGCAATAACCTGGTTTCTAGGGCAAAAGTTTCTGCTCGATTGCATCTGGCAGTTTCTTTGCGACCTACCAATCTATGAATTTCTCTCGATATCGCCCACGTCGACTTCGACAGAGGCGGAGCGCATGATGAGATCAAGAGACAGGACCACTCGAAGCGCGTTCTTCTTGCGAATGAGAATTCCCTCCACTCCTGCGAGGGGGCCGCGGCCGATTCTGACCCCGCGCCCAACCGTTAAATAAGGATGTGGCTCGGCGCGGAGCTGCGCCGCTAGGCTTGTGCGCAGAACTTCGATCTCTCTATCCGAAAGCACCGCCGGTTGGCCGTTGAAACCTACGAGCCGCGCAACGCCAGGAATCTGCAGCACCTTCAAGCGGTAGGTTAGGGCCAGCCGCACGAAGACGTAGCCTGGAAACAGCGGCAACTGCAGCTTCATCCGCCGGTCCTTCCACCGCCGCAGCGACTCGTACAGCGGCAGGAAGTGCTCGACCGATCTCTGTACAAGTTGCACTGCAACGCGCTTTTCGTGGTTCGCCCTGGTATAAGCCACGTACCACCGGGGTTCAAGGTAGTCGACGGGCAAATTGAACTGATCTGCTGACGAGCGGAGGTTAACTGTTTGCGTTTCCATCCCAAACCCGCTTCCACTTTCCGTATACAGCTTCGCCCCGTCACTTACAGGGGCATTTGTGACTTAACCCATTAAGAATTAACGCACTGCGGCGAAAACGGGCGCCTACTCGGACGCTTCGTCCTCACCTCGGCGGCGACCCTGAGTCCAGCCCCCAGATTCTCCCGTGCCGGAATGATCGCCCGAACCGTTCTGTGCGAATTTCGGAAGACTCGCCTTGACCGTCGAAAATACTTCCTGCGCAAACGCCTTCCGAGTATCGCTCGAATCTGTTTGATCCCATGCTTCCTTGCAAAATACCCAGGTTGTCGCGATAGCGAACGCAAACGCTGTCCCCAAAAACATAATCAGCATGCGCGAGGGAAACGACTTCTTCTCGGGAATATTAGGAGAGTCGAGCACCTTCACGGTCGGGATCTCTTTGACCTCCTGGACCTTGGCCAGCTCGTATTCCTTAGTGAGGGACTCGAAAACCGCTTCTTGTACCCTCGTGCGACGGTAGAGGTCCGCGTATGTGACGCCAAGCAGCGGTAGCTTGCGTATTGATGGATAGAGAAAGTCCGTTTGCTGACCGGATGGCTCCGAAGTTTGTTCGCCTTTTCCGCCGAGTTTTTCGAGCTGGCGTTTCAGCTCACCAATTCGCGCTCTCACGGAACGGACGCGCACGTTGTTATCGGTGTACATCTGCTTGAGCCCTTCGAGTTCTGATTGAGCCGCGATGTATTGTCCCTGCAACGTGGCAGCCGCTTCCACCATGGCCCTGCCTTGTTCCTTGATGTCAATCGCGGTGTTCTTGCTAGAGAACTGACTGAAGTCCTTCTCTGCCGCTTCCAAATCCAGACTCACGGTCTTTAGCCGTTCTTCGAGGAAGATTCGCTCGCGTCGCGCAGAGGATGTGCTCAATTCCGCGACTAGCCGGTTGAGTTCGGCGACATAGGCTTCGCCCATGGCGGCGCCGCGTTTCGGGTCGTGGTCGGTTACGGTGATGGTAATGATCTGGCTCTTGCGGTCCACGGAGATGCCCGTGCGCTCGGCTAGATCCTTCCGCGCGTCTTCCATGCGGCGGTCACCGTAGAGCTTCTTAAGGTCGAATTGCTGGATCAGTTTGTCTTGAACTGTGCGGCTCGAGAGGATGCCGACAAAAATGTCACTCGTGCTCTTGAGGCCGAGCATGTCACTGGCAATACCTCCAAGGCCGCCCGTGCCGCCGGAGAGCGCGGCCGCTGCCATGGCCAGTCCGCCTGTCTGGCTGCTATCGGGAGACATGAGGCGCGCTGTCGATTGGTAGCGAGTCGGGATGAGAAACGCGACGAGCGTACTAGCGACGAGGCCGTAGAGGACAACGCGGACAAACAACCGGCGGTGCTCCCAGAGAAGCCGCACGTATGCCACCGAGTCTCCGCTGCCTTGAGGCGTCTCCTCAAGTCCTGGCTCAGCGGGAAGATCATGTTGCGGCAACTCCGGCATAGGCTGTCGAACGGGAGCGCTACCTGCGTAATTCATGGCCGGTCTCCCGTCCGCGGCGTGGCTCCCGGCGCGCCCGCGGCAGAATGCTGGAACAACTTGTGAGGCTCAAACAGAATTTGCACTGTGGCCGTAACATTTCTTGAAACATTCGGCTGAATCTCGGGAAAGAGCCAACGCTCGTGTTGCACCGAGGCGGAAAGGCCGAGGTTGGAACGCACCCAATAATCGCCACGCACGCCAATGTCGGTTAGTGTGCCGCCGCCTGGAATGAACTCCTGGCTGACTTTTTGGTGCCGGAAATTAAATTGCAGGCGGTCCCGTGCGCTGAACCAGTAGTTTGACCAGGCCTGCGCACCTTGTCCGCCGCGACCGACCCAACTACCAATCAAGTCTCCGTTGGTTGTATAACCATTGCGCCAAGTCGCATTTTCATAGAAAGAACCCGGTTGCTTGGTGTTGGCAACTACTCCTCCGGGTACGTCTGTGTAGACTCCCTCGACGCGCAGGTCCAATCGGGAAACGCAGGGAAAGCGGGAGAGATAGAGTCCGGCTCGCCACGCAGAGACGTCCACGTAAGCGATGGGCGAGAACTCGTCGTCGGTGTATCCTTCGCCATACAGCGTTAGCCAATTGCGTACGTATGGGAGTCGATAGCTAAAATTTAGCCCTGAAGTTCGATTCCCGGGCTTTGAGGGGCCTCCCGCATTTTCATTCCCAGTAGTGAACAGGCTGCGAATGAGTGTGTGAAACGTAAGCGGATAACCTGGTCCCCCGTAGATCGTTGTTCGGTGGAAGCCAAATTCGAAGTTACGCGTGGGCTTGAAGCTGATTTTCTGTCCATGAATGAATGGCTGAGGAGAGAGCGATTGACCGAATTGCCCGACAACACCAGATGGGTTTTCTATAAATTCTTGTCCTTCCAACTGGCCAAAGAAGAACTCCGTCCTCATCGGTCCCAGCCACCCAAAAAAGCTAGGCAACTTCAGCGGAGTCGTGCGATTAATTCGAAACATGTTAATCGGCAGTGCATTGTTGCTGAGTGTCATCGAGCCGCCGTCGCCCGGTCCCCATGAGAGGCTCTGCTTCCCGAACGAAAACTGATAGTTCGACAACATCAGCCCGACATAAGCATCAAGCAACCTGAACTGAGCCACGGACGGCTGGGGCGTACCCGGCGGGAGCTGGGGGTAGTTGTCTACCTGCTGGATCGTTTGACGCGTTGTCAGAGAATACGCGGGGATACTAGGCGCAGTTTGCTCTTCACCTCGTACGTAAGCGACCCAAGGGCCCCGTGTGCTGTACGCAGAAAACCCATTTACTGTGCTCCACCCTTGGCCGTACGGACGGCCAAAATCGTTGATCTGTGTCTGAGCAAACGTGTAGCCGTCGGTGAGCGGCATTCCGGAGATATGTTCCGTGCGCGAATAGATAGATTCCAAGCGGAGCGTTCCGCGGTCGTCGCCGCCCCCCGTAGCCTCACTCTCCGGACGGAACTCGCGTTGCAGCGCATCAACGAGCTTCTGTGCTTCGTTGTTTTCTTCTCCCGTAAGCTTTTCTTCAGCTTCACTTAGCTGCCGCATGCACTCGCGACGAGTCCAGGGTCGTAATCCCGCGAACCCACTGTCAATCAATCCGAGTCCGGCCAAACGGTCGAGAGCTGGATAGATCCAGCTGTCAAGCGACACATAGGGCGAACCGAGATTCTGCGGACCGGAGGATTCGAATCCTCGAGCGATTGCACTCCAAGATCTCCATTCCCCGCCACCGAGTTCCGAATCGTGATGGCGGCTGTAAATATTTTGCGCGATGAGATTACCCATCACGCTGCCAACGACCACATCCGAAGAAAAGTGCCTATGAGCCTTCACGCGGGAGACGCTAACCAAAGAAGCTAGGCCATAAGCCATGATCTTGGTGAGTGGACCGGGATATTCGTGTGCGACGACTCCTGCTATGGACCATGCAGCTGCGGCATGCCCCGAGGGGAAGGAGGTGCCACTGCTCTGAAAAAATGGTCCGCTGCCATCGCCTTGATAGGATCGTTCGCGCCGCAGTGAGTACTTCAATCCCTCGACCGCTACCCAGCTATTTACGGCCGCCTCACCGGCCAGAAATCCCGTCTCGCTCCAGTGCTCGTTGTGTTTCACGTGACCCAGCACCCACATTCCGCCTGCACCACCGACAAGTGCTGCCACACCAGCGTTCGATAGAGTTTTGTAGTGACTAATCGTCGTGGGACTCTGCGACAGGTGTTTACTGAAATCGCGGTCCGTCACGAAAAGCCCCGCAGTGATGCCACTCAGCGGCACCAGCCATTCCGTATCCGAGAATCGGATTCGCGCAGGACTCGTCCAAATCTCTCGCTGATCCCGCACGAACCTTCCCACCAATCCTGTTCGGGTTCCCTGAGATGCTTTCGTCACAGCGTTCGCGTCCGGCGGCACATCGGTCTTTGAAGAAGGGTTGTACTTCTCCGAAGCAGTTTCGGACGCCGCTGGCTTCGTCCGTTGTTCCTGGGCGTACGACACACTAACCTTTCCAACGCTGAGTAGCAGCGTTGTTCCGAGAATCGCCATCAGACGCCTCGTGATCATCTGTCCTCATGGAATGGCGACAGCCGCAACCAGTGCCGCAGACGACGCGATTTGCGCGACCGAAAGAACATTTTTGAGCCTACTGCTGCCTAGAACCGGCCTCTCCGGCACCACGATCGTGTCGCCCGGCCCCAGCGTCGAAGAGAGCACACTTCCGGACCAGAAGCCGCCCTGCTTTCCGCCCGTGACCGAACCGTCGGAGCGGATAATGAAGATCTCTCCTTTGTTTGCAAGCTGCGTGGGGCCGCCCGCGCGGGAGAGATACCACGCGGCATTCCTTCCCGGTGTGTAGGTAAGGGCGTTGGAATTGTAAACTTGCCCGATGACCAACACAGCCCCGGGCTGCTTGGGGATCGTTAACGAGTCGCCTGCGCGAAGCTCGATATCGTCGGGCGAACCCGCAAAGTCTTTGCGGTCCCCGCGAAGACGGATCACTAGCCGCCCCGACACGGGAGCTTTTCGCAGCGCATCCAATACGCGCTGGCGCTGCTGGATGGCAGCCTGTTGCAGTGCGGCTTCTTCCGTTCCGGTCGTGGATGCCGAAGTCTTCACTACTGTGGACTCCTGCTCGAGCCGCTGAATCAGTTCCTGGCGACTTTTCTGCTGAAGTTCACGAACTTCGGTCCGTTCGAACACCCCTGCGCGAGGATATGCTGTCGGCAGGAGCCCGCCAGCGCGCTTCAGTAGCGAACTCAGGTGTTCGCCTGGCCGGATGCCATAAACGCCTGGTTTGCGGACTTCACCGCGCAGGGTGACCGTCGCGCCGATATCGTTCCAGCCGGCCTGTTGGGGCACGGTTAACACATCGCCATCGTGGAGAGGTAAATTCTGGTCTTCTTTTCCTGCGACCGCTGCAGCCAACTTCAGGTCCTGGTGTCCAGCCTGGACGCGCTCCCCAGACGAATTCGAGATCGCATAATGTGTGAGGTCGCCCGCATCGGGATTCGCACTGCGCAACAATCCGCCCGCCGACTGCACTAAGTCGGAGACGCGCATGTTGGCTGCGAGTGGATAACGTCCCGGCCGCGCCACATCACCTCTTACATACACGCTTGCCGGAGAAACTTGTTCCGGATGGCGATGCACGAGGATCCGGTCGCGCGGCTGGACCAAAATGTTATTCAGAGGATCGCCCGCGAGTGCATCGTTCAAGTTGATGCTAAAGACTCGTGTGGTCCCGTCCGGCTGCCGACGGAATAGCTGTCCTGAATCAAGCCACGCATCGGGTGTCACGCCTCCGGCCTGAAAAATCGCATCGCGCAAATGCTGCTGTCCCGACGTGCGATAACGCCCCGGCGCGCGGACTTCGCCGGTGACGAGCACTTCGGGATCCGGCTCGAAATCGTACCTTCC
>WNFC01009968.1_pt1 | contig 15974 bp, 16 predicted proteins | sample 5400541 | NCBI WGS metagenome assembly WNFC01 (sample SAMN13153342, study PRJNA577476) | soil metagenome | isolation source: 120 cm saprolite under Douglas fir tree site 2 hole 2 replicate 1 | place: USA:California | collected 2015-04-18
GATCGAGTTGGCGGGACTCTATTGGCACTTCGTTGACGTGGTGTGGATCATCATCTTCACCCTCGTCTATCTGATGCAGGCGGTGGGCGGAGCATGAGCGAAGCAGCAGTCGAAGCTCGCGAGAGCCAGGCCCACGAAACCGAAGTTCGTCATCCCGGCGCAGCGACGTACCTGATCATCGCGGCGTTTCTAATCGTGCTGACGGTGATGGAGATAACGGTCTTCTACGTGCATCCGCTGCGCCCAGTGCTGGTGCCGGTGTTACTGGTGCTCGCGGCGGCGAAGTTCGCGCTGGTCGCGATGTTCTACATGCATCTCAAATACGACGGATGGTTGCTGACGGGAATTTTTGTGTTTCCGCTGCTAGCCGCGCTGATCCTGCTGGCGGCGCTGATTATGTTGTTCGCATACCTGTCGCATCACATGGCGCCGATCCGATGACGATGAACATTCTCGGCGAACATCCGAGCGTACCGATTGGAGTCGCGATCTTAGTCGCGCTCTATCTCGGCGCGTGCCGCGTGATCGGGCGCAGACCGTCGCGCCGACAGGCGATGTGGTTTGCATTGGCGATGGCCGCGATTCTCTACGCGCACACCGAACTGGACGAACTCGCCGATGCGCGGATTTTCTCGATGCACATGCTGCAGCATCTGATGGAGACGTTCGTTATTCCGCCGCTGCTGTTGCTCGGCACACCCGCTTGGATGATTCAGCGCGTGGTGCTGAGCCGCGCGATCAAGCCGATTGCGCGCGCGCTCACCAATCCGCTGGTCGCGTTCCTGATTTTCTCGGCGGTGTTCGTAACCGCGCACTTCCCGCCCGTTTTCGAACTCATGTGCCGCAACGAGAATTTTCATATTTTTCTGCATCTGATGTTCATGGCGGCTGGCGTCCTCTTGTGGTGGCCGATTCTGAGCCCGATGCCAGAGCTGCCGCGCCTTTCCTATCCGGCGCAAATTCTCTACCTGTTCCTGCTGATGATCCCGATGACCGCGGTTGCCGCGCCAATCACACTCGCGACTCGGGTGATTTATCCGTGGTACAGCGAGGGCGCGCACGGATGGGGCCTCAATGCACTAGACGATCAGGTGCTGGGCGGCTTGTTGATGTGGATCGGGCAGGGCACATACCTGATGTTCATCTTCACATTCATCTTCTACAAATGGGCCCAGAAAGAAGATCGCGACATCCCGGAATTGCCCACGACACCCGCCCCGCAACTGCGAGTCCTTCGCCCGCATCGTAGCTGACAAAACGCGATTGTTCCCCTTCCCTCAAGGGGGAAGGGGTTAGGGGTTAGGTTAGCCCGTGCACCGTGCAGTCCGCGGCGGGCATGGTCGAGCGATACGCGAAGCTGAGCGTCCGCAACATTGTTGCGCAGTAGGCGATTCCCGCGGCGGCGACGGATGCGGCACCGGCAATCGCAAGCGCAATCGATCCTGCGAGTAATCCGGCTGAGATCATCGCGACACCCAGGTTGTACGCGATGAAAATAAATGGACGGTACGCTGTAATTGACAATTCGGCGGCCCGCACCACCGGAAATCCGCGAATCAATCGCGCTCGCACAACGAATCCCGGAAAAAGCTGATACGACATCGCGATGATGAAGTTGCTAACCCATCCGAGCAGTCCCGCCGCGCCGTATGTCGATGCGATGCGGTTGCCGGCGACGCTGGAGGCGCCGACGATGGTGAGCGCGAAACCCATCGCGATCGCAATCACGAGCCATAAGATCCCGCAAACAGCGTGGCGCGACGTCCAGCCGTGAGGTAGTCGGCCCGCCCAGATCATCGGGGCCACGATGCCGATGTATGCAAGTAGCGAGGCTGCGATCGCGACGCTCCAAAACATCACGCCGGGAAGAGCAAACATCAGCGTCATCCCGAGTCCGAGGATTCCCACCACCAGCGAATAGAGCTGCAAAGTCGCGCCTGGCGGAGGTTTCCTCTCGATCTCCGCGAGCAGGAAGGCGGGCAGCATGCGATAGGAGACCGCGCAGATCGTCAGCGTTACCCATCCGAGTGCGGCGAAATCAACATGGCCTGCGAGATTAGTCATGATGCTGCCGCCGAGAAAATTGTAAGTCTTGTCGAGGCCAAGGATGAGTCCGATTGCGGCCGCGAGCAGCAGAAAGCAAATGCCGAGAAACATCCCGGTTTCGGTGATCCCGCTTACGAGCCGAGGCCACAGACACGGGAGCATCTCGGCGGCGAATATCAACACGCTCGCTACAACCACAATTGCGGCGAGCCAGATTGCGCTCCAGATTCCAATCCCGAAATGTGCGACCATTCCCGAGACGCCGATTACATAAAGCCCCAGTTGCACGTATGCGAGGCGAGGGTATGGGACCGGATGCCGCGTGAGCGCGGGCACGTAGCGATACATCACGCCCATCATCGCCGCGGTGATCCATCCGAGCGTGAAGCTATGCACCAGCGCGAGCGGGATCATCTGGTAGAAGAAGGTGGCGAGGTCGGCGATCGCAAATGGCATCGCGACGACGCCAAGAGCGAAGAACGCGACCGCGACCACGAAGAAGTGAATCGAAATGCGCCCGACGCGGAGCAGATCGCGACTCCGCGGACGTTGGCCGGTATCGATTGCGATGGATCTTGAAGCCGGAGCGAGGTTGGTGATGTTGGACATGCAGTCGCTCAGGCGCCACGCGATTGTTCCCTTCCCTCGAGGGAAGGGGTTAGGGGTTAGGTTGCTGGAGAACGTCTCATCTTAAAATAACCATCGGATGCATGCGGCGGAGTCCGGCCGTGCCGCGAAGAATCGATGATACTTGCCCGCTGATCTTCTTATGCGTTAGTAGTGGAAATGGTGCGGCATTGATCACGCGATGAAGGAGTCTCGCACGGGACGGTAACGATGGAGCATTCGCGGGCGCGAATCGTCATCGACGGAGCGGTGGCAGGAATCATAGGCGCAGTTGTAGTCGCCCTATGGTTTCTGATTTTCGATACCATCCGCGGGCATCCACTTGAGACGCCGGCGCTGCTGGCCGCCACGATTCTGCACGGAACCCATCCTGCGCAGGTCCATCACGCGATCGGCCTGCTGACGCTCGAATACTCGCTGATTCACTTCGCCGCTTTCATCGCGTTCGGAATCGCCGGAGGACTGCTGCTCGAGACCTGCGAGACCGAATCGTCGCTGCTGTTTTCGTTGGCGATTTTTTTCGCCGCATTCGAGGTGTTCTTCATCGCGGTGGTGCTCTTCCTGGGCCCGAACGTGATGGCGGAGCTGACCTGGTGGGGAATCATTGTCGGCAACCTGCTCGCGACGGCCGCGATGCTCTCGTATTTCTTCTGGCGGCATCCGGCGCTCGCGTGGAACCTGCTTGGCGCATGGATTGGAGTCGCGCGCGAAGGCGTCACTGCCGGACTGGTTGGCGCGATCGTCGTCGCGCTGTGGTTCATGGGCTACGACCTGGCTTCGGGTAACTCTTTCCACACGCCCGCGATTCTCGGCGCGATGGTATTTCAGAACGCGAACGTGACCGACGGAATCAAGGCGACGCTGCCGCTGGTTCTCGGCTACACGATTCTTCACTTCTTCGCTTTCGTCACCTTCGGAGTCGCGCTCGCGATTCTGCTCGCCGCGTCTGAATGGGAGCCGTTCATGGCGCTCGGCGCGATGCTCCTGCTTGCGGTGTTCGAGGTTTTTTTTGTCGGATTCGTTTCGCTGGTCGATCAGTCCGCGCTCGAGGTTCTGGGCTGGTGGAAGATCGTCGCGGGAAATATTCTCGCGCTGATTGCGATGACCACATACTTTATCCGCAGTCATCGCGGACTCGGGGTCAAGCTGGTCGAGCGGTGGGCGATGCTCGACAGCGAAGGCGAGGAGATGGGCGAACTTCCCCCAGTACTGCCGCCGCGCAAGCACTAGCGCTAGCGCCAAGTAGGACGGGTGAGTGGGTCGGCATCGAAGTGGTACGCAGTCACCCTCACCCGACGCTCGCGGACTCGTGTCGGCCTCTCCCGGAGGGAGAGGCGACTAACCCTTAAATTCCGAGTACGTCGCGCATCGTGTAGAGCCCGGGCTTTTGGCTGACCAGCCATTCGGCGGCGCGGATCGCGCCGCGTGCGAGCGAGTCGCGACTCTGCGCGCGATGTATCAGCTCGAGTCGCTCGCCCTGTCCGCCAAAAATTACGGTGTGATCGCCGACCGCGTCGCCGGCGCGCATCGCAAGCACCGCGATTTTGCCGTCCGGCCGGACTCCAATGATTCCTTCGCGTCCATAGAGTGCGTTCGATGCGAAATCCGCACCGCGCGCCGACGCGATCGCCTTGCCGAGCGAAATCGCGGTGCCGCTTGGCGCGTCGATCTTGGTCCGATGATGTATTTCGATCACCTCGGCGTCGAAGTCGGGCAGGATCGCGGCGACTTCCGCGACGATCTTCGCAAGCACGTTCACGCCGATACTCATGTTAGGCGCGATCACGGTGCGGGTCTTGGCAGCGAGTTCGCGCGCGCGCGTTTCCATCTCTGGAGTAAAGCCGGTGGATCCAATAACGATCGCCGCCCCCGCTTTGGATGCGACTTCGAGATGCTCCATCGAGGCAACCGCGGTTGTGAAGTCCATCGTGACCGTGTCAGGCCGCGCGAGCGCGCTGTAATCGTCGGAGATTTTCACTCCGAGCGCGCCTACGCCGGCGAGTTCGCCAGCGTCGAATCCAATCGCGCTGTTACCGCGCGCTTCGAGCGCTCCGACAATCTTGTGCGCCGGATCGCGCGAGACCAGCGCGATCAGAAGGCGGCCCATCCGGCCCGCCGCACCTGCGACAATTATGTTAGCCATCGGAATTCACATCGTCCCGATCGAACCCGAGAGGCACGTGGATGCGCTCAGGATCAGGTAGCGGGAGCCTCGGCCGCAGGAGCCTCGGCGGCAGCGGCTTCGGGCGCGACGCCTGCGGGCGCGGCAGCGGCCGCCTTGCCATGCTTCGCTTTGAAATGTTCTTCGCACAGACTGCTGGTGCCAGAGCGTATCTTGTGGCACTTCTCGAAAGTGCACGTCTTGTAGCGTGGTTTGGGCATCTCGCCCGCTTTCCAGAGCCGAAAATGCATCCGACAGTAGCCTTTGCCGATAGCCTCGCGGCTGCAATCTTTGGCTTTGCAGTTTCCTTTGTTCGCCATTGAATCCCTTCTTGGAGGCCGCTTTGGGGTCAAGTCACGCGGCTGAGCAATCCGACTACAATAGTGCGTAGACCTCGCGCTTCATAGAGGGCACGGTCCAGCCGGGCACCCAAGCGAGGACTTCTTCGGTCCTCTTATATACTTCTAACAGGCGCGTAGCGCCGCATCCTTTTTTTTCCTTACAACCCAGGAAGCGCGAAACCCAAGGTGGGTTTCGCATCCGGATCTTTTTCTTTTCGTTTTTCTTCTCTTCGATTTTCTCCTCACTCGACCCCGCGCAGCACGCGATAGAGCGGTTCGAGCTCGCCGAATGCGTCGAGCACTTCGTTGCGATCGAGCCGAGTCGCGTCGCGAAGTCCCTCGAGCGTGCCGGTTTTCTTTTCGAGCGCGGCGCCGAGCGCGGTGAAAAATTCGGCGTCGGCGGTAACCCGTTTCGGCAAGTTGATGCAGTCCCATTTTTCGTAGCGCTGGATCCGGTTGCCGCGAAATGACTTCTCGAGTGCGCTCGCTTTGTTTTTCAGCATCTGGCCAATCTCGACGCGTCGTGGAGCTTCAGCTTTCACGATCGCTCGCGCATGGATTCCCGCGCGTGAGACGCATAGCGCGAGGTACCCGTAGCGCTTGTACCCGGTTGCCGAGGGTCCCCACGCGGTCCAGGTTTCAGCCGGAGGAGAGGCAGTCGCGCGCATATGTTTGGCGACGTGCGGAAATAACTCGAGGTTCAACTTGCGCGAGAGTTCGGGCGCGAGTTCCGAGCCGAGGCGTATCAAGCGCGGCCTAATCAGTTCGTGAATTTTTTCCATCCGCGCGCTGAATCCCTCGATCGAAAACACTTCGAAGTCAGCGCGCGAAAATCTCAAGCTCCCCATTCTGGCTGGTATGATACGCAAGTGCGCGTTGAAACCGGATAACGACCAATGCGTATTAATTTAAGCGGGCGGAGGTCCACGCAAGATGAAACGACGAATCACAATTTTAACGGCAGCGGCTCTGACATTTGCGATCGCGGGTCCCGTGATGGCGCAGCACATCACTCACGAAGCAGTCGTAAACATCGATAGCTACCTCGATCAGCATCCCCAGATCGCGAAGCGCCTGGCGAAGGATCCCACCCTGATCGACAATCAGCAGTTCGTCGACAATCATCCCGGGCTGCGTGCGTATCTGCACGAGCATCCGAATGCGCGCCACGAATTCAAATCGCATCCGTACAAGTTCATGAAGCGCGAGGAAGCGCACTGATCATAACTAGCACCGTCGGACCAGTTAAGTCCCCCCGAGTAGCGCAGGAAGCCGGCAGTAAGGCGGTTTCCTGCTTTTTTTCGTGCGCGAATCGACACGATTTCTGCCAGTGCCGTCCACGTGACACGCGTGTTAGGATCGCGCGATGGCTGCGAGTACCGAATCGTTTTCCGCACCGCACTTCGACGCGATGCTCGCGCGCCATGGACTCTCGCCGATTCGCCGCGAGTCAGTGCGGACCATCCAGGTCAACGTCGGCAAGCTGTGTAACCAGGCATGCCATCACTGCCACGTCGATGCGGGCCCGCGGCGGACCGAGATCATGACGCGCGCGACCGCGGAGCGCGTGATCGAGGTCCTCGCGGCGAGTCCGCGCGTCACAACCCTCGATATCACGGGCGGCGCGCCGGAGCTGAATCCGAACTTCGCGATGCTGGTACAGCGCGCCCGCGCGCTCGGCCGCACCGTAATCGTTCGATGCAATCTGACCGTGACGCTGGAACCCGGGATGGAATGGCTGGTGGATTTCTACCGGCGTTCACGCGTCGAACTGATCTGCTCGCTACCCTGCTACACCGCCGAAAACGTCGATCAGCAGCGCGGCGCCGGAGTCTTCGGAAAAAGTATCGTTGCGCTGAGGCAACTGAACGCGGTTGGATTCGGCTGCGGCGAGTTGCGGCTCGATCTCGTGTACAACCCAATCGGCGCATCGCTACCGCCGTCGCAGCAGGAGCTCGAAGCGCGCTACCGATCCGAACTGGCGAGCAACTTCGGTATCGTCTTCGATCGCCTGCTGACCATCACTAACATGCCGATCGCCCGATTTGCGCATCAACTCGCTACGACCGGCGATCACGCGAAGTACATGAGCCTGCTCGTGAATCACTTCAACCCGGCGACGGTGGACGCGCTGATGTGTCGGAGCCTCGTCAGCATCGGCTGGGACGGACGCCTCCACGACTGCGATTTCAACCAGATGCTGGAAATCCCGCTCGGCGGTGCTGAGCGAGGCGCGAATCGAACGATCTGGAATATCGACGACGTCGCCGCGCTCACCGGTGATAGAATCGCGACCGCGTCGCACTGCTTCGGATGCACCGCCGGCGCGGGCTCAAGCTGCGGCGGCGCGATCGCATAGCGCGCCCGACGGATTCGGACCGCTGCGCGCGGGGCGGCAGGGGCTGACCCCTGCACCCAGTGTCCCACACACGAAAATCTGCGCAGCGCATATTTTCGAAGGGTTAATCTTTAAGACAGCCCGCGCGTAGCACCCCCCATTCTCGGTTCCCCCTTCCTTGTTAAGGGAAGGGGGTCAGGGGGTTAGGTTCCTATTTTTTGGAATGAATAGACACTGAGTGCAGCGGTCACCCCACACACGAAAAACTGCGCAGCGCATATTTTCGAAAAATCAATCTTTCAGACAGGCCGAGAGCAAAATACCGTCTGCGGGATTTTGCGCTGGATTTGGGAATGGACACTGGGTGCAGGGGTCACCCCTGCCGCCCACCGCGCAGGTGATTTGATTTTGCAACGGCTACCCGACGATTTCATTTGCATGCTATGACGAAGTCGCGCCGCGCCGCACGAGTCGCGCTTTTAGGAGACAAATCATGGCGGTGAAAATCGAAGGTACTTGCGATCCAAAATTCAACCGGGTCAAAGAGGCGTTTGCCGAGAATTTCGAACAGCGTGGCGAAGTCGGCGCCGCAGCCGCGGTCACACTCGACGGCAAATCGGTGGTCGATATCTGGGCCGGCCATGCCGACAAGGCGAAGACGCGGCCGTGGACGCGCGACCAACTGGTCAACGTTTACTCGACGACCAAAGGCGTCACCGCGATTTGCGCGCATCGGCTCGCTGATCAGGGCAAGCTCGATTTCGACGCACCGGTTGCGAAGTACTGGCCCGAGTTCGCGCAGGCGGGCAAGGAAAAATTGCCCGTGCAATTTCTGATGAGTCATCGCGCGGGACTGCCCGCTGTTCGCAAACCGCTCGACGCCGACGCGCTGTTCAATTGGGACGCGATGACCGCGGCGCTCGCCGAACAGGAGCCGTGGTGGGTGCCGGGCACGAAGCACGGTTACCATGCGCTCACCTTCGGATACCTCGTCGGCGAAGTGATCCGGCGAATCACCGGCAAGAGTCCGGGCGCCTATTTTCGCGACGAGCTGGCCGGACCGCTCGGTCTCGACTTCCATATCGGTCTCGACGCGAAGCACGACGAGCGAGTCGCGAATCTGATCGCGGCGCCACTCCCGGCGCCCGGCGAGCCGAATATTTTTGCCGACATCATGAAGGACCCGGAGTCGGTGACTGCCAAGGCGTTCATGAATCCTCCGCTGATGGGCAAGCCGGGACTCGTCAATTCGCGCGAATGGCGCGGTGCTGAAATTCCGGCCGCCAATGGACATGGCACCGCGCGATCGCTGGCAAAGCTTTACGGCGCGCTCGCGCGTGGCGGCGAGCTGGACAGCGTCCGCGTGATGTCACCGAAAGAAATCGCGCGATGCTCCGTCGAGCAAGCGAGCGGTCCCGACACGTGCCTGTTCATCAACACGCGCTTCTCGCTCGGCTTCATGATGTCGCAGCCGGGCGCCTCGCTCGGCCCGAATCCAAAATCCTTCGGCCACCCAGGCGCAGGCGGCTCGCTAGGATACGCAGATCCAGAAGCAAAAATCGGATTCGGCTACACAATGAACAAGATGCTGACCAGCCTGCTAATCGACCCGCGCGCCACCGCGCTGATCGACGCAGTGTACGCGTCGTTGTAAGTCAAATCACCTGCGCGGTGGGCGGCAGGGGCTGACCCCTGCACCCAGTGTAAAATAAAGAAAGAACGAAAATCTGCGCAGCGCATATTTTCGAAAAATTAATCTTTCAGACAGGCCGAGAGCAAAATACCGTTCCGCGGGATTTTGCGCTTGAATGGACACTGGGTGCAGGGGTCACCCCTGCCGCCCCGCGCGCAGCGGTAAATTAGCGGTTAGTTTTGCCTGCTAGAAACTCAACGGCAACGACTTCAATCCTCTCAGACTCATCGCCGGCCGCCACTTCGGATTCGGATCAGTCAGCGCCAACTTGGGCATCCTGCGCAGAATAGTCTCGAACGCAACCCGTCCCTCCACCCGCGCCAGTACTTCGCCGATGCATCGATGCGGCCCGGCCGCGAAACTTAGATGATGGTTATCCGCGCGGTCGATCTCGAGGCGATCGGGATTTTGAAAGCGTTCAGGGTCGCGATTTGCTGCGCCCAGGAATACCACTACGTGCTCGCCGCGAGGGACTGTTCGGCCGGCGACCTCGATATCTTCGAGCGCGGTGCGAAACGTCACCTGGACCGGACTGTCGTAGCGGAGAAACTCGTCGAGCGCCGAGTCTATTAGCGACGGGTCGCGTTTTAGACGCGCGAGCGCATAGGGATTGCGGAGCAGCGCGAGCATCCCGTTGCCGATCATGTTCATCGTGGTCTCGTGGCCGGCGAGCAGGGTGAACATTGCGCTGAAAACGAGTTCCTCTTCGGTGGCCAGATCGCCGCGTTCTTCAGCGGCAACCATGATACTGATCAAATCTTCGCGCGGATGTATCCGCCGGTCGGCAGCCAAATCTGAAAAATAGCGGCGGACCGCGTCGATAGCCGCGCGCACTTCGACTCCCGGATCGTTCGCGCTGATAACCGGGTCGAGCGGAACCCCAAGGGTGCGCATCCAGTTTCGAAAAATCGGCTTGTCCGCATCGGTAGCGCCCATGACTTCCGCAAGCACATCGATCGGAAATGGAAACGCAAGGTCGCTTATGAGATCCAACGATCCGCTCGCAGTCGAGCCGCGCTCCTGAACCTTGTCGAGCAGGTCATCGAAGATACGCTGAATAGTCGGCTCCAACCCAGCGACCACGGCAGGCGAGAAGAAGGTGTTCATCAATTTCCGCAACCGCGTATGGTCCGGAGGATTCCGAAACACAATCGCATGCTGCAACGCCTCGCGCATCGACTTAAGCCCATCATCAGGAGGAAACGCATCAAGCGCGTTCAGATCAAATGCCGCGAATCTCTTATCCCGCAGGACGCTAACGCAGTTGTCATAACGAGTAGAAATCCAAAACCCAATAGGAGTCCTAAGGAGCGGATACCGAGAACGCAGAAACTTGTACAACGGGTAAGGATTAGAAGAAAAAACCCGCCCATAAAGCCGGCTAACAACCCGACTAACCCGCGCAAATGTCTGTCCTGATGCCATCAAAGATCCCGCCACCGAAAGCGCCCAAAGTATAAACGCCCCCCTCCACTACAGGCAACGCACCTCGCGACTACACCAAATCCAAAAACTCGCAACACCGTTTTCACGTCTCGCCAATGGCGTTCCTGCCTGAGACTCGGAAGCGATAGTCAGTTCTCCGATAGAAAAACGGCGTCTCAAGCGTGGTGGGGATTTGGATTGCGTGGTATTGGAGTTGCGTCGACGTTCCAGTCTGGTCTCCGAGGAGTTTAAGACATGACCGTCAAAATCGAGGGTAACTGCGATCCGCGCTTCTCGCGCGTCAAGGAAGTTTTTGCGGATAGCTTTGCTAATGGCATCGAGGTTGGGGCGGCTGTTGCGGCTACTCTTGATGGGAAGCCGGTTATCGATCTTTGGGGCGGTTATGCGGACAGGGCGAAGACGCGGCCTTGGACGCGGGACACGCTCGTCAATGTTTACTCAACGACCAAGGGGCTCGCGGCTATTTGTGCGCATCGGTTGGTTGATCAGGGATTGCTCGACCTCGACGCGCCGGTAGCTAAGTACTGGCCCGAGTTTGCGCAGGCGGGCAAGGCAAAAATCCCGGTAAATTTTTTGCTGAGTCATCGCGCGGGACTCCCCGCGGTGCGAAAGCAATTGCCGATGGACGCGTACTTCAACTGGAACGTGATGTGCTCAGCGCTCGCAGCGCATGAGCCGTGGTGGGAGCCCGGCACCAGGCACGGCTACCATGCGATCACTTTCGGAAATTTGATCGGCGAGGTTATTCGGCGTATCACCGGCAAGACTCCGGGCACCTATCTGCGCGACGAAATCGCGCGGCCGCTCAATCTCGCCATGCATATCGGAGTGGACGCGAGTTTTGATGCGCGAATCGCCGAACTTATCGGCGCGCCGCCACCGCCGCCCGACAAGCAGGATCCACTCATGGAGATGGCGCGCGATCCCGAGTCGGTCACGTTCAAGGCGATTGCGAATCCGCGTCCGGTTATCGATCCCGAGCTGGTCAACAGCCGCGAGTGGCGCGGCGCGGAAGTTCCCGCGGCCAACGGTCATGCGACGGCCCGATCGTTGGCGGCGCTATATGGTGCACTAGCAACAGGTGGCAAGTTGAATGGGTACCAGGTGCTGACGCCGGAGAGCATCAAGCGCGCGCATACCGAGCAAGCCAACGGACCGGACGTGGTTCTGGGCCTGGTCTCGCGCTGGGGTCTCGGCTTTGCGCTGAATCAGCCGGGCGCACCGATTGGACCGAATCCGCGGACCTTTGGGCATCCGGGGGCAGGCGGCTCGCTTGGATTTGCCGATCCCGATGCGCGGTTGGGCTTCGGTTACGTGATGAATCAAATGGGATCGGACGCGCTGATCGATGGACGCGCGGCGACTCTGTTCAACACGATCTTCGCCGCGCTTTGAGTTTCGACATTAAACGATCCGTCGACTGTTCGCTCGGGTCGTTTGTCCCCCTTTTCCGCGGAACTCAGATGCCGGCTGACTTATACAGCGCGCAGCGCAGTTTCAGGAAGTGCGCCATCGAGGTCAAGTATCGCACCCGCCATGCCGCTGCCATCTTGCCCTTGCTTAGATCGAGATTGTAACGCGGGCCGAGCATCTTGTAAGCGGATTTTATTCGGTTGAAGAGATCGTCCGACGAACCCGGCTTCAACTGCGCGATGCCGTCGATGCTGTCGAGTGAGTCGGTGCCATAGGCCGCGAGCGCGACCAGGCTGTCGGCGAACAACTCGTCCTCTTCGGTCAAATGGTTCGCGAACGCGCCTTCCATGAACGCCGTGTGCTGAGCCTTTTCTCCGACCAGGGAGCCGTAGATGTAGTGGCCGAGTTCATGGCCGAGGGTCGCGGCGACTGCGCCGGGATGATGCGCGGTGTTTACAAAAATTACGAACTTGCTCTTTGCGCCGACCTCCGCGCGACAGTAAAAGCCGCGCAGCGAAAGTCCGGCTCCGGTCTTGTAGGGCTCGGCGCGAAGCTCGAGCTGGCGCGGGCCGAAAAGATTTTCCAGATGCGCAATCAGCTGCGGACTCGCGAGATCGGCGAGCCCTTCGTAGGTTGGAGTATGCTGCTTGATGTCGTTTTCGACGACGCGCGAGAGTTCCTTGAGCAACGGCTTTCCGGGAAGCGCCGGCACTTCCATGTAGTCGGTGGAAAGAATCTTCTTCAGATCGCTTAGCTGAGTGAGGACGCGGGTTCCGAGCGAGCCGAACGGAACATTGATCTCGCTGAGCAGTTTGGAGACCAGCAGGTCGACTTCACGGCTTACCAGTGCGTCGGGACCGCGAGAAGACATCGATCTAGCGACCGTATGCGATGAGGTAAGCGCTGCACTCATAAAGTACTCATAGAGTCCACCACTGCCGAACTGACTGGCACAATCGACGACCTATATTAAGCGAGTCAGAATTGGGTTTCAAAACACATTGTACGTTTAGCTATTCCAGCAAATCGTATGCCACACCACCTGTTGTTAGCACGGCGCACCCTCATACCAGCGATTGGATGCAGAATTTCACCATGCTGCGATTCTGCAACCCAATGTGCGCATTTGCCTGTGCCGTAATGAATAGACGGTGAACCAGCCGGAGGTGTCCGAATGCCCCGGCTGGCCCCGCCATCGTCTCGCGTCCCGTCCGATGCAGAGTCGCGACTTCGCCCGCGTCGGGGTCCATTCCGACGCTGAGAAAATCTCGCTGGAAGTCAGCCGATTTCTCTGCATCATGGTGAAATCCATATATCGTGCTCAGGAAATCAAAGCCTGGCGCACGGTATTAAGAATATAGATAAAGTCGCGCGAGCTTCTGACCTGACCCATCAGCGCAACTTGGGAGAGCATGTTCATCTCCTTGGCGTTGATGTTGTGAATTCGCCGGAGCTTCTCGTCGCGGCGGAATTCTTCCCACGCGGAGTTCGCCTTGGCTGGTTCCGTGGGATGCAACAGCTCTTTGGCTCGCGGATTGGCCAGAAAATAAAGTTCGCGTCGATCGAAGCCCAGGGCATCGGCCAGACGAGTCACGATCTCGTCGGACGGATGACGCTTGCCGCCCTCGAGATGGCCCACGTAGGGCGTCGAGGTCCCAACTCTCTTTGCGACCTGCTGCTGCGTCAGTTCGCTCTGACGCCTGCGGTCGCGGATCACCTGCCCGAACTTTGCGTTCAACACCGACATGGAAGCCTCCTGTGGCCTCCCCCCGAAAGAAGCCCGCTGGTTACGGACGTTTCAGACACCATTGCTCGAGGAGTCGATTCGTGAAAACTCCGACTTCTCGTTGTTGCCGTTATTGTTCGAAGAGCGTTGCGCTCGCTTCATCATCACGCGCCCGAAGCCTGCGACCACGTTACTTGCACGCAGCCGCCCGAGCCGATGTGTCTGCGCCTTGCGGCATTCGGCGGCGCCGACTTGGCGCTCGAGTTTGCGCCGGCGCCGGTCGATCGCATCGGCCATCGATCGATACATCCGAAATTGCGCTCCCAACTCGACCCACAAGCATGGACCGCAGAGCGGCGTGCACTCACCGCTCGAGTCAGGCCCGGCGCATCGATAATGTTCCGCACAGATAACGCATCGATGGCCGTGGGGGCGGCGTGCCTCGCGCGCAGAAATGCCGGCAGACGGCCACGGCAGGGGCAGGCTCTCGACTATTTCGCCCATCGTTGCGGTGGAGGCGAGAATAGCTTTGCCACGCAATATTGTCGTGCTCGACGCTGCCATGCGCCGTATTGTTCCGCGTTGCCTACAACCTGTCAAGTGTTTAGTTACGAACTGTAGGACGGGTTTGTTGCCGCTTTGGCACATTCAGGCTGGCAGGCGGAACAACATCCTGATGCTCGCAACGAGCGGAAAGTGGCCGAAAAAAGGGCCTTTCTCGCCGATTATTCTACGGCACCCGCTTGAGCCAGCGTTCGACGAAGTCGAGGCGGTCTTTGCCCCAGAACATTTCGTCTCCGACAAAGAACGTTGGAGCGCCGAAAACTCCGCGCGCAATCGCTCGATCGGTAGTCGCGGTGAGCTCGTCGCGAATCGAAGCTGAGTCGGACGCGGCTGCCAGTGCATCGCCATCGAAGCCCGCGCCCACCGCGATCTCCGCGATCACGGCAGGATCGCTGATGTCCTCGTCGCGCTCCCAGTATGCGCGCATGATTGCCTGAGAGATCGCGCCCTTCGCGCGTTCGCGCGATTCTCCGTCCGTACCGGCATCACGTCCCGCGGCGATTACAGTTCGCAGTGCCGCCGCGGTTTTAATCGGAAAGCGGCGGGGGCGCTTAAACGGCAGACCGGTGATTTCCGCGTAGCGAGCATGATCGCGCCACAGGTAACGCGCCTTGCGCGCAGTCATCGCCATCACGTCAAATCCCGTTCCTCGAAACAGCGCGGCGAAATGCGTCGGCATCCAGTTCAGACGCGCGTCGTTGCGAGCGCAGATTTCGGGAAGCATGAACGCCGCGAAGTAGCTGTTCGTGCTCGAAAAATCGAAATAGAAATCGACCGATCGCATCGGATATATCCCGGGCGCATCCTAGCGCGATTTTCGAGTCCGATAGCAACCCGCGGTTGCGACTGTTCGAACGACTTGCCATTAGTCTCGATAAGAAAGCGTCGGCAATTGCCAGGATTACCGGATGCCGAAAGACAGACCTAAAACCAAACCTGAAAAAAAATCAGAAGTTTTACCGGGCTCGCGATATCCGCTCGGCGCTACCTTTGATGGCTCGGGCACAAACTTCGCGCTCTTTTCCGAGCATTCAACTGGAGCCACGCTTTGCTTGTTTGGCGGCAAAGACGGAAATGACGAAGCCGCCCGAATACCTCTGTTCGAGCGAACCGAGCATGTCTGGCACGCGTACGTTGCGGGCGTGGGTCCGGGACAGCGCTACGGCTATCGCGTCGCTGGCCCGTACGATCCTCCCGCGGGGCATCGCTTCAATCCCGCGAAGCTGCTGATCGATCCGTATGCGCATGCGATAGATCGGCTGCCTGAGTGGCACGATTCGATGCTCGGGTCTCGAGCGGGCACCGCGAGCGCGCCGTTTCGTGCTGATTCGCGAAACAGCGCGCATGCGATGCCCAAGTGCGTGGTCGTCGATTCCTCGTACGATTGGGGCGACGACCGCAGGCTCGGGATCGCGGATGAAGACCTCGTAATCTACGAAGCGCACGTAAAGGGGATGACCGCGCTGCATCCTGAAGTCGCGGCGCGGATTCGCGGCACCTACGCGGCGCTAGCATCGCCGGCGGTTATTCGGCATCTGCAATCGCTCGGAGTAAACGCGATCGAATTGATGCCGGTGCATCAGACGGCGCCTGAGCAGCGGCTATACAAGGTCGGTCTG